>ERZ651776.666-NODE-666-length-46462-cov-7.088714_pt1 | contig 46462 bp, 40 predicted proteins | sample MGYA00514761_ERZ651776 | MGnify/ENA metagenome assembly ERZ651776
GGTCCGACCGTGGCGAACCGTGTGCCGGTGCACGCGTCGGGCCCCTACCATATCCCTGATTACCGCGCGCGCAGTCGTGCCGTGCACACCCATTGCCCGCCCTCTGGTGCCTTTCGCGGTTTTGGTGTGCCACAATCGGCCATCGCACAGGAAACCGTTTTTGATTTGCTGGCCGAAAAGCTGGGGATGGACCCGCTGGAATTCCGTCTGAAAAACGCGCTGGAGGATAATGTGCCAACGGTGTGCGGGCAGGTGTTTGACCAGGGCGTTGGCATCAAAGCCTGTCTTGAGGCGCTGCAACCTGCATGGGAGATGGCAAAATCCGACTGTGCTGCCTTTAACGTCGCCAATACGACCCACAAGCGCGGCGTCGGAATCGCGGGTGCGTGGTATGGCTGCGGGAATACGTCGCTGCCGAACCCGTCTACGATCAAGGCGGGTCTGCGATCTGACGGCTCGGTCGTGTTGCACCAAGGGGCGATGGACATCGGGCAAGGCTCTAACACGGTTATTCCGCAGATATTCGCTAAAGCACTTGGCGTATCTATCGACGGGGTGACTTTGCTGGGCGCTGATACGGATATCACACCGGATGCGGGCAAAACATCCGCCTCGCGCCAAACCTTTGTGTCAGGCAATGCGGCGCTGAAAGCGGGCGAAACATTGCGCGGCGAAATTTTGCGACAGGCCAATGCAGGCCCTGATGCGGTGATCTCGCTAAGCGGTTGCGAGGTTCAAGTGACCGACGCAGGCCGCACGCAAACGCTTGATCTGTCGCGGCTGGACCCGAACGCCGAAGGCTATGTGCTGATGGCGCAGGAAACCTATGATCCGCCGATCAAACCGCTGGATGAAAACGGGCAGGGCGTGCCCTATGCGCAATTCGGCTATGCCGCGCATCTGGTCGTGGTCGAGGTTGATATCGCCCTTGGTCTGTGCAAACCGCTGCGCTTTGTCGCCGCCCACGATGTGGGCCGTGCGATTAACCCGCTACTGGTCGAGGGCCAGGTGCAAGGTGGCATCGCCCAAGGGCTTGGCATGGCCTTGATGGAAGAATACATCCCCGGCCGCACCGAGAATTTGCACGACTATCTGATCCCCACGATTGGCGATATTCCCCCGATCGAGACCCTTATCCTTGAGGTTGCAGACGCACACGGCCCTTATGGTGCCAAGGGTCTGGGTGAACACGTCCTGATCCCGACAGCGCCCGCGATATTCAACGCGATCTATCACGCGACAGGCGCAAAGGTGACCCATGCGCCCGCAACCCCAACGCGCCTGCGCGCAGCCCTAAAGGAGGCCGGACATGCCTGATGATCTGCGCGACACCAAACCCGAAAAAATCCGCTGCGATGCTTGCCCCGTCATGTGCTTTATCGCCGATGGCAAATCCGGTGCCTGCGATCGCTATGCCAACCACGCGGGCGAATTGGTCCGGCTTGATCCACTGACGGTGATCCAGTCGGGGGCCAAGGCTGTGGCCTTTCTGGATCAGGGCGACAATGCTCAGGATTGGGATGGCGATGTCATCCAGGGCGGGCGCGATTTCGTGACCGCTGTTGGCGCGGGCACGACCTATCCCGACTATAAACCCGCGCCCTTTATCGTCAGCCAAGAGGTTGAGGGCGTTGATATGGTCACCGTCGTGACCGAGGGGATTTTTTCCTATTGCGGGGTCAAGGTTAAGATCGACACCGACCGTCACATTGGCGACGAACGCGCCGTGGTGCGGGTGGACGGTGAAGCGATCGGCCATGTGATGACCTCGGAATACGGCTCTAAGATGCTGTCTTTGGGCGGGGTCGAACACCTGACAGGCGGTTCCAAGAAAGAAGGCCGCGTGACCTGCGATGCTTTGCTGCGCCTGTGCAATCGCGAAGCGGTCGAGATGAATATCGATGGTGGCGTGACCATGGTCGTAGAGGCGGGCAATGCGCCCATCATCAACGGCGTACCTGAAAAGCTGATGCGCGTGGGCTGCGGGTCCGCCACCATCGGGATGTTCGCCAAACAATGGCACGGGCATGTGGACGAAGTTGTCGTGGTCGACGATCACATCACCGGCGTGCTAAGCGAACACGAGGCCGGCAAAGGGCTGGACATGACGCCATCCGGCATCCGCATCAACGGGCGCCGTTCCACCCCCGGCCGCTATTTTCAGGTCGCTGACCCCGGCACTGGCTGGGGCGGCACTGATGTCGAAGATCCGCTTACCATCCTGCGCCCAGCTGATCCCAAGCGTGCTTGGCCTGGCCTGCGGCTGTTGATGATCTCGACCACGGGCGAACAATGGGCGTACTTTATCTTGGACGATGATCTTGAACCGCAACCCGCCGAGATCACGCCCGAGCTGTTGGTCGTGGCCGAACGTATTGCAGAAAACTGCGAACCCTCGCTGTGTTCTGTCCTGTTTATGGGCGGTGCAGGCGGGTCGCTGCGTGCCGGCGTCACGGAAAACCCTGTGCGCCTGACACGATCAGTCAAGGAATCGCTGACCCACGTGTCCTGCGGCGGGGCCGAAGCCTATGTCTGGCCGGGTGGCGGGATCACCGTGATGGTCGACGTGATGGATATGCCGACCAATTCATTCGGGTACGTGCCGACGCCCGCGTTGGTTGCCCCCATCGAATTCACCCTGCGGCGCGAGGATTACGGGACCCTTGGCGGGCACATGGAACATATCCAGCCGGTGGGCGATGTTATCACCAGCGACGTGCGCCGCGTCGCACAACAAGCGCTGCAATCCGATCCGAACGACCGCGAGAACTACGGTTGGTCTAAAGGCGATAAATGAACGCACAAGCCGTCCTTTTGTCTGGCAACAGGCTGCACCTGTCACACGGGCCGATTGATCTGATCATCGGGGCGGATGGCGCGCGCGATACGGCTTTTCGAGCAGCTTTTGCAAGGTTCGAGACTGTTTTGACCGAGCTGATGACGGAGCTGCCCCTGCTTCGCCGGCCGGTCGATGCCAAACCACAGGGCAAGATCGCCCGCCGGATGTACCGCGCCGCCTTGCCCCATGCCGACGGGCTGACAACGCCGATGATCTGCGTTGCCGGTGCCGTCGCCGAGGAGGTGCTGGCAGCCATGGTCGACGCCACGGACCTGACCCGCGCCTATGTGAACAACGGTGGCGACATCGCGCTGCACCTAACCGATGATGCCACATTCAAGGTGGCTATTGCGGCGCCTGACGGACACAGCCTTGGCACAGTTACGATATCAAGCACCGACGCTATTCGCGGGATCGCGACCAGCGGGCAGCGCGGTCGGTCGCTGAGCCTTGGTATTGCCGATGCAGTGACTGTTTTGGCCCGATCAGCCGCGATAGCAGATGCGGCGGCGACCAAGTTGGGCAATGCTGTCGATCTGCCCTGCCACCCCGCCATCAAACGCGCACCCGCCAACAACCTGCACGACGATAGCGATCTGGGCAGCACTCTGGTTGTCACCCATGTTGCAAATCTGGCGAAAACAGATGTTGTGCAGGCTCTTGAACACGGTGAAGCTGCGGCCAATGCGATGCGCGATGCGCGCCTGATCGATGGGGCCGCACTGTTCCTACAAGGTCAAAGCCGAACGCTTGGACTGCCTGAAAAAATGAAACACTTACAGAAAGGCCCCCAACCATGCCTGACGTCATAATCCGCAAGATGGTCACCAGTATCGAGGAGATCTTTCACGAAGGCGGCCCCCGCGCCAACACACCGCTAAAGCGCGGATATGTCATGGCAGTGATCGAAAACCCCTATGCAGGGTCTTATGTCGAGGACATCCAGCCCTTTATGGAAGACCTAAAACCCCTTGGGCTTGAGATGGCGCAAAAACTGTTGGCCGCCCTTGGGGTCGAAGCGACACAGATTGAAGGCTATGGAAAAGGGTCTATCGTCGGCGTGGGCGGAGAGTTGGAGCATGGCGCGCTGTGGCATGCCCCCGGTGGCTATGCGATGCGCGATGTTCTGGGGGGTGCCAAGGCGATCGTACCTTCCACGAAAAAGGTGGGCGCAGCGGGCGTGCGGTTGGACGTGCCTGTCACCCATGTTGACGCGTCCTATGTCCGCAGCCATTTCGATTCGATCGAAGTCGGGCTGAACGACAGCCCTCGCGCCAACGAAATGGCTGTGATTTTGGTCATGACCACAGGGTCGCGCATTCACAACCGGGCGGGCGGCTTGGACGCAAAGGACATCAAAGGGGAGGATGGTTTGAGATGAAAGCTGATATTCGTAAAATTGCCGTTTGGGTCGAGGAAACGCATCGCGAAATCGGGCAGGTTATTTCGCCGCCCACACGCAAGGCCGTGGCCGTAGCTGTTATCAAAAACCCCTTTGCAGGGTCTTACACCGAGGATCTGACCCCTCTTATGGACATCGGTGCCGAATTGGGCGGTCTGCTGGGTGACAAATGTGTTGCGGCGCTTGGCATCACCCCCGCGCAAGCCGAAAGCTATGGCAAGGCGGCCATGGTTGGCGAAGGCGGGGAACTGGAACATGCCGCTGCGATCTTGCACCCAAAACTGGGTGCGCCGTTGCGGGTTGCCGTTGAAAAAGGCGCAGCACTGGTGCCGTCCTCGAAAAAGATGGGCGGGCCGGGGCAGGTACTGGACGTTCCGCTGGGGCACAAAGACGCCGCCTATGTGCGCAGCCATTTCGACGGGATCGAAGTGCACCTGAACGACGCACCACGTGCCGGTGAAATCATGGTTGCCGTTGCCGTCACCGACAGTGGGCGCCCGTTGCCCCGCGTTGGCGGATTGACCCACGACGACGCAATTGGTCAAGACGGCCTGCGCTAGGGTCTAAAGCTTATCAAGTAACGTCAGCAGCCGTTCGACCTCGCGGGGGGTCAGGTTGCTGACAGTCTCGGCAGAAATGTCATGGGCGATGCTGATGGCGCTGGCCGAGAAGTCTTTGCCCGCGTCCGTCAGCGATATCTCGAGGCGGCGCATGTCGGTCTCGGACGGTGTGCTTTGGACCAGCCCTTTTTTGCGCAACCGGTCCACCACGCCTTTGGTCGTCGCCGCGTCCATGCCAACCAGACGGCCAAGCTGGTTCTGGCTGATGCAGACTTCATCGCGCAGCTTGGCCAGAACGGCAAATTGCGTCGGTGTGATGTCAGGCATCCGCTGGTTAAAGATTTCAAGGTGGCGCTGGTTGGCAAGGCGCAGCTTGAATCCGACCTGGTCTTCCAGTTGATAAGGTGCTGCCGTGCGGCGCGCTGAATTTGCCGTTTCGGCCAAAGTGATGTCCAATATTTTGATGCGTCTGCGTATTTCTTATGCATTATCATCCCATGGATTTTATCTGGGGTCTACATCATATCAGATCAAAAATATTGTTTGACAGCTAACAAGTTTTTGGTCCTTCATGGAACCCATAACCACTGGGAGTAATGCTTTGTCCTTTGTCAGAAACGCGTGGTACGTCGCAGGATGGTCAACCGACTTTGGCGACGATCTGGTGCCGCTTACCCTGCTTTCTCAGAACATCGTTATGTTCCGCTGCAGTGACGGCCAGCTTGCCGTGCTGGAGGACCGCTGCCCGCACCGGTTGCTGCCGTTGTCCAAGGGCAAGCGCATCGGTGACACCATTCAATGCGGCTATCACGGCATGACTTTTGACGCGGGCGGGCAATGCGTGCGCGTGCCGGGCCAGTCAAATCTCCCCAAATCGGCTTATGTTGACAGCTATCCGGTGCTGGAACGCCATGGCATCGTTTTCGTCTGGATGGGTGACGCCGACAAGGCGGACCCTGCGCTGGCCTTTGATATGCCCGAACTGTCGCAAGACGGCTGGCATCTGCATCACGGCGACAAGCTTCACATTCAGGCAAATTACCTGAACGTCGCCGAGAATCTGGTCGATCCGGCGCATGTCAGCTTTGTGCACCCCACCACACTTGGCAACGCGGCGTCTGAAAACGTGCCCGTACATGTAAAAACGGCGGACGAGGTTATTGTGGCTTGGCGTTGGATCAGGAATGCGGAACCGATTGGGTTTTTCAAGAAATTCGGCGGCTTTGAAGGCAACGTTGACCGCTGGCATTATTACTATCTGCACATGCCTTCGACTGCTGTGATTGATTTCGGGTCGGTCGATGCTGCGCTTGAACTTCCCGAAGAAGAACGCAACAAAGGCGTGCGCATCTTTGCGCTGCATTTCGTTACCCCCGTGACCGAGGATTATACGATCGACCACTGGATGCATCTGCGCAACACGGCCCTTGGCGATGATGCCGCATCTGATCAGATGGATGCGATGTTCCGCGTCGCCTTTGCCGAGGATAAAGCAATACTCGAGGCCGTGCATGAAGAAGAGCAGCGCCCACAAAAACGCAAGCCCATCCGCATTGCCATCGACAAAGGGCCAAATGTTTACCGCAAGCGGATTCGCGACCGGATAGAGGCCGAAGCAACCGATGATTTGGGCGAACCTGTTTCGCCGGTCTTTGTCCAACACGATTGACCATAAATAAAGCCGCAAAAGACGGCACCACCCCAACACAGAGGACACCAAAATGAACAGAAATACTTTCCTGAAAACCATTGCGGGGGCTGCTGCCCTTAGCATGACGGGCCTTGCCGCCCTTGCCCAATCGGGCGAACCGATCAAGGTTGGCGAAATCAACCACTACAAGCGGATGGCCGCCTTTGCAGAGCCATATAAAAAGGGCATCGAACTGCGTCTGGAAGAAATCAACGCCGCTGGCGGTGTGCTGGGCCGTCCGCTGGAATTTGTGTTCCGCGACGATCAGGGCGATCCCGGCGAGGCGATCAAAATTGCCGAAGAACTGATGACCAGCGAAGGCACTGTGATGCTGACCGGTACGATCCTGTCGAACGTGGGTTTGGCAATCTCGTCCGTCGCGGCGGAAAAGGAGTGGGTTTATCTGGCCTCTGAACCACTTGCTGATGCGTTGACGTGGTCGCAGGGCAATCCGTGGACGTTCCGTCTGCGCACCTCGACCTATATGCAAGCCGCAATGCTGGCTGAACAGGCGGCCAAAACTGACGCGATGAAATACGCCACCATCGCGCCCAACTATGCCTATGGCAAAGACGCGGTTGCCGCGTTCAAGGAAGTGCTGACCCAGCTGAAGCCGGGCGTTGAATTCGTCGGCGAACAGTGGCCCGCCCTGTTCAAGATCGACGCCGGTGCCGAGGTGCAGGCGCTGGAACGGTCCAAACCCGACGCGATCTATAACGTGACATTCGGCCCCGATCTGGCCAAATTTGTCCGCGAAGGGACCACACGCGGTCTGTTTGATGGTCGCACGGTTTACGGCCTGCTGTCAGGCGAACCGGAATACCTTGAACCGCTGGCAGATGAAGCGCCTGAGGGTTGGATCGTGACGGGCTATCCTTGGTATGACTTCACCGAAGCGGATGGCGATAACAAGGTGTTCGTCGATGCCTATCAGGCACGGTTCAATGAAACGCCGAAACTGGGGTCTCTTGTGGGCTATATGACGGCTGAAACAGTTGCCGCAGCGATCCACAAAGCGGGATCTACCGAAAGCGATGCAATCCGCATGGCGTTCGAAGGGCTGGACGTGACCACACCCGTGGGCGATATCACCTTCCGGGAAATCGATAACCAAGCAACCTTGGGTGCCTTTGTCGGTACGACTGCACTAAGGGACGGTGCAGGCGTGATGACCGATTGGACGTACATGGATGGTGCCAACTATCTGCCATCCGACGAAGAAGTCTCGAAACTGCGCCCGGCTGACTAAACAGCGGTGCCGCTCCGGAAGGGTCGCCTTCCGGAGCATCGTCTTTTCCCAAAATTTATGAGGTTGGCTGATGGGCCTTTTTATCGCACAGATTCTGACTGGGCTTGCCAATGCTGGTGCGCTTTTCATGGTCGCGTCTGGCTTGTCGCTGATCTTTGGTGTGACCCGTATTGTAAACTTTGCCCACGGGTCTTTTTATATGCTGGGGGCCTATGTCGGCTATTCCCTGATGCAGGTTCTCCCCGGTGTTGTCGGATTTTGGGGCGCTATTTTGCTTGCGGGTCTGATTGTCGGCCTGATTGGTGTCATCGTCGAAGTCTGCGTGCTGCGCCCTGTCTATAGCGCGCCTGAACTGTTCCAACTGGTCGCAACCTTCGGGGTGATCTTGGTGATCCAAGACCTTGCCTTGATGATCTGGGGACCCCAAGATTTGCTGGGGCCGCGTGCCCCGGGCCTCAAGGGGGTGATCCGGATTATGGGCGAACCGGTGCCACAATATGACATCGCGCTGATCATCATTACGCCATTCGTCGCCCTTGCGCTTTGGTATCTGATCACCCGCACCCGTGTCGGCGTTCTGGTCCGTGCGGCGACGCAGGACCGCGAAATGGTCAGCGCACTTGGCGTCAATCAGGCATGGCTGTTCACCGGCGTCTTCTTTTTGGGCTGTGCGTTGGCCGGTCTTGGCGGTGCGCTGCAACTGCCCAAGGGCGGTGCCGATCTGCTGATGGACTTCACCATTCTGGGCGCTGTCTTTGTTGTCGTTGTTATTGGCGGTATGGGATCATTGCCGGGGGCCTATCTGGCTGCGGTCATCATATCCGTACTCAACGTTTTTGGCGTCACCTATGCGCCGCAATCCACACTTGTTCTGATGTTCCTTGTGATGATCGTCGTGCTTATGTTCCGCCCCTTTGGCCTGCTGGGCAAAGAGGAAATCGCAGGTGAACATGGCCAGGTCGGCGAACCTGAACGCCCCATCAAGCCCGCAGGTCAACGCGTTCGTTGGTTGGTGGCGTTTGGCTTGGTGATCCTCGGGCTGCTGCCGCTTTATGGCGGGAATTTCTCGGTCGTGCTGGTCACCGATATCATGATTTTCTGTCTGTTCGCCGCATCGCTGCATTTCATGCTGGGTCAAGGCGGTTTGGTCAGCTTTGGTCACGCCGCATTCTTCGGCGGTGGTGCTTACGCAGCCGCCTTGTTCGTCACCTATGCCGATACGCCGATGGAGCTTGCGCTGATCCTCGCCCCGCTTTGCGCAGGGCTTGCCGCGATCGTCATCGGCTGGGTCTGTCTGAGGTCAACGGGCGTTTATTTTGCGATGCTGACGCTTGCCTTTGGTCAACTGCTCTGGAGCCTCGCGTTCCAGTGGGGTGACGTTACCGGCGGCGACGACGGGTTGGTCAACATCTGGCCCTCGGCATGGGCGTCTGACAACAGCGTCTACTACTACGTCGCCTTCATCCTGTGCGTCGGGGGCATTTTGTTGCTGCGCCAAGCGGCCCATGCGCCCTTTGGATACGCCATGCGCGCCGCGCGTGACAGCGCACGCCAAGCCGAGGCGATGGGGATCAACACCAAGCATGTCCAATGGGTTGCCTTTACCTTTGCGGGCACAATGGCCGGGCTTGCCGGCGGGTTGTTCGTCTTTTCCAAGGGCAGCATCTTTCCCAACGAATTGGAAACTGCCCGCAGTTTTGACGCGCTGATTGTTGTGTTCCTCGGCGGGGTCAAAACCCTGTCAGGCGGTTGGGTCGGCGGCGCGTTCTTTGAGGGGATCAAAGATTATCTGACACGCTTCGAATACTGGCGGCTTGCCCTTGGCCTGTCGATCATCGTGGTGGTCATCCTTGGCCCCGAAGGGATCGTCGGCAGCCTGCGCAAAGCAGGCGAACGCTATGGCCTGTTGAAAACACCGGAGGATGCAAAATGAGCCCGATCCTTTCCGTTCGTAATCTGTCCCGCAGTTTCGGGGCCATCAAAGCGGTCGATAACGTCAGCTTTGATCTAGCCAAGGGTGAATTGCTTGCCCTGATCGGACCAAACGGCGCTGGCAAAAGCACCTGTTTCAACATGTTGATGGGCCAGCTTAAACCATCGTCGGGCACTGTGCAGCTGATGGGCAAGAACATTGCCGGGATGCAGCCGCGCAAAATCTGGCGCATGGGGGTGGGGCGTACCTTTCAAATCACCGCAACATACGCGTCGATGACAGTGGTCGAAAACGTGCAGATGGCGCTGATCTCGCATCACCGCAAACTGTATTCCCTGACCACATTTGCGCATAAACTTTACCGCGACAAGGCGCTGGCGTTGCTGGATACAGTCGGCATGGTTGATCAGGCCGAACGCCACTGTGCCGTGCTGGCGTATGGCGATCTCAAGCGGCTAGAACTTGCCGTGGCGCTGGCCCATGATCCGATTTTGCTGCTGATGGATGAACCCACCGCCGGCATGGCACCGCGCGAACGCATCGCGTTGATGCAGCTGACAGCGGATATTCTGGATGCCAAAGGCATCAGCGTTTTGTTCACCGAACATGACATGGATGTCGTATTTGCCCATTCGCACCGGATTATGGTGCTGAACCGTGGTCAGTTGATCGCGGACGGCACCGTTGATGAAATCCGGAACAACCCACAAGTCCAAGAGGTATATCTGGGCGGTGGTACCTTGTTCAAAGCCGAGGAGGATGCTCATGCTTGAGGTCAAAGGCGTCAATTCATTCTACGGCAAAGCACATGTTTTGAATGACCTGAGTTTCCGCGTTGATGACGGCACTGTCGTCGCCCTTTTGGGGCGCAACGGGGCGGGCAAAACGACGACGATGAAATCCATCATGCAGATGGTGCGCCCCCGCAGCGGGTCCGTTATCTATAATGGTCACGACATCACCGGCTGGCCCAGCCACAAAGTCGCGCGTGCCGGATTGGGCTATGTCCCCGAAGAACGCCGGATCTTCACACAGCTTACTGTGCTCGAGAACCTTGAGGTCGGTCGCCAGCCGCCCCGCGACGGGTGCAGCACATGGACTGAAGATATGGTGTTTGATCTGTTCCCCAACCTTGCTGAGCGACGTAGCAACCGCGGCAAGGCCTTGTCGGGTGGTGAACAGCAAATGCTGACGATCGCGCGCACATTAATGGGAAATCCGGCGTTTATCTTGCTTGATGAACCCTCCGAAGGGATCGCACCGGTGATCGTCGAACAAATGGCGCGGGTGATTTTGCAGCTCAAAGACGAAGGGCTGACCGTTCTTTTGTCAGAACAGAACTTGCATTTTGCCCAAGCTGTTGCCGATGGCGTGGTGATCATTGAACACGGTACCCAAAAATTCGCCGGAAGTTTGGCCGACCTTCAGGCACATCCGGAAATTCGCGACCAATATCTGTCGGTTTAATAACCCACGGTTGTGACAGCACAAAGGGTTGATGAGTACTGGGCCATATGACCGTGGTCACGAATACGACACGGAATTCCACCGCTCCTGTATTAGCGCGTGGAATTCATCTTCACCTTTATGTTACATAATTTAGGTTATATGTATTGTGACTGTCGCAACGAAATCTGCCCCCTTTTGGGGTGCTTGCGAAACGAAGGCTGCGTGGCACCCGACCAAGTTGGGCGCGCCCTTCGGCATTCTCGCTGTTCGGCGCGCGGTAGAGCGGTTACCAAAGGCGTCGCACATCAATTCCGCGATGCCTGATACCGCACTGATGTTGATGGCCGCGTTTGCGACGCAGTACTTGTCCGCCGGGGGAAGCCCGAGCAGAACCAAAACGAAGTCTGGAGCGCGCGCCGCCTTCCGGAACCTTCGAGTGAGTAGACGGATTTCTGATGCTTACTGCGAACAACGATCCGCAGTTTTCCCTGCTGTGTAATGCTCTCGACCGCCAGAGTTTGCCATCCGACGCGCGGATCTAGACCATTGCCGCAGGCACCCAGAACAGCGATGACCTGCGGCGCGAACCCGACAAAATTCTCATGACCAGATCGGCTGCAGATCGGGAACTGCTCCTTGCGGAGTTAAAGGTTCCCGCCACAAAGCCGAACTTTTCATCGGTCCGTTCGTGTGTAAAACTGATGCTGATTGTTCAAAAACAGACTAGGTATATGCAAGCTGGTGCTGTAGGTTTCCTTGAAATTAATTTGCCAGAGGATTTGCATGAAAACGTGGCAGGAGCTATCGCCCGAACAGCAAAACTTTTTGAAGAGTTTCCTTAAAACCAGTATCCGCGACCTGTTCAGAGACAAATATAAGACCGAAACCAACAAGGGCATCATCGATGCCTTTGGCAAGTTTGCAGATCTGGACAGGCTTTTTGATCAACGTGCCGCCCTCGTTCCGGACGACTATGTCCAAAAGGCTGCCGTTCTGGCGCAGGCCGAAACCGCCCGTGCACGTAATCAGGCCGGCGCGTTTGATGATGCAACACAACGCATGGCACCCGCCATTCAGGCGATGGAGCGTTTGCGCGCAGATTTGACCAGTGCCGCTGATCTTCTACGTGCCGAAGTCGGTCCAGTCACCGGTGTCGGGTTTAGCCAGAACGCGGTAGCCGCAATTGATCAAGCCCGTCAAAACGTACTGCGCCCGCTGGCTGATTCGTTACCGACCAAGGCGCAGATAGACGAAGCGCGCGCAGCCATTGCCGTTTTTGAACAGGCCATCAATGCCGCCTATGTTGAGGCTGGTGAATTGCCCGCCGCACGGGCCGCGCTGGACAAAGCAGCACGAACCGCGACGGCGCGGCTGGCTGAAGTTGTCGCATTGGACGTGACGCCTTTTGCGTCGACGCCTCAATCAGGCCCCCTCGCCGCTGTGGTTCAGGACGCAAAAGACCTGCAAGACGCAATTTCTGCCGTCGATCAAAACGACGCTGCATCCTTACGTATTCTTGCCGGCAGGCTCACTGTCTGGGTGACTTTGGATGCTGCCACATCGCTGGTCGATGATGCGACACGGGCAGTGATTGCTCAGGTTCAGGCAGCTTATGATGACATTGAAGAGGATATAACAGATGCCCTGGACATCAATCTGGCGGAATATGACGGCCAGCCGGAACAGGCGGGCTTGCTGTCCACACGCGCCGAAATCACCGCCGAAAATCAGATGGTCCTGTCGACACTGTCGACCGGCGACCCTGTTGAAATTCTGAAACTCGTGCCGCTGCTGAGTGCACTTCAGTCGAAATGCATCACTTTTTATAATCTTTCTATTGAACTCGATAGCCGGATTCAAAAGGAACAGTTCAAAGCTCTTGGGGCGTCCGATGCACATGCTGATGGCGTGCTAGCATTGCTGGATGCGAATGAAGCCGCAGGCAATGCCGTGATTTCAAGCTTGCAAAGCACTAAAACGATCCTGAAAGGCCAAGAAGCCACGCGGACCTATATCGAGGACAAAGGGAAAGAAGCGAAAGAGCGCGCGGATGAATTGGCCGTCTTGCTTGCCGATTGGACCCCCCTGAACGATGATTTCAAAGTAAAAAAGGCAGATTTTGAAGACCTGAAACAGGCTCTCGCGGATGAGAAAGAACGCGTGACCTTGCTGGGGGCTGCGGCCACCGACGAGGATCGTACCGGAGTCGAAGCGGCACGACTGGCGTGCGAAGCATCGTTGCAGATTGCCCTGATTGCACAAACCGCAAAAGACGAAAAAGCCAGAGACTATAACGCCAAGAAAGCTGAGGTCGCTACCGCCGAGAAGGAGTTGAAAGCCGCAAAAAGCCAACGCGCGATGCTCGACGCGATTACCTTTGGGCCGTTGTCCCCCCTTGCCGCACATCCGATTCCCGAGAACATGCTGGAGGATGTGGTCGGTCTGTTCGACAAGAACCCCGATATTGCCATTCAGACCTGTGCATTGGCACCCGGTGCCAAGGACAAACAGGCGCTGGCACAAACTGCCCTGCTTATGGCCCAACAATGCGAGACGAAATTCCTGTGGCAACCCCCGGCTGGCAGCGACGGCGTTGTCCCCCCGGCCCAGACGATGGGGGAAGGCCAAGCCATGAGTTACGCGAAAAATGCGCTGAAGCAGGCCGCGTTTTTCGGTGCGGAATTCACCGCCGAGGCGCAACAGGCCGTGGCAAACGGAGTTCCCCACAAACAAGACGCCAATATGCGGGCATTGACCGACTATTCGATGAAAAACGTCGCGGCGTCGCGCGCAACCACCGCCGCCGAGACAATGATCCAGCGGACCCCCGCATCCCAAGGGGTGCCAGCGGGCGTCAAGCTTGACCTTAACAGCCCTGCGTTCAACGCGATGCTGATCGAACAACGCCACGGTTTTGACGCCAGTTTCAACGCCACGGTTACCCTGTCCGAACAGATGGGAAATCTGAAAGAGTACTTTGGCGATCCAACCCAAGGCGACGCAAGACGGGCCAAGGCCGAGACCATTTTGAATTCGGTGACGGCTGTGCCCGCATCGCCTGCGTCCCGGTCTTTGCTTAGCGCGCAAATGGGTATCCCGGCTGAAGACTTTGACGACCCGTTGAAGGCAGACGAGATCAAAGAGAAAATTCAAGTTGGTATTCTCAAGGCGATGACGACGCCCATTGCCCAAGGCGATGTCGGGTCGTGTTTCGCCACCGCGCCTTTGCGCAAGTTGCAAAATGACGATCCGGTCGCGTTGATGGAAATGTACCGCGATATCGCCACAACAGGTGTGTTCAACCCCAAACATGGCCGCCCCGTCCCCGCCGTTACCAATCTGCCGCCGGGTGATGAACCATTAGCGCGCAGCCTTGAATATTCGATCGCCACAGCAGCGGCCCGTTTGCAAAGCAGTCGCGAACGTGGCCGCATGAACGCAGCGATGTTCGGGGTCCGTGATCCATCTGAACCGTCCTTGGGTGCGCTCAAAAACGAGGTGGATGCCGACGCGTGGCTGAAACTTGAACCTAAGTTGCAACAGGCCGTTATCGGGGGGTATACCTTTGTTTATGACCCCACCCGCGTTGCCGGCGCGGTTAGTGCTGACGGATCATCGTCCAAGGGTGTCTACAAGATGGTTACCATCGACACCAAAGAAGAGGTTCTGTCGCAGGCCGACTTTGTTAAATTCATCAAGCGCAAGGCGCTTGAAGCCGTTGCATCAGCAGGTCTGGACGATGCGAACCGCGACAAGGTTTCAGCCTATATTGATGAACCTGCATTCGTGGCCGGGATCGACAAGCTGGCGGGCAATGACAAACCGTGGGAAATGTCCTTTGGCGGGTGGGGCGATTCATCAGGGGCGGTCCTGTTGCCACAGGATGACGGCAGCAAACGGCCCGCAAATCTGCGCGGGCACGATGTCGTCAGCGAGAATTCGAGCGACACCATAGGGGAACGGGCGGTCAAGGTTCTTAAGGCGATTTCGGGAATGGGCGGCGGTGACATGACTATGGTGTCAACAGGCGGGATCCACGCCTTTAACGCTGTCGCCCCCGAAGGTGATTTTGCCAAATTGAATGATCCGCCGGGATTTGACAAAAACGTTAAGGCCAAGCTGGTTGATCCGGGCCTCAAGATCGCGACGCAGAAACTGCCGAAGGACCGTGCTGCTTACCTTTATGGCAAGCGCATAGATGCGGTGTTGCCTTGGGCGGTGGATGACGCCGAAACAGACCTGATCAAGGCCGCTTTTGCCACGCCCCCCGACACTGACATGACCCCGGCCGAGCTTGAGAGCTATATCACGATCAAGCTGGAGCCATGGAAAACTGCGTCAGTCAACCGCAAGTCAAACGCTTGGGTGGTCAAGCAAAACCCCCTGCCCGCCCCCAGCGAGATCAGAAAGAAAAAGGCTGACCTGCTGGCCGCCGAGGATCAAAAGCAGAAAACTGCCGTGACGACGATGATGGCGGCAGAAATGGGCGTGCCGGAATTCGTGATCGCTGATTCAAACTGGGGAAGCGAGGCAGATAAAGCACTGTTTGTCATTGCCCCTGACCCGCTGACAGGCGAACCACGGATGTGGGTCAAATGGGCCGTAAGCGGCACGATGTCGCCAATGGATGACAAGTGGCTCAAGACGAACTGGATCAAAGACCAATGATACATACCGCTGCAAGACACCAAGGAAAGGTGACGTAAACCATGGACTTACCGCAGATTGATCTGATGATGGACGCAACAGGCATGCCGATGGTTCGCGTGGCCTATGAGGCGGAATATACCGAAATTGCCCCCCTGATCGCAGCGGTGCCTGCGCTGGTACAGCCCAATCATGCGCAGGATGCAGCGTTGGCTGTCAATCACCTGAGCGAGGGTTTTGAATACGGCGTTATTCTGGACCCTGCTGCATTCCGCATTGATTACATGGCTAGGTATGACGCCGAAGAAGGGGCCGAATGGCAACAGGGCCAGCCCCGCCTGCGGGACTTTGGTAAACCTGATCTGTCAGGACTAGCCCCGCCCGTTATTGACGGCGGCACCCTCGTTTTCTTTGCGGACGACAAATATCTGGGGCTGGCCTATCAGGTCACGATGTCTTTGTCAGAGCCGACACCGGAATATCAACCGGTACCCGTCGCCCCATAGTTTAGCGATCAGCCCGCCTTGGCCTGATCCTTTAGGCCGCCATGCTTAACGCTTCGTTCACTTTGCCCAGCGACGCGATCGCGGCACCGCGCACGTTGACGGGTTTGAATCCGTTGTTTCCGTCGACAGTCTGGAAAAATGGCGTGTCCAGTTCGCTCTGGAATTCGCTCAGCACTTTGCGGGCGTCGTCCTTCAGCTTTTCGCGCTTATCACCGTCTGGTTCTTGCACCAACGCCTCCAAAGCGTCTTCGAGACGCGTATCAAGCGCATCGAGGTAGGTGAACAGCGCCTTGGTATCATTCGCGATTGTCGGAAATTCTTCGCCCTGACACACGGCAAGGATCGAATCCTGAAGTTTTGTCATCTCGGATTGCAGTGATATGCGGGTTTTCGACCAGTCCAGACGGGCGCGTACATAGGGTACTACACCTGCGGGAATGTCCTTTTCTGCGGCGGTCTGTTCGGCGGCTTGTGCATCGGCAATCAGCTTTTTCAGGCCGGGCACCGCCTTCATGGCACCGGCGAAATCATCTGCTTCGCCCTTTTCAGTGAAATAGGCCAGAACCGCGCGCATTTTGCCAACATCGCCAAGGCCGCGTTGCAGTAGGTCAAGAATGGTCGGTTCAAGATCCGCACGGGCGTCGCGCCATTCAGCACCCAAATCAGCGGCACCGTCCGCAGCAGCAGCCGGTGTAGGCTCCGGCGCGGGGGCGGCAGCAGATTGTTCGGCCAAGCGCGCGATCGCGTCGCCCAATGCCTTCGCCGTTCCGGTGGCTTTTTTCGCATCACCCAACGCGATCTGTTCGTCCAGCATGCCATGCGCCGCCCGCAACCGGGAAGCACCTTCAACATTCTCCAAGGCATCAATGCGCTTGGAAAGAACGGCAGAAACCTGGGCAAGCTTGGCAAGGGCCGGATCCTCAGCAGCGGCGGCAGGCGCGCTCGCTTCACTGGCCGCCGACAGCTTGCCAATCGCGCGCTCAAGCTTGATCAGCATATCGTCGGCTTTGGGCAGATCACCGCCCTGCAACGCGCCAACCGCAGTCTTGAAGCCGGCAATCAATGGGGCTTGGGCCTCTTGCCTTACGCCTTTTATTGCGCCCTGAACCTGTACTGCACGCGCCTTGAGCTGCTTGAGCAACTCTGCATTGTCACCGGCAGGCGCGGCGCTAGCACCCTCCTCCGCTGTAGCTTCAGCCGATTTGGGCTCGGCGGCGGCGTCTTCGGTTTCATCGGGGCCGCCAGCATCGTCGTCATCGTCAAAATCGTCGTCCGCAACATCATCCAGCAGCCCGTCGTCAGGCATGTCTTCGATATCTTCTTCCAAAACATTACCGCTGGCATCCATCACCAGCACGTTCATCGGAATCTTTTCGAACTTTAGGAATTTCTTGAGCTTTTTGGCCATCTGCGGCAGTTCGCGTTCACAAGTCAGCGAAATAACGCGACCTTTGACCTTTGCCGTACCATAGCCTAGCTTGGTGCCCGTGCTTTCGCCCCGTGCCACGCGGCCGATCACTTCGGGTTTTTTCTTGCGGTCCAGAACGAAAACGTCTTCTTTGGGATCGTTACCCGGACAATAGGCGAAACTCAAATCGCGTTTCTTGGCCATAGCCATCATCTTTTTAAGTTGATCACCCCGTAATGCGATATCAGCCATGACACTATTCCTTTTCGCTTCGCCATCTGCCCCATCAATTTGAGCACGCGTTGGTGATCAGCCTACACCAAAATACACCTCTGACAATTCCCAAAGAGATTAATCTAGCGGGATATCTTGATGGTTTTGGTCGTCGGCGGCCGCCGGTGGTCGGGTAATTTCGCCAGACTTTCGCCCGAAAAGGCGCAGGTCTGGTTTAATGCCCACAAACGCCCTAGATGACAGTCAACAATCAAGGAGACGTTGCATGCAGAAAGTGACCTTGCCCGAACGACCGCACTGGCGAGAGCACGCGCGCGAGGTCGGGTTTACATTTGCCGATATGCACGGTGCGCCTTATTGGGACGAAACATCCGCCTATGCGTTCTCGCTTGAGCAGATCGAAAATGATATCGAAGATCCGGCAACCGAACTTCATGCCATGTGTCGAGAGGCCGTTGTTGAAATTCTAAAAAGCGAGCAGCTGATGGACCGCTTAGCGATCCCCGAGGCGCATCGTGATCTTGTCGCCGAAAGCTGGCATCGGGGCGATCCGGAAATCTACGGGCGTTTTGATTTCGCCTATACTGGCAATGGTCCCGCTAAGCTTCTGGAATATAACGCCGATACGCCAACATCACTTTATGAAAGCGCTGCTTTTCAATGGCAATGGCTCGAAGATCAGCTTGCCGCGGGCGTTTTGGCCGATGGGGCGGATCAGTTCAACGGCATCCACGAAGCGCTGGTTGAACGTTTCAGCGCGGTTTTCGAACCGGACAGTGACCTGCATTTCACCGCCGTCGGTGGCAACCCCGAAGATTATGGCACCGTCGAAGCCATGGGCTGGGCCGCGCGCGAGGCTGGGCTGGGCGCGCATTATTGCGATCTGGAAAAGATCGCGATCAGCGACGAAGGCCAGTTTCTGGATGATGAGGATCGCGTCATGGGGGTGCTGTTCAAACTTTACCCTTGGGAGGATTTGTTGCGCGATGACTATGCAGCTCACATCACGGGATCCCGCTGCCTGTTCCTAGAGCCCGCCTGGAAGGCGCTTTTGTCCAACAAGGGGCTGTTACCGGTCCTATGGCAAATGTTTGAAGGTCATCCAAATCTTTTGCCTGCGTTTTTTGAGCAAGATATAACCGACGCAATCGCGGGCCGCGGCCTAGCAGCAGCTGATGTTGCCGAAGCGTTCGGTCGTGCAGAAACACAGCTTGTGGCCGGACACGTCACCAAGCCGATCCTGTCCCGAGAAGGCGCATCGGTTTCCATTGTCAAAGACGGCACAATCATCGAACAGTCCAAAAACACCGATTACGCTGAACATCCACGGATCCTTCAGGCGTATGAACCCCTGCCCCAATTCGATGGCTTTCGCCCGATTGTCGGGGCATGGGTGATCGGCGAAACCTGCGCAGGGATAGGCATTCGCGAGGATCAGTCACGCATCACGCAGGATCTATCCCGGTTCAAACCACACTACATCACTCCCTAAAAATACTAATTCGAAACAAAACTTTACCGAAAGACAGGATTGTCATGACCAAACGTTCCAGCCGCGTCGCCATTACCATTCTCGGGGCTACTGCCTTTGCTCTTGCGGGCTGCCGCGAAGAACAGGTTGACGCCAAGGCGTTTCCCGATTTGCAGAGCTGCAAGACTGAGGCCACTCAAGGCGGTATGTTCACCGCCGAGGATTGTGAGACCGCTATCAATGCGGCGGAAACCCTGCATGTCGAAGCCGCCCCCCGCTATGATAGCCTTGCGGTCTGCGAAGAACAGCATGGCGCAGATGCATGCAGTTCGGAAGCAGCAACACCCCAAGGCGGATCCGGCAGCATATTTATGCCTCTTCTTGCTGGATATCTTATCGGTAACATGATGGGCGGTCGGGCCGGTATGTCTGCGGGGCAACCTTTGTATAAAACATCGGGTGGGCAATACACAAATGCCGCGCGCAGCAGTACGTTTTCCAGTAATAGCGGCGCAGCAAAGCTGAACACATCGCAATTCACCCGCCCCGCCGCGACTGTCGGTAAAACCCCAATGACCCGCGCGACGGCCAGCTCTCGCGGTGGTTTTGGCAAAAGCTTTGGCGGGCGCACGGGCTTTGGTGGCTGATAGGTTCAAATCTTTCGCACTGTTTTTCGAATGTTTGAATTTCCAAACATGAGTGCGAGCTGATGATCGCATCGCCTCGAGTTTGGCCTAGACCAGCCGATTTTCTGACACTGATGTTCGATGTTACCGGATCTATAGGGGTGCCTCATGTCTGGCGTGATGTCTTTGGAAGGGGCTGTGATTGAGGTCTGGAATGACAGTCCAGATAGTAATCAACGTCCTAATAGCGGCAATCTGGCATAGTGATTTCCGTAAGCGGTGCTTTAGTCCTAATGATGCGACCAATCCCTACGTATGTCTCAATGAATGACGCGAGCGTGGCCCGATTTTGCGCGCTCGTAGCTTGACTCGCAAAGATCGGTGCTTTTGATCGAGGCCCTCACACGCGGATTGCTGTGGTGTTAGACTTTCATTCCCGGCGTGTCATCTGATGGGAGGTCACCAATCGGATGAAACGCGACTTTTCGATCCGTCCATTGAAGATGGCCATAGCCTTCCGAGTACAACCCAAAGGCTGCATCCATCACACCGATCGTGGCAGCCAATATTTTGTTTGCATGACTATCATAAAATTTTGCGCTAGCATGGGTTCAGGGCATTAATGAGTGGCAAAGGCATTTTCCACCATAACGCCGCTGTTGAGATGTTCTTCAAAACCATCAAGCCCGAGCTGATTTGGCGGCATTCGTGGGAAACGCGACGACGGGCTGAGATGGCACTTTTCGAATACATCAACGGGTTCTACAACCCGCGACGGCGGCACTCAATATTTGGCTCGAAAAGCCCTGTCATTTTCGAACGAAAGGTGGCTTAAGCGAGCATGTGGGGCGACACTAAGGCGAGACAGGTCCAGTACCTCGAAGATTGGGCAACGACACTTTAGTGTAACTCTTGCAGCTTTGGACGGGCAAGTGCCCAACAGTATGCCACTTGGATAGGTTAATTAGTCACGAGCGGTGCCGGCTGGTCGTCCATCTCGATTTTATATTTTACGAACCGGCGAATACGGTACTCCGCTTTCCAAACTATAGCTGCCAACCACTCCATAGAGAGGCTATCAACAGGTTTTCTCGTATAGGAACAGCGTAATATATTAACCAGCCCCAAGAACATAAAATCTGAACAAAACCAGCTCGAAGTACGGTGTAAAAAACAGCAAGCCGTTCAGAAAATAACCTCATCCCCCTCATTATCTTTTTGTTCTGACTCAATTCCCGCCAATGCTGTTTTGACTTTATCCAGCTTCGTAAAGCTTAACGCTGCTTCAATGTTTACCATGTCTTTTTCCATTTTGCTGCTGCTGAGGTGATTGAGAAATATCCTTAAATCAGCTATCGTTTGAACAAGAAGATCAATATCCTGCAACGCCAATCGTGAATTAACCCGTCTATCCCCTTCCTCTGAAAAAAAGTCTCCAAAAGTTTTTTCAATATTGCGACCAATATTTTCGACTCGACCTAGTTCTCCCTCAAGTCTTTTTATTACCAATGGCAACAAGACAGATCCATTTTTCATAACGGTCCCGTAACGGTTTCAAGGCACTTTTTGAGCTTCATTGTATCAAATGGTTTTGAAAGAAAATTGTTTAGCCCTAATTTCTGGGCGCGACCCAATATTTCCTGATTCATTGAACCACTGACCAAAATGAATCCTACATTCGCCGTAGACTTTTGCATCCTCAGGTTTCCAAGCAAATCTAACCCCGTCATACCAGGCATGTGATGATCCGAAATTACAATATGGAAACCCTCTCGACTTACTCTCTGGAAAGCAACATCCCCTGATACGCAAAAATCAACATTCCGCATTCCAATATCTTCCAACGAATTGCATAATAAACCCCTGCTCACACTGGTGTCATCCACAACCAATATTTTAAGTGTATTGCGAAGTGACATTTTTCTTCTCCATAGCTGATGCAGAACTCAATCCAATTTTTGTTGGCCGTCGAAACGCTGTTGGGCCAAAAAGTTCAAGACGACTTGACAGGCTTGGGCCAATTCTCTCAGAATGGCCAATAAATAAAAATCCTTCTGTATGTAAAACATTCTCTAGGCCCACCCAAATCCGCATCTGGGTTTCTTCATCCATATAGATAGTTACGTTCCTGCAAAATATCACATCAAACGGACCAGATACCGGCCAAGGGTCCATAAAGTTCAGGTAGCGAAATGAGATTAAATCACGTGCTTCTGGTCGCACCTTCAATACTTCACCTGACTGATCTTTATCGAAAATGAACTCAGCATAACCGGGTGGTACATCCTCAAGTGCCGAGATACGGTATAATCCGGCCTCTGCTTCCTCGAGAATATTACTGTCAATATCTGTAGCCAGAATACGAAAGTCATAGTCTGCAGCATTGGGAAGACACTTAAGTACAATTGCTGCTATGCTATAGACTTCTTCGCCACTAGAGCACGCAGCAGACCAGATACGGATTCTCTCTCCGTTTTTAGCCTTCTCTACAAGTCGAGGCATTACCTGGTTTTCTAGAATATCAAAATGACCACGCTCACGAAAAAAACGAGTAGTATTTGTCGTCAAGGCATTTATCATTTGCTCCAGCTCAGATACGCCAGGCGGACTCAAGGCATACTGCAGATATTCCTCAAATGTTGTAAAATTCAGTGGTTTCAAAAATCGGGATAACCTCGATACGACCAGCCTTTCGGCCCCCTCATAAAGGCAAATGCCCGTTTTTTCCTTGAGAGTTCGAGAAATAAGTTCAAATGCGCTCTCTGATAGATCTATAGCTTCTATTTCAGACTGAACGCCTCGCGGTGAAACAATCATACTTCAACCGGTTCCGCCGCCATAGCTGCAGCCAACTCGTTAATATCAAGAACTCGAAGTGTCCTATCACCAGAAGCTATAATTCCTTGAACAAAGTTGTTTTCATCCAGACCACCTACTTTTGGCATGGGTTGTATTTCGTCGGGCGAAATGCCAACTATGTCAGAAACTGCGGTCACAAGGAATCCAACAGTTTGGTTCCCTATATGGGCAATGATAATAACATCCCGTTTACTTGGTTTACATGGTCCCAAACCAAGCCTTGCTGACAGATCGACAATTGGAACTACTGCCCCTCGCAAATTCATAACCCCCAGGACATCAGCAGGAGAGTGCGGAAGCATAGTCACCTTTGTCCATCCGCGGATTTCACGAACTAGCATAATATCCATGCAAAAGTCTTGCTGTCCGATAGAGAAGGTGATCAGTTCTCGTTTGCTGCCCTTTTCGGGCGATGTTTCGGTTTTCATGCGGAGGCTCTTATTGGTTTTAGGGACGCTGAAGCGGCCGTGGGGATTTCATTTGTTATTTCATCAAGGTCGATGATCAGGGCAATCTGTCCGTCCCCCAAGATTGTTGCTGCAGCTACATATGGAACATGGCCATAGTTTGACTCTAAGCTCTTGATAACAACCTGCCTCTGATCAAGAATATGATCCACTGCAAGCGCGAATTGTTCCCCTTTATCGTCCTCAACGATTAACAGAATACCATCTTGACCTAGCTTTCGCTCGGCTTCAAAGCCGAAAATTGTACCCAAGTCGATAATCGGCAGCATCAAATCACGCACCGAGATCATCCGGGCTTCGGGACCTATCAAATGTATTTTTGAAGCTTCTGGGCGAATAGTTTCAGTTATAGCGGAAATTGGGACCACCATCGTTTGGCTAGCGACAGTCACAACCATGCCGTCAAGAACAGCAAGTGTAAGTGGTAAGCTGATTGATATTGTTGTGCCCTGGCCAGGTGTGGAAATAATTGAAACACGGCCCCCGAGACGGCGAATCTCGCTGTTCACTACGTCCATCCCAACCCCGCGGCCGGAAAGGCTCGTTACCGCGCTTGCAGTCGAGAACCCCGGTAAAAACAAAAGGCGGTCGATTTCGGCATCACCAAGCTTTGCTGTTTCCGATACAAGACCCTTTTCAATAGCTGACGTCAGAACCTTCTCACGATTGACGCCACCACCATCGTCATTTACCTCGATGACCACGCGACCAGATCTGTGCGCGGCCGATAGTTTGACCGAGCCGTTAGGAACCTTCCCAGCTTCTGTTCGGCGATCAGAATGTTCAAGTCCATGATCGATTGCATTCCGCAAGATATGGGTTAGTGGATCAACGAGTCTTTCAATGACTGTACGATCAACTTCCGTATCCTCACCGTCAGTGATAAATCGGACATCCTTTCCAGCGATCTGCGCAGTTTCACGCACGATCCTCCCCATCCGTTGAAAAAGGGGCTTCACTGACTGCGCTCGGATCCCCATGACGCGCTCTTGAATGTTACGGGTAAGCGTTTTGAAGTCATCAAGCGTGGTTGCCAATTGTCGGCTTACAGACAATTCTGATTCTGTTATAGATTGTGTCATGACTGCCTGGGTGATAACCAACTCGCCAACCATGTTAATGAGCTCATCAACTAGTTCTAGGTCAACACGAACAGTCGCTTTAGGACCAGATTTCACTTTTTCTGGAGCGCTATCACTTTTCTCGGCTTGTTGAGCTTTTACTTCTGCTTCAACTTTTTGTGCCGCTGGAAAAATGGCGTCCTTGTTATCTAAGGCCGAATTTTTCTTTTCTACCATCTCTATTTTGATCGCTGCGAGATCTTGGGCAAATTCGAATACTTCATAAATCTCGCTTTCCAAGCAATCTGATGAAAGTAAAATATGCCATGAAATATCAGGTTCACTGGCATCCCATACATTTTCAGCGCCAAGGCTAAAGCTAATGTCCAGAGATCCCAGGGTCTCGAGTTCTCGAAAAATTTGAACAGGTTCATGTCCGTTAGAATATAGTGCTGCTGTCGGGCTGAAATTAATGCTGTAATCACCTTGCTGTGGGCTAGGATTATTTTCTTCCTGTACACCAAATGATAATGCAACCGGCACAAATTCGGCAATGCAGTCCTCAGCAGACTCGGCAGCACTACCGTGATGAGAAAAACTCGATAGAGCCGTAATTTCCGAAATGTCATTCTCCAACTCGTGGGCATTCTGCACGCCCCCTGCTTCTCCAATAGCGATGTAATCCGTTAAACGATCTGCCCCACGATAAAATACAGGAATGATCTCTCGACTCATTATGAGTTTTCCGCTGCGTAATTCGTCTAAGATCGATTCGAACGCATGTGCATACTGAGTTATAGCATCCAGTGAAAATGAAGCCGCGCCGCCTTTTATCGAATGTACTGCTCGAAACATTCGATTAATGGTTTCTGGGTCCGGATCACTATCAGCTTGAAGAGACTCTAATTCGCTCAATCCATCAGTTAGCTCTTCCAACTGTTCTTCGCATTCTTGGAAAAATATCTGTCTTAGTTCATCTAGACTAGCCATTGCGTCAAACCCTCGCCACCCGGCGTATCGCCGAAATTAACTTGATGTCATTGAATGGTTTCACAATCCATCCAGTTGCGCCAATACTTCGGGCGCGACTTTTTAGGGCGTCGCTACTTTCGGTGCTTAAAACTAAGATAGGTACTGAGGCGGAGCATTTGGACTGTCTAACTTGCTCAATCAGTCCGAAACCATCCATCACAGGCATGTTAATATCAGTAATGATGACATCAGGGTTCGCTGCTTCAAGTTTTTCGATGCCGTCTGCGCCGTCTTCCGCAGTCGTCACCAAAAACCCGGCCTCTTCCAAGGCTGCTCGTAACAGATTTCTCATGGTACGAGAATCATCAATGGCAAGAATGCTAAGGCTCATATCTCTGCTCCCTTTTCAAGAAGTGCTTCTTTCATTGCCAGAACCTGCAAATCCTGCGCCAACTCCGCCGACGCATCGATTTTAAAAGTACCTCCGGCGCTCTCAGTATTTTGTTTGAAGCGCAGCAATATTTCAGCGGCCCGAGCGCCAATGGCTCTTACCTCTCGTCCATCAAGGTGGATGCTAGGCCCCTCAATTTCTTGTAGTACGCTAATTAGATTTGGAATCCCGGACGAGAGCAGTTTTTCCGCGAGTATAAGTGAGCTTTTCATAGCTTTAATCCTCAAAGAACTGAATGTCGTCTGTCGTGGGACTGACGGTTCTAATTGGTTGAATTTCTGGCTCGATATCATCGACAAGCCGCTGGCTAGCACGCCCAGTTGACGGGACAAAGCGCAGTAGTCGAGCCTGCGTCCCACCTAGGCTCATTGCGCGAATGGGTAAGCCTTCGCATTCGAGAAACGAGATCGCGAAGTCACAGTTTTTCTTTCCGATATGTCCCATAATTCCGGACATAGTTGCGCCTCCAAATAATTTTGCTTCTATCCGCGATTTATTTGCTCCCAACTTGAGCAAGCCATTAATCAAAACTTCCATTGCGTAAAATCCATAGCGCTCGGATTGCGCCATCTGATCAGGACCCCCGGCAAGTAGAAAATGGTTCATTCCACCGACTTGGGCGACTGGGTCAAAAAGACAAGTGGCAACACAGGAACCTAAAAGGGTTTTGATGACTTCGTCGGGCGAATCGCTTACGTGAAACCCACCTTGAGCGACATGAACTTCGATCAATGAGGTGTCCGATGTTCTAGCTTCAAACATAGTTCAGTCCATTTCTGTTGTCTTCAACCTCGGCTTCCCAAAACATCTTTAGAAATCTGTCCAAGCACCTGCCGCGGATCGAATTTCTAAATCTCTCTGAGGCTTAGTTGCGCTTGTAGAGGTGGAATGCTGCTTGCTGCTCGGTGAGGACTTAGGCACCTCTTTTCTTGAAGAAATTGAGACTACCTTTTCCGAAATCTGGAAGTGCCCAATGGTTTCAACGAGAGACATAGCAACACTATTGAGTGCATCGCTCGCGGCTGTTGTCTCCTCCAAGCGAGCAGCATTCTGTTGCGTGGATCTGTCCAATTGAGTCACGGAAGCATTGATCTCTTCAAGCGTCAGTGACTGTTGGTGGGCGGATACCGCGATTTCGGAAACCTGACCTGAGATATCATTCACAGATGAAGCAATGCGGTGTAATGAGTTTCCAGTTTCTCCAACGAGATCAACGCCAATCTTTACCTGTGCAACAGACATTGCGATCAAATCGTTAATTTCACGCGCCGCCTCGGAAGACCTTTGAGCCAAAGCGCGGACTTCTGATGCAACGACAGCAAAACCACGACCCGCGTCCCCTGCTCGAGCGGCTTCTACGCCAGCGTTCAAGGCAAGTAGATTGGTTTGGAATGCGATATCGTCAATGACCTTAATAATTGAAGCCATCTTTTCAGATGATGTGGAAATTTCGTCCATGGCTGAAACGGTTTTCAGCACAACAATGCCGCTTTCCTCTGCATTGGCCTTGGCTTCCGTTACGATCACATTCGCTTTCTGTGCCCCTTCAGCGGTACCACGGACTGCGCCTGTTAAATCATCAAGAGCCGCCGCCGCCTGCTCAAGAGTAGCAGCGGTCCCTTCAGTTCGCCGGGAAAGAACCTCTGCGGTACCGCTAATATCTTTAGCTTCGTTGCGGATCGTTTCAGCACGATCAGCAATAGCTCCAAGCGCCTGGCACAATTTCCCGACAGCTTCATTATAGTCGTGCCGCAATTCTTCATAGCGTTGAGCAAAAGGTTCTGGGAGCGTCGCGCGCAGGTCACCACCACTTAACCGTTTCAATCCGACGCGCAGCGAATCGACCACCAAAGACCGTTCTTGATCAAGCTCTTTGCGTTCGATACGAGCGGCTTCCGAAGATTTCACCTGCTCTGTCACGTCGCGGCCAAGTAAGAACAGCCGGTAAGGTTTGCCACCAACATCCGCGACGGATGTGATGCTGCCCTCGACAACTACATCTGCACCGTTGGCACCGGAAAACATAATCTTGCCAACATAGGCTCCGTTTTCTTTGACTTGAGCAAAGACGTCTTCTGCATCTTTAGTAATCAAAGATGTAAGGCTTAAGCTGGGCGACAGGCCTTGACTGCTTGCAACCAGCGTTCGAAATAGTTCGTTTTCTTCACAAAGCTGTCCGCTGGGCAAGAAGTCAGCTCTTAATTGCGACGCGTTGATCTCTCTAATTAGGGCCGAATTTTTCCACTCTTCGGTGACATCCTGCCATTCGAGGACAGCACCAACGTGCTGATCGTTTTCGTCACGGATCGATTTTATTTTCAGAGAAATTCGGATGTCTTGCATGGAAATCGTGGTCGAGATGACTTTTTCACTCAGTGCGCTTACGCGCTTGGTAAGCTCTGTGTTTTCTGGGTGAAAATAATCAAGTGGTTTTCCAACTAGTTTGGTTGGTTCAAAGCCTGGAAAACGCTTTTCAAAGTGCTGGATATGTTTTTGACATAGGGCGACAAATGCCGGGTTGATGGCAAAAATTTGTCCAGATTCATCAGCCAGAACCAGCGCTGCAGATGAGCTTCCGAACGCCTCACTTTTGAAACGTGCATCCCGGGCAGTCAAACTACCAGCGACAAGACTATTGCGAAGATGCTCAACTTCTCTCCCCAACTTACCGAACTCGTCGCTGCGTTCGGTGTTTTCGATTGGGACCTCGAACGCCTCAAGCCGAAGGTTTTCGATTGCGCGTTTCAGGGAGGCCAAGGGTTTGAGAACAAGGCTGCGAAATGCAAATAACGTTACCAGAAGAGCAGTAATGCCAACGAATGACGCTAAAGAAACCGCACCTAAACGGCGTGCTTCCAAGAATGCCTCAAGCGGCGCGATCGACCAGCGAGTCACAAGCACCCCTACGAAGCGGTCGCCGGCGGCATACAAGGGGTAAGCTGTGATACGTTCCTGATTGAAAAATAATGGTGCGTCGCCATTGAGCGCATTTCGCCCCAAATTGGACATTTCATCATCTACCTGAGGCCCTTTTCCAACAAGAACGTCACCTTTTGCGTCAAGAACAACCACCCCGGTAAAATGGCCGTCTGCACCGTCGATGTACTTCTCAACTAGCCTTTCAACCATTCCAACTTGGCCAAAGTTGACCGGCGCGGGTAATGTTTCCATCATAAGGTTCGCATCTGATTTAGAGCGATCAAAAACAACCTTTTCGGCCAACTCATGTGTGGTCTTGTTTTCCTGAACAAGCATGGCACCAGCGACAGTTGAAATAGCAAGTAGGACCGCTAAGACAAACTTGACCGCGACCGAATTTAAGGACTTTATTTGATTTGGCGTAGACACTTACGTGCTCTCCTAATTGGGTCAATCAGCTGAATGCACTTGTATCGGCGCGGTTGGTAAAAGCACTTTTGGATAATTTTAAACATGCACAATGCAACGTTGCAAAATTTGAAAATAGCGGTCTAAACGAGCGCGCCGAAAACCCGGTGTCGTAGCGTTCAGAGGTATTTGAAATATTGCGCAAGACCTTGCGCAAGCGTGCCGCACCCTGCTGTAGCTGAGTTGCTTTTCTAAATTGCTGCACCGCCTCAAGACCGAGGAAGACTTCAGAAAGACCTTCGAAAAGATCATCCAGATCTTCAGCAGAGCCGGCAAAGGTCGGTCTTGCTGTATGTGTTTGAATGATCGCTGTCATGGAACGAGATCCCTTGTTCGCTTCTTTGGGCAGTAGGCCGATGGGACCTTTGTCCGAGAAACTACTTTTGAATCCGTTAATCGATGCCTTCGATTTAACTCAATTTACCAAATAAGTACTTTAGCGAGCGTCCGGTTTACAAAGCTCCATGCGAGGGAGCCCTCGAAAGAGGTTTGGATGGAAACAGGCACGTAAAACCAGAAATGTGCCTGCGAACCCCTATCGAATGCTGGCGGAAAACTTTCATCAGAAATTTTAGCCTATTGTTTTCACGTGTTTTTTTGAAGTCCACCATCTTGGCAATACCGTCCTTGCCGCAATAACCTGGGGATCGCTACCATGCCGAATTACGCGCAGAAACCGACCTGATCACACCTGAAAAGTGTTCCTGCCACTGCTCAGCTTGAGCAGGCGCGCGCGCGCCATAAAAGATCTAATACAGGTTTCTAACCAAGCTTAGATTCATTAGCGCGGCTCACAAGAGCACCCCGCTTGTGCGAACAGAAGGGATTCGCACCGCAGGGCGTGCACCGCGCAATCATTTTGCCGGGACAAGTATATTTTCAAATACCTGCGTAAGTTGCTTGTGCGCTGTCAGCGGCAATACCTGCGTGACATATTGATCGGGGCGCACAATCACCAGACAACCGTGACTGCGATCAATTCCCCGCATTTCGAAAATGTCCGCATCGGGATCGGCACAAAAGACCTTTTCATAATCCCTCAAACCATAGCGCCCCTTTTTGGGCAGCAAAAGCGTCGGCAGCCGACCTAGATCAAGCGCGCGGTGGGGCTGTTGGAATATCGCCCTCAGATCAATCACAGAATCAATATCTGCGCCCTCTGGCGTGACTTGGGCAATCGGTGAGGCTTCGGAACCAAGATAGTCACAAAGCGCGTCCAGATTCCCATTTTGCCCGGCAAAGGCCAGAATGCGCCAGCGCCCATCGGCCTTTAGCATATGTCCCAGTTGCACAGGCTTGGCATCTGCAACCCGGATGACAGGGGCAGAATGAAAGCGCATTCCCACGACCAACCCTTTTGCCAGATTTTGATATGCCCCATCGCCAACCAGAAGTGACGGCACATAATGGACAGAGGTGCCCGCAGTAAATCGCCCCTGCTTTTGGAAATACCGTTGGAATTCCTTGGGGTCGACAGTGTCGTCCCCCGCGTTGTCACCAGTTTGTGGGCGCGCACTGAACATCTTGGCAAAGGCGCGATCAAAATCGATCAGCTCTTGTGCGATTGCCTGCCGCTCGGTTGAATAGCTATGCAGAATTGTGGGCGCGCTTTGGCCGCGCAACACCGCTGCCAGCTTCCACCCCAGATTAAACGCATCGCCCATCGATACATTCATCCCCTGTCCTGCTTTGGGGCTGTGGGTATGGCCCGCGTCCCCGGCAATAAACACCCGCGGATTAGAGCCGTTTTGCGCATCATCAAAACGGTCGCACAGGCGTTGGCCGATCTCGTAGACAGACCACCAAACGACCTCTTTCACGTCCAGCGTATAAGGGGCCATGATCCGCCCTGCTGCTGCGATCAACTGATCTTGGGTGATATTCTTATGCGATACCCGCTCGTCAGGGTTCAGTTTGTCCAATTCGATATAAAGCCGCACCAGATACCCGCCCTCGCGGGGGATAATCAGCACTGACCCTTCCGAGGCAGAATGGATCACAGATTTCAGGCGAATGTCCGGAAAATCCGTTTCCATCAAAACGTCCATGACCCCCCACGCCTGATTGGCAGCGTCCCCAACCAGCTCACGCCCGATGGCGCGGCGCACACCGCTGCGCGCACCGTCACAGCCGATGACATAGCGCGCCTGAATGGTTTCAGCCTGTGCAGGCAGGCCATCAGGCGCATGGGACACCCTCACCGTCAGAGGGTATTCGGCGGTATCGTCTCGGGATAGGCTTAGAAAATGGCGGTCATAGTGCGGTTCAAGCCGGCCAGGCCCGTTGCGCATCACATCCAGATAGAAATCATGTACACGTGCCTGACTTAGGATGACATGGGGCATCTCGGACAGGCCTGCTTCTGTGTCTTCGATCCGGCCACTGCGTGCGATATGGGCAGGCTGGTCGGCGTCAGGTTTCCAAAATGTCGTCTCGTTCACCCAATAGGATTCGCGCAAAACGCGTTCGGCAAAACCAAAAGCCTCGAACATCTCGACCGACCGGCATGCGATACCGTCCGCCTGACCCATTTGCAGCGGCCCCGGTTTCTGGTCGACGATGCAGGTCGAGATATCCGCGAAGGCCGCCAGTTGCGCCGCAAGCGTCAGACCCGCTGGGCCACAGCCGACGATCAGGACATCCACCTGACGCGGCAGTTCTTTGACATGCGGTTGTCCAGAGGGGGCAGCGATATGAGGACTGCCAGATTTGAAACCGTTCAAGTGATACTGCATCTGGTCGTCCTTCATTTTAATATGTATACTTATTATAGGTAGGGCACTTCACCTTCACCTGTCAATATGGTAAGTCTACTTATTAAAAGAGGCGAGTAATGACTTTAGACACGATGCCGGGGCACTTGATCCGACGGTTGCATCAAATTTCGACCTCCGTTTTTGCAGAACGGATGAAGGCCGCAGGGATTGATATAACCTCTGTCCAATTTGCGGCACTGACGGTTTTGCACGAAAAGCCCGGTATTGATCAGGCAACGTTGGCCCAAGAGATCGCTTACGACAGGGCCACCATCGGCGGCGTTGTAGACCGGCTTGAACGAAAAGGCTGGGTCCTGCGCAAGGTCAACCAAGACGACCGGCGCGCGCGGCAGGTCACTTTGACCGAAGACGGTACAGCAATGCTTGCAGTCGTGGCCCCTATTGTTGCAACCCTTCAAGCCGATATTCTTGCGCAGTTGACCTTAACCGAGCGTACCGCATTCATCGCCCTTGCCAGCAAAGCTGTCGCGCATTGAAAATTTGCCATGTTTGACCCAACGCGCTGATCTGCTAACACGTCTCAACTTTGAACAAATAACGGTACGCATAATGTCACAACCTCATGTCCTGATTGCCGGTGGTGGCATTGGCGGTCTGGCGCTTGCCCTGACCCTTGACCAGATCGGCGTGCGCAGCACCGTGTTCGAATCCGTGCGGGAACTGAAGCCGCTAGGGGTCGGCATCAACATTCAACCCAATGCAATCCGCGAGCTATTCGATCTTGGCATCACTGCCGATGATCTGGACGCGGTCGGTCTGCCTGCACGGGAATGGGCGTTGGTAGGCCAACAGGGCCAAGAGATTTACGCAGAACCACGCGGCACCGAAGCCGGCTATAACTGGCCGCAATACGCAGCGCATCGCGGCAAGTTGCATATGATGCTGCATGACAAGCTGATTGAACGCGCGGGTGCCGGGGCTGTGCAATTGGGCGCAAAGGTTACGGGTTATCGCAAGAACGATGACGGCAGTGTCAGCGCGTTTGTCAGCCGTACTGATGGGTCCGAAACCACGGAAACCGGCACGCTGCTGATTGGTGCAGATGGCATCCATTCCACGGTCCGTGCGCAGATGCATCCTGACCAGCCGCCGATCCATTGGGGGGGCGCGCTGATGTGGCGGGGGACAACGCGGGCCAAACCGATCCGTACCGGATCATCTTTCATCGGTCTTGGCACCCATCGCCAGCGCATGGTCATCTATCCGATTTCCGCCCCCGACGCCGATGGCTATGCCGACATAAACTGGATTGCAGAAGTTACGTTCGATGAAACCGAAGACCGCAAAAGCGGCTGGTACAAGCCCGCGAAAGTTTCAGATTTCATCCATCATTTCGAGGGCTGGACCTATGATTGGCTTGACGTCCCGGCCCTTTTGAACGGCGCAGAAGTCGCCTATGAGAACCCGATGATTGACCGCGACCCTGTGTCGACTTGGGTGGGCGGGCCTGTCGCGTTGATGGGCGATGCCGCGCACGCGATGTATCCGACTGGGTCAAACGGTGCCAGTCAGGCAATTATCGACGCACGCACCATCGGGGCTATGATGCTGGACCATGGCGCGACAGCGGCGGCTCTCAAGGCCTATGACGATGCTCTTTGCGCACCTGTCTCCGAGCTCATTTTGCGCAACCGTGGTGCGGGCCCTTTCGGGTTGCTGAATATGGTAAACGACATTTGTGGCGGAACTTTTGACAACATTGATGACGTGATTCCGGCTGCGGAACGGGACGCCTTTATGGCGCGCTATAAAAACGCTGCAGGGTTCGCGATGGAAAAACTTAACGCTGCCGCACCGACAATTGCACCGGGTTCCAGAATCCCAGTTTAGCAGGGTTTGCTAATGCCGAAAACCAGCCCCATCAACCAAGATTGACCGTCAGGGATTATTCGGAAATCGACCGTATTCGCTTGGGCAATCACACCGCGCCACCTAAACCGGGGCGCGTCAAAGCATAGCGGTCGTCACAAGGTTTGCGGCACACCCTTTCAGATCACGACACCCCCCGTCATTCCGAACGGCCCTTTCAGCTAGGCCAGTAGGGTGCGCGCAAATCTTTTTTCAAGATCTTGCCGATATCGCTGCGCGGCAGATCGTCCAGCAGAAGAATGTCGGACAAGCGTTGTGTCTTGCCCAACTTTGCATTGGCGGCCTCAAGCACGCCTTTGGCATCCGTTGTTGCCCCCTTGCGCAGCACGACAAAGCCAAATGGGGTTTCACCCCATGAATCGCTGGGAACGGCGATGACCGCTGCATCATCTACATCCGGATGCTGACGCAAGACGGCCTCTAGGTCGGCGGCGTAGATGTTGAAACCGCCCGAAATGATCATGTCTTTCTTGCGGTCCATAAGATGCACAAACCCGTCTTCGTCAATGCGCCCCATGTCACCCGACCGAATGAAATGATTGCCGTTCGTATCAGTCCACAGCAGTTCTTGGGTTTTCTCGGGTGCATTGTGATAGCTTTGCATCATCGAGGCGGATCGGCCCACCAGTTCGCCAAAGGCACCGTGGGGTAGTTGTTTCCCTTGGTCGTCGATCACCCGCATGTCGACGCCCTCGCCTGGGCGGCCGACGGTGTCCCACTTTTCAGGGAAGGCTTCGCAATTGAGCGCGGTGGAAATGCCGCCCTCGGTCATTCCGTAAACCTCGATCAGATTGCCGGGCCAACGAGCCATCACCTGTCCGATCAACGTCCCCGGCAACGGGGCCGACGTCGAGAATTTGCAGCGATAGCTTGTCAGATCATGATCGCCGAATGTCGGCTCTGCCATCAGGCGCATGAACTGTACCGGCACCAGAACTGCATGGGTCGGTTTCAAATCGGCACTTAGTTTCACGAACGCTGCGGCGTTAAACTTTGGCATCACAATCAATGTTGCCCCCAAAGCCAGCGTGGGCAGCATACCGAAAAGGGTCGTATTGGAATAGATTGGCGTAGATATCACCAGACGGTCAGCTTCGGTCAGGCCGAAGTTGGTAATTCTTTGCAACTGGCGCGACCGAAAGCGATGATCGTGGACAATCCCCTTGGGCGTCCCGGTCGTGCCGGACGAATAGATGATGTTGAACAGATCATCGGGCTTTACCCCGGCTGGCCCTGCCGGGGCAGCATCTGCCGCCCACGTCATCAATTCATCCAGATCGACAACATGTTTTACCGCCAGACCACGCGCGGTATCTGCCTGTGCAGATGATGCAAAAAGGAACTCCGCATTGCTATCCGACATCATCAACGCCAGCGCCGCAGGCGTCGCAGAAAACGGCAGGGGTACGATACACGCACCGCTGGCCACCACAGCACAATAAAGCACCGCATGTTCGACCGAATTTTCAGACAGGGACGCGACGGTATTGCCCTGCCCTATGCCTTGGGCCTTTAGCTGTCCGGTGACCTGCGCCACCATGGCCCCGAATTCGGCCCATGTGACGGTCTGTTCCCCGACAATCAACGCTGGCTTGGAGCCATGCTTGGCCGCGTTATCACGCAGGGCGATGCCGAAATTCAGGATCTGCTCATTTTCAACTTTGGGGGGATCAAAATTCATCATGCAGTCCTCAATTCATCGACATAGGAAGAATAAGTGAGATGGCCGGGATCATCACCAAAAGCGCCAGAACGACGATATCAATCGCCAGAAAGCGCCATAACCCTGCAAAGATCTGGCCAATCTCGACCTTTTCCTCTAGCACACTGGCCAGCACGAAAACGTTCAGCCCGACCGGCGGCGTGATCAACCCGATCTCGAGAAGTTTGACGATCACCACCCCGAACCAGATCAGGTTCATGTCGTAGCTTTCAACCATCGGGATCATCAAAGGCAGTGTCAGCACCATGATCCCGACCGGATCAAGGAACATCCCCAGCACCAGATAGATCACGCAAACGAGCGCGATAAACATCCAAGGCCCGATATTTGCATTCCCCAAAGCCGACACAAGACTATTGGACAATCCGGTCAACGCAATCAGGGATACGAAAATCTTGGCACAGGCGGCGATAAAAAAGATCGCGCCAGTCGTGGCCATCGTGTCGCGCAGCATCGGGATGATGTCATTCAGTTTGATAAAACCACGCATGAAACCAAGCAGCACGGCAAACAGCAACGACAGGGCTGCCGCTTCGGTTGCGGTAAACACACCGCCATAGATGCCGCCAATGACAACCGTGAACAGGAACACGGCTGGCCATGACCTGATTGCGGCTTGCACCTTTTCCTTCATCGAAAAAGTCTTGTCGGGAACAGGCGCGATCTCGGGAGAGCGGCGCACCCACAGCACAATAACCAAAGCATAGCCAAGCATCGACAACACGCCGGGCAAGAAACCCGCCATGAACAATTCGCTGATCGAGCTTTCTGTAAAGATGCCGTAGATGATGAACAAGACAGACGGCGGGATCAGCGATCCGAGCGTACCGCCTGCGGCAACGGATGCCGTTGCAAGACGCGGATCATAGTTCAGCTTGAGCATCTCGGGTGTGCAGATCCGCCCCATGGTCGATGCGCAGGCAATGGACGATCCAGAGATCGCTGAAAATCCGCCACAGCCCGCGACAGACGCAATCGCGACCCCGCCAGGCAAGCGCACCAGCCAGACCCGCGCGGCCTCGTAAATCTCGGTTGTGATGCCGGCCTTATAGGCGACGTGACCAAGTGCGATGAACAAAGGGATCATCGACAGATCATAGCTGTGGACAAGGTCGAAACTCGACGAAAATGCGAGCGATAATGTGGTCCACAATGCGCGTTCGGGCATGAACGTGCCGGTGCGCGTTGCGAAAACGATAAAGATGGCTACGACGGCGACGCCGCCAATAGCATAGGCAATCGGAATTCGTATCGCCAAAAGGAGAATGACAATCGCAGACGCGATATAGCCGATGGTTGCCGGATCCATAGTGGTTTTCCCTTAAAGTTCTGCCGGTGCCGGCGTACCCGTCACTGCGGCTTTGAGATCGACCCAGAACACATGGATCAATCGCAGCCAGAATGCCCCAATTGCCAATACGAACAGGGCGCGGCTTGGCCATTTTGGAAGCAGGAGCTCTCCGCCGTAGTGGGCCCCACTGGCGAAATTTTTGGCAAGCTCGAACCAACCGGCAGCCAGAAGGATCGTCACGATGGTCAGGCCAATCACAACGGCCAGCACAGCAATCCATCGATTCAACGCGTCCGGAAATAGGTTGGCGATGAATTCGACAGCGACATGGGCGCGTTTCGCAGTGGCGGCGGCCAATGGAAACAGGATTGCAGGCACCATCAATTCGCGGACCATGATCATGCTGTCGGGGATCCCGACCATCAAGAATTCACGGGCGATAATGTTGGCTGTAATAAGCAGGCAAAGCAGCACCACGGCCACCGCTGCCAGCGTATCGAGCGTAAACTCAAGACGTTTCAACATGATGTTCTCCAGTGGATATTGGATAGGCGCTGCCCCGCCCCAAAAGAGGCAGGGCAGTCTTCAAGTTTCGGTTCGACCGATCACTTCTTGTGCCAAGGCAGACCTTCGGTCTCCATGACCACAGTCCACTTGTCCATCAACGCATAGAGTTCGGCCAAAAGCGCCTTGCCATCGGTTCCAACGGCGTCAGTGTCGGCATACCAGTTGTCGAACATCGGCACGCCAGCCACGTCCATTGCATCATAGCCTTCATCCGAAAGCTTGACGAATTCAACGGGATCATCCCCCGAAGAAAGCACTTCGAGAGCTTTCAAATCCGCTTCTTCCAGCTTTTCGCCATAGAAGTTCATCATGTCCGGCCCGATGCCAAGGATCGCTTCTTGTTGTTCGGGCGTCAGCCGCTCAAAGCTGTCGCGGTTCATGACGGTGCCCAAGCTGGTAATCGTCGAATACCGCAGCTCGGTCATCGTGTCGATTTCTTCGCTTAGCTTCGAGGCGACGGCGTAATACGCATAGGTCACCGAGCAATCCACAAGACCGGTTTCCATGGCCTGATATACATCATAAATCGGCATGTTCACCATGTTTCCACCAAGTGCGGCAAGCACGTCACCGGACGATCCGGTATGCGCAATCTTGGTGCCTTTGATGTCGTCGACCGACCGGATGCCTTCGCCACGACAGGCCAGAATGGCCGGCGACAAAGAAAACGGTGCTATATAGACAAGGTTCATTTCTTCAAGACGCTCTTTGATGCGCTCGTTGGTCGTGAACAGCTCATAAACGGCTTGCATCATAACCCAAGGGTGACCGGGCTTGTTCAACAGCAGGCCCGCCATTTGCAATTCAGGGAATTCCGAGGCGACATAGGCCCCGATCAACACGCCCATATCTGCAACGCCAACCGAAATCGACTGTAGTGCGGCGTCGGTCTTGAACAGGGCACCTCCCCAGTTCTGTTCTACCGTTACCTCTCCGTTCGTGCGCGCTGCGATCTGCTCTGCGATGTAGTTCACAGCCTCGGCCCGCACGCCGCGGTTCGGTCCAGGTTCGTTTGCGATCAGCCGTGTTTCCGCATGGGCCGCCATGGCCAAAACCGAAACTGATGCGGCCATGACGGCCCCTAGAATACGCTTCTTCATAGTCTCTCCTCCCTTTTGTTTCGGGTATGATTGCACCCGACTTATATTAAATATTAAATAGCATGATAACTATTATCTAGCAATCTATTTATTCGTGCGACTCCCGTCCAAGCACGTTAAATACTTGTCAGTATGCGCTAAGCGTTTTGTCCAACCGCGTACGGGCAGCATCAAATTCACGCTTCAGCCGTGCGACCATTTCCGAAGCTGGGACAACATCTTCAACCGCGCCAATGCCCTGCCCCGATCCCCAAATCTCTTTCCAGCTTTTGGGTTTTTCACGGTCCTCCGCAAAATTCATTTTGGACGGGTCAGATTGCTCCAACGCATCCGGATCCATCCCTGCCGCTGCGATAGACGGCTTCAGATAGTTGCCCCATACGCCGGTAAACAGGTTTGAATACACAATGTCGTCAGCGCCGCTGTCTGCGATCATCCGCTTGTACCCTTCGGCCGCGTTTGCTTCCTCGGTGGCGATAAAGGTCGAACCGGCATAGCCGCCATCCGCCCCCATCGCGAGAGCCGCCAGAATGGAATCGCCGCGCGCAATTGCACCGGACAGATACAGCGGCCCATCAAACCAGCTGCGGATTTCTTGCACCAACGCAAAAGGCGACAGCGCACCCGCATGCCCCCCCGCCCCGGCAGCCACCGCGACCAGCCCGTCGGCACCCTTTTCGATGGCTTTATGGGCAAAGCGGTTGTTGATGACATCGTGCAACACCACCCCACCGGCGGAATGTGCGGCCTCATTGACCTCGACCCGCGCACCAAGCGAGGTGATCCAGACGGGCACTTCGTGTTTCACGCAAATTTCAATATCGCGGTCAAGCCTGGCGTTTGACTTATGAACAATCTGGTTCACCGCATAAGGTGCAGCAGGACGATCCGGGTTCTCCTGGTTGTGACGGTCCAACGCTTCTTTGATCTGGGTCAGCCACGCGTCCAGGCTATGTCCGTCTTTCTCGCGTGCATTCAACGCCGGAAAAGACCCGACAATCCCGGCCTTACATTGCGCAATGACAAGCTCGGGGTTCGAGATGATGAACAAGGGGCTCGCGATAAGCGGCAACCGCAGGTTTTGTAAAATGGCAGGCAAAGTCATCAAAGTTCTCCCTTATGTGTTTTCCGTCACTGCGCCGGCGTGAAAAAGCGCGTCGATTTCATCGGCAGCCAATCCCAAATCCGTCAGGACGGCGCGGCTATCTGCACCGGGGGCTGGCGGCGTTGCGGGCAAAGGCGTGGTGGCGTCGGTAAAACGCGGTGCTGGCATCGGCTGCACCACACCGTCCGAGAATATCCCACGGGCTTGATTATGCGGATGGCTCGGCGCTTCAGCAGGGCTGAGTACCGGCGCGAAACACGCGTCCGTGTCTTGCAACAAGGCCGTCCAATGATCGCGGGGCTGGCTTTTGAAAATCTCAGTCAAACGGGTCCGCATTGCGGGCCAAACCGTTCGATCCGCACGGTCGCCCATTTCCTGCACAGACAGGCCAAGCTTATCAAGCAAAACGGCCCAAAACTGCGGCTCTAACGCGCCGATCGTGACCCATCCGCCGTCCGCACATTCATAGACGCCGTACCACGGCACGCCGCCATCCAACGCATTGGACGCGCGTTCGTCACGCCACAGTCCCATCGCGCGGCGGCTGTAGATCATGCTCATCAGCGCGGCAGTACCGTCGACGATTGCAGCATCAACCACGTCGCCCGAACCGGTTCTTGCGGCCTTGAGCAGGCCCGTCACCATACCGAAGGCCAGAAACATGCCACCGCCACCGAAATCACCCAAAAGGTTCAGCGGGAAGGTGGGCGCGCGGCCTGCTTCGCCCGATGCCCACAGCGCGCCTGACAAGGCGATATAGTTCAGGTCATGCCCGGCCGTTTTGGCCACGGGTCCGTCCTGCCCCCAGCCCGTCATCCGGCCATAGACCAGACGCGGATTGCGGGCGCGGCAAACGTCAGGCCCAAGGCCCAGCCTCTCCATCACACCGGGGCGGAATCCTTCGATCAGGCCGTCGGCTGTTTCAACCAGACGCAACGCCAGATCGACAGCACCCGGTGCCTTCATATTTAGCGCTATGGATTTGCGCCCACGGGCGAGGAAATCCAGATCATGCGCACCAGCCCCCGTCGGGGAGCCAGCGCCGGGGCGCTCAATGCGGACCACTTCGGCCCCCATATCGGCAAGCATCATGCCTGCAAAGGGACCGGGGCCAATCCCGGCGAATTCAATGATGCGCAGCCCCGCAAGCGGGGGTGCGGATGCCTCTTGGTGCATCTCACGGGTCCTTTCAGAAATGTCGTGGCAAGCGCGGGAAACCCCGCAGCTTGTTTTTAACGCTTGCTCAAAGCAGTCCTCAGGTTGTTGCGCATTTTGCGCAACACCTTCAGCGTGGTTTCAAGCTCGGCCTCTGAGAGGCCTTCATTCGCGATCTCGTCAACCTCGAAGATTGTGCGGGTCATGATCTTGACCAATGACTTGGCTTGCGGCGTTGCATAGATACGGTTCGACCTGCGATCTTCGGGGTCCGCACGGCGCTCGACATAGCCCCGAGCCTCGAGCCGGTCGATCAGTTTTGATGTGGTCACAGTCGCCACCTCAAGACGATCAGCCAGTTCCGACTGACGCAAGCCATCTTCGCGGACCAGATGCACCATCACCCAACCTTGCGACATGGTCATGTCGTGAGGCTTCAACATTGTGTCGAACAAGATGGCCCGAAAGCGCGCAATATCCTGATAAATAGGATTATTATCTTCGCTTAACGAAGTCTGTTTGTGCGCCGCTTTCGTAACATCTTCCAAGCTCAGCATACCCTTTTACCTATCGGCGTTAAAAGTCCGTACGCCAGTCTAGTGCTTTTGATCGCCATCGCCAACAAAATCAAACCGGATCCCACGTAAACACGTCGCTGGACCGATCAAGATCATAGAAATCGGCCTTCATTGCTGGCAAGGCATGATCGCGCACGGTCTGCGGTGTCCAGCCTTCGGACCGGTGCACCGACCGGATCGGGCGCGGCTGGGACATCAGGAAGATCTCGTTGTTGCGAATGCAGAAAATCTGACCGGTCGTATCGCAGGTCGGGTCCGCCAGCGCCACACAAAGCGGTGCAATCTTGGCTGGTGTCATCTCTTTGATGCGCTCGACACGCGCCTTTTCGGCCTCGGTCTTGGTGGCGATGGTGCCGATCAGGCGCGACCACGCAAAGGGCGCAATGCAGTTCGACCGCACATTAAAGCGGGACATGTCCAACGCCAGTGATTTTGAAAGACCGACGATCCCCATCTTGGCGGCGGAATAATTCGCCTGCCCAAAGTTACCGATCAAGCCCGAGGTAGAGGTGAAGTTGATGAAACAGCCCGATGCCTGCATCTTGAACTGCGGGGCCACGGCCTGCGCCATGTTAAAGCTGCCTTTCAGGTGGACCGAGATGACGGAATCCCAATCGTCCTCTGTCATCTTGTGAAAAATCACATCGCGCAGAATGCCGGCATTGTTGACGATCACGTCGATCCCGCCAAACACATCCATGGACTGTTCGACCATAGCCTTTGCATCCTCGGGCCTTGCCACGTTGCCAAAGTTGGTCACTGCTTCACCGCCCGCAGCGATGATTTCATTCACGACCTCTTGCGCCGGGGTCGCATCCGCGCCCGCGCCATCCGATGCGGCACCCAGATCGTTCACAACGACTTTTGCACCGTGGCTGGCCATCATCAGCGCAATATCACGCCCGATGCCGCGACCTGCTCCAGTTACAATGACTGACTTACCTTCCAACATACCTGTCTCCTCCAGATGAATTCCTTTAGTTTATAATTAGCTTGATTATAATATGCAAGCTAATTATGATTTGCACAGATCGTCAAAGTTTTTGATGCACGAATTGAGGGAGGAGCCACACGATGTTCAAGCGCACCGTATTTAATGAAGACCACGAGATGTTCCGTGACCAGGTCCGGCGTTTCGTCGCCGAAGAAATCACGCCACACCATGCGCAGTGGGAAAAAGATGGGCGTGTCAGCCGTGATGCATGGCGCAAGGCTGGGGAAAACGGTCTTTTATGTGCTGCAATGCCAGAAGAATTTGGCGGCGCAGGTGCCGATTTCCTATTCTCGATGGTGGTAATGGAAGAACTAGCAGCAGCCGGTGCGATGGGGCCAGGGTTTTCCCTGCACTCGGATATCGTGGCCCCCTATATCCTGCATTATGGCACCGAAACGGTTAAGCAAGAATGGCTGCCCAAGATGGCCGCAGGCGAGGCCATCGGTGCCATCGCCATGACGGAGCCCGGTGCGGGATCGGATGTACAGGGCATCAAAACCACCGCTATCCGCGACGGCGATGATTTTGTTATCAACGGCCAAAAGGTATTTATTACCAATGGCGGTAATTGTGATGTCCTTGTTCTTGCTTGTAAAACCGATCCGACATTGGGCGCGAAGGGCACCTCGCTGTTGTTGGTTCCCGCCGACACGCCGGGCTTTCGCAAGGGCAGCCAGCTGTTGGAGAAAATTGGTTGGAAGGCGCAGGATACCGCTGAATTGTTCTTTGACAACGTCCGCGTCCCCGCAACCAATCTTCTTGGCGCTGAAGGCCGTGGCTTTTATCAACTGATGGAGCAGCTTCCCCAAGAACGCCTGCTGCAATGTGTCCGTGCTACGGCGGCACTTGAGGCTGCGCTGCAATGGACCATTGAACACGTCACGGAACGCAAGGCGTTCGGCAAGACCATCGCGGACTTCCAGAACACGCGTTTCAAACTGGCCGAGATCAAAGCGCAATCCGTCCTGATGCGCGTGTTCACCGACAAATGTCTGGAAATGCACGTCGCCGGAGAATTGGACGCCGTTGATGCCGCGATGGGCAAGATGCTGACCTCTGAAACCCTGTGCCGTTGCCTTGATGACCTGCTGCAAATGTTCGGTGGCTATGGCTATATGTGGGAATACCCGATTGCCCGCGCGTGGGCGGATGCCCGCGTGGGCCGTATCGCAGGCGGCACGGGCGAAGTGATGCGCGAAATCATCGGCCGTTCGGTGCTTGGAGGACGGAAATGATCCGTTTTCCAGACTTCATACGCAAATATGCGTATCAACGCCCCGACTGGCGCGCCACCCATTTCGAAGGGCGCGACTACAACTGGGCCCAGATGAACCGCCGCGTCCATGCGATTGCGTGGCAGCTGCAAAAGCTGGGCGTAAAGCCCGGTGATCGTGTGGCGTATCTGGGCCTGAACTCGCACTGGATTGTTGAAATGTACGTGGTGCCCTCGATGATCGGGGCGATTTCCGTGCCGATCAATCATCGGCTTTCTATTGAGGAAATGGTCGGCGTGATTGGCGATTCCACCCCCGCCATTTTGATCGTCGACAGACATTTTCGCGACCAAGCTGCTGAGCTGATGGCGCAGTGCCCCACGTTGCAGACCCTCATCCTTGCCGATTGGGATCAACCCGGCGACGCCCTGCCCGACGGCACGCTGCATTATGACACGCTGATCTCCGATGCCCCCGAAGTCGCCGAAGATGCCTTTGATGATTGTGCCAGCCGGTCCGATGACACGATGATCCTGTTCTATACCTCAGGCACCACAGGCCAGCCAAAAGGCGTTATGCTGAGCCATTCCAACTTTCTGGTGAATGCCACCGGTTCAGGTCACCTTTATGGCTACAGGCAAGATGACGTGCTGCTGTTGTCGGGGCCGCTGTTCCATCTTGGCACGGGCAGTCGAGTGTTCACAGCACTGGCCTATGGTACCACAATGGTCGTTCAACCGAAATTCGAGGTCGAGGACACCCTGCGCATGATCGAAGCGCAAAGGATCACGACCATGACCATGGTGCCCACGATGTTGAACATGGTCATGAACCACCCGCGCTTTGCGGATTTTGATTTCTCGTCCATCCGTGTGCTGACATATGGCGCATCCCCGATGCCCGTCACGCTGATGGAACGCGCGATTGCCGCCATTCCGGGCATCACCTTTTGTCAGGGTTACGGGCTGACCGAAACGTCGCCCGTCCTGTCGGTTCTTGAACCGGCGGATCACGTACCGGGCAATCCAATGCTGGATAAACTCAGCACTGTGGGCCGCCCGATTCTGTATTCCGATCTGCGGATTGTGGACGTTGACGACAATCCTGTGCCAACCGGAACGCCCGGTGAAATCGTGGTGCGCGGACCACAGGTGATGAATGGCTACTGGAACCGCCCTGATGAGACGGCGCATGCCATGCGCGGCGGGTTTTTCCACACGGGTGATGCTGGCGTGATGGACGCAGACGGTTATCTGACCATCGCGGGACGCACCAAGGAAATGATCATCTCGGGCGGGGAAAACGTCTATCCGATCGAAACCGAAAATGCCCTGAGCAAACATCCCGCCGTCGCGCAGGCTGCCGTCTTTGGCGTGCCACACACCAAGTGGGGCGAGATGGTTTATGCCGCCGTTGCCCTGCACGACGGAAAAACCGCGACCGAAGCCGAGTTGATCGCTTTTTGCCGCGAACGGATTGCCCATTACAAGGCCCCGCGCGGCATGACCATCTGGCAAGGGCCCCTGCCCCTGTCCGCGACCAACAAGCTCGATAAGAAAACGATCAAGGCCCATGTCCTGGAAACCCAAGGGGCTGAATACACAAAGGAAGCTGCAAAATGACGGACGCTTTGCAAATCACCCGCCAAGGCGGCGTTGTGACGCTGACCATGAATGAACCTGCATCGCGCAACGCTTTGTCCGACGCCATGCGCGAAGGATTATCCAGCGCGATGCAGGATCTGTCGGTCGATTCCGACCTTGAGGCCGTGATACTGACCGGATCCGGCGGCGTGTTCTGCGCCGGCGGGGATCTGAAAAAGATGCTGGCGAACCACAAGGCCGGTCTGGTCACAGGTGCCGAAGATATCCTGCCCCGGATGAAATACCTGCATCGCTGGATCACGCTGCTGCGGGATTTACCGGTGCCGGTCATCGTCGCGGTTGATGGTCCGGCCTATGGCGCGGGTCTGGGTCTGGCGCTGACCGGAGACATCATCCTGGCGTCTGAACGGGCCAGTTTCAACGCGTCGTTCTGCAAGGTCGGGGCGGTACCGGATGGCAACTTGTTCTATTCCCTTCCGCGGATGATAGGTCTGCAACGGGCGCGTGAATTATTCTATACGGGCCGCACCGTCCACGCAGAAGAAGCGCAAAGCCTCGGCATTTGCATGGAAGTTCTTGCTGTCGATGATCTTTTGCCCCGTGCCCAGGCAATCGCCCGCATGATGTGCGATACCTCGCGCACCGCCTTTGCGATGACCAAGGCGATTTCAGCACGGTCGATGGATCTGGACAGCAACGCGCTTCTTGAACTTGAAGCGCAGGCACAAGCGGTGTGTCTGTCAAGCGCCTACCACAAAGACGCAATCGACCGTTTCACCCACAAACAACCGCCGCGATTTGACTTTCGCTAGGCGGTTATTGCGATACGTTTGAGGGCCACGGGTAAACCCATGGCCCTCAAAGAAAACCTGACCGTCGGATAAATTCTGTCCGGTGATCCAGACCGTTCAGGTCAGAACACCGTCCCTTTCCAGTTGATCAATCTGCGCTGCATCCAGACCTATATACTCCGCCAAAATCTGACGGGTATCGCGCCCGTATTCCGGTGCCGCGCGCAGTGTTTTGGCAGGTGTCAGACCAAGCTGAAAGCGGCAAGCCTCGTGATGTGCGGGGGTGCCATCGGTTCTGGGCAGGGTTTGAAAATGCCCCCATGCCTCTAGCTGCGCATCAATTGCCAAATCCGCAGGCGATGCCACGACATGCGCGGCCACACCGCAGGCCTGCAGGCGCTGCTCGACCGCTTGTGGGGTTTGGTCGCGACACCACTGCGCAAGACGCGCATCAATCTCGACCTCCGCCGCGCGGCGGCCTTC
>ERZ651776.668-NODE-668-length-46415-cov-7.095257_pt1 | contig 46415 bp, 22 predicted proteins | sample MGYA00514761_ERZ651776 | MGnify/ENA metagenome assembly ERZ651776
TGACGAAAAGCTTTCTCGCACACATCACATTCGTACGGTTTCTCGTTCGTGTGAATACGCACGTGGCTTTGCAAACTACCAAGTTGATTAAAACGCGCCTCGCACACGACACATTTATACGGTTTCTCGTTCGTGTGAATACGCTTGTGGCTTTGCAAAGTATTAGAATGACGAAAGCGCTTCTCGCACACATCACACTCGTACGGTTTCTCTTTCGTGTGCGTACGCGTGTGGCTTTGCAAACTACCAAGTTGTCGAAAACACTTCTCGCACACATCACATTCGTACGGTTTTTCGTTCGTGTGAATACGCACGTGTGTGGCCAATTGGGACGCGCTCACGAACACCTTCTCACAAACACCGCACTCGTGTCGTTGCTTTCTCTTTCTCTTCCCTCCTCTCTTCGTCTTCTCGGTCGTCTTTTCTTTTCGCGTCTCATTTTGCGCCTCGATTTCATAATCGACATCATCATCATCATCATCAGGTATTCGCAAACAGAACAACCCCACCGGTGGTCGTTCGTCTCCCTCTCTCTCCTCTCTGGTAACACTCGCAACCACCTTCGTTTTCGCGCATTCCGCGCGCTCAGGACGTGGATTCTTTTTTCTCATCTTTAAAGTTTGTTCTGTTATAAAAGTATTCCGTGCGTGAGCGTTGTGCGGTCTGTCGTTTTTCCAATGCATCCACACAAAAGAATACGCGCTTTGAAAGGAGCGCTTTACTACCATTTACGACTCAGACACAAACGCGTGGGGGCAAGAAGAGAGAGAGAGAGTTAGATTTGAGCGACAAGAACGACTCGTCTTTTTCGCACGAGAGGCGAGAGAACAACACATTATAGAAAACAGAGAAACATAAACCCGCGCAACAAAAGTTTGTCCGTCGTCATCCAATTTATCCAAAAATGATGCGTTCTGTGTCTGCGCTGAGACGAGCGGTTTCCTCCTCCTCGCAGTGTACCAGGTGCTTTTATTCGTATTATTCATTGTTTATGACGTCGCCCTCTTCTTCAGTCGGGTGTGCGACCACAACCACCCCGACAAAGAAGACCTTTTGGATGGATGAAGATTTGAGTTTGAGTAGGAGGAGTTTTAGGAGGAGTTTTAGGAGGAGCAGCGCGACGAGCGAAAGCAGGAGTAAAGACGAAACAGAGACAAAAAAGAACACGATTAAAGTCACGTTCACGGAGAAAACGGGCGAGGAAATCACCGTGAACGCGGAAATCGGGAAATCTCTCATGGAAGCGGCGCACGACAACGACGTCGAGCTCGAAGGCGCCTGCGAAGGGTCGTTGGCGTGCTCGACCTGTCACGTCGTCGTCGAAGATCAGAACGTGTTCGATAAGCTTCCGGAGGCGTGCGACGATGAAAACGATATGCTCGATTTAGCGTTCGGTTTGACCGAAACGAGTCGATTGGGGTGCCAAATTATAGCGAAGGAGGAGATCGACGGGATTCGGGTGAAGATACCGGCGGCGACGAGGAATTTCGCGGTGGACGGGTTCGTGCCGAAACCTCACTGAGAACAAGAGATATAATAGTTTCGTTTAGGAGTGTGTGTGTGCGTGTGTGTGTGTTTGCGTATATGTTGTTGTGTGATTTGTTTATTATAGCCTTGTAATCAAACGCCGCGGGTAGAGAGTCATCATCAAATAGCCTGATACTACTGCTACGTTTTCTAATCAAAGTAGTCTTCGATGTCCACGTCTGGGTCTAACAAGTCGCTCTCGAGGTGCGAGACGTCGATTTTGTCTTGGATTAAGTTCTCGAACGTTTCTTCCAAGTTTGTTTCGCCGACGAGAACGGCGCCGACGACTTTGCCTTTGTAAGTGACCACGCGAATAAACGATGAATTCGAGCACAAAGAAGAGGAGAAAACATCTTCTTTGTTTTTACCCGCTGCGTCGTTGCTCGTCCCACTAGCGTCGTCGTCGTCGATAAACTTTCGCGAGAGTATTCTCACGTCCTTCTCGTCCGCCTCCGGGAGAAATTTTTGCAAATTGAAGCTTCCCAACAAGACGACTTTTAAGCCGAAAAACGTCGTCGAGTGCGTGAACAGCTCAAAATTGAAACCTAATCCGTACTCGTAGCCGTCCACTCGTAACATCGATCTCGCGCACTGCGCGCCGCTTTGCGCGGCTTGCGACCACGAACGCATTTGGAACCAATTTGTCGATTTGTCCTCGTTTCGCCGTTCGCAAAGCGCGCAGTCTCCGGCTGCGAAGAATACGTTTGGTTTGTTTGATAACTCGAGCTCGAACGTTTCCGTGACGCGCATGCCATCGGTGATAAACATGTTGTTGTTCCCGTCACTTTTAACGAATCCAAACGTTTCCTTCGCGGTAGCTTCGTCTCCGAACAAATCGCATCCATTTGGTTCGACCCCAACGCACGCGGCAACCACGACGACGTCAGAGACTGATGTATTGTTCGTCAAGTGCACGGTGGCATTTTTACACCCATTCTCGACGAAAGGGACGACGTCTTTGATTTCGCAGTTCGTTTCAATCGACAACCAGTCCGTCTCGAACAGAACGTTCACTACGGATGTTAAGCACGCGTCTAAATCCTCGTTTTGGTTGTTTTCTTTCTCTTCGACGTTATCTCTGTCGTCGTCTTCGTTATCTATTTCTACTACTTCTCCTTCTTTTCTTTTCATTTTTACTTCAATCGCATCTTTCTCGTCATCAAAAATGTCATCAAAATGCAAAGACGCGTTGATGCGTTTGAACCAATCGGGACCAGCCGAGGACGTCTTCGCGCGCAACGTCGCGCCAAACGCACCGCGACGTCGCGGATATGAAATCTTCTCGTCAAACGTGAACTGTTTTTCAGTCGTTGCGTCGTTTTCCTTTTTAATGCTCGTCGTCGTTTCCTCTTTTTCTCCTCGCTGGCGGCTGTGGTTGTCGCCGTTGTCGTTTTTATTCACCCTCTTCACCCGCGCTTCTTCTATTTCGCCAAGAATTTTACGTCGCGCCGTTTCTCGTCTCGCCCGTCTGTGCTCCAATAAGAACGCGCTCGCGTCGCGATCGAATAAAGCGTCTCCGATAGATTCGTGTTTCACCACCCACACGACTTGCATTCGCTTCAAGGCTTCTATCATCATCCGTCGGCGGCGGTGGTAATGGTGGTTCTTACCACCAACCGCGCGTTCCAGCTCTGCCTTAACAAACGACATCACCATTTGCAAAAATGACTCGTCCAGCGCGTTGATAATCTCCAACGCCACCGCGCCGTTCCCAGAAACCACTATTCTCGTCGTATTCGTATTCGATTTTTCCTTTTTCTCCTCCTCCTCGCCGCATCTACTACCACTACCGTTTTTGCTTCTTTTAAAAGCCTCTCGCAAAGCGTCGCTTAAAACCTCCGCCGACTCCGTATCTCGCACGTACTTAACGATAGTATCGTCGTTTTCATCATCATCATCATCATCAGTCGATATCGTTTCCGACAACCGTTTCGGCCTCGCGCCGACGGCGAAACAAATCTGATCGAAATGAATCTCTCGAACTTTAACTTTGGTGCTGTTGTTTTCGCCATCAATATCGTCCTCATCATCCTCATTATCCACCACTCTTCTCACCGTAACCGTTTGTTTCTCGCCGTCGATTTTGATCGCTTCTCCTCGTAACACGTGCAATCTCCTTCTTTGTTCTCGTTGAGAGGAAAAAACCGTTGTTCTGGTCATCATCCCTGTTTCTTCATCGAAACCCTTCAAAACTTTTGACTTTTCGATCAACACGATCTCGTAACGATGCAAAGGAACATCCTCGGTCAGTCGGAGTAACTCTTCCGCGCATTTCGCGCCCGCGATGCCGCCTCCGAGCACGACCAGAACTTTTCTTTTTCCCATCATCGCGTCGGAATCATCGTCCGAATCATCACCATCTTCATCATCTTCAAAAGAAGACCAAGGAAACACTTCAGACGAAAAATTTTCCTCCTTTTGCTTCTTAAACGCCTCTTCTTTCCTCCTCGTATCAAAGTCTTCAGAGTTCTTCAACAAGGAAAAGAAAGAGCGGCATCGTTTACACATGTCTTATGTGTATCTTTTTATTGAAGAAAAATGGAGAAAAATTTTAATTGAATTCCTGCAAAACGTCTCAATTTTTTTTTTCCTCCTCTCTCTCGCTTTTGATCTGTTCTTACGTTGCAGTACTACTACTACTAAGAACAACAACAACAACAAGTGATGAGACGAAAGAATCCACACCCAAAACGAGCGGTGAACGCGAGGACGGTTTTGAAGGCGTCGACGGGTAGGAGAGAAGAGGGAGAAGAAGAGGGAGAAGAACCTTTGGTGTTGTGTTTGAGGATTCCTGAGGCGACGGCGAAAGTGTAGGGTGTTAAACCCTAGCTTTCGACCCCAAAATGAGTCCACAAAGATTAGTTACATTTCCGTCATATGGACGCGCGTATTTGCTATTATTACTGCCGATCAAAAGAACAACACTGATCCCAAGAGAGAGAATCGTCTCGCACCATGTCGTCTCTGTTTATTTCTTCGATTGTACCGAGGAAAACTGGATTTGGAGGCGTCTGTTTTACCGCGAACAAAACGACTAATCATCATCGAAAAGTTTCCATCGGTCCCAAAGCATCCGCCGCTGGTGATGATGAAGGCGCGAAGACATCATCATCCTCGTCGGAGAAGAAATCATCTTCGAAACCGTCGTCATCTTTGACTGCTGGGAGAAAAAGAGCGACGACGACGAAAACGACGACGAGAAGAAAAGCCAGCGCGAGTAGTACTCGTGGCGCAACAACAACGAGTGCGAATGTGATTGAAAATTTATCCGAGGTGCGAGTGAAAACGAGAACGAAGAAAAATGTAGGAAAACATGGACGAGGTGCGGAGAGTTCTTCCGGCGAAGAAGAAGAGGAAGTGCTGCTGTTCGAACGTCGGTCGGTTTTCAACCCGAGTGGAAGTCACCGGATGGAAATCGAATCCAAAGAGTTCATTAAAGAGAATGGAAGCGGAGACGTGTACGTTTCGGTGACATTTTCGCTGGCGAAGAAGGACGATGTGGAAGGTAACGATGGTGAAGGTGTTGAAAATATGGTCTTACACTGGGCGACGAAGACGACGACGTCGGAGGATCCGAACGCGTGGATCATGGCGCCGGATGCGATAAAACCGGCGAATACGAGCGAGTTTGGGGACGGGATCGCCAGTCGAACGCCGTTCGATGGAAACGGGAAGCTCGAGTTTACCGCGAAGAAAGAAGACGTGAAAGAAGTGACGGAAATTGTGGGGATTTTGACGAGAGGCGAGGAGTGGTTGCACGCGGAAGAAGGGGACATGAAAGCGTTGACGCAAGACCCGAAGCTCGTCGTGAGAGCGCCGCCGTCCGGAGGATCGGACGACGACGCTTCCAACGACATCTTTGGCGACGACCCGAGCGCTTCGGTGTTGAAGAAAGTCTGCGACTTTGAAGGCTCCGATAACCGAAACTTGTTCAGTCGCATATGCCTTTTAAACGACGTGTTAGAGGACGCGAAAGAGTGCAACGATAAAGGTTTAGGCATCGTTTTGGCGTGGTTGAGGTTATCCTCCACCAAGCAATTGCCGTGGTACGAAGGGCACAACTACCAAGGGAAAGATATGGCGCACTTGCAAAAAGTCATCGCCAGTCGCTTGGCATCGGTCGCGGCGAAACACCCGGACGGCACTTCTCGACAATACGCGAGAATGGCCATGCAGTTCGTCGCCAGAGGTGGCGGCAACGGCGACGATATTCGTTTGGGCATTTTGAACATCATGAGAGAACACGGCATTAAAGAAGGCCACCGACCGGGCATCGAAGATCGATTCATCGCCCAGTGGCACCAAAAGTTACACTCAAACACGACGCCGGACGATATCAAGATTTGCGAAGCGTATTTACACTTTTTACACACCGGGAACTGGGACGATTTCTGGACGCACTTGTGGGAGAACGCGAAATTGACGAGAGAAGATTTAGCCGGCATGAAAGCCGGTTGGAGAACCGAAGGCATTTCCGGACCAGCCTGTCACTTACCGCACATGATTGACTCGTTTAAACACTATTTATGGATTTTGAAAACGACGCACGGGGGTGCGGACGTCGATACGGCCATGGGGTTCGCGCAAGGTAAAATTTCCGACGAAGCGCGAAACGGCGTCTGGGACATTCTCGGTAACAGAGACGCGCATTGGATCCCGGGGAAAATCGTCGAGGTCAGAAAGTGCATGCTGAGCTGCTGGAAACACGACGGGGAACCGGACCGCGACGTAGTCATGCTCGACGCGGCGTTGGAGAAGTTCTTTCGAACGAAAGTCGAACAAATCGATTTCACGTCCTTGGACCAAGATTCCAAGTTGTCTTTGTTAGAGCTCGCGATTGAAAACGTCGCGTTGACTGGCGAATCCGAAAACATGCAAAAATCGTTGGACTATTTACGACGCGCGCAAGGTGAAGAGTGTGGCCCGAGATGGTCCGAATCTTGGGCGTTGACGATGAAAGCCGCGTTGGATAACGTCACGTGTGCGATTGCGAAAGACATGGACGCTTTGTGCGCGGTTTCGAACAAAACCGCCAAAGCCATCGCCTCGGTCGCCAAAGGGTCGGTTTCCGACGCGTATTTGATGAACTTTGGAGAAGAGATGGTTCGAGGTCACGCGTTATTCGTTGCCGCCGGATTATCGAACGCCGCGTTCAACGACGCTCGAAACGCGTGTAAAAACAAGTCGCCGTGGTTGGTTTCGAGCAACGGCGAGTCGCCGGACGCGTTGGCGAAGTGCGCGGGTAAAGTCATCCTCCAAAACTTGGAAGACGCGCAAGGCGAAGATTTTACGACCAAAGACGACGGGTTACCCGTCGTTTTCTTTTCCGAAAAGCTCGGCGGTTTAGAGGATATTCCGAAAGGCGTCTCGTGCGTCATCACGAAGACGCCGGTGGACGTGTTATCGCACGTCGCGATTCGCGCGAGAAATACCGGCGCGTTCTTAGCGTCCGTACAAAACGACGACATTTGGAACGCGTTAATTGCTCAGGATTTTAAGTACGTGGCAGTTGCGAAAAGTTTAGACGGTAACTCGGTTGAGTTTACGAACGTTGAAGAAAGCGAAGCGAAGACTTTGTTGTCGACGAGTAGTACTGCGACGTCCTCTGGCGGCGAGAAGAAATCCGTCTCCGTGCCGAAAACGAAAGCGACGAGGAAATTGGTCGTTTTCCCGGACGCCTACGCCGTGGGCGTTGTTGGTGGGAAATCGCAATCGTTAGCCGCCTCGGCGAAAGTGGCTGAAAAAGCGAACGTCATCGTCCCGGCTTCTTTCGCTTTGCCGTTTGGCGCGTTTGAGAAGGCGCTGAAGAAAGATCCAGAAACGAAAGCGAATTTAGACGCGTGCTTGAAAATTGCATCCGCGACGGCGAAATCGAACGACGTGGAATTGCGAAGGAAAGCGTTAGCGATGGCGAGAAGAGTTGTGAGCGAGGGATTAGAGTTACCGGACGATTTCGCGAAAGAGTTGGAAGCGGCGATTGAACAAACGTCAAAATCGTCTACGAATAAAGTCTCCGTGGACGACCTGTGGGCATCCATTTGCGGCGTCTGGGCGTCCAAATGGACCGAGCGCGCGTTCAATTCTCGCTTAGCGGTTGGTATTAAAGAAACTGAATTATCCGTGGCGGTTTTGAACATGGAATTGTGCGACGCCGAGTACGCGTTTGTCTTGCACTCGAAAGACCCCACGTCGAGCGAGGAAGACGGCGGCGCGGATATCATGTGCGGCGAAATCTGCGTCGGTTTAGGCGAAGCGTTGGTTGGAAACGACCCCGGACGCGCGTTAGGTTTCCGAGTGTGCAAAAAAACGAAACAAGTTTTGGAAATCACGTCGCAACCGTCGAAACCGGTGGCGTATTATTCGCCTCCGAACGGGGCCTACATCGCTCGCTCGGATTCCAACGGCGAAGATTTAGAAGATTTCGCCGGCGCCGGTTTATACGACTCCATTCCAACCTCCGAAACTTCATCCAAACCGGCAGAATACAGCGCGTGCGATTTGATCTGGAACGCGACGTTTCGAGACGACTTGTTGCAAAAACTCTGCGCTTTAGCCGTCGACGTGGAGACCCTCTGCGGCGGGAAAGCGCAAGACGTCGAGGGGTGCGTCGTCGTCGAGAACGATGGCGAAACTCGCTTAAAACTCGTCTTGTTACAATCCCGCGCGCAAGTTTAAAAATTACTCTATTATATATTATTGTTATCTAGAGAGAGAGAGAGAGAGCATCATCCGTCGCGTCGCATCCGTCTTCGCTCTCGAAAGAAAGAGTTTCTAATAAAACCCTAAACAACACCAACCCCCCTCAGCGAAGAGACCCCGCGGGCTTCCGTTTATTCCTCAAAAGAACACATCAACAATCGAGACTCGAAGACGTTAAAGAACTCATCTTTTATAACTCTCACACATTGTTTGCAAAGTTCTCTGTACTACACTCACTCTCACTTTACTCACAACAAGATGAAGGTCTACGGTACCGTAAACAACACCAGTTCTTTGAATGGAAAAGAAGACGCTCCGTTGCTCTCGAAATCATCGAATGGAACACAAGGAAATGGTTCCAATTTCAAGAGACTCGTCGGCGCGACGTTGCTCGCCTCCGGCTGCGCGTTTGCCATCGCCTCTGGTTCGAACAACAGGATCTCTGGCGGATTGAGCAGTTCTGCGATTAGACTCGGGGACGCGTTGGACGATGCCAAAGCTGGTGCGTTCGTAGAAAGTTCTTTTCGTTTTAGTATTCTTCTCTTTAAAGGAGCCGCGCTTTGGTGGATCAAAATCTCCAATCTTTTCTTTTCTTTTTAAAGCGCGTGAAAGGAGAAAACGCACGAAAAAAGGATCGAGGGGTGTTCTTTGCGCTCGTGCGGTGCGCTTTACGCAATTGGCGGGTCGATTTTTGTCCTCTTAACGTATCAAACGTCGTCGTTTTCTCGTCATCGTTTCCTCCACTTTTGGGGGTCGATGTAACACCCTTTTCTTGATTTAGGGTTTTTTGGACCTTGCTTTGCGCTTCGCGAAACTCACCGCTTAATGCTTCTCTCTCTCTCTCTTAATCTCATGATTATCATCATCACACGTTTAAACGTTCTCTGTTGTTGTTGTTGTTTTTATTACGTTGTTGTTGTTTATTATGTGTAATAAATGCGTGGAATAAACGAATATAAAGAAGCGGCAAAGATTCGCTCGGAAGCGGAAAACTGCAAGGAAAAATCCGATTGCGTGGAAGAAGCGGGAGCGGAGATCACGGAATCCTTGGACGAATTCGCGGATACGATGACGGATTTGGGCCGAGACGCGAACGCGATGGTACAAGGCGTGACGGCAATGACGGAAGCGATGGATAAGTTGAAAGCGGCGACGCACGTCGGCGAACTCGGATCGACGGAGGATGTCGTCGGGGACGTCACGGATGCGGTTGAAGGCGCCGGGGCGACGGTTACCGACGCCGCAACGGACGCCTCGAAGTCCATTCAAGACGGCGTCAAGCACACGATTGAAGATTTGCAAACCGCCGTGGCGAAAGCGCAAGCAGAAGCCGAACAAGCGGCGACGGACGCGCAAGCGTGCACGGAAGACGTGGAAACGTGCTGGGGAAAAGCAGTCGACAAGATGCAAGCGGACGTGGCGTTGGCCAAGGTCAAGGCGCAATTGTGGGAAGCCAAAGCCGCGCAAGCGGCGAAAGATGCGGTCGAACCGGCGCAAGAGTGCGTCGGCGACGTCGCCGCGTGCGCGAAGAAAGCGCAAGACGACGCCGCGCAAGCCGCGCAAGACGTTGAAGCCGCCGCCAAGCAAACCGGCACGGACATTCAAGTGTGCGCGTCGGACGTCCAAGACTGCTTCCAGCAAGCGCAAGCGAAAGCGCAATCGGACATTGAAAAGACGACTTCTGATTTGAAAAAGTGCGCAACTTCCGCGTCGGATTGCTTCACTTGCTTGACGGAAACCGATCCGGCGGCGTGCGTCTCCGCGTTGCCGGCGCCGGGCGCCAAGTCGCAACTCGGCACCAACGACGTCTTTATGGACATCCAAGCCGCGTTTGAAGACGCCAAGGCGAAAACCGAAGCGGCCGGTGCGGACTGGCAAGCGTGCGCGTCCGACGTTGCTACGTGCGCCACGGACACCGAGGCCAAGGCCAAAGCCAAGTTGGAAGCGGACGCCGCGATGGCGAAAGCCAAGGCGGAAATGATGAAAGCCGCGGTGACCAACGGCGTCACCGCTGGTATGGCTGAGTTTTCCGAGTGCACCGGTTCTTCCGACGCGATTGCCGCCTGCGCGAACGCGAAGGTTGAGCAAGCGCAAGCGGATGCCGAAGCGGCGAAGGGCGACGTCGAAGCGTGCGTCGCTGACGGTCAAGCGTGCATCGAGAAAGCCACGTCTGACGCGAAGGACACGTTGGGTTTGCTCGGCTGCGACGACAAACCGGAGGACAGCGATTTGATGGCCAAAACCTCCGCGGAATTGGAAGCGGACGTTGCTAAGTTCAAAGCCGACGCCGAAGCCACCGGTGCGGAGTTGCAAGCCTGCGCCGATGACTTTGAAACGTGCGGCGAGAAGATGAAGGCGAAGATGACCGCGGACGCCAAAATGTTGCAAGCGAAAGCGGCTTTGATGGCGAAGCAAGTCCAAGAAGGTACCACGGCGTCTTCCGAACACTTTCAAGAGTGCGTCGGCGACGTCGACGCCGTCAAGGAGTGCATCTCGGCTGACTTGGAAGCCGCGAAAGCGAAATCTGACGCTTCGTGGGCGAAGTTGCAATCTTGCACTTCCTCGATCGACTCGATGCAATCGTGCTTCTCCGAAATGGGCAGCGATGTTACCGATACTTTCTCTTTAGGTACCGCAGACGCCGGAGAGCAACTGGAATCTGCCTTCGCGGACGCGCAAGCGAAAGCTGATGCCGCCGGAGCTGAATTTAAATCCTGCGTCGGCGATGTCGTCGCGTGCGGTGCTAAAATGCAAGCCAAGATGCAATCGGACGCGGAAGCGTTGCAAGTGAAAGCGGAATTGATGACGAAACAAATGCAAGAAGACGCGACGGCGAACAGCGTGCACTTTCAACACTGCATCGGCGACGCCGACGCCATCAAGGAGTGCGTGACTGCGTCAGTCGAGAAAGCGCAGGCTGACGCCAAAGCTGCCGGCGACAAGATGCAATCCTGCGCCATGGACTTGCCGTCCTGCTTCGAACAGATGGGCAACGACGTCGAGGATACCTTCTCCTTGGGTGCAGAAGATATGGTTGCGAAGCGTAGAGAAGAGTTGGAATCGACCGTCGCCAAGTTCAAAGCCGACGCCGAAGCCGCCGGCGCAGAGTTGCAAGCCTGCGCCGGTGACTTTGCCGCGTGCGGCGAGAAGATGAAGACGAAGATGGAAGCCGATTTCGAATTGGCCAAAGCGAAAGCCGCGTTGATGCAAAAAGAAGTCGAGGAAGGCGCCACGGAGCTCTCTGAGAACTTTTCCGAGTGCACCAGCGACGTTCCGGAGTGCACCACGAAAGCGGTCGAAGACGCGAAAGCCGACGCGGAGAAGAACGGAAACAAATTGAAAGAGTGCACCGCGTCTGTGTCCGCCATGAAATCGTGCTTCGAAGAGCTCGGCGATGGAATCACCATCCCGTCGTCTTCGTTAGGTTGCGAAGCGGAACAAGCCGCGTTCGATGCCGCCAAATCCGAAGCCCAAGCGGCGGCGGAAAAGGTGAAATCCTCCTGCGACCCGCAGTCTGAGGCGCAAGACTGCTTGGCCTCGTTAGTCGATGCCGCCAAGGCGGACGCCGCGGCGGCCTCTGCCAAGGTTGCCTTGATGGCTGAGCAAGCGAAAGATACCACCACTGGCGTCACGGACGACATGGTTGCCAAATCCAAAGAAATGGCGGCTCAAGTGCAAGCGAAGTTTACGAAGTGCACCGCGGACCCGTCCTGGGAGACCTGCAAACCGGAAGCGCCTCCACAAGCGGCGTTGTTGGGTGGCAGCATTACCGACGACATCCAAGAGTGCTTCAAAGACATTCCGGAGTGCTGGAACAAGCTCGTCGCCAAGGTGAAGGGCGATGCGGAAGAAGCGCAAGAGAAAGCGGAAGAGGCGGAGCAAAACGCCGAAGAAGCGGCGGAACAAGCGAAGGATGACGTATCCTCTGCGGCCAAGGAGACGGCCGCGAAGGTGCAAGATGAGGCGGACACGTTGAAGGCGGAGGCGGAAAAGTTGGCGAAGGAGGCGGAGGAGTGCGCCGCGGACCCGCAAGCGTGCTTTGCCAAGTTACAAGGACGATTACAGTAATCGACGCGAGAATGTCCTTCATTAAGTTATATTATTATTATGTTCTTACTGCCTACACAGTTAAAACACAGATAGTGTAGAAGATCTTCGAAACTGTTTATATATATTGATTTTCCTACGTATACTACTAAATACTAAAGATGATGTAACTCCTCTGCAACAAATGTATAGCGGCGCCGCGTATGCTCTCGCGCGTCTATTTTTATCTCGTCTCTCTTTTCGCCGCCGCCGCCGATAACGCCGCAGTTTTCAAAATTTTCATATTCGTTCGCTCGAAAATAGGACCACACACGTCTTCATACCCGAGCTCCTTCAACATTTCCATCGACGCGAGTAATCCCTCTTTCGTCTCCTTCGCTCGACAAAGAACAATCATCGCCGATAACGCTTGCCACGATATGTTGTCTTCTTCGCTTTCTCTTCCTTCTACTTCTTCGCGCGGGTGTTTTTCTTTTCGTCTTCCGTTCACGACGGAGGCTAAGGCGGGAAGCGCGTCGAGCTCTGTGAGGAATTGTTTCCGAGCCGGGCCGTATCCAGCCGCGTTTCGAATGCAAAAAATCACGTGAAGAAGAAGCGTTTCTTCTTCCATCCTTTTGTTTGTTGGCTCTTCGGAGACTAACGAAACCAACGTCTCGATTAAAACTGTCGCCACGTTTCTCTCGAACGCCAACTGGCGGTTCCTCGCGTTCGCGCACAAAGAGTCTCGCAAACCAGACGCCGCGCGAAGTCGGTTTTCAATCGTGTTTTTGTCATTCTTCTTCTTCAAGTGCGTGAAAAGCGTCTCCAAATATTCGCTGGAAACATCCATCTTTCGAGTATTCGACGACGACGGCTCGGAGGAGGAGGAGGATTTGGAGGGAAGCGAAATCAAGTCTCGTTCCACGGGAAGAAGAGGAAGAAGAACGTCCCTCTCGTTTTCGCCGAGTTCGCGAGACGATGATGATGACGCTGAGAGCGAAAACGTCGAAAACACCTCGAGCGCGTCGTGAAACCCCAAAAGAAACGCCCAATCTTGCCCCGTGCGGTTCCAGGCGTCCGTGGCGTGTACCACACTTGCGGAAAATCTCGAGAATTGGTCATCGTCACCATCAAACAAAATGTCCAAGACTGCTCTCACCGCCTCGCGATTCCCCGATCTCGAGGCTAAATGTAAGCACGTTTGCTCGTCCGCGTCTTTCATGAAAAACAGCCGCTTTTTCTTCTTCTTTTCGTTTGTGCCGGCATCGTCCTCGGCGACAAAACTATCGAGAGATTGGTATAAAATCTTCAAAATCTTCGGACATCCTCTCGCGGCGGCGATGTGAATCGGCGTCGTTTTCCCGCTTCGCGTTTGCGCGAGCGCGTCTGCTTTATACTCGCAAACGAGAAGTTCGACGAGCGGAAGAACTTTTTCTTCCGACAAATAGTCTTCGTTTATGTTTGCTCGAGACGTGAGGACGTGTAACGCGGTAAGGTTTTCATCACCGTCTTTGCCTCTCTTCTCGTTTGTCGTCGAAAGCGCCGCGGCGTTTCCGAGAATCTCGCGAAGAAGCTCTGCGTCGTTTACGAATGGCGCGACGAGCGCGCAAACGAGCGACACGTCCGTGCCTCTCGCGCACGCCCGATACACGGCAGCTTTTGCAGCGAGCACGTCTGGATGTATCTCTTTGTCTTTTTCTTCTTCTCTTTTGTCTTCTTCTTCTTCTTCCCTCTTTTCTTTAGCGGATGATTTCGATGCCAATTTTGAATTCAGACCAACGAAATTCGCCCTGAGGAACGCGCAATAGCTCGCGAGTGCTGGACGCCTTAAAAGTTCGCACGGCGCGAACGGACCTTCGCCATCGACGCCCAGGAATGCGCCGCATAAACGTCGGACGGTACTATTTTCTTGCTCCTCGTCGTTGTTGTCGATATTCTCCGGCGCCAAGAGCGCTCCGGCTTCGGATTTCTTCACCCCTGGTTCTTTTTCCTCCTCATTTTCGTAACCATTTTCGTCGTCGTTCTCGTCGTTCTCGCCGAGGAAACTCCTCCTCTTTCTCATCGCCTCTCGCACTTTACGACACGCGATGAGCGCGGACATGGAGTTACCGCCGAGGCGCACGAAAGAATCGTTCTTTTTTATGTTCTCAAAGTTCACGCCGCACGACAGCGCATCCGCCCAACATTTCGCAACGAGCGTTTCCAGCTCGTCTTTTTTCTTCGCCGTTTCGTCTCGTTCAGAATAGGGTGAACAAGCGAGTTTGACTGCGACTCGTTCTTTACTTCGATGTCGCTCGTAAAACGCGCGAAAATCGCGTTTACCCGTCGCGGACAGTGGAATCGACGCGTCTTCGTCTTTCTCGAGAAAGACGAATTTTCTCGGTACCATCGCGGCGTTGTTCCCCGAGAGAGACAACCACGGCGCGCAACAGTTTAAATCAATCGCCAAAAGTACGTCCATCCGCCTCGCGCGCCTGTTTTCTTCTTCATCGGCATTGTCGTCATTCTCTCCAATGAGCTTTATAAACGCGACTATTTCTTTCGCCGCGTCATTCTCGTTATTATCGCTACTGCTGCTACTACTACTCGTACTGATATTTTCGTCCACGAAACACAAAATCGACCGCTCGATCACGTTAGGCATCAGCGCGCACTTTTCGCACCGCTCGCGCAGAAGGCTCTCCACGCCTTCCAATTCGATGCGATGGCCGCGAATTTTTACCTGGCGATCGGATTCGATTCGTCCGAGAAGGTAATATTCGTTCGTTTTTGAATCAAAATATCCGAGATCGCCCGTCATGTAACATCTTCTTCTTTTGACGTCGTCATCGTTGTTCGCACTTTTGATCCCTGCTCTGAATTGAATATCGCGAAACGCGTTTCTTCCGCGAGGAGGTGCGTTGCTTTCGAGATAGCCTTCAGGAGGAACGCCTCGGCCGTAAATGGCAATCTCGCCGACGGTGTTATCCTCGGCAACTTCCTGGTCGTCGTTTTCATCATCGTTGTCCTCGTTTCTTCTATCGACGATGAAGAGGGAAGCGAAAGACTCGTCTAGAGGTGTGCCAATGTTCGTCGCGCCTTTGTATCTCATTACTTCTTCTTCTTCTGACGAGGAAGTTGAAATTTTCTTACTCGTTTGGTACACCGTAGCCTCCGTGACGCCGTAGACGTTGAGTAAAGTAATTCCACTCTCTCTGAAGGAATCTTTGATCGATTTCGACATTTTTTCGCCACCGAGCGAGACGAATTTGAGGTGCATTGGAAGGAGTAAACCGTTGTCGTCGTCGTCGTCGTCCAACATGCCGCCAAACTCCCAAAAGGACGGCGTGCAACACACGTGCGTCGCTCGGCTCGCAACGAGTGCGTTTCTCAACGCGTTCCCTCCTCGCATCAACGCCGCTCTGGAAGAAAACGTCGCTATCGCTGACTTACCAACTATAGCGCTCGCGATATCTCCTATGCACGGATCAAACACGTGCGCGCTGACCAACGCGACGATACTCGACGCGTCTAATTTTTCATTCTTCACTTTCGCCCTCGCGTACGCTTCGATGTTCTCTCTCGTTGTTTTCACGCCTTTCGGTCGGCCCGTCGTACCCGAGGTAAAGCACACGTACGCCGTCGCCGCCGCGTTGTTATTATTATTTTTTGCGGAGGAAGATGAAAATAAATTCAAATCCTCCATCGCTTTCCTCACGAACGCGTCTCTCGCCCCAACGTGACATCCTTTCGAGGACGACATCATCCTCGCGTCGTCGAGCGGCTCGCGCAACGCCGACGATTTTTCGGTCAGTATCACGAACTCTTTTCCTCCTCCTACCTTCTTCGCATCATCCTCTGATGTCAGCATCCCCATCGTTTCTTCCAAAAACGTTCTGTCTCGCTCGAACGCGACGGCGAAAGTGCACGGATTCCACCGCTCGTCGAATACGAGCGCTCGTACCTCTTCGCTCGTCTCCACGCACGTAAACTCGATCTCGAGTAAAAAAAGTGCCAGAATTGTCACGACGAAATACTTCGAGGAACTGTCCATGAATATCGCGCATCTTTCTTTTCTTCTTTCGATTGACTCCTCGTTTTGTGCTTTCCGCTTAACTTTCAGCGTTTGGTGAATGTTCTGACTGGTGAACAAAACCGCCAATTGCATTTCAAACCTCGTGTATTTTTGTTCCAGTTTGAACGAACACGAAGAAAACGAGAGGCTCGTTTTGTGGTTGCTCGTGTTGTTGTTGTTGTTCTTTTTCGATGCCTCCTGATGTTGTTGTTGTTGTTGTTCTCGTTCTTCTTCGAACGCGTACAAAGCGATGGAGGTGTCGTTCGTTACGTCTTCCGTTATCCAATGTATCATCTCGCTGAGAGAATCAGGACGACTCGTCATAAAATCCCTTCTCTGTGACTACGTCATCGAAAGCAAAAAAGGGTTGTCCGCGTGCACTGCGTCTCTTTCTTTTCGAGCGCGAACGCGGGTGAACACGCGCGCTAAGCGCGCGTCTGTTTTTAAGAAGTCTTTTCGCACTTTTTTACATCTCTGAGAAAAATATCTTTAAAAAGTGCACATGTGTATTAAGCATGTAAAATGTACGTGTGTTTAATATGATGTAGATGATGATTATTACGATGTGTGCAGCTCTCCATGTTCGTATCGCCAACCGTGTGGTAAAGGGCAGTCGTTGTCGAGGAGGTATTGTAAACACTCGGGGTGGTTGTTCTCGTGCGCGTAGCGTACGGCCTGAGAGTTCCACGGCGCTTTGGCGGTTTCGTGCAAGTACTTCAAACAGTCTAAGTGGCCGAACTTGGCCGCCAACGTACACGCATCTTTGTCACATTCATCATACTTACGTTCAACAAGATATTCGAGTATATGAAGATGACCATTTTCAGCCGCCAAAGAGGCAGTTCTCCAATCCCAAGGCGCTTTCGCTTCTTCGCGTAAGTATTTGAGGCACTCGAGATGACCGTTGGAGGCAGCATGTGCACACGCGACCTCATCGATAGGACACTCATTTGCCACGCAATACTTTACCATTTCCAGATTGCGTTGTTCTGCGGCCGAACTAATCGTCCCTGAATCCCATTCACACTTTTTCTCCTCTCGCGCCCACGTGAGCAACTCGAGTTTATTCGTTCGAGCAACTCGATAGCAGAACCATGTTTTCCACCAGTGACTCGGCCACGACGATTTATTCTCCCACGCAAACTTCAAAGTCGATATCGACGACATCTCTCCAATATTAAACTTCTTTTTCAAATCTCTTGCACGAGGTGATCTCTTCACCAACTTTCTCGTCTCTTTATTCACTCCGTACAAGAATTTGATATCAGTTTGATTCAATCTCGGTAAAATATGAGTCAAACAAATATCGTCGCACTTCACGATCAAATCCCACAACAACGTCGTCATCACGCGACGCGTAGTACTAAAAGCGGAAGAAAAACTTCCGAATTACTTTTCTTTTGAGCGCGTTTCGCCCCCTTTCGGTTTTTTCTTCTTCTTCTTTGTCTTCTTCTTTGTCTTCTTTTTTCTCTCGTCTCATGAGTGAGATCTTAAATATTGTTTTTCCTCGTTGGAGAAAGTGGCCGTTTTTTTTGATTTGACGGGTCGACGATTGACGAAAAAAGAGGAAAAGAGGGGAAGGAACATTTTCTGCATTTTTTCACATTTTTTCGTAAATAATTTAAACCCTAAACCCCCAAAACTCCTTTTTTTCTTCTCTCAAGTGTTTTCCGTCAAAACTTTCTCTCTTGGGAAACGAAACGCGGCTATCACTTTACTTTAGAGAGATCAAGGTCGCCTTTCGCGAGAGAGAACACACACTATAAAAGCACATACATCATCATGAACACCATTGGCACGATGGGTCATCTGTTGAAAAGAGAGGAGAATACTGGCGAACGTCTCTCTTTATTAGAGGAAGAAAAGACGGCAACACCATCATTAAAGACGAGCCGCGGGAAGATTTCATCCTCCGCCTCGACGAAAAGCGTTGGATTCATCTGCGCGTTATCTCTCGGCGCGTTCGCTTTGAGCGCTTCTTCGTCGAGTAAAAAGAATAGCGGAGCGTATAACATCGACGCGGCGTTCAAATCTGGCTCTCCGATGTCTTTATTGGGCGTTTCCGATCAAATCGATGTCATGAAAAGTTTGATCGTGGACACGTGCGGGAAATCCGCCCTGAGTGACTACGAGAAGACGTATTCCTTGTTACCGGGAGAAAAAGCGTCGGAAATGGGCGAGAGAGAAGAAGGAGACGATAAGAAATACGCCAAAGCGGACGCGTTTTTATCCAAATTAAAGAATGCGAACGGAGGAAAGAAGGAGGATCAAGAGGACGACGATGAAGATTTAGAAATCGATTCCTCGAAAAACACGGATACGTTTTTGCGAGAGTTCAACGACATGCAAAAACGGATGAAGGAGACGAAGAAATTCGCGAACGAAGAAGAGGATGATTTGGAGGAGGCAAAGGAGGATTCTTCTTCGGACGGGGAGCGAACGGTGGAAGAGCGAGAGGACGCGAGGTTCGAGAAGAAGTTGACGAAGACTTTGGCCAAAGACGATATCGACGAAGAGGACGAAGAAGAGGAAAAGCACCGACCCCAATCATCGAGGAAGAAGCAATCGTCGTCTTCGGATCAGAAAAGCAGCAGCCGCAGCAGCGCTTCTGAGGACGAGGACCATCGACGTCCAAGCAAGAATTTTTCCGGGTACAGGGAAAAGTTTCGCTCGGACGCCGACGACGAGGAGTTCGTGGAGAGAGAGACGGAAAGAGACGAGCGACGATCCGTCTCTTCCTCCTCTTCTTCTTCTTCTTCTTCTTCTTCTTCTAGAGACAACAACAACAACAACAACCAGAGAGAACGTTTGTACGAACGCAAGAGCAGCAGCGGCGATAAAGACGACGACAAGTCTACTTACGCCTCCAAAGGCGCTCGACGCATGTTGTTGGAAGAAGCGTTGCCAAACGCATCCGAAGAGAAAGAGTTGGTTGAAGTCGCCGAGGAAGAGATCAAGCACACCGGGGTGTTCGCTTTGTTGCAAAAAATGGTTGGCGGCGAACAATCGAGTCAAGATCCGGTCAAGCCGGGACAAATGCCGCAGTTGGGTTTACCGCAGCAAACGAAGATGTTGTCGAAGAAGAATAAGAAGAAGTCGACGACGAAGAAGGGAGACTTAAACGTTGCCGCCGGATTGGGCAAATCCATGGGCGTTCACGTCGATGAAGAAGTCGACGACGAAAACGAAGGCGACGAAGGAGAAGAAGAACAAATGAAAGAAGAAGAAGAAGAACATGAACAACAAACCGAAGAACAAACTCGAACCGATAAGGTGTTAAAGCTCGCGCAAGACGGCGAAAAAGCGTTGGAACGCGAAGCGATTGAGAAAGTCTACAAAGGCGACGGCTCCAAATCCAAGAAGAAATCCGCGTTGGAGATCCAACGAGGCGAGACTTCTTCTGATATGAGCGAAACGGACGAAGAAGCTTTGGAGATTGAGAACGGCGCCGCGGATAAGTACTACGACGTCACGAAAGTCGAACACTTGGCGCAAGAAACGCTCAAGAGAAATATGGGTGGTTCCAAAGGTGAAGCGTCCATGGGCGAGCAGCAGCAAACCATCAACACGAAAGCGTTGGAGGAAGCCATCGGGAGAGCGGCGAACCAATCGCCGGACATCACCAGAAAAGAGTTGTTTTCCACCTTGGGACGCAAATCCAAGGAAGAGTTTGTCAACGCCGCGCGATTGAAGAAACTCGTCGAGTTGAAACACATCGCGACGACGTGCAAACCGACGCTCAGCGACGGCGGTAAAGCCATGGAACGTGCGAAAGAAGCGGCGCAACAAGCCGCCATGAAAGTCAAGCAAGCCGCGGCGAGAAGAGCGGAAGCGGAAGCGAACTACGAGCACTCGCAAGAAGTTGCGAAAATCGCCGCCCAAAAAGTCGACGACATCACCGAACTCGCGCAAAAGAAGATCCAAGAAGTTCAAGAAGTTGCCAAGAGAAAAGTGCAAAACGCAAAAGACATTTCTCGATTAGCCGGACGTAAAGTCGAAGACGAGTTTGACATGCTTGGGAAAACCAAGGAAGATTTCAACTTGCACGTGCAACACGCGATGAAATCAGTCGAAGCCGCGAAAGAAGCCGCTTCGTCGGCGTTGGAAGAGACGAAGAAGAAGTCCCACACGGCCAAGCAACGCGCCGCGGCGCTGGAAGTTTCATTGGCGAAGGAATACGAAGAGGCGAGAACCGAGCGCGAAATCGAAGAGAAGAAGTTGGCAAAGGCGGAAGCGCAAGCGGAAGCGGCGGAGACGGAGAGAGAACAGAAAGTGTTGGAAGCGCACCAAAGACAGATGGAAATCGAAAAGGTTGCCAAGGAGAGACAGTACAAGTTGGAGGAGGAGCAAAGACAAATGGAAGAGGCGAAGAAGCGCTCGATGGCGAAGAGCACGCAATACCGCACCTCCGCGGAGGACGCGTTGGAAAAGTTGTCCGTGATTGATTTTAATAACAACAAGGATAGCGACGACGTGGCGCGAATCGGGTTTGGCGAGGAAGACATCGCTTCTGGGTACCCCGACGACGACGAAACGCAAATGGCCATGGGCGGCGCGTCATCCTCGGATGGTGATGGATTCGATCCGTGGACCCGCAAGTAATAATAAAAAATCTGACTAACCGCGCGTCAAAGTCGGCAAACAAAGTTGTACTAAAACCGAGGAGGAGGAAGGAACAACCTCCTCGGAAAAGAAGAAGGAAAAGAGAAGAGTTACACACATCTACACGTTTTAATTATTTATATATATATATATATTATCTACTGATAAACACGACACACGTATGTGGTATCACTACGCTTTCGAACTGAACCCAATGCTGCAAAAATTCAAAAACCCTAAATATTGGTGTCTAAGTTCCCCCTCAAAATTCAAATGTCTCGTCAGTATAATTGAGTAAAAACCGCACGAAATACTCTACCACATCTCTTCGTTTTGCGCGTTAAAAGACTGAGTTCAACATGGAGAGGAACGATGATACCGTCGTCCCTTTCCCTCCTCCAAATCCTCCTCTGGGCGTCGTTTCAAGGTAAACATAGGAACAATTCACATTCTTTTCAATCGATCCGTTTCAAAATTTGAATTTTTCCATTCTTCGTTCCTTTCCTCTCTGTCGCTTCTCTCTGTATTATTACTCACGCCGCTTTGGGGAAACTATCGCATCTTCTCTCTCTCGTTCTCTTTAAACGCATCATCAGGGTACCTCTGGGCGCACAACCGATGAACAATAACATCAACAATAATGGACAAACGACGCAAATCAAATCCGCGTTAAAATCCACCTCCCGGTCTCTCGTGTACAGACAAAACCAACACCAACACCAACAGATGGAAAACATGAACGAACAACAAAGACGAGTGTCTTTCCAATCCGGACGCCCACCGGTGGTGGAAGGAGGCGCGAGATTAGCGCAACTGCGAGCGGCGAGGAAACGAGCGGCGCAACAGAAAGCACAAGAAACATCGTCGAATACTAATGGCCAAGGGAATAAGTTACCCTTTGGGACCTCTTGGGGGAATCAAACGGACCAAGCGGGAGCGCAAAGAAGGCGACATCAAAATCTAACCCAACATTCGTCGATGTCATCTTCGCGAATGGAACGGTTACGGAAACGAAAAGGCACCGGGCGACAAGTGAAACCGAGACCGTTCGTGTTGGTGATGAAAGCGCCCGCGGAGAGTTTGGGGAGAGCAGCGCTTCCGGATGGAGGAGCGAAGAAAAGACGAACGGCGATGGTGGTCGAGGAGTTGGACGGGACGAATTTTACTGGTGAGGGCGAACACTCGGCGGCGGCATCGAGAGACGGCGATCGAGCCGGGTCGTTCGCCGAGAACGAAGGATTTGCCGGGTACGATTTTAACGGGAACAGGACGGCGCAACCGATGTTTCGACCGAAGAGTCCGCACGCGAAAGGACAACAACAGAGAAAAGTTTCGATGGAGATGAATTCGCAGTTACGATTGCTTCGCGAGCAGCACATGCAAGAAGGCGGAGTGTTAGCCGAAGCTATCGAAGAGGAGAGACTGAAGAGAGAGCAAATGGAATTAGAGAAACGACGAGAAATGTTACGCAAGAGCAGCATGGGGAGCGGCGGGGAGGTGACCAACACGCCGATGGCTGCGGAAGCGCTGGTGAACATGTTCAACATCCCGGGACGAGAAGACGAAGCTGTTTTGCATCAAGACAGTCCGGATTGGCAAGGCGTCTCGCACATGGGGGCAGCAGGCGGTCAGTCGCAACCGCAAGTGCAACCGGTGGGAATGTTGAACGAAAACTTGAACAACGACGACGACGAGTTTGGCGGAGGATTCGAAGCCGGCGACGACGACTTTGACCAAGAAGATTTAGTAGGCGGTCAATTCGCTGACGACCGCGCGTTCGATGAGGAAGGATTCCCTATTCGCAAACCTAGAGGTGAAGCGCACAAACGCTTGCGCGAAGAAATGGCCAGAAGAAAATCTTTAGCCTTTGGCGGTTTACAAACCATCGTCGTCGAAGATTTAACAGGCGGCTCACAAAAGGTGCGCAAAAGTTCGCGCCAAAGACAAAAACCGTTGGAGTATTGGCGAGGCGAGAAGAAGGTGTACGAGCGCGTCCATGGATCGTTACCGACCATCAAAGCCACGCAACGGCAAACCCGAAACAAAATGTGGCCAAGAAAAACGCCCGGAGGCCCGTCGGAAACATTCAGGGTGCTCAAATTGAGACCGACGGAACAGTTCAACAAAATCGGCGCCGAACGACGAGACTCGTTGGATCAGTTGATGACCGCCAGAAACGGCGCTCCTTTGCACGATTCCGACGCCGAAGATGAGGAAATCTGGGACGTCGATGGCGTCGAGTTTGATCAACACGGTCGCAGGATAAAAACGTTCGCCAAGACCCCGAAAGAGTATTACGGACGAAACGGTCGCGCGACGCCGAATTACAACAACAACAACAACAACAACATGAACAACAACGGGAGCGGGAAGAAGAAGCGTGGACGACCTCGAAAGAATCCAACAGTACTCGTCGATGAAAACGACGACGACGACGGACAGCAACAACAACAACACCAAGAGGAAGAACAAAACGAACAAGTCAGAGGGAAGCACATCCGACTGGCGCCGGACACGGACGACGAAGACGAGGAAGACGAAAGAGACGACGAGCTCGAGGAAAATACGCGAAGGAACTCCGAAGCGATTCATAATACTAACCACGACGACGACGACGATCAAGAAGCCGAAAAGGAAGCGAACGAAGCCGCTCGCATGGCGGAGTTGGAGCTCGAAGAAGAGAGAGAAGAAGAGGCGAGAAAAGCGTCGAAAGCGAAGGAGGATTTGATCATGGAAGCGGAACAAAAGGCCGCGATGGAGTTGAAAATCACGCAAGAGGAGATTCCAGAGGAGGAGGAAGAAGAGGAGGAAGAAGACGACGAGGAATCGAGAGCGTTGAAGAAACGACTGGCGGATGCGGAAGCCGAGCTCGATGCGCTCGACGCGGCGAACGAAGCGGCGAGGAAGATGTTAGATCAACACGACGAACGAGACTCTTTAGAAGAAGACGGGAACGGCGATGCCCTGCCGCCTTCTACTGCACGCGAGAAAGACGGGCAGGCGAAGGTTGAAGAGGAGAAGACGAGCCGGTTTTCGATGTCGCTCGAGGCAAACAAAGGTGTATTTTACGACGAAGAGGCGGATAAGGATTTAATAGAAAACGATCCAGCGATTAAGAGCGGGTCGATTAACTTGGAGGAAGATTTGGATGACGGCGATGATGATGACGACAACGAAGACGACGACGATGAAGAGGATAGAGATGTTGCCGCCAAAAGAGATTCGCTTTCTTCAAAATCGGAAGAAGAAAACGACCGACGAGATAACGACGCCTTGGCGATTCCCATGGACCTCGACGAATAGATAATATATACACAGAATAGTATTAAACTTGATTAATAAGCATTTGTAAATTCTAATACATGAGTATTAAACTTCTCTTTAAGTTGAAATAACTACGTAGTATGTGTGTATTATGAGCTAAAAACTCTTCTATACTCTCTACTTACAAGCTGAAACTATATCGCTCGCATTTCGCGCCGAGCTCTGAAATCGTCGCCACGCACTCAGTCGTTAAAGAGAACGTCAACTCGTCGTCGTCGTCGTCGTCAAAATTTCTACCACTACTAACGCCAGCAGTGACGTGCGAAAACTTTCCGCCCGGTCGTCGACTGCCACCATTCTCTTCGTCCAATAAAGTTCTATTTCCATCCACGACGCTCCCGTCCCAGTCTAAATACTTGGAATCCACCGTTCGATGTCTCGTGACAACCTTGACCAACTCACCTTTATTACCACCTTCGGAAGGTAACTTGGACGTCGTCAACGTCACGTCGGCTAAGTTTTCAATCAGTAATTGCATCGTCCCGCGCTCTCTGTCGTCCTCGTCTAAGAATCCATCCTCGACGTCCTCCGCCGCCTGGCACCCCGTCACTAAAGCCACATTCTCCATCGCTCTCAACCGCACGAGGAACCGCACGACCGCTTTCTCGCTCGTTCTCGCCGCTAACACGTCCAACGAGTCGATAAAAATACTCGCACCACCATTTCTGCTACACTCTTCCATCGTTCTTCCGATAGTATCGTCGCCGACCGTCCCCGATACCTTCTTCGCGATCAAATCATACAAACCATCTAAACTCGACGTTGCACTCGAACGCGCGCCATTCACCGTAAACACATTCTCCTCCTTTTCGTCTTCTTCTTTATCATCGTCATCGTTGAAATTAAACGCCATTGGTGTCGACCAACAATCGATGGATTCGATCCCAAATTTTTCCTTTTTTTGGTACAAAAATTCAGCTTTTTTCCTCCTCAAGTGCGGACTGATTGAAGTTTCGAACGGTTTCATCGTTTCCACGAACACTATTGCAGCTCTTTTTCTTTTCGATGTCCTCGAGCTGCTCGTTTTTGTTGTTTTCGTCGCGTTCCTCTCGTTCTTCGTATCCTCGTCTTTGTTGTTCTCATCATCGTCAGAGTTTTCCTCGTCTTCGTTCTTTTTGTCGTTGCGTTGGATTTTGAGGCATTCGTGCACGAAATGCGCGAAGAGAAACGCCGTCGGGCTGTCCTTTACGGACACGAGATGGACGTGCGAGGAAAAAGGCAGAGGAGAAGAAGAAAGGGAATGTAACGTTTTCGTTGCTGAAATTCGAACGTTTAAAGCTTCATTCATTATGTTCTTTGTCTTCTTCTTCTTGGAGAAGTGTTCCGTAGAATTTCTGAGGCGAAAAGCAACAGTGCAACACGTATTTACGATAATACAATAATAACAATAATGATAATAACACTAACAGGAAGGAAGGAAAGAGACGGATGAGAGAGCAGCTCGAAATGTTACTAGTCTTGTTTGCTCTTTTGGCTCAAAGTTTCGTTGATTTCGTGAAAGTCGCTTTGACCGACGAGCGCGATTATGTTCCCGGTTTTGGTATCCGACGGAGATTTTCTGCCCCCGCCTGCGGTTCTTCTCGCCGGCGAAGCGAACGTGTGATGAAGAAGAGCGGCGTTGGTATTCTCATCGTCGTGGACGCCTCCCCTGTTGTTTGAGTGTACGAAGGCTTTTTCTCTCGTCTCCGGACGCATTGGCGAGACGTACACGTTCCCGGCGCCTGCGGTTCCTTTCACCTCCCGTATGGGGGATTTGAGCAACGCTTCCGAATCGAAGTGAACTCGAGATCGGTTCGGCGTGCTTTGAATGGCAGTCATCGTCGTCCCTGCTGCTTTTGGTCGTTTCGGCGTCGACGTCATTTTTGTCGTCGTTGTTGTCGTCGTCGTCGTCTTTTGCGATTTTGTCGTGAGCGCGTCGTCAGAATTTCCTCCTCCTGCTCCTCCTCCTCCTCCTTTTCGTAACTGCAACATGAACGGCCTGACGTTCGGGACAAACTGCTTGTTGTAAAACGCGATGATATCGCCGCGACTGACGACTTCCAACCCGGGATTGGTCACCGTTAATGGGCAGCTCCAAAACACCTCTTCCACGCATTGCGGTTGTTTGTGGTATCGATACACGATGTCTTTGAATTTCACGTTTCGATCTTGTTCGCTGGATGCGATTTTGCACGCGCCGTAGATGGACGCCAAGATGATTTGATCGAGATGTCGATTGTACAGCAGAGAGGTTTTTTCAAACACGACGAATTCGCAGATTTGGAACGCGCGTCGGGTGACTTCTTGGTTGACGTGGAGCCGGGCACAAATATCAGCTAAACGCACGGCGGCTAATCGGAGGACTTTGGCGAAAAAAACGTCCAAGGAGGCTTTCGCGCGACGCTTTTCGTCGTCGATTTCGAAATCATCGTCGTCGTCGTCGTCTACGGCGTACTTGTCTGGTAACGGTAACGGTATTTTCGCACCAACGCCGGGCGAGGAAACCGCTCGATTATACTGCTGCTGTTGCGCGTGCGCAATCCCACTGATTCGCTCTACGTCTGAGGACGATGATCCCATGTTCGCGTTATCGGACGCTCGTCTCGCCGGAGTTGAAAACGCCGTAAACGCGCTTGTTTTCAAAGGGGAAAATGCGCTCATATGGCCACTACCAATAATAGTCGTCGTTCGAGGCGGCGAACGCAACGCGGTATGTGCCATTTGTGCCACATCTAACGCCTTCTTCTTCTCTTCATCAATCGGAGAGTCATCATTCGAGTCTCCTCCTCTTCCTCCTCCTCCTTTCCCGAGAACATTGCGATCGAATTGTTGCATATGCGTTAACGATCGCGCTGTGTGGTGTTTTGAGAGCGGTTTGGTGACTTTTTGCCCGGATGCTAACGTGCCACCGAGAAGTACGGCGGCGATTTGATTGGCGCTGTTTGAGTGGATGTCGTTGTTGTCGTTGTTGTTGTTGTTGTTCGTAATATTATCTTCGCTCTTTGCAGCAGCAGCAGCAGCAGCGGCAGCAATCGCAGCGGTCTCTCCGATGTTCTTCTTCTTCGCGCCGCTCTTCGTCGTCGCCACGCGCAAAAGTGGATACAAACTCGAATCTTTTTTCCAGCTTAACTTTTCTAACATAGACTCTTCGATTCGACCAAAGTACGCTCTAATTTCTCGCGGCATTTCCGGTCTCGATCTCACGAACGGCTCGATGCCGTTCAAAACATCAAACGCGTTTAAACCAATCGCGTTGGGAATAGCTGGAAAGCGCAACGTAATCGCGCGATTACCGCCATTCCCGGTGAAACTTGGACCGACGTCGTAGATTCCACTACTCGTGCTCAAATGGACTCCGTTTCGCGCGACGGAAACTACCTCGACGGATAAGGCGACGACTACTTCGACGAATCGTTTCGAGTCCACGAGCATCGATATCGCACGCTTCGTCGAATCAGAGATGGTGTTTGCGTTCGTCGTCGTCATCGTCGTCGTCGCCTCCATGCGATTGATTTCGTCTCTCAAAATCGCTCGAAAGAAGTATTTGAACACGGCCAAGGCATCCGTCGCCCTGTTGTCGACGATGTTATCGAGTGATTTCGAAACGTTGCCTCGCTTCGCAGCGGCGTTGAGATTTGTGAACGCATCTTCGCGAGTGAGCGTGTTGCACTTGGTAATCATACGCTCGGCGCGCGCGTACGCGTCTTGGAGTTTATCTTTGTCGTTGTTCTTTGTTCGGATGCATTCGCGGAGTAAACGTAAAGTCTCGTCGTTTTGCTGCGTGTTATCAACGTTGTTTGATGATGGCGAAACGATTCGATCGATCCATTCGACGCCGTACATGACGTTTGAAATCGGCGTGTTTTGAACGTTGTTATAATCAACCGCCACGCCGGCGACAGTTTTATTGAACCCGGCGTACGGCGATTGCGGCGTAGGCGGAATAAAAGTCCCCCCGATGTTGTTAGTAGTATTCGTCGCAGCAGCGGTAGTAGTAGCAGCAGTAGCTACTGCTACAGCTGCTTCCACCGCGGATCCGGTTCGAAACGTGAAACTTTTATCCTTCTTGTGCATCGGCGTTGCGGCTCGCAGTCGCGCAAAACCAATCGGTTGTTCTCGCAAATCGCCTTTGAGCACATCAAACGGCGCGGGAAGATTTTTCTCTCGTTGCTTCTCCTCATCTATTTCTTCTTCCGCTAAAAGGAACGGCACGTACAATTTCTCGTTGATTGCGCGACATCCGAATTTCTCTCTCACCGCTTCCACGTACTCGCGTTCAAAGATATCCGAAGCTAACTTGACGTTCTCCATCGCCGTCTTATTCTTCTTATTCTTCTCGAAATACTTCTTTCTCAACGTGTTCTTCTCTTTCAAAATAGATTCGTGCAACTTTTCGATGTTCTTCAACATTTTCTGACAGCTCGCGAGCTTCGTCTTGCTCGATCGACACAAAGATTCCAGCGCCAAAGGCTCGCCGGTTTCCGGATCCTTTTCCGTCATCGAGAGCATGTTTTCCAAGCTCGTTCTTAAACACGTTTCCGGGGCATTGGTTAACGCGAACGCTTGAATCGCGACGAGAAGGTGAAACTGCTCGTACAAATTCGGTACTCCTCCCGCGTGTGTGGTATGGGACAAGACTTTTTTGTTGTTGCTCTCTCTTCTTTCGGCCTCTTCTTTTTTAATCGTCTCTTTCTTTTCCGCGTACGTGCCTTTCCTCTTTTTATGTCTCGAGGACAACATCAGCTTTGGTTTCTCTTTCGCTTTCTTGTCGTCGCCGTCCTCCTCGTTATCCTCGTCTTCGAACAAGCTCGTACCTAATTTCACTTTCGTCAACGAAAACGCGTTCCACGCGAACCGACAATACGCTCGTCCCAACGTTTCGTCCACGCGAAAGTGCGTCTTACAAAACTGCTCGAACTTTGTCGCGATGACTTTGCTAAACGCGAACGACGCTCGCAAATTATCCATGCCTAAAAATTGCTCCAATCGTTTCATTTCGGCAATTTCCAAGTCCTCGGAATCATCCGCGTTGAGTTTCGGAGATTTCGTTTTTCTCGTCGGCGCTTTCTTCGTTTTTGTATCCTCGTCGTCCTTCTTGTCCTCGGTTTTCTGTCTCTTCCTCGCGTTTTCATCTCCTTCTTCGCTCTCGTCCTCGTCCTCGTCCCTTTCATCTCCTTTCAAAAGAGGATGTTTCGTTTCCTCCCTCAAAATCTTCCTCAGCGGTTTGGCGCACACGCACGCGAAGGTCCGACACGCGGTGAAGAAATCCGCCGCGTTCACGCGAAAATGAATCAAAACGTCCCCTAAATTTTTCTTCACGAAGTACTCGTTTGTGTGTGCGTGAGATGTGAGTACGACGTACGCGATGACGCAATGCCACAGGTTTTTCGTCTATATATCAGAGAGAGAGTTCGTTAGAGAGATCAATTCAGAGAGAGAGAAAAGAAATAAAAGCAGCGCTTAATGAAACGTTCTTCGAAAGAGAGAGAGAATGTGTATAAATAAAAACGCACCACGCCATCGCTCGCTTCTTTTTCTTCGCCTAGAATCTCTCTCGCTCGTAAAGACGGGAAGCAGACTCGTTCGATTTTCGAGGCGAGATGTGTCAACGACGCATCGATTGGATGCAAAAATGAATCGATTTTAGATTCATCTTTTTCTTCTTCATCGTTTTCCTTCTCTGAAAGCTTCTTTTTCTTCATCTCTCTTCTGACTCTTCTCTGCCGTAAAGGTCGAGTTTTGAATAATTCGAGAAAGAGAGAGGAGGCGTTCGTCGCGAAAGGCGAGTAGTTTATTATTCGCGCGCAGTAAATTACGTTTGTATCTGCTTTTAACGAGGAGAGATTTTGGCGGGAAAAAAATCTGATGCATTTTCACAAGCAGGCAGAAGAGAGTAAGAAGTACGTACTAAGACTTTAGGGTGTAGGTCTGTATTTCTTACTCAAGTTTAGCTCGATGAGTGCGTATTTCTTACTCGTAAGTGCTTCGTTCTTACTCTTTAATAATGAGTCTGTATTTCTCCCCTTCGTAACTCCCTTTTCTCCTCAGAGAATAAGACGTTACTAAGATGTTACTGTCGTCTTCTTCTTTCCTCCTCCCGACAACAATCGCTTCTCAGAGGAAAAAAGGAAGAAACAACAGTAGTAAAAGAAACGAGGTGAAATGCTTTTCGTACGCTTCTCATTCCTCCTCCTTTTCGCCGTTCAAATGTCCCACGTGCGCAAAACCGTTGACGAAGCACTCGATGGCATTACGCTGCCCAAACGAGCACTCGATAGATATCGCGAGAGAAGGATTCGCGCACTTACTGACGACAAGAACAGTAACAGGAGATACTCGAGAGATGGTACAAAGCCGGAAACAGTTTCTCGACTCTAAAACGTTTGATTTTCTCTTCGAAGAGAAACTGAAACGAGAAGTGCTGGAGGCGGTGTCTCGATGCCTTGAAAGCGAAGAAAAGGAGGAAAACGCTGACGATGAGAAGAGCAATGGTATAAAGAGTAGCAACAGCGAGAAGAGCGAGAAAACGCAACATCATCCCGAGGATGGGAATACTAATAGTGGCTTTAAAGTTGGTCCTCGACGGAAAAAATTGGAGGCGAAGAAACGCGCGCGAGCGGAACAAGCGCTCGAGATGAAGAACAATAAGAGGAAAGAAGAAGAAGAGGCGGAAGAAGTGGTTTTTGTTACGATTGCAGACATCGGGTGCGGCGACGGGTACTGGTTGGAGAAGATTTCGAGGTGGTTGGTGTTTGGGGAAAACGATGAAGTCGTATCGCTGCGCGAAAGAGCGAGGAAACGGAACGTTCGATTTAGATTTATCGGCATCGACGCGAGTAAAGAAGCGGTGAGAGTCGCCGCGAAACGAATGATGATAACTACTACTGCTAATGAAGATGAAAGAATTTTAGAAGAAAAAGTAAACGGGGCGGAATTCTTCTTTGCCGTTGCGGACGCGAACGACGTGCCGATGGAAGACGACAGCGTCGACATTTCTTTGAGCGTCTTTGCGCCTCGAAACGGAAAAGAAATCGAAAGAACGATGAAAGAAAAAGGCACGTTCCTCGTCGTCTCTCCGTCGCCTTTGCATTTACAGGAGTTGCGCTCGAACGAGGCGAAAGAACGCGGGGTTATTTGTCTCAACATCGAAGACAACAAATCCGAACGCGTCGAAAAGCAACTCAAAGAATTGACGTCCTTAGCGCCAATTGAAAGTAGTAGTCGTAGTTATAGTAATAGTAGTAGCGAAATCATCGAACGCGCCGTTCCGATGTCTTCGCAAGACGTTCAACTCCTCCTAAAAATGGGCGCGTCCGGGTTCCACCAAACAGATGCGTCCTTAAATGCCGCGCGCAACTATTGGAACTCGAACAACACCGTGGCAAAAACAAGCGCTTCAGCGAGCGCAGAAAGAGGAGGAGGAGAAGGAGTAGGAGTACACGAAGAACCGCCGCATAGGAAGGTCACCCTGAGCTTCCACGTCCGCGCGTTTTCAAAACAGAAATAAACAGAACAAGAGGGCAACAACTAGACCTGTGATGACAGAGGAGTAAAGTAGTAGTGTTACAGCGAGAGAAAAAGAGAGAGAGCTAAAGAGATCTTCTTCTCGCCGCATCATTAATGTCGCTTTCGCGTATTTTCTCACATTTTCCAAGTGGTAGACGTCACAAAAAACGAGAATTTAAGCGCGATAAGACACCATTAACACCACCATTTTTTATACGAAACAAGGTTTACTTTCTTTCTCCGTTACGCGCACGACACGCACACCTGCGCTATACAGCCCATCTTTGCGTTCATCTTCTTTGCGGTCGTCGTTTGTGCATCTCTTATCTCGTCTTCTTCTTGCTCGGATTACTCGTTGGCGGCTCCCCCACGGGAAAGATTCCACGACGAGAAGATTATTCATGAGCACGAAACGAACAGCCTCGGAGGTTCTCAAAGACGCGAGGAAACTCGTCGTCGAACGGATGAAACGAGGAGGAGTACACAGAGGAGAAGACGTGGTTGCAAAACAACAAATTCGCTCGAATAAGAAGGATTTTTACGGAGCACAACAGACGAGTACGAGTAGTAGTAGTACTACTCCTACCAGCGCGTTTGGTCGGATCGAAAACGCGAGGAAGACTTTGAACGAGTACTGGTCGTCTTTTAGTAGCAGTAATAGTAAATTGAGCAGAAGGACCCAACAACAACGTTTGAATCAACAAAATCATCCGACGACGGAAGCGGAAGCGGGAGTAGAGGGAGGCGGTTCCTCGGCGCCGTCGTCGTATTTCTTTAACCCGTACTGGCAAAAAACCGAGCAAGTGATCGATTACGCGACCATAGATGCGGTGGCCAGAGCGTATAAGAAACCACCGAACCCGATTAGTTCTTTACGTCACGCCGGGGTGAAATTTCCGAACGTTTTGTTTCATCCGGCGACGTTGAGATGGTACAAGGAATATTGGATGTGTTTGTACGAGAAAGTGTTTTTAGAGAAGCCTTTTTTAGCCGCCTTGGCGACGAGTGTGTTTAAATGCGTCAGTTCAGACGCGTTCGTCCAAATATTCGTGGAAGGGAACACGCATTTGGATTATCAGAGGGTTGGGTGTTTCTTCGCGCTCGGCGTGGCGTACGTAGGCGCGTTTCAGTACTCTTTGTACAATCACATGTTGAAACCGCTGTACGGGGTGATGAAACCAAAGATGGGGATCCCAGGCGCGACTGGGGCAATCGTTGCCGCGGATCAACTCTTCGTCGCGCCTTTTGTATACTTCCCAACGTTCTTGGCGATTAAGATGTGGTCGGAAAACAAAACCAGCGCGGGAGAGTTTTACGGGACTTTGAAAACGTTATGGAACGATACGGTGTTTGAAACCATGCGCGCTTTGTGGATCGTCTGGGTACCCGCGCAAATGTTCAATTTCTGGGTCGTTCCGAGGCACTTGACGATTCCGTTCATGAACATCGTCGGGTTCGGGTGGAACGGGATTTTGTCCTTCGTTCACGGACAGAGGAAGATTTTAGACGCCAAGGAGAGGGAGGAGGCGAAGATATTCGTGGAAAAAATGTCGCCTTTGTTGAGCGGAAGCAGAGAGGCGCATCCTTCTATTTCTTCTTCTTCTGAAGAAGAAAAAGCAAAAGAACGAGGCGAGGAAAAGAAAGAGGACGGATTAATCGCCGGCTTGATGGATTCTCAAGTGTCGACGAAACCACTTTTACAGTCGGAGCCGGAGGAGGAAGAGCCGGCCCCCGAGAACGAACCGCGAGAACAAGACGCGCAACAATAGAGAAATATAAACATGTGCATATAGAATTAGTCCGCAAATAGAATAACGATCGATATAGATTGATTGATCGATAGCAAGCAAACGCTTTTGTATTTTTATGTGATGTAGATGAAATGTACCAGTAAGTAGTAATGAAGAAAATATAATTTTTACACAAGGCGTCGTTAAGTTGATCAAAAACGGCGAGAGCGTCAAAGGCGTTGCCGCCTCTATCTCTCTCTCTCTCTTTCAATCGCGTCTACAGACCGTCCATCTTCTTGCCTAAATCCGAGGCCGTTCGCCCGTCGCCGGAGGTGATCGTGTCCTTAAACGAACCCCCACCTGGAACCATCGGTAACACGTGCTCTTGGTGAGGCACCATGATGTCCAACAAGTACGGCCCCGGCGTGTTCACCATGCGTTCAATCGCGCCTTTCAATTCGCTCATTTTCGTCACTCTCTCCGCGGGGACGCGGAATCCTTTTGCGATGGTCACAAAGTCTGGGAAAATCATCGACTCGTCTTTCGTTTCGTGGTACTCTTCGTGGTCTGGAGACCCTAAGTACGTGTGTCCTCTATTCGATTTATAAAATCGGTCCTCCCATTGTACGACCATGCCTAAATATTGGTTGTTCAAAATGAAGCATTTGACCGGCAACTGCTCGGCGTGCAACGTCGCCAACTCTTGAATGTTCATGACGAAGGACCCGTCGCCGTCGATATCGACGACAACTTTATCCGGTCTCGCGGCGGCGGCACCAATAGCTGCGGGTAAACCAAAGCCCATGGAACCTAAACCACCGCTCGATAACCAATTTCTCGGTTCGTCGAACAAATAGTGCTGCGCGGCCCACATTTGATGCTGACCGACGCCGGTGGAAATCACCGCCTCGCCGTTGGTCACTTCGTACAACAACTGAATAGCCGCTTGCGGTGAAATCTCGTCGTTTTGCAAGTTTGGCATCGGGAATGGGTGCAACTTCTTTTGTTCGTTGCATTCGTTTCGCCAGGCGGAAAAGTCCGGTAAGTTTGTCTCTCTGCTCATTTTCTCGTTCAACAATCTCAACGCCGGTTTGATGTTTGAAAAGATGGAACAGTGCGGTTTTTTGTTCTTGCCGATTTCAGCCGGGTCAATGTCCACGTGCACGATGGACGCGCGAGAGGCAAAAGCGTCTAATTTACCAGTCACGCGATCGTCGAACCTAACGCCAAAGGCCAACATTAAATCGGCGTTATCGATGGCGTAGTTCGCGTACACCGCGCCGTGCATACCCAACATGCGCAAACTCAAATCGTCGCTCTCCGGGAACGCGCCTAAACCCATCAATGTCGAGCAAATCGGAATCCCAGCCTGTTTTGCAAACTGTGTCAGTTCGTCGGAGGCATCCAAGCAACCGCCACCGGAATAAATCACCGGCTTCTTCGCATTCTTGATCATCTCCATGACTTGGTCGATTTGCGGCGAACTCGGCGGAATCGGCAATCGAGACAAGTACCCGTTCAAACTCACTTTCGGCGACCAATACGGCACGCTCATTTGTTGCTGCACGTCTTTCGGGATGTCCACTAAAACCGGTCCGGGTCTTCCGCTCGCGGCTAAGAAAAACGCCTCGCGAATAATCCTCGGAATCTCCTCCACGTTCATCACCAAATAGTTATGTTTCGTAATCTGCCTCGTAATCTCCACGATCGGCGTCTCTTGGAACGCGTCCGTACCAATCATCGCTCTCGGTACTTGACCGGTAATCGCAACCATCGGCACCGAATCCAACAACGCGTCCGCTAACCCGGTGACTAAATTTGTCGCGCCCGGTCCACTCGTCGCGATGCACACGCCAATTTTCCCCGTGGCCTTTCCGTACCCTTCCGCGGCGAAGACCTCGCCTTGTTCGTGTCTGCACAACACGTTCCTGATCCCAGTCGTCGAACGCGTCAACGCTTGGTGAATTTCCATCGACGCGCCGCCTGGATACGCGAACACGCAATCCACGCCTTCTCTTTCCAACGCTTCGACCAAAATATCCGCGCCTTTCCTCGGTTCGTCGGCGGCGAATTGCGATACAAAGGTTTGATCCGTCGGGCGTTGCGAGGCCAAATTTTTCATCTGCGACGTCGACAACTGCATCTCGGTGAACTGCGACGGGGAGATAAACGCAGGCGTGAGATCAGATTGGCGTCCTTGAGACGAAGGTGGTTCGGAGACTGCTTTGTTTTGCAAAGCTCTTTTCCCGCCTCTTACTTTTTCGCCCGCGATGCCACTTTTGCCTCCTTTTTTGCCACCATCGGAAGGGTTTTTACTCGCATTGCATCGAATACCAACGCACGCTTTTTCTGCGCCTTTCCTCACCACTTTTATCCGCGTTCGAGAATCTTTCGAGGCGAGTAACCCTCTCCCGTTTTGTTGGTTCATCGTCATCTTTGTGCCGTTCGTGCGAGTGTTCGCGGTCGCGGCGGCGCAACGCATCAACGTCATTGTTCTTTCCAATTATATCTCAAGTAAAAGAATGCAACAACACAACAAAGAGAGAGACACTATACAAGTGTGCGCGCGAGTAATAATAAAACGAAAACAAAACAAAGAGAGCAGTAGTTTAAAAGCTCTCTCTCTCGCTCGCTCGTCTGCTTTTTGTTCTTTCTCGCGCTCTCTCAAAGTCTCGTCCTCTCTCACAAAGCGCAGCAGTGTGTGTAGAAAAGACACCCCAAAGCGCTTCAAAAGTGCGAGAAAAAAGACCGACGTTTTCCCTCTTTTTTTCAGCTTTCTTAAAGTTTAGGGTTTACATAAGACCCTAAATGAGTGGCTCGAGCGTGTGCTCCGGAGTCGTCACTCGAGAGAGAGAAAAGACAAGTCAGAAGGACGAACGCGCGACGATGGGGGTGGATGATCATCAGCAAAGGCGGCTTTGTGTACGCGGGAGGAGCACTCGAAGAAGTCGTTACTCTCTCTTCGAAAAAAGAAGCTTTTTTGAAGCGTCTTCTAAAGTCCTTTCTTCTCTCTTTTTCTTCGTCGTCTTTGTCGTCTTTGCACACAACGCGTTCGCGAACGGAGATTCTTCCCCGACGAAGAAGAAGAATCCAATCAAAGTTCTCGGGTACCTCCCAGACTGGCGAATCGCGAACGAAACAACCTCCGAAAGCATCATTTCCGCGTTGTGCGCGCGGACAGACGCGATCGTTCTCTTCTCCATCGAGGTGGACGAATTTGGACGGTTGGAGAAGCTGGACAGATTGCCGTCGGCGTTGAATCTCGAAAGGCTGAAAAATGCCAAGAAACGGTTCGAGTGCGAAATACACGTCGCGATAGGCGGATCGTCACGAACGAACGGTTTTGCAAAAGCGACGAGCACGAAAGCGATGCGAAAGGAATTCGTGAAATCGGTGTCCAGTTTCTTGTACGAACAGTACGAGGATATCTTTGACGGGATCGATTTGAACTGGTCGTACCCGAACGACGAGACGGAGTGGCGGAATCTGGGAAAGTTCGCGAAAGCGTTGAAGAAGGATTTTCGGGAGCACGACAGGACGAAGAAGATAAGCATTGCGTATTACCCGAACGAAAACCAGGAGCAGATATTGGAGATGTTGGAATGTTCGGAGTTCGCGGATGGTTTACACGCGATGGCGTACGATTTGGACGATCGAGACGGGCACGCGAATTTGAAGTTTGCGACGCAGACGTTGAATTACGCGCAGGATTCGTTCACGGGGGGGAAGATTATGCGGCTCGGTGTGCCGTTTTACGGCAGGTCGATACCGGAAGATGCATCGACGGCTCCGGAGTGGCGGCCGTACGGGGACGTACTGCGAGATAATGAGTACGAATTGAAGGACGAAACGAACGTGGCAAAATCGAAAGACGGCGTCGAGGTGTGGTTCAACGGCAAAGATTTAATCAGGAAGAAAGTGGAGATGTGCCGATTGTTTGAAGACGTGTGTGAAGGTATATTCGTCTGGGAGTTAGGACAGGACGTATCGATGAGCGATATCGAAGACGACGAGGAAGAAGAGGGAAATAGCAAGAAGATTGATTTCCGGACGCGTCGCGAGAAATCTCTTTTAGCCGCGTTGACCCGAGCCGCTTGGGGCGACGAGAAATACGACGAAATGTTAGCAAAAGAGATGCAGTTTTATGAAGAAGATGAGAAGAAGAGAAAGAAGAATGCGGAAAAGGAGGAGGAGAAGAAGGATGAGCTTTAATTTTTTATATAAAATATTTATACGATACGAGTACTCTTTTACCTGGTGCGCTACTACAGCTTCCAATGCTTCGACGACGCCTCTAAGTAGGATTGTAAAATCTCTCTGACTTTCTTTCGGTACCGTTTCGCCTCTTCCATTCGTCGCGCGGACGTCGTCGGATCTCCTTTTTCCTTGTTGTTTTCTTCTCCTTTGCCTATTTTTTCTTCCGATTCGTCGGTTTCATCTAAATGTTTCAAAGCCGTTTCAATGGCACGTTTCAATCCTCTATTTTCTAAACGTCGATGGTCGGTGACGATTTCATCCGCGTCGACGGTATTCTTTTTACTCCTCCCAAACGAAGAAAACAATCTTCCTTTTTTCCGTTGATTCGCGCGTTCTTGCTTAGAAATTCTCTCCGCAGGTGTTAACGCTAACGTTTCTTTAACCCCTAATAACGCTCTCAGCTCCATCGCCAACTGTTCGCCTTGCATGCCTAAAATCCGCAACGCCTCTCTCACCTCGGGATCGCCGGAGAACGCGCTCGCACCTTTTTTAGCGTTTTCCAAATCTAACTGAACGATTTTCGGTAACCGTTTCAAATCTAAGCAACTCGAGTACGTTTTCGTATCTTCGTCGTCGCTCCAAACGAACGGTAAAATCGTGCTCATCACGTCCTCGTCGACGAATCCGTACGTGAAAAAAGCTCGCTCTAAATTTTCAACGCCGTAGGTTATTTTAATCTCGTCTTCGCTGGTCATATTGTCTTCAATTTTGGAAGGCACGCGTAACTCCACGGATTTCAAATCGTTCGAGAGTTGATACCGCGCGTTTGGTTTCTTCGTGGAGTGATTACACGCATCCACCAGAGGGACTAACGCTTCGACAATGACTCGACCGTTTTCGATAGGAATGGTCAGCGCTCGCGTCCAAAACAAAGCCTTCGCCCACAAAAATTCCTCGAAAGAAAGGGGAGAAGTATCGTTGGCGTTTCCCCCGAACAAACTCACAAAAACACTCGAAGACGAGGACGGTATGATCTCTTTCAGTTTTGGCAACACGTTCGCATCGAACGCGTCCTTCACCACAGTTTCGTATTCTTCCTTCAATCTCGCCTTCTGCGTCTTCACCATCTCGTACAACACCGTCCCTTTCAATCCTCTCTCAATCTCTCGTTCCGTCCAAAACATTGGCACTAAATCCATCCTCCTCGGTAAAAAATCCACGTACGCTTTCCACCCGCTCTCGCTTTTCAATCTTCTCTGCGCTAAAACAAACATCTGCGTCGCTTGTCGAGTGTCGATTTTGTTCTCGTCCAACATCTTCGTAAACGTCTCGCCCAAATCTTCGTCGCTCGCCGCCGTGGACGCGGAGACGATGTACGCATCCGGGACGTTCAAAACGATCGTTTCCCCGGACTCTTTTCTCACCGAACGTCGTTTTTCTTTCCTCGATATTTCGCCGTCGCTAAAGAGACCAAAATGAACGGGAGCATCTGCCGATTTGAGCGGTTTCGCGTGCGCTAAAATTCTATTCTCGTCGCCCAGAAAATGGTGCAATTTGGCAACCTTTTCGTGCGGCGTTAAACTCGATCTATCGTCTCTCGGATCTTTCGCGAGACGATCGTTCTCGTCGTTCTCGTCACTCGTCGGTAACGAATAATAGGCGAGCGCGCCCCCTAACGCCGCTAACCCGCCCCCGAGGAAACGACGATGCTGTTCAGAAGAACTTTTCCCCGCGTTGTTTGGGGAAACCGTTGAGAATGATTTCGAAGAAGAACACCCCCGATAAGCGGCGTTGCTGATGCTATTGCTGCTCCTTTTTCCATGAAGAAACAACGACGAGAACAACAGCAACGCTTTTTTGCCGTCGTTGGAGGTGTAGTTGTGGTTTTTTATGAGCAAGAGCCGCTTGAAAAACATCTCGTCAGCAGGCAAAATCTGAAGCAAATTCGTGAGAGCAACAGGGAAGCGATGTATTGACGCGCGGTGCTAAGTACCCAGGAGTAGTTTAATAAGAATACGAATAACAATAAGAATACAAATGCTAGTAGAAGATTAATTCGGAGCAGCAGCAACAGCAGCAGCATTAGGTCTCTTCTGCTTCTTCTTCTTCTTCTCTTTTGGTTTCACGACGAATCGAACCCCGTCTCTCGGCGACGCTCTCGTGCCGCACTCCACTCGCAAACGCGTGGTTTCCATCTTTTCCTTGGCGACTTTCCCGCGCATTTTCGACCATTTTTCGCTCTCTCGTCTCGTCTCGGAAACGATTTTGACCAGATTCTTCTTCAAACTTTTGTCGATGGTGACGCCAATCGGCGCGTTTTCAATCAACTCGGCGTTGAACAAAATCGGCGGCTTTTTCTTCTTTTCGGAAGATTTGCGCTGGAGGAGAAGAGCGAAAGAAGAAGAGGAGGAGGAGGTGGAGGAGGAGGACAACAGTGCTGCTTCTTTATCGCTTTTTTGCGCCAACTCGATAATTTTCCTCCAAAACAGTTTCTTTTCCTCGTCGGTGCACTCCGCGGTGACGGCGTTGACTAATTCGCACGCCCCTGAAATATCGCCGAGTTCAGTGACAATCACGTCCAACGCTTCAAGCACGCGTCCGTTCCTCGCTAACGCGTGCGCGTACGCGTCTGGGACGTAACAGTACGTTTCATTTGGATCGTTCAAATTTCCAGAGAAGAACTTCTTCGTTTGGGCGTCAAAAATGTCCTTCTTCTCTCTTCTCGAAAGCTCTAAAGGTAACTGGTCTGGAATAAACCTCGCGGATTTGACCAATCGCGACAACAACTCTTTCGGGTTCCTTTGCGCCGTGAGTCGACACACCGCTTCGTGATGCATGTGATACCGATCCGGATCGAGGTCGCACAACGCTTCGAGATACTTAAGTTGAGCGTCTCGTCGCTCGGATTCGTCGGTAAACTCGTCGCATCGGTCGAGTTCGGAAAGCACGATCGAGTCCGGGATGATGGCGTCCTCCGCCGCTACTTGTTTCTCGCTCATATCGCTGAGGTGGTGACGGTGGTGATGGTAAAAATCATTACTCTTACACTCGCACGCCGCGAAAACTTTCGCCGCTTTCACTGCATCCGCCACGAACAATTCACCGATTTTATCAATCGGGACTGAGCCACCTAAATTTCTCCGGTCGATGAAATCCAACGCCGAAATCGTCGGCGGTCGACCGTTCGAGAGATACGCTTCCAACGCTCGATCAACTTTACCGTCCATGACGTACAATTCTGCCAACGCTTCGTCTAATATCGATTGCGTTTCGCCAATCATCGTGCTGTAAGGCATGACGCTGGACTCCTCGAAGTTGTTCATGGAAGACGTGGACGCTACTTCTTGAATGGAATCTTCTTTGCTACCTTGACGACGACGATGATAGTGATGCTCATCGTCCAAGAATCCATCAATCGACTGCGCCGAAATCATTCGTCTCACTCTCGCTGCTTTCAAACGAACTTCTCTCGTCAAAGCACCGACGTCAAAACATTTTGCCGGCCACGTTTTCACTAAAGCTAAAAACGTTGGCTGCGTCTCCGGGTCGCTCAACGTCGCCATCAAGATGAGTTCGTAAGTCGACCGTTTCAGAGGCGCTTCTCCATCCGCATCGCTACTACCGGAAGTTACGGGAACGTAAAACGCTAAATCGCCGAGTTTGTTCACCGAGGCAAACTTCTTCGCCCAAAAGCGCCACTTCTCCGGATTTCTCCCCAACGCGCGCGGGCATCTCTTGGCTGCCAAGGCGTAGTTTTGAGCGTCAAACGCGCGCGTGACGGACGCTTCTGCTACAGCTAACGCCGCGCCTTTGCGAAGTTCACCTAAGTGCTCGTATTTTTCGCATATATCTAGCGCTGAATCGTCGTCGTTATCTTTTTGCCGACGGAGCGCGTCGAATACGGTGTCTTGCGCGGACCGTTGTTTAGCGATTAAAACAACCTCCGAGGACGCGACGAGGTATTCGTGCTGCTTTGATAACAACGAGATGGATTTCAAGTTCGATGCAGATGATGTCGAGAAAGAAGAAGACGTTGAATCCGTAGGTTGGTAATGCGACATGCTCACCGTGTTTGGCGATATCACCGGACCAAATACGACGTCCGAGCCTGAAGATGACGTCGTTAAAGGCAAGGCGTCAATCCAAGATGCCTCGTCGCGCCAATCCGCGATGCGGAGTTCGACATTTGACAACGATACTGATTTCTTCTCGACTTCGTCGTTATCGTTGTCGTCTTCTTCTCTCGGAGGCCACCATGCTAAAAGTACCAATTTTTTGCTCGCGTACGGCGCGATACCGCACACCAAATACGGCGTTTGGAAAGTCGCACAAATCTCCACCCGTTTGACCGTATTATCGCTCTTCAGAGGCGGCGTTCCACTTCTTAATAATCCAGTGGTGATGGTGTTCTTGTTGTTCCCGCCGCCCGAGCTGCTAGTACTTCGCGCTATGCTTTCGATTAACGCAGCCGCTGCGTTTTTACTACCGCCCGCGTTGTTGTTCTTGCTATTACTATTTTCTGTTGTCGAGTTAGTTCCGTTACCGGTACCACCGCCGTTACTACTTTGTCGAATCCGAAACACGACCACGGCGTCTGCCCATGCCAACATCAACTCCGCGGACCCTTCCGTCGTGACTGTCTTATCGTTCCACGCGAATACCGGATCTCGTTGCGAGAACCTCGCTTTCGATCCTGGCGGTTTCTCCCACCTCGCTAATCCAACCGGCGCGGTCGCGTCTCGCAATCGCACGCCCGCGTTGGAGGCCCACGCTAAGACGTTGTGTCGCCAGGCTACGGCTCTGATTGGACCGTCGTTCTTTTGTAAGACGATCGTCTTTGCTTTTGTCATTTGCGAGGCGTTTTTTGTGTTCGCGAAACAGTGCAAAACCAATTCCGAGGACTGACGTCCTCCAAACATGACGAACCGGTTCCTTCGACTGGCGAAATTCGGGTCGATGACGCAACAGTTTACGGAAGATTTGTGCGTGACAGCTAAGGTCTCGCCGTCCACGTCATCGTGCACGCGAATTACTTTTTTCTTCTTCTTCGCGTTTATCAACTTTGGCGTCTTTGGAGCGCCATCGTCGTCGTCGTCGTCATCGTCATCGTCATCGTCGTCGTCGTCGACGACGACCACGTGTCTAACTCTCACCGTCCCGTTCGCCGAAGAAGAGCACAAAAACGTCCCGGTGGCATCAAACGAGATGCACGTGATGCTATTGTATTTGTTGTTGTTGTTGTTGTTCTCGTTGTTTTTGTCGTCGCCGTCGTCATCATCATCATCTTCGGAGGACTCTCTTTTAAACAGCGCCACCCGTTCACCCGTCTCGGTGACCGCGACGAGCAAATCTCCGTTTGCAAATCCAAACGCGCACGCGACGCCGTTTTGCGACGCGCACGTTATCCTCGTTGTCGCTTCTCTATCATCGCCGTCAACATTTTCATCGTCGTCGGTCCCCGCTCCTCCTTTTCCTCCTCCTTTTCGCATCATCATCTGCGATATCGCTTTCGCGTACTTGAACGGTCGCCGTCTCATCTTCTTTTCCTCTTCGTTTTCGTTTTCTTCTTCTTCTTTCTCACACATTCTTTCCTCGTCGTCCGAAACATCGTCGCCGGCGCCAGAAGGAGTTCTAGGAGGAATAGTGTTGGGAACATTCTCACTGTCCGTCCTATTATTATTCATTAATAAACTTCTGTTCGTCGCGTCTCTGATCGCGTTCAGTTGTTTCAGCAGCTCCATGACTTTGTTTTCTTTCTGAGTCTTCTTTCTTTTCGCCTCGATATCCCACGCAAAGTGTGTTGTTATGTCAATAACAGCGCGGAATGCATCTCCAATGCACTTAGGGGTGATGCAACGATTTTCTTTTACTCTTTCTAAAGACTTTACAAACGCGCATAAAAGAGCTCTCTCATTCGTATTCACGCTTTTGCATCGTCGTCATCTTTTTGCCGTCGGTGTGGTGGTCGTCTTTACGCATATCGTTTTGTCTTCGCGTCGTCATCCTTTTCGCGTTTACGCGTTACTCTTTGTCGTTCAATTCGCGCAATTCGCCGCAGAAATATATGGAGATTTTCGCGCGTTACATTCGTCATTAAGAGTAGGAAACGGGTCGCGAAACGATGAAGAAGAAGAAGAAAGAAGACGAGGACGACGACAGAGAGACTTCTTTATTCAATCCTAGGGGTATCGATGCAAAAAATGCTCCTAAGATAGAGCGAACGTTTCCGACGGTGATGGAAAAGAAACGAGGACGAATAGTCTCCGTGTCCGGATTCTCGAGCGAGTGCGAGGACGTTTTGCACGAGGCGAGAGCGAGAGCGAGAAAGTTTGACGATACTAGTAACAACAAGAATAACGAGTTGGAAAAGAAACGAGCGTTCGTTTTGAGAGAGAGTGTACTCGGTGCAGAAGAGGAAAAGGAAAAGGAACGAATTCAATTCCCGCTGACCACCATCGGGGAGGATTTTTCGATTGGGCAGTCGAACGCGAAGAAAGAGGGAAAGGCGATGAAAGTGCGAGGACAGAGAAACGAGTGCTTAGAAAACACGAACTCGCAGGCGCAGATAACCACGACCATGTCCATGATGAAATGGCACACGAAAGTTATGCCGCCTCGATTGAGAAGGGAGATTGATTTAGCGAGCGTCGCGAGGCATCCGGTGAGGGCGAAGAGAAGAGGGAGAGAAGAAGACAAAGACAAAGAAGACGCGAAGAAGACAAAGAAAAAGAAGAGTGAAAAAAGTAAGAGTAACGTTATTCTCCACGTGGAAGTGTACGATAATTGGCAGTTTGTGAGGTATCCGAAACTGAATTGCGAGGTTTTAGTGCACGGCGATACCCGATTGACGCAGTTGAAAGACGAGATTGAGTGTTTGGCAGATTACAGGCAAGCGGCGGTCAATCACGGGTTGGTAAACGATTTGAGAAAAAAGAGCGACGATGATAACGGCACTGGGAAGAAGCGAAAGGAGAAAGAGAAAGCGAGGAGTAGCAAACACATCGGATACAAAGAAGCGAACGAGGCGAACGAGAGCGGATTTTTCTTCATCGAGAATGTGTTTTACGACGATTTGAGGAGCAAGAACAGCGTCAGTTTATCGAAAGGTATCGTGGACGCGTCGAAGAAGTGTTTCATTCGATGTCCTGGGATGAAATTGGACGATAGCGATGAAGATCAAGGAGGCGAAGAAGAAAACGGAAAGGGAAAGGGAAAAGAAAACGGCGCGTCAATAAAGAAAAAGACAAAGGAGAAAATCAAACCGTCCAATTTTACGAGCCGCGACATGCGCGAGACAACGTTTAGCGATTTAGAAATCATCCCGGGAAAATCGTATTTGTACAGACATCAAGGATCGTGCGATCACATCCTTCGGTTTCGCGACGTGCGAGTGGCAAACATGGACTTGGAAACCGCGAAACTCTCAGGCGAACACTATCCAATCGTCATCTCGGAAGCCAGGAAGATGCGGAAACCGTGCATGTGCTGCGAGATTCACGACGCGACTACGACGGCGTATGGCGATAATATGGCGGTATGTTCGCCATTCTTTTGGTGCGATTCGTGTTTTAATGCCGCGCATCCAACCGAAGAAGAGAAGAAAGGGACGGAAACGTACCCGTACTTTTTTGAATAGAATAGAAACGCGCGTTTAGTTTTTTTAGTAGTTCTTGCATTTTTAGGTACTCGCGGCGCATCACGATCACTCATACTTTTTTACGGCTTTACTTTGCGTCATCAATATCGTAATTTCCGCTGTTATCGATCAAGCACGGCGTTGCTCGAGGCTTGTGCGGCTTCACCCCTTCCTCCGCCGCTACCGCTACTAAACCGATGCGTTCGGTCACCCCGCAGTTGCCGTGCGACATGCCCGCCTTGGCGCACATCGACTTGGACGACGCGCCAAGTTGCACCGCGCTGACAAACTGTAACTTCACGTCGTTCGGGTGTAAACCAGTCGCTGCGCCAATTTTCCTTCTCAAATCGTTCTTCGAATCCTCCTCCTTCACGGCGATCGGAATGAGAGTACCTTTCTCGCCCCACGGACCTTTGTGAATCATCTGTGTGGTTGTGTGGTTGGTCAAAGAAAGAAAGAAAATTTTAAGAAAAAAAAACGCTCCTAATAAAAGTCGCTTTTACTCAAAGCCACCCCGGTGGTTTACGTGCAAAACCGCGGGTCGTCGTCGCACCATCCACCCGCATTATCGTCGCGGCGCCAAAATCGCATTTGCGCGCGTACACGCGTGCGCGCACATGCACAAACTTGCGAATGAGAGAAAGAGAAAAAAAAAGGCGTTACGAACAAAAAGAAAAGAATCTCCCCAAACCCTTCGAAAGCTTTGTCGTGTGCGCGCGCGTACCTTAACTTCTGTCGTTCCACCCATGATGATGAGAACGAGTGCAAGTGGCACTAAATACTATCGTCGTTAAAGTGTGTATGTGTATACCTTTCGCGGGCAAAAGCAGTCTCTTCTTTTGTGAGCTTTTTAAAGTGGCGAGTGGAGTATTTTTTTTCACATCATCGGAAAAAATCGAACACACAGACTGAGACAACAAAACCCCATTTGCTGTGTGGCAAAGAAAAGGAATAATAATGGGGAAGAACCTCTCCGGCGCGCAGAAGAGGAAGAAGAAAAAGGAGAGGGAAAAAGCTGCAGCGGAGGCTCGAGCGGATATGGAGCGGTTGAAGCTTGGACCGACGAAGTTGTGGACCGGATTGGTGTTGCATCACAAGGATGTGTTTGTCTCGCATGTGATTTCGAAATTGAATG
>ERZ651776.672-NODE-672-length-46292-cov-11.987298_pt1 | contig 46292 bp, 28 predicted proteins | sample MGYA00514761_ERZ651776 | MGnify/ENA metagenome assembly ERZ651776
GCAATACTTACAATCTCAAAATTATTTATGGTCGCTCCACTCGTATCTGTAGGCATTACAAAGGTGATATCCTCAGAATAAAACTGACCCGTATAACCTGTCGGTAAAGGATCCGGGTAAATACCAGCGACAGTATAGCTTTGATCGACTGTGCACTGTGTGAATCCTGAAAAAGAAACAAAAAGAGCCAGGAAAAAGAAAAGGATTTTCATCATATTAAGTTTTAGATACAAACGAATATATATATTTGCATTTTCAAATATAATCGGAATTCATTAGGTTTTCAACAATTGTTAATAAGTCCGGTTAACAAGCTCTTGATAAGTAAGAGGCTAATTCTTAATAACTTCAATCCATTCTTCTTGCTTTTGGAAACATTCCTGCTTTACTTTGGTAGACCAAATGAGGGATAAAAGACTCGCCAACGGGCGAAGTTTTCCCGGGAAGTTTACAGGTGAAGTATTTTGAAGGGAATTGAACACATCGACTGAGGTTCAATTCTGAGAAGGTTTCCTCAGAAAATATACGAAACATTAGATTCTTATGAAAATGAGAATCAAAAGTAAACGACTCTAAGGTATGGATGCGACCTCGGTAGCACCCCTACTAAGAAAGACAAAGTAAATCGAAATTTTTGTCGAATGAAGTCGATTTATAATGTGTGAAGTTTCGTCAATTGAATTGCCTCAGGGCATGAAGAGCGATGTGAACTGGATTGCTAGACGTGGAAAATGGATGTCTTTGGACGAAAATGGAAACAGAAGTCATAATAACAGTAGTTTGGCACTAATAGTTGTTCGCAACGAAAGTGAGAGCGGATTATAATTCTTCACAGAGTTTAATCCGCTTTATTGTTTTATATAATCAAGCGCCTACCTTAATTTAACCGTGAGGTTCTCTCGTCACTCGCTGAAATCAATCACAACCTGATTTATATATATCCGATTCTATCTTAAGCTAAAGCAACCATAACTAGAAATTATAGATGTGGAATGGCGATCCCTCTATCAAAACGAATACTAAAACAATACCATCTTTATAAGTCTTATACGTAAACCGTTTATTCTAGTAAAGATTATGGTACTTTTAGTATTAAATAATTAATTCAAATAAAATGAACCTTAATATAGCAGTGCTCATTGATGGCGAGAATATTCCTTCTGCCCATGTGCACGAAATGATGGAAGAAATTGCCAAATATGGCAACCCAACCATCAAAAGAATCTATGGAGACTGGACAAAGCCAAGATTATCAAAGTGGAAAAATGTCCTCCTCGAGAATGCCATCACACCTATTCAACAATATAGCTACACCACGGGTAAGAACGCTTCCGATTCAGCTATGATTATTGATGCTATGGACCTCCTTTACACAGATAAAGTAAATGGCTTTTGTTTGGTTTCAAGCGACAGTGATTTTACCAAATTGGCTACTCGACTTAGGGAGGCAGGAATGAAAGTAATAGGTATCGGTGAAAAGAAAACGCCAAACCCATTTATAGTAGCTTGCGACAAATTTATTTACATTGAAATAATAGCAAATAAAGCCCCTAAAAAAGAAACTAAAGGCAGCCAAAAAAGCTCTGTAGAACAAATTGAACGCAAAGAAATCATGTTGATTCAAAATTCAATTTCGGATTTATCAGATGATGATGGATGGGCTTTTCTCGGTGATGTCGGTGGTTTAATTCAAAAGAAACAACCCAATTTTGATTCACGTAATTACGGATTTGAAAAATTGACACCATTAATCAAATCCTTAGGGATATTTGACATTGAACAAAGGGAAAGCTCCAAAAGCAAATACAAGCTTATCTATGTCAGAAACAAAGAAAATCAAAAATCGAATCAGCGATAGCTACATTGTTCCTCAAACTTATTAGGATCTTGAAATGAAGGATATCATTAAAAAAGAATTCGGGGTTTCACCAATTGAAATAACAAAACTTAATGGTTATGATAATATCAATTATCTCATCAAGACTGAGGGACAATCATTCATTTTCAAAACATATCCAGCCACTCGTTCTAATTTTGCTTTATTAGAAGCAGAGAGTCAATGCTTGTTGTTTTTACAAAAGCAAAGCAATTCCAAAACCCCAAAACCAATTCCATTCATCGACCAATCTTACACGAAAAACATTATAATCAATGGTGTACTCAATTCTTGTAGATTATTGTCTTTTTTAAATGGGACGTTTCTCGGAGACTTAAACCCGAACAAACAAATGGCTATGTCTCTTGGGACTTTTTTGGCAGACCTCGACACTGAATTAATGGATTTTGACAACGCTGAACTTCGTGCCAGAAAATGTGAGTGGGACATTCAACAGCTCTCTTTAAATAAAAAATACATATCAGACATATCAGATGTTTCAAATCAGAATTTGGTTCGGTACTTTTTTATGCAATTTGAACAGATTGTAGTTCCTATAGCTCCTGAATTGAGAATGTCATTCATCCATAGTGATGCAAACGAATGGAATATTTTAATCAAAGGAGATGAGGTAAATGCATTAATTGATTTCGGGGATATGGTTTATTCTCCTTTAATCAATGAAATTGCCACAGCCGTTACTTATATCGGATATGACAAAGAAAATATATTTGAATTCACTCTCCCCTTAATACATGCTTATCATAAAATCATCCCGCTTCAAGAAAGAGAAATTTCAATTCTTTATTATTTAATCGCTTCAAAGCTTTGTATCAGTGTCTGCCACTCAGCACATGCAAAAAAGCAGGATCCCAATAACACCTACGCATCGGTAAGTGAAAATAATGCATGGAAAATGCTTTATAAGCTTATTGAAATAAATCCCATTTCTTTTGAAAGTGAAATATTAAAAGAGCTAGGCTTACCATACGAAAAACCTGTTCCAGTAATTGAAAAATTAAAACAAAGACAGAAACATGTAAGTAAAATACTCTCCGTGAGCTACGACAAACCCATAGCAATGGATAAATCCGCATTTCAATACATGTATGACGTTTATGGTAACGCTTATCTGGATGCCTATAATAACATCCCCCATGTTGGGCACTCACACCCTATTGTTGTGGAAGCAGGCCAAAAGCAAATGGCACAGCTCAATACCAATACACGATACCTTTACGACATACTTCCAGAATACATAGAGAAATTACTTTCTAAATTCTCTCCCCATCTCAATAAAGTTTTCTTTGTAAACTCGGGTTCTGAGGCCAATGATCTCGCCATTCGAATGGCCAAAATTCATTCTGGAAATGACAAGATTATGGTGATGGAGCATGGATATCATGGACATACCCAAATAGGAATTGACATTAGCGATTATAAATTCAATCATCCGAAGGGACAAGGACAAAAAACACATATCGTTAAAACGGCAATCCCTAATGCCTACAATGGAAAATACTCGGGATCTGAATGCGGAAAGCGCTATGCAAAAGATGCTATTGATCAAATTCATAAGACAGAAGAGGGAATCGCTGCCTTTATTTGTGAACCAATAGTTGGATGCGGCGGACAAATTCCACTAGCAGAGGGTTATTTAGCTGAAGTTTATGATGCCATCCGCGCCCAAGGGGGCGTATGCATAAGCGATGAAGTACAAACAGGATTTGGAAGACTTGGAGATGTTTTTTGGGGTTTTGACCAGCATCAAGTTCAACCCGACATGGTTGTCATTGGAAAGCCTATGGGAAATGGACATCCGATGGGGGCTGTAATTACGACTGAATCAATATCAAACTCATTCGAGCAAGGTGTAGAGTTTTTTAGCTCATTTGGAGGGAATCCTGTTTCCTGTGCCATCGGGAAAGCTGTTTTGGAGGTTATCGAGTCAGAAAAACTACAAGAAAATGCCCTAAATTGTGGTCAATATTATAAATCATTATTCAAAGAATTGAAAAGTAAACATTCGTGTATTGGAGACGTACGAGGTTCAGGTTTATTTTTGGGAATTGAGCTTATTGATAAGCTCGGAAAGCCAAATACACGTTTAGCCCAATATATTAAAAACGAGCTTAGAAAGAATCATATTTTAATTAGCACGGATGGACCATTTGACAACGTAATTAAAACCAAGCCCCCCCTGGTTTTTAATATAGAAAATGCTTTGCGTGTTGTTGAAGAGATAGATCAAATCATTCAAAACAAATAAAACCAAAAAAATAGTTCCTCTTTTTCGATTATTTAAATTTAATAGAAGAAAACAGGCAACCATAAGCACTTTTTTTGTGTTATAATAGTGCTGAACCACAACTATGAAAATTTTAACGGATACATCCGTATCTTCCGTATGGAAATATGTAATGAATTCTCCTTCATTATACCCTGAATATTGTGCAGTAAACTTTTCACTCAAAAAGTTTCTTTTTCAATCCTGTGATCCACAACTTCATTTTTCTAAAACCAAACAAAACAACTATGAAAGGCTTATTATTATTCTTATTTCTGCTTACATTTTGGTCAATTAACAGCCAAAAAAACATTGAACTAATAAATGAATTTTTATTCAAATCAAGTAAAGAACTTCATTTAGCTTCCAGCGATTATCAACCTATCCTTGTTACAGATGAGAGCTATTCCAAATTAAGTGAGACTCATCATGTCTATGTGAATCAAACATTTAACGGAATAGAAATCCTTAAGTCTGGAGGTAACTTTGCCATTAAAAATAATGAAATAGTATTCTTTAATCTTCAACTGATATCAGAAATAGAAGCTAAAGTAAATGCCACTGAGTATTCAATTGATGCAAAGAAAGCCATTGATTATGCTCTTGCCAAAATAGGTGTTTCAAACAAAACAGAAATTGAACTTATTCATCATGAAGAAGGAAAAAACAACTATTTATTCAATAAAGGCGATGTCTCTATTGAGGATATTCCCGTTGAACTCGTTTACGTTAGAACAGGTCTTGAATCAAAACCATTACGTCTTGCCTGGGATTTGAGTATCTACGAAAAGACACAAAAACACTGGTGGAGTATTAAAATTGATGCGATTAATGGTGTTGTTTTAGATATGAATGATTGGGTTTTGGAATGTACATTCGAAGACAATAATCACGAAAACCACAATCATAGCGAGCATAATAATTCAAGTCTCAACACAAAAAGCAATTTACCTCCTCCTCCCGATTCATATAATGTTTTTGCATTGCCGTTAGAAAGTCCTAATCATGGAAATAGAAGTCTTGTCTCAGGTACCGATAACCTGTCGGCGTCACCATTTGGGTGGCATGATGATGACGGCACTGCAGGTGCAGATTATACAATTACCAGAGGAAATAACGTTTATGCATATGAAGACCAAGCTGACAACAACACTCCAGGATATTCGCCTGACGGTGGAGCATTATTGGATTTTGATTTTCCTCTTAATTTAAATAATGATCCAGGTACAAACCTAGATCCAGTTATCACCAATTTGTTTTATATGAATAATATAATGCATGATGTTTGGTATCAATATGGTTTTGACGAAGCCAGTGGGAATTTCCAGGAAAACAATTATGGAAATGGTGGGAATGACTCCGATTATGTAAATGCCGAAGCTCAAGACGGAGGAGGTTTGAACAATGCCAATTTTGCTACCCCAGGGGATGGAAACAATCCGAGAATGCAAATGTACTTATGGTCAGCACCAACTGCCAATAACAACCTTTTAGAGATCAACAGCCCATCGAGCTTGTCAGGAGGGTATCAAGCGGTACAAGCTGGTTTTGGCCCATCAGTTCCAACTACGCCACTTACAGCAGACTTCGTATTGGTAGATGACAATACAGGAGACAATGAAGATGCCTGTGAAGCCTTGACTAATGCTGCTGATTTAAATGGTAAAATTGCCATTATCAGAAGAGGTACATGTACGTTTGTTCTTAAAGTAGAAGCCGCAGAAGCTGCGGGTGCAATCGCTGTGATTATGGTAAACAATGTTGCGGGAGCACCTATTACAATGGGTGGAGCTGATCCGGGAATCGGAATACCATCAGTTATGGTTTCGCAAGTGGACGGTGAGGCCATTATTAGTGCGTTGCTGTCATCAACTGCAATAAATGGAACGCTACAAAGCTCTGGGAATCTCGTTCAACTCGATGGCGACTTTGACAATGGAATCATTGCCCATGAATATGGACATGGTATTTCAACGAGACTTACTGGCGGAGCCAGTAATTCAAATTGTCTAAACAACGATGAACAAATGGGTGAAGGATGGTCTGATTGGTTTGGACTCATGCTGACTATAGAACCCGGAGATTTGGGAGCAGACATTAGAGGGATTGGAACTTATGCCATTGGTGAGCCTACAAACGGCAACGGCATAAGACCTGCACCCTATTCGACTGATTTGGCAGTAAATGACTATACCTATGCGGCTACGAACAATACAGGTGCCATTAGTCAGCCCCACGGAGTAGGATTCGTTTGGTGCACTATGCTTTGGGATATGACCTGGGCATTGATAGACAATTACGGCTACGACCCCGATCTTTATGAAGGTACTGGCGGAAACAATATTGCCATGGCACTTGTCATTGAAGCGTTAAAACTTCAGGCTTGTAATCCAGGATTTGTCGATGGTAGGGATGCGATTCTTCAAGCTGATCAAATACTTTATGCAGGAGCCAACGAGTGTTTAATTTGGCAAGTATTTGCAGCAAGAGGACTTGGTTTTAGTGCGGATCAGGGTAATAGCGCTAGTAGAACTGATCAAACAGAAGCATTTGACCTGCCACCAGCCTGCCAGCTTCCAACCATACCACCATCAGCATCATTTACATTTTTGGCAGATTGTAACGGACAAGTAAACTTTACAGATGAATCGACAAATAATCCAGATTCTTGGAGCTGGGACTTTGGGGATGGTAATACCAGTTCTATGGAAAATCCAACCCACGTTTATTCAAATAGTGGCACATATAACGTTGAACTTATATCCACCAATATAATTGGGTCAGGATCAAATTCCATAACTGTTACTGTTGCGCTTCCAGATGCGCCTTTAGCATCTGATGCGACCATTTGCCAAAATGAAACTGTCACATTAACTGGCTCCGGTACTGGAATATTAAATTGGTATGACATCTCGGGCACAACACTTCTCGAAACGGGTAACACATTTACCACTCCTACCTTATTTACAACTACAAATTACCTTGTTCAAAATGTGATCGAGCAAGCCGCTCAATTTGTAGGTCCTCAAAATGGATCTATTGGAAGTGGTGGGTTTCACAATCAAACAGCCACTTTTGCGCTAAATTTTGATGCCTCAACTCCATTCAATCTGGTTTCAGTATGGATTGATGCAAATAGTACAGGAAATCGAACAGTAAACTTATATAATGGCATTGATGGTGGAGGAGCTGTGATCGATCAGGTAACCGTCAATATTACAAACACAGGTCCACAGCGGATTACTTTAGATTTAGATATTCCCTCAGCAGGCAGCTATAGCCTAGGAGGAATTTCAATGGATTTATACAGAAACAATGGAGGAGTGAGTTATCCATATTCAATTACTGATGTTGTCAGTATCGTTAGTTCATCTGTTGGGACAGACTACTACTATTACTTTTATGACTGGGAAATCCAAACAAGCCCATGCCTTAGCCCTTTTACCAATGTCATCGCTACGGTCAATCCAACAGCGCCAGGCACAGACACACAAGTTTCATGCGGACCATTCACCTGGATAGATGGAAATACTTACAGTTCAAATAATGGCAATGCAACGTATATTTTACAAGGTGCGAATGGATGTGACAGCATAGTGACACTGGATTTAACCATTTACAGCCCAAGCTTTGGGACCGATGTTCAATCAGCTTGTGATTCATATACCTGGATTGATGGAAATACATATACCGCTAGCAATAATAGTGCTACCTATACTATACAAAATGTGCAAGGTTGCGACAGTATCATTACACTTAATCTTAATATCAATAATTCAAGCTTTAGTACAGATGCCCAAAATTCATGTGGCCCTTTCACATGGATAGATGGGAACACTTATACTTCAAGTAATAGTTCAGCTACATACACCATTCCAAATACTCAAGGATGCGACAGTACCATAACACTCAATTTAACCATCAATAGCCCTACCTTTAGTACGGATGTTCAAAGCTCATGCGGTCCTTATACCTGGATTGATGGCAATACTTATACAACCAATAACAGTACTGCGACTTATACTATCCAAAATACGCAAGGCTGCGATAGCACCATTACGCTAAATTTAGTTGTAAATGGTTCGAGTGTTGGAACTGAAATTCAATCCGCATGTAATTCTTATACCTGGATTGATGGAATAACATATACAACAAGTAATAATACGGCAAGCTTTAATATTGTTGGAGGAGCGGCTAATGGATGTGACTCATTAGTTAATCTTGATCTCACCATTGCGAATTCGATTACGGGAACAGATGTACAAACTGCTTGTGAATCGTACACCTGGATTGATGGAGTAACATATGCCTCAAGTACCAATAATGCCACATATACACTTCAGGCATCTCAAGGATGTGACAGTGTAGTGACACTTGATTTAACCATACTCAATCCAGATCATGTTAGTGATGTTCAAGACGCTTGTGATTCTTATACATGGATTGATGGTATTACCTATACGACTAGTAACAATTCAGCAATATATGTACTCCAAAATGTAAATGGGTGTGATAGCACAATTACACTGGATTTAACAATCAACACCGTTAATAGCAATGTCCTTCAACTAGGACCTGGAACAGCACAAGCAGAAGTTTCGAATGCTTCCTATCAATGGCTGGACTGCAATGATTCATACAGTGAATTACAAGGTGAAATAAATCAAACTTTTCAGTGTCAAGCGGCATGCTCATACAACCTCGCTGTTGCGATAACACAAAACAATTGTACTGATACTAGTGAATGTATTGTATTAAGTGTCTTGGATATTGATCAAGATATAATCTCTGAGGAAATAACTCTTTATCCAAACCCATCAAGTGATGAAGTTTATATTAGAGGTTTAAATCAGCTTAAACAGATTGAAAAGATTGAGCTTATGGATTATAATGGAAGATTGATTCAAGTTTATTCGGGAACCATAAACTCCTTTGAGGTCCAATTCTTGACAGACGGGGTTTATTTCATAAATATTTTCCACCTAGATGGAAATAAGATACTGAAGCTAACAATTCAGTAGCAAATGCTGGTCGAGCTTGAGTCAGTTTATTTTTTAATCAGCTTAATAACTTGGCTTTCTAATTCTAAAAAGTAAAGATTAGGTGATAAATGAGAAATGTCAACATATTGGGCTGTATTGTATATGAGCTCAGCATGTATTAATACACCATTTAAAGCTTTTATTTTTATAGTAGCTGGATAAGTTTTAATGCCTTCAATCAAAATCTTCGAATCACTGGGATTCGGATAGATTGAAATATCATTTATTTCTTCGGCTGTTATACCGGCGAAGGGCTCACAATCAATCGCTGTTAAAAGGTAATTGTATCTCTCTTGAATAAAAGATTTCAATCCTTCAATAGATCCACCAGGACCCGGCCCTCCTCCCCCTCCTGACAAATCGGATTCGATATTGGTGTCAAAATCAGTATTTGAAAACATCTTATTATTGTCCGCATATACATCATTTTTAATGAGTTCTTTTAGATCATCGATCATTGGATTTAGATAATCAGGATTAAAAATAGTATTTATCAAAAGGCACACTTCAGATGTATACTGATCCTTTAGGATCTGACTTGCATAAACTCTTTCTAATAATGGTCGATTTGAAGCATAATAATAGATATCCAAATTTGATGGATTTAATGGGCCCATAAAACCGTAGCTTCCAAATGCCTCATTGCCGTCCCATTTAATCCATTGCCATTTATCCATTCCTAAATTGTGATATAAATAGTAGTTTCTTGCTGATTGTGTATAGCTGTCCAAATTGCCAAATAGATTGTCCAAGGCGGCAGAGCTCAAGAATGGACCAAGATCCATTTGGGATCCAAGATTCGTTTCAAACTCTGAATCACTGGTATTGTTTATAAAGTCAATGAACTCTATAAGATCCGACCAATCATTTGCATTTTCATTAGACTTTAGTTCATAAGACGATTCATAAGCACTTTGTGCATTGCCCAAATACTCCAAGCTAGCTTCACCATCGCCGCCTCCAAAATTTGAACCGGCCTTGAACAAGTTTCCATTATCATCAAGCATTCTCCAATCTAAAAACTGATCATCTATTTGTTCTACCATTGTATAAAACCCCCATGGTTCACCATTATATGTCACTGTCGAAAAATTCGCTCTTGGACAAGGAACGCCATGCTCTCGAGATATATCAAAAAATATTTTCTCTCTCATAAATGTTGGATCTTTAAATCCATTACTAAAATTCAACTTTTTAATTCCATCATAATTCTGACCTGAAATATACTTGTTGAAATCAATCTTAAAGGATTTTTTATCTCCTGGGTGACCGTAGCTGGAATTCCCTTTCAGACGAACCCCTACGCTATCAAAAGTATAAGTACCTGTAACATCCGTGAGGGTCAAGTTAGCCGGTATATAAATGGATCCATTTACATCCATGTTGGTGTAATTATCCTCAAGCTGAGACCAAAAGTCACTCTGGGGGAAATCAAGCTCTATATTAACCACCTGATCGATGGAGAATAAATTTGCTCCTTCTATTTGTGCTGATAGATTTTCGGAATAAAATAATGTTGTTAGAAAAATAAATAATAATCTTTGAAAAATGCTTTTTATCTGAATCATCTATAGTTAAGTTTTTCTTTATTAGACGTTTAATTTACAAATTACCTTCACTCAATATACACATTACACTATTTTGTCTTAATTTTAGAAATAGATCAATAGATTTAATTTGAATTCGATATCTAACAGGTTTGTGTTTGCCTTATTTTGCATGTTCTCTTTGTTTGGTTTCGCACAACCGAATTATAATGTAAATATATATAACAACCCTTATCCAGGTAATTTATTTTTTCATGTTGGAGGCCCACCAAGTAAACCTGTTAATGTTGTAGATTCCACAGGTGCATTAATTTACAGTGAAGACTTTGGACTTAAAGGCTGGGGCTGGCAGGTAAATAAAAATAACAAAATCACATTTTTCGATAGACAATCCAAAGGCTGGTTTGTTATGGATTCTCTCGAAAACATTGTAGATAGTATCTATTGTCAAAATGGATTTATTGCGGACAACCATGATTTTTTAGCTTTAAATTCTGGGAACTATATCCTTTTCGCTTATGACATAAGACCCTATGCCACGGACACCATAGTACCCAATGGAAGCCTGGATCAAAACATTACGGGATTGACTATTCAGGAATTGGACAACGACCATAATGTATTATTCGAATGGTCAAGCTTCGATCATTTTTATCTTTCGAATTATCCAGGAATTTTAAACTCACTTGGTAACAATACTTTTGACTTCTTGCACTGTAATGCCATTGAAATTGACGAGGATGGAAATTTTCTTATCTCCAATAGAACCATTTCTGAAATAACAAAAATCAACAGAGTAACTGGTGAAATAATTTGGCGCTTTGGCGGAGAACAAAGTGATTTTATTTTCACTAACGATTACCCCTTTTCCAAGCAGCATTGCATCAAAAGCTTGGGTAGTAACAAGTACTTATTGTACGATAATGGAAATCTAAGTGACCTATTTACCGGCGGAATCAAACGCTCAAGAGCTGTAGAATATGAACTGGACTTATCTAACTTTACAGCAACTAAACTTTGGGATTATGTGCATCCAGACAGTTTATTTACTCCATCTATTGGAAGTGTACAACGTCTAGAAAATGGAAACACCTTAATTAATTTCGGGAACAATCAGGTTATAAATAGAGGTGGTGTTATCACTGAAGTCAATACAAACAATGAAATTGTTTTTGAACTTGAGCTTGAAAATGGTCAAAACGTGTATTGTGCAAATAAAGCAAACTGGAATTTTGACAATGGAACCCTGGATCTCACTGAATCTGCTGGACCAATTAATGCTGGAAAACCAAACATTTATCCAAATCCATCTCATTCAATATTTCATGTAAATATTGGATCACTTAAAGATGTTAAAGTCAATATTCAAATACTCAGTTTAAATGGTAGAATTGTATATGATGTTGATTACAATCATATAAAACACATAGAAGTTCCGCATCATTTTTCTCCGGGAAGTTATATCGTAAAATGTACTGCTGGCTCATCGGTATCCCACACCAATATCGTAGTTACTCCTTAAGAGTTAAACGGTAAAAATATTTCCGCCATCATACAGCGTGCACTTCCTCCACCACAAGCTTCTATTGTATTTATATCGTTATGAAGAATCGGATTAAATGATTGAATCCTCTCAATCTGTAATTCGCTGAGGCTATTGTAGGCTGAAGATGACATAACCAAATAGGCCTCATTACCCTGAATCTGTAGCATGTTTCCTGCAAACCTGCCTTTTTGTTCTTCTGTGATTTCTATGATTTCCTTTCCTGAATTCAAAATGGTTTGTTCCAACATTTTTCGTTCGTTTTTATCATCGATTGTATCCAAACAAACTATGACATATTCGTCTGCTACACACATCATTACATTTGTATGATAAATCGGTAACCTCTCTCCATTATGTGTTTGATTTGCTGTAAATGCAACGAGCTTATAATCAAATTCAGAACAGAATTGTTGAGCGATACCCTCATCCGTTCTTATAGAAAGTGCCGCATAACATATTTTATTCTGACGATCTAAAATCATACTGCCTGTACCCTCTAAAAATAAATCTTCGGCTTCGTAAACTGAAAAATCAACAATTGAAGAAATATTAAATCCACGGTCTTTTAATTTATCTAATATGTCTGGACGCCTCTCACTTCTTCTGTTTTCAGCACACATAGGATATAGTGCAACTCTGCCATCTTGATGAAACGAAACCCAGTTATTAGGGAAAATGGAATCTGGAGTATCTGGACTTATTGTATCCTGCACAACGTGAACATGCACACCATTTTGTTCGAGCTTAGTAACAAACCCGTTAAATTCTTTTAATGCTTTCATTTGAACCTCTTCAGCAGAAAAGGTATCCAAATGCTTTTGATAATAATTGTTTTCGGCTGTCTCTTCATTGTATCGAAAAGCAACGGGTTCAATCATGAGAATGTGAGAAGTCAATTGTTTCATATTCGTTTTAATGGCATTGTTGAACATCTAAATAATCCGCCCATCTTAGAGACCTCACCATAGGAGACTTCTTCAACAGTGTAACCCCTTGATCTCAACTGATCATTTAAGGAAACAAATTCTGGCTGTGAAACAATAACGTTTTCCGAAATTGAAAAAATATTTGAATTCATATTATACATTTCATTTTCATCAATCAAGATAATCTCATGGGGGTCAAACATGTCCTTAAGATCATCAACATCCTTCTTGTCTTTAAAACCTTCGGGACAAATGATCGCTCCATTTCGACCTACTGGCTGAAAACAGCAATCCAAGTGCAAAGCACTATTCCTTGGGTCCTCATCTGATTTCTTTAATTCGTAGTTGATTATTTTTTTATTCGGAAAGTGTTTTCTGATAAAATCAACACCTTTTATGTTTGTTCTAGCCACTTTATATTGGTTAAAATCTTCTTCTTTAGAATATCCAATAAATATATAGTCATCTTTCAAGATAACATCTCCTCCCTCTATTCGTGCCGAATCAGGCATCTTTAATATCTGATTTTGACCGATGTCTCCAAATATAATTTGAACAGCTTCGAGCTCGCGTGAACGGTCTTCAATGATGTTAGGAATCAAAAGTTTATCCTCAATAACAAAAGCGATATCTCTAGCATAAATTTGATTGAGGTCTAAGATATTACCTGGACGAAGTACTTCAACACCGTGTTTTTTCAAAACTTCACAAAAGTGCTCCATTTCACCGATCAAATCTTCCTCTATAGGATAGTTTCCATTCCGTACACTTTCAAGCGATTTAGGGTCATAGCATTCACTTGCCAACGGTGTGCCTCCAAAATCATTTGCGATCCCTAATATTACTGTTTTCAGTAATCCAACTTCATTATCAACATGGAGATTCATCTCTTTTTCGAGTTATACTTTTTACAGAAACGAAACTACTAAAAATCCTTAAAACAAAAACGATTCGAAGTATGCTTGCCATCGAATAATTTCAAATTGATAAAAATCACTGAAATTTACGGTTACTTTATTTTTGATGATTACTTTCATGGTATGATACAAAAATACTTTTTGGTATTCCTTTTGTTGAGTTTGTTCTGTCAAAATACGATTGGTCAAAAAACCAATTCATTCTCGGGAGAGCTTATTTATAAAATAACCAAGGTGGACGCAAGTATGAACCCGCTATCATCAGATGATGAAAACAGTGAAAACAAGGTGATTATATACGCCAAAGATTCTCTTTTAAAAATTGTCAATTTTGATTCGCAAAATGGATATCAAGAATGTTTAAAACACATGACTCGGGAAAAATCAATTCTCCTATTAGAAATTGAGGATAAAGGATTTGCTATACGAATGAATGACGAACAAAGCATGAACAATGACAGTCTTTATGCATTCAAAAGGAAATGTGGTATTAAAAAGAGAATTGGAGGCTTGAAAAGTAAAAAAACAATCATGAACCATCCCATGCTGGCGAACGAATTAATTTGCTTTTACTCAAAAACCATCCCATCAAGGTATCTCAATATATTTTCAGGTCTTTCAGGCATTCCAACTCTATATTATATCGTCAATGATGACGGCCTCTACAGATATATCTTAGAATCTTACCGATCGTACGACCCACCACTCTCAATGTTTATGATTCCTGAAGATTATGAAATTGTAACTATGGACGAATTTATGGATAAAGTAAATTCAGATAACTAGTCAATTTTACAGACTCAATTTATAACTAACATAGCAGTGTTTAAAGATGGTTTGGCGATCTCCAAATCCTTCCTATCTTAAACTTATATTCGTAAGATATTCAAGCTGAATGGAAGAGAACGAATTTATACCGGTTAATCAAGACAAGAAAAGCCCCTCTAAAAAAAAGAAGGGTGAAACAAAGTCCTTAAAAAAGGGAAAGAAAGGAAAAACTTGGTTGAATAAAATTGATACTCAGAAATTAGCCACTGTTTTCGGCTCTTTTTTTATTTTATTTTCATTTTTTTTGGCCATTGCCTCTTTTTCATACTTGTTGACTTGGCAATTAGATCAAGACAAATTAATTAATGTTTCTTTTTTCGATTTTGTGTTTGGAGGCGATCAAATAGAAATTCACAATTGGCTCGGTAAATTTGGTGCTTGGATGTCCCACTATCTCATTTATGATCTTTTTGGAATCACTTCATTTGGCATCTGTTTTTTACTTTTTCTTACTGGAGTAAAAGTTTTATACGACAAGACTTTGCTTCCTTTGGGCAAGACCTTCACCATAACCATTCTTTACATGTTGTGGGGCTCCGTTTTTCTGGCCTATTTCTCTGACAATATCAATTTTATAGGAGGCAGTTTTGGATTCCATATCAACCAGTGGATGACACAAATATTGGGAGAAATTGGAACGCTAACCTTAACCCTGGTATTATTGTATATCATTACCACGCTTCTATTCAATCCTGATTACTCGGCATTATTTAATTATTTATTTCCGAAAAAAGATAAAGAAGAGGAAGTTCCTGAAGAGATTGGCTCAAATGATGAAAACATGCATGTCATTAACCCAATCAAAGAGGAAGAAATACAAGAAGATATCATTTCCAAAACGGTAAACTTTTCTGGTGAAGAGCCTATTCCTCAAGAGCTAGATAATGAAAATAAGTCTGAATTAATTGACGAATTGGAAGACAAGACTGAAGAAAAAGATGAATTTGAAATAGAAATACCTGAAGAGGAAGAGACCGTAAATGTTGATGAAATAGGTGAAAAGAATCTTGCAGATCAACTGGTAGAAGAACATGGAGAATATGATCCAAAAGCGGATCTTGAAGGCTATTTACTCCCATCTGTTGAATTACTTAAAGAATATGGTTCAGGAGGAGTTTCTGTAAACAAAGAAGAGCTTGAGAGCAATAAGGATAAAATTATTGAGACCCTATCTAATTATAAAATTGACATCTCTAAAATCAAAGCCACCGTTGGTCCAACTGTGACATTATATGAAATAGTTCCAGCCCCTGGTGTGAGGATATCAAAAATTAAAAACCTCGAAGATGATATCGCTTTGAGTCTAAGTGCGCTTGGAATTAGAATTATTGCGCCAATTCCTGGAAAGGGAACCATCGGTATTGAGGTCCCAAATTCAAGTCCAGACATGGTGAGTATGCGTTCTTTAATCGCATCAGAGAAATTTCAAAATCACGATGGACAATTATCGGTAGTTATGGGTAAAACCATAACAAACGAAACCTATGTTTTTGATTTGACTAAATTGCCTCACCTTCTTGTGGCTGGAGCAACAGGTCAAGGTAAATCAGTAGGTTTAAATGCCATTTTAGTTTCGATTCTATACAAGAAGCACCCTTCTCAAATTAAATTTGTTCTTGTCGATCCTAAAAAAGTTGAACTCACCTTATATAATAAAATTGAACGCCATTTCTTAGCCAAATTACCGGGTGAAGAGGATGCCATTATTACAGATACGTCCAAAGTTGTAAACACATTAAATTCGCTGTGTATTGAAATGGATGACCGTTATGAACTATTAAAAGAAGCACAGGTAAGAACCATTAAGGAATACAACGAGAAATTTGTAAAACGCAAACTCAATCCAGAAAAAGGCCATAAATACCTCCCTTACATTGTTGTTCTTATTGATGAGTTTGCCGACCTCATCATGACCGCTGGAAAAGAAATCGAACACCCTATTGCACGTATTGCTCAGCTTGCAAGAGCTATTGGGATTCATCTCATTGTAGCCACACAGCGACCCTCGGTAAATGTTATCACGGGTATGATTAAGGCAAACTTTCCTGCAAGAATTGCATTTAGAGTATTGTCCAAAATTGATTCTAGAACCATTCTGGACGGCTCCGGTGCTGACCAATTAATTGGTCGAGGGGACATGCTTATCTCAACAGGATCAGAAATGATTCGGCTTCAGTGCGGATTTGTTGACACACCAGAAGTCGAAGAAATTTGTTCTTTTATTGGTGACCAAAGGGCCTACCCTGACGCACTGATATTACCCGAATATGTTCCAGAAGGAAGCGAAAGTAAAGGCGAAATAGATATGAACGAAATGGATGCAATGTTCGTTGATTCTGCAAGAATAGTGATAATGAATCAGCAAGGATCAGCCAGTCTTTTACAACGAAAATTAAAATTAGGTTACAATCGTGCAGGTAGAATTGTTGATCAGCTTGAATCTATGGGTATTATCGGGCCTTTTCAAGGAAGTAAAGCCAGGGATGTACTATTCCCCGACATTGAATCTTTAGATGAGTTTTTGAGATCAAAAGGTTTGATTTAACCCTTAATCATTTGCGAAATATATTGCATTTGCAACCATGAGTAAACCATTACTCCAGAATCCTCTGAATAATGGATTATCAATAAAATATGTTACACTTCCTTTGCCATATTGCTCCTGACCGGCAATAAGGGCTCCTCCCTGATCATTTTTTACTCTAGAACCTACAAAACCAGATACCTGTTTTGTATTTTTAGGAAGCTCGAATACTGATGTGCCAGACTTCAGTCTATAACGAGAGGCGCTTTGTCTAAGTGTGTGATAAGAGTCGTATCCAAAAGATAATGAATGTTTTTTGTCAATTTCACAATTAAATATAGCTCCAGTAATCATTTCGCTTAGCTCATCTCTTTCACTCATTTCATGAAACTCGTTAGATTGTTCTGTTAATTCTATTGACAGTTGATTTAAAAAGTTTTCTACCGATTCACCGAAAAGAACCAAGCGACCACCGTTTTTAACCCAACTCAAGATTTCAGCTGATATTTCAGCTGACAAGCTCCCTTCGGGCACCATCAAGACATCGAGGTCAGATATTCCAAAATCTTGAATATCATTAGGTCTCAGCATTAGAAAAGGGGTTTTGAGGCGCTGTTCCAAATAATGCCATGTCTCTCCTGTATTAAGTGGAGAAAGTCCTTCTCCAGCAAGAAATCCGATTTTCGGACTTTGAATTTCCCGGTAAGACGATGAGCCAAAATCATTTCCTTTTTCCACGGATCCTGTAAGACAAGTGTTAATTTGAAGTTCCAAACCAGCTGATGCTTGAATGAGCAACGAATCAATATTAATTTCTGAATTTTCTCCCCTTGCAATGACTAAAGATCCAGGTTCGTATAGATTCCCATCAAGTTGAAATGATTTTTTGGCAAATTTAACATTCACGTTTGAACGCAAGAGTCTTTCTAAAAATCGCGCAGATTCCATAGATTCCCATTTGCAGACATAAGCAAAGGCATCTTTCGAGTTCATAGGTAATGACGAAACTAAATAATCATTAGGCACGGATAATTCACTTTCATTTGGTACTCGAGACTCGCATGCAAAAGCATTCAATCCAAAAGCATATGGCAATGACCAAGCAGTAATGTCATAGGTAAGTGAATCAGACAGGAACGTTTGCGGTTCAAAAAGAACCTTCACCATTGGACCTTTGAGCTGATCGACGGAAACAACTATATCATTCGATTTTACCTTATAAGTCGTCTTTTCGTGAGAGGTATAAGACCAGCCCTTAATTAAACTCCCTTCCTTTGGTTTTCCCACTTTAATATCATGAAGAGCCAATAGTCTAAGCAAAGAATTCATCTTGAAGGAATCTCCTGAAAGCACATAGGATTGATAGGCATATGGGAAATCATTATTGAAGGTTTGAAATTCCGAAATGAGTTGTTCTTTATGGCTATAAGCTACCTCAACAGTAGATAAGCTCGCTGTTACATGGTGAGCTACTCGACTTCTTAAGGTGAGGGTGTCACCGTTAGCAATAACAACACTTATCCCTGCCCTACCACTGCCCGCTTGTTCATAAGTCATACCAATGGCTCCATTATACATCGGATAGGTATCGCCATAGCTCGGATAAAGCAGATCAAAAATCTCTTTGGAGAAATAAAGCCAATTGTTAGCATCAAAATATTTTGTATGGTTTTCACCAATGTACTCTTGAAACTTGCGTTGCCAATCCGTTATTATTTCGTGGTATGGTTCGGCCGCAGGAGGGAAATAATAATTCTCATTGATTCCTTGCTCATGAACATCAACATGGACATGGGGCATCCATTGATTGTATTTTTTTATTCTTTGTTGAGATTCGACTTGGGTCAACCATGCCCAATCTCTATTCAAATCAAATAAATAATGGTTGAACCTACCACCGGGCCAAGGCTCTTGATGCTCTATTGATCGTACATTTGAGTTTTTTGATAATGTAGAATATTGCTTGAAAAAATTAACATACCTATCTCTTCCATCAGGGTTTAGACAGGGGTCTATTATTATTAAAACATTATCTAGCCACTCCTTTTTATCCCTCAAAAGAATCAATGCAGTTTCCATCGCTGCTTCTGTACCTGAGCTTTCGTTTCCATGGACATTATAACTTAACCAAACTATTGGTATATTCTCATTTATACTTGAGTTAAGATGTTTATTTCTAATCTGTTCTAGGTTTTTTATTGTGTTTTCGTTACCTATAAACATGAGCTGTAAAGTTCTACCCTCATTACTCTCCCCATAAATTTCCAATTTTGAATTATTTGGAAATGCGCGGTTCAATTCTTCAAAATAATCAACCACTTGTGCATGCGTAGAAAACTCAGCCCCTAATTCGTGTCCTAATACTGACTTTGAAGAAAATGTTTTCTGAGCAAAAAAGTTATTCGTAAAAACGATTATTACGAATATTAATAAAATCTTCATATTGTAGAGTTATGTAGTATAAATGTAAGAAATATAGAAGTGAATCTCCTATTCGTTAGAATCTAACTGCTGCATATTTACCAACCTTGCATACATCCCGTCTCTATCCATTAATTCCTTATGCTTACCCGATTCGGCAATAGATCCTTTATCTAAAACCAAAATCTGATCGGCCTTTTTAACGGTAGATAGTCTGTGTGCAATAACGATGGAGGTTCTTCCTTTCATCAGTATTTCCAATGCATCCTGAACAAGCTTTTCAGACTCTGAATCTAATGCCGATGTGGCTTCATCTAATATTAATATCGTTGGGTCTTTTAAGATTGCACGGGCAATAGCAATGCGTTGCTTCTGGCCTCCTGACAATTGGATTCCTCGATCACCAACTTCTGTTTTAATCCCTTCAGGAAATGAAGAAATGAATTCCCAAGAATTGGCTTTTTTCGCTGCTTCAATGACTTCTTCATCTGTCGCATTCGGCTTACCAAAAATTATATTATCATAAATGGATCCCGAAAAAAGCAGAACATCTTGAGGAACATATGCCATTTGAGACCGCAAATACTTCAAGTCATAATCCCCTATTCTTTCTGAATCTATTAATAATTCGCCATGCTGAACATGATAAAAACTTAAAATCAAACTTGCGATAGTGGTCTTTCCTGATCCACTGGAACCAACCAAGGCAACTTGCGCATTTTTACTAATGTCTAATGAAACCTTTTCAAGCACAGAAATGTCTGGCCTCTGAGGATAGTTAAAACTCACATTTTTGAAAGAAATATTTCCAACAATACCCTTTTTTAATTTGCCCTCTTTTCCGTCGTTTTCAGTTTCATCATTGATAATAACCATTAGGTTTTCTATGGCTCCAAAAGTCTTTTGAATATTTGCATAAAGATCAGGTAAAGAACCTACACTGGCCCCCATCATGATGGTAAACAAAACAAACTGATAGAATCCCTCACTAGATAATTCAGGATTAGGCCCCTGCGTCAATATGAGTCCTTGCCAAACTATAAATACAATCGCACCAAACAAACAAAAAATAATGAAGGAAACGAAAAGCCCTCTCCATATTCCACTTTTTACGTTTAAGTTTCGAATTTCCTGTGTTTTACCTTTATAATTCTTAATGGCAAAATATTCAAAAGTAAATGCCTTAACATTTGAAATGCCAGATAGTGTTTCTTCAATAATTGAATTAGATTCAGCTGCAAAATCTTGAGCCTGCTTACTTAACTTCCTTATAAATCGACCAAAAAATACTGCCAACAAAGCCATTATTGGAACAGTCGCAAGCATAATGAGAGCAAGTTTCCATGAAATAAAAAAGAGAAATGCAACACCCCCAAGAATGATAATGACTTGTCTAAAGAATTCAGCAACCGTGGTTCTTAACGTGTCCTGTATTTGCGTTATATCGGATGAAACCCGACTTGTCAATTCCCCGACTTTGTTGACATCGAAAAAGTTCATGGGCATAAAAACCATTCTTTCAAAAGCAGTGTTTCTGAGGTCTCTTAATGCATTTTCAGTCACATTATTAAAAATAACCACACGTAGGAATGAAAATAGAGCTTGGAATCCAAAAAGGATGAATAAACCATAGGCCACTTCCGTAGCATTATTAAAATTTAATAACTCAATACTACTTGGCGTGGAAGCTCCCGCTGAAGATGAACCCGCCCCTAAAAGCTTACCCATCAAATAAGGAAACATCAAGCCAGCAGAGGAAGACAGTATTAGAAATATCCAACCGATAAAATACCACCATAAATAGGGCTTTAAGAAATACATTAAATTTCTTTTCTTTCTATCTATTTCCATGTCCTTCATTTGAGATTGTAAAACTATTTTTCATGATCAACAATTAGCTTACAAAAATAGTTGTTTAAACGAGTATAGGATTTTTTTAAATATTTTTATCCATAAGATTTGAATTTTATAAAAAAGTTCTATCTTTGCAGTCCTCAAATGTATAATTATTTGAACTAAAATAAGATGAAAAGAACGTTCCAACCTTCGTTAAGAAAAAGAAGAAACAAACACGGATTCCGTAGTAGAATGGCAACTAAAAATGGTCGCCGAGTATTGGCTACCCGTCGTAGAAAAGGCAGAAAAAAGCTTTCTGTTTCGGACGAAACAATGGCCAAACGATAATTCTAAAGAATCGTTAAAAAATATTTAAACCCTCTTTGAGGGTTTTTTTTTGTGCTTAAATATTTACCAAAAACCAAAAAAGCCCTCACTACTGAGGGCTTTTATTATGGTATGAAATGGATTTGAAACAATTAAACAAGAACTTTTGGTGCCGCAGCAAGTATTGAGGCATCAGCCTCTTCCTTATAGGTTTCGAAATTATCTACAAACTTAGATGCCAATTTGGAAGCAGTATCATCATATGCAGCTGAATCTGACCATGTTTGCTTTGGATTGAGTAATTCTGAAGGGACACCAGGACATGAAGATGGATATGCCAATTCAAAGACGGGTAACGTTTTGAATTCTTCGCGATCAAGTGTTCCTTCCAGAGCAGCAGTAATCATGGCTCTTGTGTAAGATAGTTTCATTCTACTTCCTTCACCGTAACTACCCCCTGACCATCCTGTATTCACTAACCACACCGTTGTATCTGATTCTTTTAGTTTATCACCTAACAATGTGGCATATTTAGCCGGGTGTAAAGGTAAAAATGCAGCACCAAAACATGCTGAAAAGGTTGTTGTTGGCTCTGTAATACCTACCTCTGTACCGGCAACTTTAGCAGTATAACCAGACATAAAATGATACATTGCCTGCTCGTTAGTCAGTTTTGAAATTGGAGGGAGAACACCAAACGCATCACAAGTCAAAAAGAATATATTCTTTGGAGAACTTCCCTTTGAAGGCAATACAATATTGTCTATGTGATCTATCGGGTAAGATACTCTTGTATTCTCTGTAATCGATCCATCAGTATAATCAGGTTTTGAACTTTCATTATTGAATCCAATATTCTCTAAAATGGCACCAAACTTAATCGCATCATATATTTGCGGCTCTTTATCTCTCGAGAGGTCGATAGTCTTGGCGTAGCATCCTCCTTCAAAATTAAAGACAGTGTCATTACTCCAACCATGCTCATCATCTCCAATCAATGCTCGATTAGGATCAGACGATAGTGTTGTTTTACCGGTTCCTGATAACCCAAAAAACACTGCAGTATCCCCTTTCTCACCGATATTCGCTGAACAATGCATTGAAAGCACATTTCGATCATGGGGTAAGACAAAATTTAATACTGAAAAAATTCCTTTTTTGATTTCACCTGTATAACCAGTACCACCAATCAAAATCATTTTTTTACTGAAATTTAGAACAGCAAAATTATGTTGCCGAGTACCATCGATTTCAGGGTCTGCCATAAAACCAGGAGCACAAACGATATTCCAATCGGCAGAAAAAGACTTTATCTCCTCCTCATCAGGTCGTAAAAACATGTTGTATGCAAACATATTAGACCATGGCAACTCTGTTACAACCCGAATATTCATTCGAAAGTCGTCGTCTGCACAGGCATAAGAATCTCGAACATAAATATCTCTACCAGATAAATATGACTTCATACGAGCATATAAGGTATCAAAATGAGCAGAACTTATTCCTTTATTAATGCCACCCCACCAAACAGCGTCTTTCGTAATATCATCTTCTACGATAAAACGATCTTTGGGGGATCTTCCTGTAAATTCACCCGTATCAATTGCTAGAGCCCCAGTATCAGTAAGCAACCCTTCACCTTGCAAGATGGTGTCTTCTACCAATTCTGCAGGGGTTAAATTCCAAAATTGATTTCCTGTATTTGACAAGCCTATTGTAGAAGACAAATCAGAATTGGAACCAAAATTCCCGAATAATTCCATAAAAAAAATTTATAAGCTAACGCTTCAATTTGTAACAAAATTAAACATTATGAAGCCTATACAGAAGATAATTGCACCTGATTTTACTAACAATTATATATGTCACTGTTGACAAGTTATTTAGAAAAATTGATGAAAATTACGTATCTTAAGTTAGTGTCAATACTACACTTATTAATGGCATGTCTTTTGATTATTATCCAAAAACAATAGATATGACAAAACCTAAAAACAGCAGTCAAAAAACATTTGTGTACCTCGGTGTTGTAATCACCTCAGCTATGGCACTCGCCGCATTCACCTATTCAGAAAAGAATCAATTACAAATTGAGCTTGCAAAAGTAGAGCCCGTAGAAATAAATTTCACGATTCAAAAAACCAAAAAAACAGACATTAAAAAACCTGATATTCCTCTAAAAAAAGTTTCTAAACAAGTAGCTACAAATATTAAAAAGAACGTTTCATCGACAAGTCAAATCACAAAAAACACAACGAAATCAATAAACAACAATGTAAAGGTGAAAGGGATTGACATAAATTTCAATACAAACCCAAACTATAAGATTGTTGACATTATTGAACCTGCAGTAGTAGACTTTCCGGATATTGAAGCCGAATTTACAGGTGGTTATTCAGAAATGAATAAATACATTACCCATAACTTAAAATTAAATGAATTATACAGTTTAATAAACACAAATGAGTTATTGGTGCCTGTGGAATTCATCGTTTCTGAAAACGGAAAAATCATAGATGTGAAAATTAAAGATAAAGTGAATTATGAGTTAAAGAATCAAATTATCAACCTAATGAAAGGAATGCCGAAATGGATTCCGGCAGAATTAAATGGAAGAAAAGTAAGTTCAAGAATATTTCTTCCTATTAGAATTTACTTTCAATAAGAATTGTTAACAAATTGAATTATTGCGTAAAGAACAAAGGATAAAACTATTTAGATTCGCTTAGAAAATAATTTTAATGAGAATAACACTACTATTTTTAGGTTGTATTACTTATACTTTAGGAATAACTGCGCAAACTGGTTCATCAGTGCATTTAGAGAATGATACAATACGTATTGATTCTGTTAAGCAGGATAACAATTTGTACGTGATCAAAAATGATTCGGATTTGATTCCGTTCGGAAGACTAAATAGAAAAATAAATACGCTCTCCATTGGTGCAGAAAACAACATGCTTTGGGAGAATTTAAAGCTTTTCACCCATGTGGATTCCATCAACCCCCAATCCCTGTTATCTCCAAAAAACAAGAACGAGACACTTGATTTCAATGATATATTAATTGTCTCATTTCACCCCAAACCAACAGATTCAATTCAAAAATATCTTGATGATCTTAAGATTCTGAATCGGTCTCATAAAGAATTTGTTGTGGCAGTCGTATATGGTCCAGTTTCTTATTTGGAGTATATACCAATGCAAAACATAGACGCACTCGTACATTGCCCGTTTGCAACCCCAAAAACGATCAGCGCCACAGCTCATCTTCTCTTTGGTGCCATTGGCACAAACCCCGAACTCACCCTTAAGGAATCAATACAAACCAAATCAAATGGCAGATTAAGCTTTTCTTCCCTAAAGGATGCTGAAATTCCATCGGGAAGCTTTAATAAAATAGATGAAATTGCATTAAATGGGATTTCAGAAGGGGCATTTCCTGGTTGTCAGGTACTTGTTGCTATAAAAGATTCTATCGTATACAGAAAGAGCTATGGCACCCACACCTATGATATCAATTCTAAAAAAGTAAAAAATGATGATCTATACGATATCGCCTCAATAACTAAAATTGCCGCATCGACGATGATTGCCATGTATTTGGAATATAGAGGGATGCTCGACATTGATGACTCTCTTGGCAAGTATATTCAAAATGTTACGGGTGATACCGATTTTTCAAAAATTAAAATCCGGGAGATGATGGCGCATCAATCCGGTCTCAAATCATGGATTCCTTTTTATTTGAAAACAATGAGCGAGGGGCAGCTTAAAAAGAGCTTGTACCGAAGTGTTCCCGATTCTATTTACAGTCTTAAAGTTGCTGATGACATATACTTGAAAACTGATTATGAGCAAACCATGTATGATCGTATTCTAAATACAAGTCTGGGGTCAAAAAAATACAAATACTCTGATTTATGTTATTATTTCACTCAGAAGGTTTTTGAATCCATACTACAAAAAAAACAAGAAGACTTTGTTCATGAAATGATTTATGAACCATTAGGATTACAAAACATAAGGTATTTACCACTCAATTATTTTGATAAAAATAGAATAGTCCCAACAGAACATGACTCAACATTCAGAAAGCAATTAATTCACGGTTACGTTCATGATCCAGGAGCAGCAATGCTTGGTGGAGTAGGCGGGCATGCAGGGGTTTTCAGTAATGCCACTGACCTTGCGAGTATTATGCAAGTTTTTTTAAAAAATGGAAGTTACGGAGGTCAAACACTTTTTAATGAAGAAATACGAAAGGATTTCACCAAGAAACAATACGAAAAGAACAGAAGAGGCGCTGGCTTTGATCGACCTAGACAAAATGGAGGAGGGACTTGTGATGACCTGGCCTCACCTACCAGCTTCGGTCATTCAGGATTCACGGGAACTTTGGCTTGGGCGGATCCAGAGCATGATGTCATTTTTGTGTTTCTTTCCAATCGTGTCCATCCAGACCAAGGCAATTGGAAAATTAGAGACATGAATATACGAACAGATATTCAACATGTTATTTATCAGGCATTGGGCATAAAGTAATCTAATCTTTTACCCTATTCAACCCCATCATTTTAAGAATAAACCTTGGTAAAGATTTGCCAGGTTTACGTTTTTTCAAATGAATATACCAGCCAATTTTTTTAAGGATTGGCACTTTGTGTGTTTCAACAAATTCAATCCAAGTTCCATCAGGGTCTTCTACGTAAGAAAACCTTCCTCCAGCCTCCCCCATATCAAAAGTATCTGAACTATCTACTGTAAATGGGAAGCCCTTTGACTCACATTCTTTTTGTAATTCATTCATTCCCTGCACATCAAAACACAAATGAATAAAACCCCAGTCACCCCAAAATCTATTTTCGAAGATTTTTCTGCAATCTGATCTTTCCAAGGACTGAACAAGTTCTATACTCGTATCTCCCAGTAAACGAGCGAAAGGCCCTTTTCTAGGTTTACTGTGCTTTAAAAGAACCCTTCTAAATTTCCCGTTTCCAGATTCAAAACTATTCAAATCAGCAAACGAATCTGTTTGATCATAAACAATTTCATCATAACCCAATATATCCTTATATAAAACCAAAGATTTGTCGATATCAGAAACACCAATAATGGAGCCGGCAACACCACCACATTTTGATGGATGACCTGTATTTGAAAACCAATCCGTCGATTCGATTACCTCAAACATATTTCCATTAGGTCCTTTAACGAAAAAATGATCAATTCCATCTGGACTTTGGAGGATTTCAGATGCTGTCACTACACCATTATCTAACATGTTCTTGTATGATCCATGAACATCTCTAGACTTTATTTTACACGCAATCATTCCATAATCGCCCAATTGAATATCAAATGTTGCCTTTTCTGTATCACGTGAAGTAAATTGCCATATTTCAAAGCCTCCCCCCCCATCCATACTCAAAGCGAGAGTAGCTGTTCTAGAATGAACTGTATCTCCAGTATATCTTGTCATTAATGGTGCCTCTGCCGCTTCTTCAAATATCTTGACATTTACGCCAAAGTTCTTTCGGTACCATGACCATGAACTTTCGACATCAGGAACTCCTATTCCCATTTGTTGAATACCGCAAATTATTTTTTCCATTATCGTTTAATTTTATCTAATTGCTTTATCGTTAAAAATAACATATCCGTAGCTAATCTGGAATGCAAAAGGATCTTTTTGTTCAGGGAAAAAATTCAAAGACATCCGAATAGGCCCAACAATCGTGTGATAAATCAAAGATGACGACAATAAAAAATTCGAATCCTTAAATAATTTAGCTGTCTGAAAAACCCCATTCTGACTTTTTGATAGTTTTAAGATAGGTTGATACCAATAAGAATCAAATCTCAAATCAATCTTTTTCTTCAATGAAAAAACAACATTAAGTCCAGCCCCAAAGAATTGAGAAGAACGATATTCAGGTAAAAAAAAGGTATTCATATCTGGCAATACATCAAAGTAAGGAATTGAAAGTAAAGAAGCCGTGTAATTTGCAAAAAGAGGCTGGGTACTGAAAATGGATTTCATATGAAAACCTAAATGCATAAATCTATTCGTGAGAAAGTAAGATTGAAATTCGGCTTCAAAGTTAAACCACCTATGTTGCCTCTTAATGGTATCTATTAAAATAGAATTTGAACCAGGATAAGTATTTTCCTCTCCATCTACATATCGTATTTTAAATAAAAATTTGGATCCTTCATTCGCAAATTGTTTTCTATTAAGAGTATTGTGCTCATAATCCCATGAAAAGGAATATCCAGAAAATCGGGTTATGTCGGAAGTATCTTGATTCGTAAATGAATCTGTCTGATAATAATCGTCTTCTAAAGAAAAAAACCTAAAATCAAGCTCAGTATTTGAGTTGTTGCTCACTGGTGTTTTAACCCCTATACCACCATACATTTCATTCTGAACCAAAAACGAAGGCCTCACATCTTCAAAGAAAGTAGCAAAGCTTTGAAAATAATCCCATCGATTCATTACAAAGTAGGCTTTTGTAGAAAGAGGAAAAACAGAAGGGAAATCTATTTTAAAATCTGTTTTCACCGAACCATAAAACTTTCCAAAATAGGATTCAGCGTGAATAGCAGAGGCAAATTTCCCGATATTTTGATAAGTCAGACCAAGGTAACCGGTATTCACTGGTCTAGAAGAGAAATGACCTCCAACATCAATTTTGAATTCCTTAGACTTATCCACTTTTAAATCTAAACGAAAGGTAGAATCTTCCTCTAATGAAAAGTTTGGAAACATATAAGCAATTTCAGGAGTGGAATTCAATCTAAAATATCGCTTTTCAAATTCATCTGAACTAAGACTTTCATTCTTGTTTTCCTTAATCAGGGCTGCCTGAGTAAAAGAGATATTGGCGTTATTTCTTTCAAAAGTATTAACTCCTGAAATTTTGAGAGGAATAATATTCGATCTGAATGTTTTTCTCGAGTCCGAAAGCGCGTCTATTGACATCCGACTTTCAACATGCTTTAAAATTGAATCCATCTGATTAAGCGTTGCCCTGTAGCCTTCATCAATGGCTTCTTTTGCTTTCTCAAAAGCAAAAGTTCCAATATTGGATTCTGGAAATATGATCAACCCATCATTGCAAGGCAAGTGAAAGCTTGTAGGCGTAGTCGTCATACTAACAAGCACTCCAAACATATCCCTTTCATCAGGAATACTTGCATTTTGAGAAACATTACTTCCGATAATGTAATCGGCATCAAACTCGCTATACATAACATCTGCAGGGAAATTATTATACAACCCTCCATCAAAATACAAGGTGTCGTGAATACGAATCGGATTTAAGTATAATGGATAGGTCATTGAAGCTCTAACCGCCTCGTTTAGATTGCCACTAGAAAAAGTTATACTCTTTTTATGCGCAACGTCAGATGCAACACATCTAAATGGAACAAATAAATGATCAAAATCCTTGTTATATGATGCACTTACATGTCCCATTTTCAAAAGCATTTCAAAATCCAAAAAGGTTGGGGTAATGACATTTAAGGGAATTGATTTACGTATAATACTGTCCTTTGAAACTGAAAAACTTATAGCAGAAGCACTCCTATCTACATCTCGAAAAAGAAATTGATTTTTTTCCGAAATCTTACCATTTGCCATAATAACGAATTCCTCTGACAGTACGAATTCCTCAATTTGGGCTGGACTGTAACCACAAGCATAAAGCCCCCCAATCAAAGCACCTGCCGAGGTTCCACTAATATAATCAATTGGTATTCCATTTTCTTCTAATGCTTTTATAACACCCAAATGAGCCAGTGCAGATGCCCCTCCTCCACTTAAAACGAGACCAACCCGCTGTTGGCTAAAACCAATAGCTGAAATAAAAAACACAGTGAATAAGAGGAAACTAATTTTCAATTGCTTTCTTTTGTAATAGAATTTTACCAAAATTAGATAAAATGAATGGGAACAAGAATGGTTTTGACAAAGAATTAACCATTACCTTAAAATGTTTTTTTGGATTTGAAGAAACGTTAAAAGAAGAACTTGTAGAATATGGATACAAAGAGGTAGAGATACTCAATAGAGCTGTTCAAATCAAGGGTAAATGGAAAGATGTTTATTTTCTAAACCTCCATTCGAGATGCAGTATTGCTATTTTGGTTGAAATTACCAGCTTCAGAATTAAATCTGAAAATGACTTATATAATCGTGCATCGAAAATCAAATGGTCTGAATATTTCGATGTAAAAAAAACCTTTGCCGTAAAAGGAGCTATTTATTCCGATTTATTTACCAACACTCATTATCCTTATTTATTGGTAAAAGATGCTATTGTTGATCACTTTAGAGATCTCACTGGGGATAGACCGGATATAGAGATTAAACGCCCTCAGGTACTCATCGATTTATATATCAGTAATACTGAAGTCACCATCTCTGTTAATACCAGCGGAAATCCTCTTTTCCAAAGGGGTTATCGCAATGCCTCGGGAGAAGCACCAATCAATGAAGTTGTTGCCGCCTCTTTAATTAGAATGTCAGGATGGGATAGAAAAACTACATTGTTAGATCCCTTTTGTGGATCAGGTACACTATTGATAGAAGGTGCCTTACTAGCTTCAGGTATCCCTTCTAATATTGAAAGGCAACATTATGCTTTTAAAAACTTTAAAAATTACGATCAAAAATTATGGGATGAAATTTATGATAACGCTACTCGAATTGTAAGAGAATTACCCTGTAGATTTATTGGTTCAGATATTTCTGATGAGATGGTTTTAAAATCAAGACGAAATCTGAGAGAGTTTAGTTTTGGGAGATTTATAGAAATATCCGGAAAACCTTTTAATGAAGTTGAGAAAATAGATGAACCCTTATTTATTATTTCGAACCCGCCATATGGTCAAAGACTTGAATTGGATGAGGAATTATACTCAGAAATTGGCACTTGGCTCAAGCATGAAATAAAAGAGGGTACTGCCTGCATCATTTCCTCGAGTGAAGAGGGCTTCAAATCAATAGGTTTGAAACACTCAAAAAAGGTGAAAGTATATAACGGGAATCTAGATTGCAGCTTTCGCTCCTACGAATTATTTGAGGGAAAAAGAAAAGATACTATTTCTTAACTGTTATCTTTTCGAAACCTCAACATAATCACGACTCTCGTAACCAGTATAAATTTGTCTTGGTCGCCCGATTGGTTCACCATTCTCGGTCATTTCTTTCCATTGAGCAATCCAACCAGGAAGTCTTCCAATAGCAAACATAACAGTAAACATTTCTGTAGGAATACGTAAGGCTTTATATATAATCCCTGAATAGAAATCTACATTAGGGTACAGGTTTCTTTCCTTAAAGTAATCATCTTCAAGCGCTACTTTTTCAAGCTTTTTAGCAATGTCAAGTAGTGGGTCATTTACCCCCAGTTTTTCTAAAACCTCATCACATGATTTTTTTATGATTTTAGCTCTTGGGTCAAAGTTTTTATATACTCTATGGCCAAAGCCCATTAATCTAAACGGGTCATTTTTGTCTTTGGCTTTTTGCACCCATTTATCCACATTTCCACCATCAATGTGAATTTTCAATAACATTTCAATCACTTTTTGATTGGCTCCTCCATGCAATGGACCCCATAGGGCACATATACCTGCAGAAATCGACGAATAAAGATTTGCTTGAGAAGAACCTACAATTCGAACGGTTGATGTTGAACAATTTTGTTCATGGTCTGCATGTAAGATCAATAATTTATTTAGTGCATTTACGATTACCGGATCAACATTATAATCTTCGGTAGGCATCGCAAACATCATGTGAAGAAAGTTCTCACAATAATTAAATTCATTCCTCGGATACATAAACGGATGACGCATCGAGTTTTTAAAAGACCATGCTGCAAGTGTCGGTAATTTCGCAATTAACCTTTGTATCGTAAGATTTATAGCTTCAGAATTACGATTTGGATTTTGTGATTCCGGATAAAATGTTGCCAATGAAGAAACCATTGATGAAAGCACTCCCATTGGGTGAGCTTTTGCCGGGTACGCTTCAAAAAACCTTTTCATGTCTTCATGAACCAATGTATGTCGTTTGATACTCCTTTCAAAAAGCTGGAATTCAATACTATTTGGTAATTCTCCGTAAATTAAAAGATATGCTACTTCAGTAAAAGAAGCTTTTTCAGCCAATTGCTCTATCGGATAGCCTCTATACCTCAGGATTCCTTTCTCTCCATCCAAAAATGTAATGGCACTCGTTGTTGCACCGGTATTTTTGTAACCCGGATCAATGGTAATGTATCCCGTTGAAGCTCTCAATTTTGAGATATCAACAGCATTTTCCTTTTCTGACCCTGTTACAACAGGTAATTCATGTTCTTTTCCTTCTAAAATAATCTTTGCTTTCTCGCCCATTCTTGAATATAAATTTACGTTGAATTGAATTTGTTAAAATTACGAAATACAACTTGTATTTTCTAAAATCAATAATATTTATACATACTTTTTACCAAAAGGTTTCGTTTCTACAAGTTTTCCTTTATGTAATTCAACATCATGTTGAATAAATGATTTCTAGTATTCCCCCCGTAAATTCCATGATTTTTATTGGGATATATGAATAAATCAAACTGTTTGTCCGCTTCTACCATTGCATTAATCATCTCCATGGTGTTTTGATAGTGCACATTATCATCGGCCGATCCATGAATCAAGAGATACTTCCCTTTCATTTTATCCACGTGGTTAATTGGACTGTTCTCGTCATATCCAGAAGTGTTCTCCTGAGGCGTTCTCATAAAACGTTCTGTATAAATATTGTCGTAGTACCTCCAATTGGTTACAGGAGCAACCGCAATTGCAGTTTTAAACACATCCGCTCCTTTTGTAATTGCAAGGGATGCCATGAAGCCGCCATAACTCCATCCCATTATACCGATACGATCTGAATCCACCCATGAATATTCCCTTAATTTAATGGCCGCATTAATAATATCCTCAATCTCTAACTTTCCCAGCTCTAAATAAGTAGATTTTTTAAATTCTGCACCCCTATACATTGTTCCTCTAGGATCTATCGTGAATACGATATACCCCTCCTGCGCCAACAGTTGATGATACATATAGTCTCCAGCATCATAAGAATCCAAAACCTCATTATGCCCAGGACCTCCATACACATTAAAATAAACCGGATATTTTTTTGTTGAATCAAAATCTTGTGGTAAAATCATACTCGTATTCAATTGAATATATCCCAAATCAATAGAGGAAATCATCTTTTGATTCATTTTGGGATACTCCTTTAATTTATTTTTCAAGCGACTATTGTCTTGTAAAACAGTAACAAGTGATCCATCACTGCTCCTGAGAGAAATAGTAGGAGGAGTATTGGCATTAGAATAGGTGTGAATATAATATTTCATACCCTTCAAAAAGCCTGCATCATTATAACCTGATTCCTGAGATATTTCTTTTTTATTTGATCCATCCACATTTATGCAATAAATCGATTTTTGAGTAGAATGAGGCTCACAAGAAGAATAATAAATGGTATTTTTTTCATGATCCAAACCAAGAAAATCAATCACATCCCATTCTCCATTTGTTACTTGTTTATGCTCTCCCGAGAAATCAAGTTTATAAATATGCTTGAATCCATTTATTTCACTTGTTCTAAGAAGAGATTCTCCATCATTTAAAAAAATAAGATTGTCATCAACATCAATATATGTTTCTGATTTTTCTTCAAAAATAATTTTTGATTTCACCTTATCTTCCGTACAATCAACCAAATGATACTTTAAGCTATTCTGATGTCTGTTCATAGACTGCAGGATCAACTTATTCGACTTTTCAGACCACTCTATTCTAGGGACATATTCATATTCACCGATGTCCACTGTCTTAATTTTACATTTCTTTTTTAGATCAATTAAATGAATACTTACAACGCTGTTATCCTCTCCTGCCTTCGGATATTTGAACTTATATGAATCCGGATATAAATCATCATAAAAAGTCATTCTAAACTGTTTTACATTATTCTCATTAAATTTTAAAAAACCAATGTACCTGCTATCTGGAGACCAATCATATGCCTTGGTAATGGCAAACTCCTCCTCATAAACCCAATCAGAAGTACCATTGATTACTTTATTTTTCTTTCCATCATGAGTTAGCTGTCGAACCTTACCGTTGGACAATTCCTTGACATAAATATTGTTTTTATGGATATAAGAAACAAAATTACCGTCTGGAGAGTATTCCGCAAGCGTCTGAGGTTGATGTAAATCATCTAAAGGCTCAAGCTTTTTTGTTTCCCGATCATATAAATAGTATACGGCGGTGTAGCTATACCTGTATATTGACATTTTATTTGTTAAAAATAATATCTTGGACTCATCTGAATTGAATTCATAATCACTGTAGGTGAAATCGGAGGCAGAAAATATAATTTCAGGTTCGACCTCGTCACCAACATTTGTGAGGTCTTGAATGTTGAGTTTTAATATATTATAATTCTCATCCCGAACCGTATAAGAAATGCCATCAGACATAGAATTAAACCCCTGGGCATACTGAGGATAAAATTCATAGTTTTTCCAAATCTTTCCTATTGTAATTTCTTGAGAAAAAGAAATTGAAGCGAAAAAAATGGAAATCAACACATAAATATACTTTGTCATAAAAAATAATTTTCGTTAAAATAACGAAGTTAAATCTGTAAATCAATTAATTCTGTGACATTGTTAATGGACTCATAAATTTCAATTGACAAAAACATAACTTTTGAACGCGGGCTATGAATTTATTTTATGTATTTTTACATCTCATAAACGACTTACTAAACAAGTTAAAATAAACACTATGAAAAAAATTCTACTTCTATCTTCTTTATTGTTTTCCTTTACCCATTTTGCCCAAGATTGTAATGATCTTTTTATATCAGAGTATGTGGAAGGGTGGTCTAACAATAAAGCACTTGAAATATATAATCCAACATCAAATGCGATTGATTTGAGTGAATACATGATTATTAGATATTCAAATGGTTCTACAAGCGCAAGTTCTGGAAATGCAGTACAGTTAACTGGTAGTATTGGGGCACACGACGTTCATGTGGGTGTTTTGGAAAAACTAGATCCAAATGGAACAGGACAAGAAGCACCTATTTGGGACTCTTTACAAGTAAAAGCCGATGCTTTTTATTGCCCTGAATACAATACGTCAAACGCATGGTATTTCAATGGAAATGATGCATTAGTTCTCGCTAAAGGGACTGTGAATGACATAGCCAATGCTCAATTAATAGATGTGTTTGGTAAGATCGGGGAAGACCCAGGTGTCGCTTGGACCACTGACTTTCCATATACTGGTGGAGGCCTTGAGGTAACGAAAGATCATTCCATGATTCGTAAACCAACTATACAACAAGGAGAAACAAACCCAGTAATTTCATTCTTTGACCCTTTATTGGAGTATGATTCTATTCCTGCTGTTGTTGTCAGACTTGATGAGAATGGTGATACTTTGTTTAGCACAAACGGAAACCCGCTTCTTGATGGAAACTGGTCTTCTTTGGGATCACACGATTGCGAATGTAATCCTGCTGGAATTGACGAAGTGAGTAAACAAATTGAAATTTACCCAAATCCTTCAAATGGAAAAATCAATCTATTGAACATTGGAGAGATCGCAGCAATAGAAATAAGAAATGCATTAGGTAAAAAAATATATTCTAAATCCAATAACCAAAACTCAAAATCAATTTATTTAGATGAGTCCAAAGGGGTTTATTTTATGAGATTAACAGCCCAAAATGGCAGTGTATCTATTAGGAAAATTATTGTAAGATAAACCGGACAATATTTACCTAAAAATAGATTCATGAAGTATTTACTTCCCTTACTTTTATTATTACCTTCTGCAATATTATTCGCCCAAAACGCATCGCTTACAGGGAAAATAAATGATAAATACACTGGGCAGGAGGTGGTCGGTGCAAAAGTCACCATTCAATCCAATACCTCTGATGGTAAAATATATAGGGCTTTATCTAATTCTAATGGTATTTACTCGATAGGGCAGGTTAATGTCGGTATCTATTCAGGTTTTGTTACCATTCTTTCTTTTGACACTTTACTTATAAATATTGAAATAAAACCAGGAAGCAACACCTTTGATTTCAATTTAGGCGGGAGCCAAGAGCTAGACGAAGTTCAAGTAATAGGAAACCTCGCCATTGACCGTAAAACTCCAGTAGCAGTTACAAGGATATCGACAAAACAGATTGCGGAAGAATTGGGTTCTCAGGATTTACCTATGATTTTAAATTCTACACCTGGTGTTCATGCGACACAGCAAGGTGGAGGAGATGGAGATGCCCGAATTACCATACGTGGATTTGACCAAAGAAATGTAGGTGTCATGATCGATGGAGTACCTGTCAATGATATGGAAAATGGTGCAGTCTATTGGTCGAATTGGTTTGGACTGGATGCCATAACAGGACAAATTCAGGTACAACGGGGATTGGGTGCTACAAAATTGGCCATGCCTTCCGTAGGAGGAACGATGAATATCTTGACTCAAGCAACTGGAGGTAAACGTATGATTCGCGTCTCTCAAGAATATGGAACAGGTAATTTTTTAAGAACTTCCCTTGCCTACAAGTCAGGGACTCTAAAAAATGGTTGGGGAGTTCTATTCTCAGGTTCATATAAGCAAGGAGAAGGTTGGGTCGATGGCGCTAACACACAAGGTGCTTTTTATTACCTTAAAATTCAGAAAAAAATCAAGAATCATATTGTTTCTTTAAGTGGTTTCGGTGCCCCCCAACAACATGGTCAACGCTCTTATTCGCAACCGATTGAATATTGGGACTCTGATTACGCAAGAAGTGTAGGTATTGCAGACTCAGCTATTGATTCAGAACGTGACAATGGAATTCAATTCAACCAACATTGGGGTTACAGGAATGGTGAAACCTTCAATGAAAGACGCAATTATTACCACAAGCCTCAAATCACACTCAAAGACTTTTGGAAAATCAATGATAAATTATCTTGGTCGAACATTGCCTACACTTCAATAGGTCGTGGAGGAGGACAGCGTTATTTTAATTCGGCATCAACCATTATTAGAGATGAGAATGGATTGGTGAACTGGGATACAATCGTTTACAATAACCAATACAAAACGCTATTTGGACAGGTCTATTCTACAGCTGATCCTGCTTATGATGACAACATGCTTAAATCGTCTCAAATACTTTCAGCCTCAGTGAACAATCATTTCTGGATTGGCGGTTTGTCTCAATTTGATTACAAACCGAACGACTATTGGAATATTGCAGGTGGTCTGGATTATCGATATTACAAAGGGGAGCATTACACTCAAGTCATTGACCTCCTTGGAGGCGATTACTTTATCAATGAATCGGATCTTAACGCGGCAACTACAATGAAAGTTGTGGGTGACAAAATAGCAAGAGAAGACCGACCTTACCAAAACCATAGAGATGGACTTGTGCAATGGGCCGGAGCTTTTGGGCAAGCCGAATATTCAAAAGACAAATGGACCGCATTTATAAATGCTTCAACTGTCATGAATTTCTACAGAGGCATCGACTACTTTAGAAAAAAACAACTTACCGTTGGAGATACACTTATCGAAATAGGATACCACGATACCGTAAATTACAACGGTAGGTCATTCACACGTGACTCAGATGGATTGGACTTTAATAAGACAGACTGGATTTCGAGAAATGGAGTCACCTTTAAAACGGGTGCCAACTTCAATATGACGGAAACTTCAAATGTTTTTCTAAACCTTGGTTATCTGAATAGAACGCCGCAGTATAGTAATGTAGTCGACAATAATACCAATACGTTTTTCGACAATCTGGTAAATGAAAAAATTCTTGCCGTCGAAATGGGTTATGGATTTCGATCAAAACGATTTAGCTTAAACTCAAATGGATACGTAACCCGATGGGAGAACAGACCCCTACCCTATGGATTATCTGTTCCTGACCCCTTAGATCCCTCAGAATTTATTCGAGTGAATGTACCTGGGATGGATGCCATGCACATCGGTATTGAAACTGATTTTGCAATGATCTTACATAAAAAACTAAGTCTTGAGGGCATGGTCAGTATCGGAGATTGGAAATGGGCATCTAAAGAAGATATTGTTATCTATTCAGATACCATTTCGTTCGATGCAAGAGGTGTTCATGTTGGTGACGCAGCACAATCTACCTATGCTGCTAGTTTGAGATATGCATTTGCAAAAAATGGCTATCTAAAACTCAAATACACCTTCTTTGATAGATACTACAGTGATTTCAATCCTAATTCGCTTTCAGGTGAAACGAGTGGAAAAGACTCTTGGCGTATACCATCATACGGGTTATTAAGTATCCACGCTGGCTACACGATTCGATTTGAAAATAGTCAACTGAGATTCAAGGCCAACATTTTTAATGCACTAAACACACTGTACATATCTGACGCAAGAAACAATTACCATTTAGATGGTTCCTCTGACTTTGACGCAAATTCAGCCACCGTTTTCGTAGGTCAAGGTATTCGATTTAATTTTTCACTAGGATTTCAATTTTAACAATTATGAATAAACTATTTACAACATTAAGTATCATTCTTTTATCTAATACATTGGTCAGTCAGACCATTGCTGATGCAAGAAACGAGGCGATAGGCCAAACAGTTACAATCACAGGAGTTGCTACTAATGGATCTGAGCTCGGCAACATTAGATATATTCAGGATGGAACTGCGGCATTGCCTGCCTATGGAAGTAATCTTTCAAGTGTTCAAAGGGGGGATTCGATTTCTGCAACAGGTGTGTTATTCGAATTTAGTGGTTTATTAGAACTTTCGCCGACAACTGGCTTTACAAGTTTTGGACAAGGATCATTACCACAACCTCTTATCATTCCAATAACAAGCGCAACAGAAGCTTTGGAGGCGCAATTGGTTCGAATTGACAATGTTACATTTGTACAAAGTGGTGCTTTTGCCAGTGGTAGTAGCACTGTTCAAATTACAGACGGAGCAAATACACTTGATGTACGTATTAATGGGTCTACTGATATAGATGGAACAGCGGTTCCTTCGGGTCCGGTCTCAATTGTTGCTTTATTGGGTCAATTTAATGCAAACTATCAGCTTATACCAAGAGATTTGAATGACATATTCCCATATGTTGCTCCTGCAAGAGAAATCAATGTTAAAATCGGAGGAATGGATGTTCTGAATAATGAAACTTTTATGATAGGAAACTCTCCTTCTACATCGCTTACTGTTGAAAATACGGGTTCACAAACTTTAACCATCTCAAGTGTTTCATTTTCGGGTGTAAATGCTGGAGACTTTTCGACAAACTTATCTCCAACAACAATTGGCCCTTTATCATCTCAAAATTTTAATTTGGATTTTGCTGCTTCGACTACAGGATCAGTTTCTGCCATACTAACTATAGGTAATGACGATGACGACGAAAACCCTTACACTATAAACATAGATGCTGTCGGAACAGATAACGTCGCGACAGAACCAAGCTCTAATCCAAGCTCATTAAGTTTCCCTAATGTTAAGCCTTACACCCTTTCTGGCGAATACTTAGATGGAACAAATGCGGAGAAATATATTGTATTGTGGAAAAATGGATCACCTATCACAGAATCACCTTCCGATGCGACTACTTATAGAAGAGGAGATTATATTGCTGACGCTAAGGTTGCCTATGTTGGTAGCGGAACGAGCTTTACCCCAAGAGGAATCATTGCGAATCAAAATTACTATTTCAAGGTATTTGCTTTTAACGGGTCTAATGGCTTTGAGAATTATTTACAAGACAATCCTGCAGAAGGTCAGATTACATCTTTGGGCTCACAGGTAGGGAGTTATTATAGTGGAATATCAACGTCAAACGCAGATTTAGTCTCTGAGTTGACTGCATTAATCAATCCACACAATTACATCACCTATTTCTTATACAAAACAACATTGATGAGTCAGTTTGAGGTGAAGGACACGATAAACGGTCAGTCATATGTTACGTGCTGCTATTCAGGAGAAAACAAAGTTTTTAATGACCCGTTTGATTGGTCCGATAACGACTTCTCAAGGGAACATACATACGCACATTCTTGGATGCCAACATTTCCTTGTAATAATCCTGAGGAGGAAGAATATTCCGATCAACACAATTTGTACCCAGCCAATTTACCTAACGCAAACTCTCCTAGAAGTAATCTGCCCTTAGCTGACATAACAGGAAACACAGTTTTCAACTATCTAGAAGGAAGTGTTGGGTATAATGATGAAGGACAGCTTGTTTATGAACCTCGTGCATCCCACAAGGGAAACGCTGCGAGAGCTATTATGTACATGTCAACATGTTATAATGGAATAGGCGGATTAAATTGGGGGATTCCTAGCAATCAAAGTCAAGAAACATTGAGGAATTGGCATTTTAATGATGTGCCCGACAATTACGAAATTGCCAGACATGAATACATCTACAACCTGCAAGGAAATAGAAACCCATTTATTGATTCAATAGACTTTGCCTGCTTCATTGATTTTTATCAGATGACATACGATACTGATTTGTGTGGTAACATCGGTCTTACAGAACAAATGGAAAGTAATTTTTCTGTTTTTCCAATCCCTGCAAAAAATGAAATCTATGCTCAAATCAATGGATTAAATATTAAATCATATAGATTGATCAATTCATCTGGTCAAATATTGGTTAACCAATCCAATTTGGATTCTCCCGTCGTAAAGATTAACAGCTCTGCGCTTTCCTCTGGCACATATATTTTAAGGGTCATAACGGATAAAGGCACTCTTGAAAAGAAGGTAATCATTGAGTAAAATCAAATTATTTATATCATTATTCATAATCGGTGCAGGCCTTTCGGCTTGCACTCGTTATTTATACATAGAAACAGCACCTCAAATTAAGGTGGAAAAGTCGACTAAAGAGTCTGATATTATGAATGATCTGATACAGCCTTATCGAAAGGAATTGGATGAAAAAATGAATATCGAAGTCGCCTCTTCTAACGCAAATTTTGTTGTAAACAGGCCATCATCTAATCTTATGAATTGGATGGCAGATGTCGTTTTCACGAATCAAACAAAGAATGTGAAAATGTCTAAACCTGTATTTTGTCTGCTAAATACTGGGGGAATTAGATCGAGTATTGGTATTGGTCCCGTTTATTTGGGAGACTTGTACAAATTAATGCCATTTGATAATACAATTATATGGGCTAGGCTTCCCATCAAGGAATTAGAATCCATTGAATTATACCTTTTAGAAACGGGTGGTGAGCCTATTTCTAATATCACCATAACAAATGGGGTCATTCAATTTAATGGTTTTGACAAAACAGAGACCGAAGATTTTTGGGTAATCACATCTGATTATCTGTACAATGGAGGAGATCATATGGATTTTTTTCAAAAAAGTATCGAAACTGTTGAAACAAACAAATTGATCAGGGATGTCGTGATTGAGGAGGCGAAAATACAAGGTCAATTAATTAATGATGAAAATAGTCGGATTAAATGAAAAGAAGATCTTTTTTCCAACAATTCATATTGAGCTCAGGGGGTATACTTTTAGCTCCTAAAATCATGGCCCAAGCTCACAATAGAAAAGCAAAAAAAATCACAATTCTACACACCAATGATACCCACTCAAATATTGACCCTTTCCCTGAAAACCACTCAAAATATCCAGGCATGGGTGGAGTGGCAAAAAGATTTGAAATCATTGAAAAAATTCGAAGTGAAGAAGATATTGTAATTCTACTAGATGCAGGAGACATATTCCAAGGCACTCCATATTTTAATACGTTCAATGGCAATCTTGAAATGAAACTTATGAGCAAAATGGGGTATGATGCCAGCACCATGGGTAATCATGATTTTGATATTGGGCTTGATGGATTTAAAATTGCAAAAAAACATGCCAATTTCCCATTTCTATGTTCCAATTATGACTTCTCGAATACCATATTAAAAAATGAGACAAAGCCTTACCAAGTGTTTAATAAAGGGGGAATTAAAATTGGCGTATTTGGAATAGGTGTTGAATTGGATGGATTGGTTTCGAAAGGCAATTATGGTGACACCGTTTACCAAAACCCCTTAAAGGTTGCAAACCGAACTGCTGAGACCTTAAAAGAAAAAGGATGTGATTTAATCATTTGTTTATCCCATCTTGGCTTTTCTTATGATAGCAGAGAAAGAGTTTCGGACCTTGTATTAGCCAGTAAAACTAAAAACATACATGTTATTATTGGTGGACACACACATACTTTTCTTGAAAAACCGATCATAGAAAAAAACCTCATCGGTGAACTCGTTTTGGTCAATCAAGTGGGATGGGCAGGCATTCAGCTCGGAAGAATTGACATCGATATCAGCACAAAACTGAAAAGAAAAAGCAATATTGAAATTATTTAACCTCCTTAACAGAATGATTATCTTTCATTAAATATTTATGAAGTTTTTATTGCCTACTGTATTGGTTTTTTTGATTGCGCTTTGCTCTTGCTCTAAAGAAGTAGAAATTGATATCCCTGGTTATGTGTCAGAACTTGTAGTTGACGGCACTATTGAGACCAATCAACATCCCTTGGTGCTTTTAAGTACTTCAGCAGACATTTATTCTGCTACAGACTTATCGTCATATCTAACTGGTTTCGTCTATGATGCTGAGGTAAAAATTATTTGTGAAAATGACACATTCGATCTTGAACTCTACAATGTGGCTGATCTCCCGCTCCAATCTCAATACAAACTGGCTGAAATGTTACGTCTAAAAAAACACAGTGAGATTTTACAGATTCCAATAATGGTTTACTCAAATACATTCATGACAGGAGAAGTTGATAAAGAATATACATTGCATATTCTCCATGACAATAAAAATTACTTGGGTACAACGAAAATTGTACCTCCTACCCCATTGGATTCAATCTATTGGAAATTAGAACCTGAAACTATTGAATATGGGTATTCATGGGCCATATTATCAGATACGCCCAACCAATTCGACGGCTATAAATGGGAAGTCAAAAGAACCAATCTAAAATCAAATGGGTTGCCAAAGGATGACATCTTTAAAAGAGGACGAGGGGGATACTTTGATGACCAGTATTTTGATGGCATCTCATTTGAGTTCTTTTACGAAAACCCCATGAACCGTAAAGATTCCACTCACTTAAAGGAGTATAAAAGATATTATCGATTGGGTGATACTGTGGTTGTAAAGTTTTCAAAAATGGATGAATACGTATTTACATATTACGATGCCAAGCTAAATCAAATTGCAAATTCAGGCAATCCTTTTTCTACTCCAATTAATGCTCCCAGCAATATGAGCGATGGCGCATTGGGTGTTTGGGCAGGATACAGCCCATATTACGATACTTTATATTGTTATCCTTAAGTAACATATAGGATTTAACTATCTTTGCCTCCAAATTCAAATTATGTCATTAAACGAAGTTCGTGTTCGCTTTGCTCCATCACCCACGGGACCATTACATATGGGAGGGGTAAGAACAGCCTTATATAATTATCTTTTTGCTAAAAAACATAAAGGAACATTTATTATTCGTATTGAAGATACAGATCAAACAAGATTTGTTCAAGGTGCTCAGGATTACATTCTTGAGTCCCTAAAATGGTGTGGAATTAGCCCAGATGAAGGACCTGGCATCGGCGGAAAATACGGACCATACATTCAATCAGAAAGAAAATCAAGCTATCGAATTTTCGCTGAAAAACTCATTGAAAATGACCATGCGTATTATGCATTCGACACCTCTGAAGAACTCGACCGAATGAGATCAGAGGCGAAAAAAATGGGGATGCCTAATTGGCAATATAACGGAGTTAGTAGAATGAATCTTAGGAATTCGCTTACACTCCCAAAATCAGAGGTTGACCGACTGCTAGAGGAAGGAGCTCCATATGTCATTAGAATGAAAATGCCCAGAAACGAAGAGGTTCGATTTGAAGATAACATAAGAGGATGGGTAGTAGTAAACACAAACAATTTAGATGACAAGGTTCTTTTTAAAAGTGACGGAATGCCAACCTACCATTTGGCAAATATTGTCGATGACCATGCCATGAAAATCAGTCATGTCATTCGAGGCGAGGAATGGTTACCCTCTGCCCCACTCCATGTACTTCTTTATGATGCATTTGGATGGCCAAGACCTGAATTTGCACATCTTCCACTGCTACTTAAGCCTGACGGGAATGGCAAGCTGTCTAAAAGAGATGGTGATCGTTTGGGTTTTCCTGTTTTTCCGATTGACTGGATAACTGCGGAGGGTGAATTGTATTCTGGATATCGTGAAAAAGGATATTTTCCTGATGCGTTTATAAATATGTTGGCTTTTCTAGGATGGAATCCAGGAACAGCTCAAGAAATCTTTTCTCTTGAAGAATTTGTTGAAGCTTTTACACTTGATAGAGTCTCTAAAGCTGGTGCTAAATTTGACCCAGAAAAAACAAAATGGTTCCAACAACAATATATAAGAAATAAAGACGACGCTGCTTTAGCTAAACTTATTTCTAATTCAACAGATTCGAAGGTTTCAGAAGAAAATCTTCAAACCATTTGCGCACTAATGAAAGAAAGAGCAACCTTTCCATTAGATATTTTAAAAGACGGAAGCTATCTTTTTGAATCGCCTAAAAGCTATGATGAAAAAATGATTTCAAAAAAATGGAAATCTAACACCACTGAAATCATGGAAGACTGGAGGGGTGTTCTATTGGACATCAATTCGTTTGATGCCGATACACTTGAGTCTTCATTTAAAGATTTCTTAAACTCAAACGAGCTTGGTTTTGGAGCGGTCTTGTTGCCTTTTCGTATACTCGTAACGGGTGTAGGTTCTGGCCCTGGTATGTTTGACATATCATCTTTTTTAGGAAAAGAAGAAGTTTTAGCAAGAATTGAAAAGGGACTTCAACACGTAGCCAAATCACAACATGAAGCATAATATTTCAGTCGAAGGAATAAAGGTTTATGCCTTTCACGGTTGTCTTGACGAGGAAGAAAAAATCGGTGGACACTATATTGTTGATGTATTTATTGAAACAGATTTCACAAAGGGAGCTCTTGAGGATAACCTAGAACACACCATTGACTATGTTTGGGTAAATAAAGTCGTAAAAGAGGAAATGTCTATTCGATCAAAACTTATTGAATCTGTAGGTCACCGTATTATGGAACGACTTAAAAGCAAAGAATTTAACGCGAAATATAAGGTAGTCATTCACAAGCTTACACCCCCGATTAATGGCGACGTAGACTCCGTTTCAATTTCTATTGGGGAGTTTTAGAACGTCTTTTTTCACTTTGAAGTGAATGAATGTAATTCAATCCTGATTCAAGTCCAGTCCTGTAATCCAATTCAATGTTTTTTACTGAATTTGTAAATATATTCGAATTTAAAACGAAATCAGGAGCAATTTGATCGATCTTAATGTTTGAAGGAAGCGTGTCAATATAGTCTATCGATTCCTTTATTTTAATTTGAAAATTCTCAACATCTGCTTTGATCTTATCATTTGCTCTGATAAATTTTGATGCGAAATATTCAGGTCTAAGCATACTGGGTTTAAAATTATGATGTGTGGTTCGTAGCAACACAATATCAGTTGCTCCGTTATCAACAGCCCATTTAATAGGAATTGGGTCAGAAATTCCTCCATCGGAATAATGAACATCTCCCACCAAATGCTTGCCCTTTGTTAACATGGGGACCGTACTTGCTGCAATGGTTAAATCAACCCAATTTTCTCTGGTCGGCTTATGGTATTCTGTTGAACCATCACTACTATTGGTAAGAACAATATAATAATCTTTCCCCTCAAGCTCCTTAAGTGCTTGATCAAAATCAAAAGGGAATTCTTTATAAGCAATATCATAAAAGAAGTCAAGATTCATGAGCCCCTCAGAAAATGCCTTTGTGTATTTCACAAATCGATCATCTTGACAAAGCGTACGCATGCACTGATAGAAAAACCCATATTTTTTACTTAAAAAATAAGATAATGCGATACAGCCACCAGAAACTCCAACATATGAATCAAAAGGATTGTGAGACTGCATTTGAAAAGCATCCATTACACCTGCCGAAAA
>ERZ651776.676-NODE-676-length-46007-cov-7.966667_pt1 | contig 46007 bp, 62 predicted proteins | sample MGYA00514761_ERZ651776 | MGnify/ENA metagenome assembly ERZ651776
ATCAATAAATGAAAATGAATTAAAATTTTCATTAAGTGAAAAAAATATGCAAACTAACGAAATGGAATTAGATGAATCAATAATAGTGGTAGGAATAATTACAATAATTTCAATTGGAGCTGCAATATTTTATCTTAAAGGATATAAAAAATAATCACACTAAAAGAACTGCAGCTGCAAAAACAGTAGTCCATTTTCCATCTTTGTCTCCCTTTGTAGATTGAGTTACATGATGGGTATTGTAAATTTGACCAGAAATTAGCCACTGTTGTCGTTTTTCATCCCAATCTTTATCAGCATCAAAAGGAATCCCCAAAGAAGAAGCCAACATTTGTGCAGCAATATCTTCAGCATAATCACCGGCCTGAGTTTCATTTTGACCAAAAGATTCGTATTCAGACAAGTAACCATATCGTTCGTTATCTTTAGGTTGTGCAATTCCAACAGAAGCAGCACAAACTCTATGAGGTTCTTTAGTTTGATTTTTAGAATATATTGTAAACAAAATTTGTCCAGCTTTAATTTTTTTCAAACCTTCCTTACGACTAATCAGTTTAGCTTTAGGAGGAAAAATACTAGAAATCAATACTAGATTAGTTCCTGCAATGCCTGCATCCCTTAAGGCATATTCAAAACTAGTCAATCTATCTTCGTGTACACCTTTACCTTTTGTAAGAAACAATTCTTTAGCTACTAAATCTAACATTTCTGAATTCCAGTTAGAGAATTATTATTTATACTTTAATTTTACAAAATAAAATCTATTTTTCAGACTTTGGTTTTTTCTTTTTCTTTCGTTTATCAGGATCGGCTTTAATTTGAGTTAAAAATATGAATGTGAAAAATGCACCCAACCCAATATTGATCAATCCCATGAAAGTAATCATAATTTTCATGTTAGGAGGAGTAATAGCAGATAATCCAATAAGCGTACCAATTATACCAGTAACAAAAAACATCATCATGAGAACTTTGACTCTAGTTGGTTCGATGTATCTCATATCAAATATCAAAAAGCCAATGTTATAAATTGAAAGCTAAACAGATTATCGTAAAAAAATACAAAATTAGCCTCAGGTAACACTTTAAACCTTGAAAAATTTTATTTTATTTCGTGCCAATGTAGCTCAGCCTGGTAGAGCAACTGATTTGTAATCAGTAGGTCATGGGTTCAGATCCCGTCATTGGCTTTTAATTTTTAAAAATACAATATTTATAAAAAATTCAATACGATTAAGTAGACAGTAACGAAAAAACACACATTATGGTTGAAGGGGATTTTGAAAACGCACCTAAAATAAATGAAAAAATTGTAAAAAAATCAACAATCAATGTGCTGATAATAACAATTATTATCATAACAGGAGTTGCAGCATTTTTTGCAGGTTCATATGTATCAAATTTTAATTCAGATACAATTTCACAAGAAGAATTAGAAAATGCAATAGCAAAATTAGAATTAAAAATTCTTGAAAAACAATTACCAACAAATCAACCAACATTACCATTAAAAATATCTTCAGGAAATAATCCAGTTATTGGAAATCCAGATGCACCAATTACAATTATAGAATTTTCAGATTTTCAATGTCCATTTTGTGCAAAGTTCCACATGCAAACACTTCCAACAATTATGGATGAATATATCAATAAAGGAACAGTGAAATTAGTATTCAGGGATTTTCCGATACAAAGCATACATCCTAATGCAGTACCAGCATCAATTGCAGCAGAGTGTGCAAATGAACAAGGTGAATTTGAACAAATGTATCACATGTTGTTTGAAAAACAAAAAGAGTGGAGTAATTTAGAAACATCTTATGCAATCACAGCATTTAATCAATATGCATCAGAATTACAATTAAATGAAGAAAAATTTGATTCTTGTATTAAAAATGTGAAATACATCGAAGAGGTCCAAAAAGATCTTAATGAAGGCAGAACGTACGGGGTTACAGGGACACCAGGATTTTTTATTGGGAATGAAAAAATAGGTTTTGTGGAATTAAAAGGTGCACAACCATTTGAGAGTTTTAAAAAAGTCATAAACTCCCAGTTAGAGAATTAGAATAACAAGCGTTTATTAGACCTGAATCGATTTTCTGGGTTATCGGAATAATGACGAATAGGCAATGAGCTTTATCGTCATTGCTTAAGAGAAGAAAACAAAATGACAAAATTTAAAGATCTAGGATTAAAAGATGAAGTACTAAGAGGAATTACTGATCAAGGATTTGAAGAAGCATTTGAGATACAAGAAGCAGTAATTCCAGTTTTATTATCAGGAAGAGATGTTGTAGGACAAGCTCATACAGGTTCAGGTAAAACAGCAGCATTTGCACTATCGATGTTAAACGACATTACACCAAAAAAAGGAATTCAAGGACTAATCATGGCACCAACAAGAGAACTAGCCATGCAAATTAGTACAGAGATTAAAAAAATGGGCAAGTATACGGGAATTAAAATTGCTACAGTGTATGGAGGACAAGGAATGGGAATTCAATTAGATGCCCTACATAGAGGAGTTGAAATTATTGTAGCAACTCCAGGTAGACTCATTGATCATCTCAAAAGAGGATCAATAGAGTTAGGAGATGTAACACATATCGTATTAGATGAAGCAGATACAATGTTAGACATGGGATTTGTAGATGACATTCAATTTATTTTAGATTTATCACCAGAAGACAGAGTGATGTCATTGTTTTCAGCAACAATGCCAACAGCAATTTTGAGACTTGGAGAAGATTATTTACACAATCCAAAACAATTCTTGTTAGATGCAGATGATCTTAGTGGAGAAGGAATAGACCAATCATTTTTAGTAATTAAAGATAGAGACAAATTCAAATATTTACTTGATTTCATTAAACCGTTAAAAGGTCAAAGCATAGTATTTTGTTCAACAAAATACAGAACCAGAGATGTTGCAAAGTATCTTCATCAAGAAAAATACAATGCAGTTGCAATAGAAGGAGACATGTCACAAAGTAGAAGAGAGCAATCAATGGCAAAATTCAGAAACGGTAAAGCAGACATCCTAGTTGCAACAGACGTAGCATCAAGAGGAATAGACGTACCAAGAGTAGAACTAGTAGTTAATTATGATGTGCCAAATCAGGAAATGGCATATTTTCATAGAATAGGTAGAACAGCAAGAGCAGGAACTGAAGGTAGAGCAATTACATTTGTATCATATTCATCAGTAGGAGATTGGAATATAATTAAACGTCAAATCAAAGTACCATTAAGAGATCTTAATCAAGAAATGAATATTGAAATTTCAATTCCAGATCCATTAAAACGACAATCATCATCAAGAAGATATGGCGGTGGTGGCGGATCAAGATCCAACTACTCCAGAGGAGGTAGAGGCGGTGGCGGAGGTTACGGCAGAGGCGGTGGCGGAGGTTACGGCAGAGGCGGTGGCGGAGGTTACGGCAGAAACACCAGAGATGACAGAGGAAGTAAAAGAAGAGACAGTGGCGATGGCAAAAATAGCTATGGCGGACGCAGTAGATGGTAATAGTACAAAAATTTAAAGACAAGAAGTTAGTAGTTGATTTAAGGTAAAGTAATGCATAAAGGATTCATTTTATTAAATTGCGATTTAGGCGCTGAAGAATATATTGTTGATGAATTAAAACAAATGCCCATTATCAGTAATGCATACTTAACTTTTGGTGCATATGACGTAATTGCTGAAATTGAAACAGAAAATCAAGAAGGATTTGAGAAAGTTGTAGCTACCATTAGAAAACTATCAAGAGTAGTCAGCACCATGACATTAAATGTAATTGACACAGGTAAATAGCTAAGAATTATTTCCTATCCAATTTCTTTTGTAATTTAGTATTCTCTTTTTCCAAGGTTTTTACTTTTTTTACAACTTTTTTTAATTCAACATTCATTTTTTTCAAATCTTTTTCTACTTTTAGTAAATTATTTAATGAACGAGGTACTTTTTTCGGAGTAATTTCTTTCGAGGATTCAGTTTTTTCTATCAATTCTATAATTTCTTACATAGTTCTTTTTAGATCTTTCTACAATAAATCAGCAAACTATGTCTCTTTTTCATTATCTTCATATCCTAATTCTTTTAGAACTTTATAGTAAGCGTCAGGATCAATTTCCTTTAACTGAACTATTACGTCAAAGAAGTTTTTTTCAACATCATCAGTCATGATTTAGCAACATATTATCCACCTAAAATTATTACGATATTTTAGATAAGAAATTAAGAAGATTAGCACTAGCAAGAAAAAAAATTTTACATAAATATCAAAAGTGAACTTGAAGACGATAGAGTAAAAAATGACAGACATAATTTGGGGTAACGGGCAAAGCATTATTTCAACAGAAAGTTTTCAACTAAATGTAACACATAGAAAAGATGGAAATTCTGAAAAATATCCAGATACAGTGAAAATCATTATTTCAGGAGTAGATTTACCAGGATTGTCAGATAACAAAACAGAGTGGACAGTGGAAAATCTTCAAAACCTCATTGTGAATGCATTTCTAAAATGTGAAATCGATTCAAAAACACAAGAAGGAGATTTAATTGCAAAAGTATCACATTCAGGAGCTGCAGGATACTAATTGTGGAAATCCATAATTGTTACAAAAAATCAAATTGAGAATAAAGACATTAAAAAAATAATTGATGGAGAAAATTCATCAATAATAATAAAGAATTTTTTAAAAAAAGAGGATTGTAAAAAAATAATTAAAAAAATATCCAGTATGAATATAGAAAAGGATTCAAAAAAATTTAATCATATTGGTCCATTTTTAATGAATTATACTACAAAAAAAGAAAAATATTTTGATAATGCAGAAAAAGCAAATGAAGTATTTAAAAAAATTTTTGTGAATGTAGAAAATCCAGTTAATAAAATTAAAACAACAATATCAAAATGCTTTCCAAATTATAAAATTGCAGAAACAAAAGAAAATCAAAGAAATTATGCATCATGCACAATTAGACGACACGAAAATGGCAAATCAATCCCACTGCACAAAGATAATGTAAGATATGAAGGAGTAGAGTATCAAGTATCAAAAATCAATAGTCAGATATCATGTATTTTACATTTACAAGAAACAGAAAAAGGAGGAAATTTATCAATATACAATAAACGATGGGAAAAAAAATTAGAGAAGTATAGAGAAATAGAATTCGGGTATAATCCAATTATTAAAGAAAATATACTAATGGATACAATTGAATCCAAATCAGGGGATCTGGTGATTATTAATCCAAATTATCTTCATGAAGTAAAAAAAATTCAAGGTAATTCAGACAGAATAACATTAGGTATGTTCTTTGGAATTGAGAATAAAACTAAAAAGATCTTCTCTTGGGCATAATTTTACACAAATTTTCAAGATCAACAATAAAAGAGAATTAAATGATTAATTTAGGATTGATAAGGGAATAATTGTTATATGAGGAAATCAGGATTGTTTCAATTGCAGAAAATTGAATATGAAGGAACAGTATGGGTACTAAATTACAATAATCCAGAGCCACTATTAGATCACGCAATTCACATGTTAGAAAGACACGGAGTAAAACGTGAAGATATGGAAATTACAGAAACACCAAAAGCAAAAGTAGGTTCAATTGTAGTGGAAATATGGCCTTACGAATTAGTTGTAGCAAGAGTGAGAACAACTAGAAACGATTCATTTATCAGCGGTACTGAATTTAATATAGAATTAAAATTAGACGAAAATGGGAATTACATAGATTACCTTTGAAGAAGAAGAAAATTCAGAATATCATTATTCTTAGTATTGCAATCGTAATCATTGGAACAATTATTGTGTATAATTATTCAACAGATATAACAAAACAAAAAGGATTACAATTTGGAAATGAATTAAGTCAAATTGAGAACAATGTTTCAGACATACAAGGAAAATTCTATTCTGAAAAAACAAAATGGGTAGAAGGAGATATTTCAAAAGAAGAGTTGTTAAAATTTTATAAAATTCACATAATTGAATTCAGAGAAGAAATTTCAGAATATGATAAACTAACACCGCCAGAATTATTTCAAAGTTCAGTTACATTATTAAAAATTTCAGCTGAAACTCAACTAGAAAGTGATTTACAATTTATCGAATGGATAAAAACAGGAGATGAAGCAGCAAAAATTAGATCAGATACTTTAATTCAAGAATCATATGAATATCAAAATTTAGGATTAGTGGAATTTCAAACTGCAAAGGTAGGCATAAAACATTATGTCGGAGGTGAGAAATTTGAGGAACCACAAGGAGTGTCACCACAAAAAGTAGTTCAAGTGTCAGAAAAAATGAAAGAGCAGTGTAATGATCAATTTAGAAATGAATCAGGGGAATTTGATTCCAATGAGATAGAAATCGAATGGTTCAATTGTAACAATAAAGCAGAAGAATGGAAAATACAACACATGCCATAAATAAAAAATAGGAAAACTATAGTAATTCAGATTTTTGTAGTAAACTCAGAACAGGAGAAATTTCTTCCAATAAATTAGATTTTTCAAGAATAGTAGGTTTTGAAAACATTACAGGAAAAGTCATAGTCAACATATCCTGATCAGTGTGAGAAATTCCAATAAAATGTGAAGTGTTATTTATTTCAGAAAGAAAAACATCCCATTTTTGTAAATGGCTAGATACACGAGTAACATTTTGCTTTACTTCAGAGATAGAGGCATTCAAATCAGTATCAAATAATTTGAATTTAACAAGAGGGATCATTATCATGCCACCCAAGACAGTGTCATGATTTTTAATTTTAGACAAAATTACATCTTCAGGATTTTTTACTTTCGAAAGATCACCATAATTAGGATCAAAATAACCAGCAACTAATTTTTTAGAATCAAATATACGAAAATACCCATCTTCAAATTCTAATTTCCACAATCCCAAGAAAATTATTCAAGGACAACTAATTAGTAAACGTTTATTCAGTAAATTAATTTTCAAAACACCCTATGGATAAATTAAACAGTATTTTTTAATTATCACTTTCAAGTAAATTTAATGCTTTTTGTAAGGATACTTCAAGATCATTAATTCTTTTTTTGAGTTCTATATTTTCATCCCTTAAAGAATCTCTCTCCTTAGTGAGTATTTCATTAAGATCCATAACATAATTAACAATAATAGACTATTTTTACATTACAATTGAAAATAGGCGCAAAAAATAGACATTACAAAGTATGCGAGTTTACTAATTTTTCATCCAATAATTTAACTTCAAAAATATCTTTTAAAAAATATTTTTGCTTCACATGATTAGCACACAGTAAAACAGAAGATTTAGAATCTCCAACATTATACACAGTAAGATTAATGGGTTTATTATTACAACATATACGATTAACATCAAATCCAGTAACTTGCGTTGCCATTTCAAACCAAATTAATTTTTGAATTTTATTAAGATGTCGTATTGATTGTAGAGCTAAAGTCTGTTTTTTAATTTGTCTCAACATTTTTCTTATTTCTGGAGAAAGGTGTTCTAACAATATTCAGAATAAATTTATCATTTACATAAGTTTTCACATTTAAAAAAAGATAATTAAATAAGCTAGGAATCAAAGTAAGAATATGACAATATCAAAAGAAAATAAAGAATTTATCAACAGTCTAATTGAATATTACGTCAGTGAATCAGAATCATATAAACAAATTGCAGAAAATTTTCTTCCAGAAGTAGAATCAATTCCAGATACAGCGTTTGGCATAATTACTGGATGTGTATATTCAGGATTTCTACAAGCATATCAAAATCAACAACAGAACCCCAGTCTAGAGGACATAGATGAATTTAATCAAATAATTAAAAATAAGGCACCATTAATTAAAAAATCAATCACCGAAACAACTGGAAGTAAATAGAAATTAAAACTAGGCACAGATCTAGTCTAAATATAGAGAAATTTCATTGGGAAATCAAAATAAAGTTATTTAAAAAAGCAGTACAGTTTAATTTGAATAATAAAAAACGAGTATATGAAAATTGATGGTAGTAAAATTATTTTTGGTTTAGGAGTTTCATCAGCTCTGGCAACGGCAGTGATTGCATTATATTTCTCAATTCGTTAAAGATAAATCATAAAGATAATACAGAAAATCAGTGTCTGCAATAAATGAATTCAAAATTACACAAATAGTAGATAATGGCCAAATAATTCAACTAACATTAATTGAAAATGTGTCTACAGAACCAATTTCACAAAAACAAATGATTATAGAAAATGTTTCTAAAAAATTAGATTCAGAAACCAAAGAACAAGTAATGCCACTACTAGAAGCTATTTTACAAGCACAACCAACTGTAAATATTAAATCATATCAACAAACACAAATTACAATATCTATGCCAAAATCAAGATATGATGGTATGGGTAGACCACAAGTTGGAAGTACAATAGACGTGAATTTAAAAAAAATCTAAAGTTTTGAATTTACTTCATCTAAAGTATGTAATGGTAACGAGCAAGAAAAATTTTTACAAATAAAAACAGAAGTTTTTTCTTCAAAAGATTTTCCACTAAAGAAAGGGTATTCAGATAGACTGTTTAATTGATCAGAATTTTGAATTGTAACTATAAATGAATTAGGCAAATAATTTCTAAGTAGGGATTTACAAAGTTCAGAATTTTCAGAATTGATAACAGTAATTTCAATAGGTTTTTCTAAATACAAAGAAAGAGTATTCAACAAATATCCAAATCCAAATGGATTTTCAGCAGCAATTTGTGCCTGAGATTCCATGATTTTAATTGAAATATCAAGAAAAGATTGTTCCTGAGATAAATGATACAATCGTAACATTACAAAAGAAGAAACAGAATTTCCAGAAGGCAAAGATAAATCATAATTACTTTTTGGACGAATAATTAATTTCTCATGATTATCAGAAGTCATAAAGAAACTACTATTTTGTGAATCCCAAAAGTGATCAATTAAATGATGACCCAGTTTTAATGCAAGTTTAAGATATTTAGAATCAGGTTCAATTTCAAATACATCCAATAATGCATTAACAAAATAAGAGTAATCTTCTAAATAACCATTAATTTTTGCAGTGCCATTTTTGTAAGTTCTTAAGAGATTACCGTCAACGAAAAGACTCTTTTCTATAAATGCAATACAATTTTTAGCAGCATCAAGATACCTAACATCATTTGTAATTCGATAACCTTTTGCAAAAGCAGTTATCATCAATGAATTCCATGAGACTAGAACTTTATCATCTAATCCAGGGGAAATTCTTTTTGATCTTATTTCTAATAATTTTTTTGAACATGAATTAATTATTTCATATACTTCTTTTTCAGATATTCCAAAATTAAATGCAACAGTGGAAACATTAAGATTATTACAAAGAATACTATTTCCCTCCCAATTGCCACCATCAGTTACATCAAAATAAAGACAGAATAAATCAGCATCACTTCCAAGTATTTCTTTAATTTCTTTTTTAGTCCAAACGTAAAATTTTCCCTCTACACCTTCAGAATCTGCATCATAAGCAGAATAAAATCCACCCTCAGAAGAAGTCATTTCACGTAAAACAAAATCAAGAGTTTTTTGTAAAACATTAAGATAAAATTGGTCGTTAGTAATTTGATAAGCTTCACAATAATTTACAGACATGAGAGCATTATCATAAAGCATTTTTTCAAAATGAGGAACCAACCATTTTGTATCAGTAGAATACCTATGAAATCCACCTCCAATTTGATCAAAAATTCCGCCCTTTGCCATTTTGTTTAGAGTTTTTAATGCAAACTCATTAAATTTTGGCAAATTAGCCATTTGAGAATATCTAAATAAAAATGAAATATTTGCAGCGTTTGGAAATTTGGGAGCTGAACCAAATCCACCATATGTAGGATCCCCTAATTGAAATAAATTCATTGCAGCTTCATCAAGCAAAGTTCGCTCTAATTTTGTAGGAACAGTAATTTTTTCGGTTTTATGCAATGCATGAATAAAACTTTCTGCAGATTTTTCAATATCTTTTGGTTTTTCTTTCCATGCTTGTGCCAATTGTCTACAGATACTCCCAAACCCAGGTCGGCCATAGGAATCCAATACAGGAAAATAAGTTCCAACGTAGAAAGGTTTTTGATCAGGAGTAAGAAAAACGCTTAAAGGCCAACCACCCTGACCCGTTGTAATTTGACAAGCCTTTTGATAAATATCATCTATGTCAGGACGCTCTTCTCTGTCAACTTTTATGTTTACAAAATGTTCGTTCATAAAATCAGCAACATCATTATTTTCAAATGATTCATGTGCCATCACATGACACCAATGACATGCACTATAGCCAACACTTAGAAAAATGGGTTTATTCTCATCCTTAGCTTTTTGTAATGCCTCGTCATTCCACCCATACCAATTAACAGGATTTTCTGCATGTTGAAGTAAATAAGGACTAGTTTCATGAATAAGATTATTTTCAGCCATAACTAATCATAGATTTTAGAATATTTGTACCTAGAGATAAAAATAATTACCAAATTCCCTTACCTTCAGTCAATTCATAAATTCTAACATTAATTCTTTTAAGAAATTTTGATTTTGATTTATCAGCTTTTTTGTCATGACTGTAATCTTTTTTTTCAAGTAATTCTTGTAGTCGTGCTAATTGTTCTAAAGATAATTTATCAAATTCATGTTTAGAGGAAGAAATTAAAGTTAATAATTTAATTCGTTCACGGTCTTCGGAGCTAATATCAGCCATATCATGGTACATATTATTTTAAAAATAAGTCTTATCTTGACTACATAATTTAGAAGTAAAATCAAAACAGTATGTTAAAATTTAATGAAAAAATTTTTGATTCATGGGAAAAATGCGTGCAATGGTACTTTCAGAATGTGCTAAAATTGAAACAAATCCATTGAAATCAACTATCATAGATAAACATCAAATTGAAAGAGAAAATGAAATTTTACTAAAAATAGAAGCTTGTGGCGTATGTCATTCACAACTTCATGGAATTGAAGGGGACTGGAAACATATAGGAATTCCAGCATCATTGCCAATTGTTCCAGGACACGAGGTAGTTGGAGAAATAGTTGAAATAGGAAAAAAAGTTACTAAATTTAAAATCGGAGATAGAGCAGGAATTACTCCATTATTGGAAGCATGTAAAAAATGTCAATATTGTGATGAAGGAAAAGAGTATCTTTGTGAATCATCAAAAATTACTGGAGAGACATTGAAAGGGGGATACTCAGAATACATCACAGTTACAGAAGATTTTGCCACAAAAGTTCCAAGTAGCATGAAATCAGAATACGCAGCACCATTATTTTGTGCAGGAATTACCGCATACAAAGCAGTTAAAGCTGCAGAACCAAAAATAAATAAAAAAATTGGAATATTTGGAATTGGTGGAGTAGGTCATATGGCAGTACAATTTGCCAAAATAGAAAAATGTGATGTTATTGCATTCTCCAGAACACAGAATCATCTGGATGTTGCAAAAAGATTAGGTGCCATGGACACAATGATATTTTCTAAAGAACAGGAAGAATTTCTAAACAAGTTAAAAGAGAAACAAGGATTGTTAGATGCAGCAATTGTATTTGCTCCAGCAGACATTGTAACAGATACTGCAATTAAAGCAGTAAAGAAGGGAGGAATAATTGTAATAGCAACTGTAGGCAAAAATCCAGAATTTAGTGCATTTGAAGAAAAAACAATTCGAGGTACATTGATAGGTTCAACAAAGGATATGGAACAAGTAATCAAGATATGTGATGAAAACAAAATTGAAGTAATTTATGAAACATTTCCTCTAGATAAAGCAAATGAGGCATTACAAAAATTAAAAGATTCAAAAATAGATGCACGAGCAGTATTAGTTCCACAGGATTAGAGGTAACATAAGAAAGAAAATGAATTGTAATAGATGTCACCACACAGATGAAGCTCATATTCCAGATAAAGAAAGTAAATTAATGATAAAATTAGGAAAATGTAAAATTCCAACGTGCACATGTCTACAATTTATGAATCCAATTCAAGAAATTGATGAGGATTTATTGTAAATCTATTAAATTATTCCTAAATCATTTAATTCCTTTTGTATTTCTGAGTCAACTCTTGCACCAGAACCACATTTACTGCACATACCTGTTTCATTTGGATCTTCAGACATTTTTTTCTCACATTCTACACATTTCTCAATACCTTTTTTGAATCCCATACTAGTAGTTCATCACACCAGCTTTATGTATTTTGTATTAACCGTAATGTGATCATAATAATTCATATACGAAAAAGAATCAAGATATACGTGGATAAACATAAACCATCAGATGAAATGATCAAAGATTTAGATAATCTATTATCAAAATTAAATGCAATGGAAATTGTTGCAGCAGACGAATATCAAAAAAATTCAGTTAAAATTATGAGAGCATTAGTAGAAGGGCAAATGCATTCAATTAATGAATTTCAACATATGAAAAAGGCATTAGATTTACTAACTTTACAATTATTCGATGTACAAAACAAAGTTAAGAATTAAGTCTAGTATCACTAATCCCACAACTGCTACAACGGTATAGATTAGATTTTTGAAGTTCCTTTTCTAATTTCATTTCGTGGCCACAACACGCACAAGCAATCTTATCTGGATCTTTGTCTGATTCATCATTCATCTTTGTCAGATTCCTCTGAATCCTTATCTGATTCCTCTGAAGCCCTTACAACATAATCAGGTTTAGACTCAGGGATATCATCAGAATTACAATGCGGTTTGTATTGAGAAATAATTTTTTGAATTACATTACGTCTTTTTTCATCACTGGATTCAAACATAGGCAATATTGCAAGATACAAAGATTGTTCAGATCCAGATTGCTTAAGCCAACATTGGAATTGATCATGAGATGTAAAAAAGGACTTATCATCAGTTTTTTGACAATCACCAGCATAAAGAATATCAAATTTATCCTTGTTTCTGGATAAAATCAAATAAACTAATTTTTCCATAGGAGGACCCCATTCAGACATTGGAATAGGTCCAAGAAACTCATATTGAAGAATTTGAATGCTCATCAAATGTATTTCAAAGTACTTTCTTTTCTTTTTATCGGAAAATAAGGTCTAGTGGCAAGATCTAAAAAACAAATCTAGACTTGAAAAGATTAAATTCAAGCCTTATTGATTCCACATAAATGAAGAAATCCCAAAATATGAGGCAAGTCGGATATTCCATGATTCTAGTTTCAGCAAGTTTAGTAGCAGTTTTAGTAATAGGGTTACTAATTGGCGAAGATGTCCTATATGCAGATAACATGTCAAGAGATAACACAGCACATTTCAATGAATGTAAAGCAAATGATTTCAAAACAGATGGATGTGAGATATACTGGGATAGAATTAACAATGAAATCTCAGGAATTTATGTAGATTTAGAAAATTAATCTAAAAATCATTTTTAATAGAATTTGCTTTATTTTGATAAATTTGAGCCTTCTCTGCATTATCTAATTCATTTAGGTAAATATCAGCAAGTTGTTGTAAAGGGTAAAAATCATTAGGAGAAATATCAGATAATTTTTTCAAACATTCTATTTTCTTATCCAAGTCAGAAATTTCGACATAACAGCTGTATAATTCAATTAAAATTTTAGGATCATTAGTATTTAATTCAAATTGTTTTTTTAACTTTAGTATTTTTTTCTGAGTGAGTTTAAGTGATTTTGAGCTAGGAGTATTTTGTTTTAATTCAAGACTTTTTTTAATTTTATTCATTAATCCCATAATTATACATGAACATACTAGAAATTAAGAGTGTATATAAAATAAAAACTAATAACCATTTGCAAAATCAGATACCATATTCTTATCTTTAGTTAATCTATTCATTGCAAAAAATGCACCACCAACAATACCAGCTTGGTAAAAAGTATATAAGAAAATACCAGAAGAAGTAGGATCAGATTTTGTAAAACTTAAAGCAAGAACAGTAACAAAAACAAATGTACTAGCAGATGAAACAAATCTATTTAAAAATCCAGAATCCAAACCTACAATTCGTTTTGTTGCAGCAGCCATTAACATAATACTGGAAATAATAAGAAATGTGGCACCACCATTAGCCATGATAAATGTATGTACCCAGGTCAACAATCCATCTTCAAAAATAGATACATCAGGCATCACACTTCCACCATTTATTGCAAAGTTTACAGAACTAAACATACCACCCATTACAAAAAAGAATAAGAATATTTTTACAATTGATCTTTTAATTGGACTACGAATTTCTGTTGGATTAACAGCTCGTTTTGTAATTTTTATGCCATATAGAAATCCAACAGCCATTGCAGGTAAAAACATCAAATTAATTAAAATTGGGGATTCTCGATTGATAGCATCAATTTGAGGATGAAAAATAAGGAATAGTAGTAGAGCTAACAAAGCAGATGAAGCAAATAAAATCAAACCAAGGTATTTGTGCCCAGTAGATTCAGATTGACCATTCCAGTCGTACATTTTATCTAGTCATGAGAAAATGATTAAAGACAGAATCCAAAAATGATTTGTTCAAAGTATCAATTCTGTTTACCCTTTTTAATGGAAATTAAATAAAATAGTCATGAGTAAAGGATATCCAATTATTGGAATTGGGATAATTTCATTCATTTTCGGCTTAATTTTTGATCTTCAAGGACAATCAATAGTAGGTCCAAAATCATCTTTCATGTATGCCAATCCAGATTGGATCACATATGGAATTCAGATAATGATTGGAGGAATCATAATTATTGGAATTGGCAGTGTATTGAGAATTTTAAAAAAATAACAGTATCAAAATCCTGCGGCAATAGGATCATCAGGTTTCATAACCTCCCTCAACAAAATTGTTGCAAAAGACCCACGAGATAATGAAAATTCAACATTATTTTTATTAGAAAAATAATCAGAGCAGTGAATCGAAGCTTGCCTAAATCCACCTTCGCTGCTGACTTCTTGCATTTCTTTAATGAAAAAATCTTTTGGAGTAATTTCTTCTTGAATTAAAATTTTAGAAATTTGATGATCAAATCTTGTTTTTTTATAATACGAATAACCAACAAAAGGTAATGACAAATATTGTTCAATTCCATCTTTAAATTTTCCAATTATACTTTTAGAATCATAACAGACATCACCAGATTTAGCTTCAAATAAATTCTCACCGTCTAAAAATGCAGAACTAAGAGATTGATTAAAAATAAATGATTGATATGCTTGGATATAAAATCGTCTCAAAGACAACGGAATTGCACGTATAGCACGAATGGAATCATCGTGATCAATCATTTCTTTTAAAACAATTTTTTCAATATCCATTTGAGATGGAACTTGGTCATAATATTTTTTATAATTTGTTTTATCAGAAAGTTTTTCGCGAATTTCAGAATTTTCGGCAGAGTCATATGAGGAAGTGAAAGATAAAATCAAGTCAACAGCCATATCAAAATCTCTGTGTAGAATTGCTTTTCCAATTAAATGAGTAACAGGTCTTTTTGAACCAAATCTCTGATATCCATAGAAATTCAAAACATGATTATGTTCATTAAAAGAGGATAAACCATCAGAGCAATCAGAAATTTGAATTTTAAAATTATTACCAATCATATCTTTTTTAGACAGTGGTTTTTTGGTAAATCCAATTTTTGTAAGAGAGTATTTTTCAGTGGAAAAATCTTCAATTGGCTTACCCTTGTGAGGTGAACCAACATATTGTTCAGTTACAGCAGAAGCGTCTTTTAGTCCTAGAGACTTTAAACGGACACCAGTTTTTCGAAAAACTCCAGATAAGGCATGATTAGTATCAATTTTTTTCTTTTTTAGTTTGTAAACAGCATAACCACTTTCATCAGTTATAGAATTTGTGGCACGTTTAGAAATTAATTCAGAAACTTCAAAGTTCTCAGGATTAATTCTAATTTTACCACCAATACCAGGGAATTTTGAAGTGTAAACAGAGATTCCTATTTGTGAATCAATATCAGATATCACTCTATTATCACTGTAAGGAATTTGCCAATTGTGATATCAGAAGATTCTGCACCAAGTAAAATTTTGTATGTTCCAGGTAACGCATCATCTGAAGCTGAAATCTTAACATGTATTGCAACAGGATTATCAGAATTTAATTCAAAAGTTTCAACAGAGTCATGAATTAGTTCAACTTTTAAAAAATCATGAGTTGTAGATATTACAGATGAAAGAGATAGAATATCATTTTCAAATTCAGAATTGATTATGAAATGGAATGTTGCAGAATCATCAGAAGTAATATTCAAAACATCATATTCAAATTGAATTTCAAGAGGCAAAGATACAGAAGTATCTACAACACCAATTTTATTTTCAACCCACTCAGTAAACCAAATTTTATCTCCAGATACTGTAAAATCAAAAACTTGTGCAATTCCACAGTTATCTAAAACTTCAGTACCCGAATCACAATCACCCCAATTAGGATTCTTTGAGGGTATATGGTATTCTACAAGAGATTGTGTTTTTGGATTCATTACAGAAATATTATTTGCAGTTTGTTCATTAAATACAAGTCCTCCCTGATTATCATTTTCAATCCAATAAGGTCGAGATATAGGAGATTTGATGATACCTGTTTGGTTACCATATGTCTCAAACATAGGTTCAGCCGTAACATATTGAATAAATTTTTCAGTAGAAGGTTCAAAACTAAAGAAGGATGAAGAAGTGGTATCAGCTATCCAAAGTAAACCATCATCAGAGAAGGTTATTCCATTAGGAGTTAGTAACTGTACAGGTAACGCATATGCACTAATGTAATCAATTAAAGGTAAAAATTGTTCACCAGAGTCATATACATCATTACGATAATCATTTTGGTTAAATTTAACTAAAAATCCACCTTGTTGAAATAACCAATTAGTATACCAAATGTCGTCATTTGCATCTAACGCAAAGTCAGCAGTTACAGAATCATCAATGGCAGATGGAATACTAAGATAGTTTACATCATCTTCAGTAGGATTAACATCTAAAATAGTTAATTTGTTTCCTGTAAAATCATTAATAATAATTTGAGAACCTTCAATAGTTAATCTCTGAGGCAAAGAATCACCGCCGGAAGTAGGATAAGATAATCGTTCATATGTTTCATCAATAGTTGAAAATTTCCAAATAGAGTCATAGGTTTCATCAGTAAACCAAACTGAACCGTCAGGAGCATAATCAATTCCCCACATCATTGAACGACCACCATTAGGCCATGTGGGATTATCATATTCAGTAAAAGTTTCAGTAATAGGATCAAATTTTGCCAAATTTCCAGTATTAGTTTCAGCAAACCAAGCATTACCATCATAATCAGATGTAATAGCTAACGGATTAGTACATTCAGTTGGAATCAAATATTCAGTAACATATTTTGTTGACTTGGCATCACCACCAGAACTACAAAAAGTGGTTCTTTGATTATCAGGGAAATTATCAGCAGGAGTTCCAGTAATTGTAACTTCAGGATCATTCATTGCAGCATAATCCACGTCTTCATCAAATCCAGGAATCGCAATTAGAACTCCAGAAGTCAACATGAGTCCACCGAGAAAAGCAAATGCCAAAATTCCCTTAGTCTGTTTTTTCACAAAGTTTTTCGGATCATACTGTTAATATCTTATTCCCAGTAAATCACAATAATTTCAAATCACCAGTAATTTTATCAATTAAATTTTCAGGTGCAGGTCCAATAGAAATACACGTAGTTGTACCAGGGGCCAATTGAGTGTGTCCAGCATCAGAAACTTCAGACCAAGGAAGATTCAAATCAATAGCATGTCTTTTCACTTCTTGCAATGGCTTAATGCCTGAAACTTTTACAACCACTTTTTCTTGGCCACCCCACCATTCAGACCACCATTCAGGATGAGATTTTCTAACATGTTCAGCACCTAAAACACAAGCATGTCCCACTTGTGCAGCTATCTTACCTTTACCCATATCAAGATCAGTCCTAACTACAATTACCTGCTTTATGTCACCCATGACATTATGAAGAACAGGCACAATGAAAAACTTTGGAATTAAATAATTGACAAAGAACCAAAATCTGTGTACTATGACGTAGTTGTTGCAGGAGGAAGTGTTGCAGGGCTATTATCTGCCAGAGAAATTTCTTCAAAAGGATTTTCAGTCTTAGTAATTGAAGAAGACTATGAAATTGGAACACCAGAACATTGTGGTGGACTGGTAAGTATTGCAGGTTTAGAAGAATTAGGAGTAATCCCGTTTAGAAAAACATTTGATCATATGATGGAATCTGCAGAAATAAAATCACCAGATGGAAAAAGTTTTACAATAAATTCGAAAAAACAAAAAGTAGTTGAAATTAGTAGAAGAGAGCTAGATAAACAAATTGCATTTCAAGCTCAAAAAAATGGAACAGAAATTAAAGTTAGAACAAGTTTTCAAGAAGTAACAAATACAGGAATAAGAACTAATGAAGAAAATATAGATTGTAAAATTTTTGTTGATGCAAGAGGAGTATCATCACTAATACATAAAGACAGAACAGGGATATTATCATCAGCACAATATGAGATTTATGCAAATTGGATTAAAAAAGGAAAAGTAGAAGTAATTTTTGATCAAGAAAAATATCCAGGATTTTTTGCATGGGTAATTCCATCCAACGAAGGAAAAGGGAAAGTAGGTGTAGCAGGAAAAGGGATTAACGTGTCAGATACATTAAATGAAATTCTTAAAGAAAAAGGAAAATATTCAACAATTAGAAAAATATTTGCACCGATTTGGATTAAAGGTCCAATTGAGAAATTCGTGGATGGGAAAACAGTGATTGTAGGAGATGCTGCAGGGCAAGCAAAACCAACAACAGCAGGAGGGATATTCACTAGTGGTATGGGAGGGGTTTTTGCAGGGCAAGCAATTTCTAAATTTTTGAAAACAAATGAAATTTCACATCTACAAGAATATCAAAAGAGATGGACAGAAAGATTTGGAAAGGAATTTGATAAACAATTACTTGCAAGAAAAATATTAGAAAGATTAGACAATCAAACAATCAACAAATTATTTGAATCAATCACACCAGAAATAACTAATGAAATTTCAGAAAAGGATGATTTTGATTTTCATACAAGTTCAATCATTAAATTACTAGGGATCAAAGGATCTCTGAAAACAGCTCAGACACTAATCAGTGGAGAGTTCAAAAAAATATTGGGTTAAAAAGAGATAGAAGTTTTAAGGAAAGTATAAATGATGTTTACAGAAAATTTGAGCATGTCATCTACTATATCATTACCAACATGCAGTTGTTGTCATAGACCAATTATGCCTAATGATAAATGTGTAAAATTCAATTGTCCTAATTGTGGAGTAGACCTTATTTGGAGATGTGAAAGTTGCAGAGAAGCCGCAAGAAATTATACTTGTTCTTCATGTAATTTCCAAGGACCTTAAACAAAATGACAGATATTGTTTTGATAGCAAAAATCCTTCCAACAGGAATGGAAGTAGATTTAGACAAATTAGCAGAAAACGTAAAAACATCATTAAAAGATGGAATTAGTTTAAAGCGACATGCAAAAGAACCATTAGCTTTTGGATTAGAATGCCTAAAAGCAGAATTTGTATTAGAAGATAAAGAAGGACAGATGGATTCACTAGAAGATACTGTTAGAGCAGTAGAAGGCGTTAGTGAATTTGAAGTACTTAGCATGAGTCGTAATTAACATAGCAGGAATTAAGTGATTTTTTGGTCCGCAAAGAAGAGCCTTTGCAAATGAGAATTGGTGAAGCAAAACAAAGAGACGTAGGTAAAAAACGTGCCAGAGTAGGTCCTGAAGCAATGGATTTTCTTAAAGCAGAACCAGGAGATATTGTAGAAATAATGGGCTCAAGAACAACATGTGCAATTATTTGGCCAGTAGATGAAGATGAAAAGTTTCCAGACATTATTAGAATCGATGGACAAACAAGAAAAAATGTAGGTGGAACTCTAAATGATATTGTCAAAATAAGAAAAGTAACATCAAAAATTGCAAAATCAATTACACTAACACCAGTTAATGACATAGTAACAATAGATAAGGAATTCACAGATTTTGTAAAAAATAGACTCAAAGGGTTGCCAATTACACATGGTGATGAAATATCGGTAATGATATTAGGAAATTCCATGGATTTCAAAATTTCAAAAACAACTCCAAAAGGAGTAATCAAAATAGACAAAACAACTGAAGTGAACATATCATCTGAAACTTCAATCGATAGAAAGGTTAGAGTTACATACGAAGAAGTCGGAGGTTTAAAAGAAAAAACTAAAGCAATGAGAGAAATTGTAGAGTTACCATTACGACATCCAGAATTGTTTGCAAGATTAGGAGTTGAGCCACATAGTGGAATTTTACTTTATGGTCCACCAGGATGTGGAAAAACATTACTTGCAAAAGTTATGGCAAGTGAATCTGAAGCTAACATGTACCCAATTAATGGTCCAGAAATTATGAACAAGTATTACGGAGAAACAGAAGCAAAATTAAGAGATATTTTCAAAGAAGCAAAAGATAATTCTCCAAGCATAATTTTCATTGATGAAATTGATGCAATTGCACCAAAAAGAGAAGAAGTGTACGGAGATGTTGAAAAAAGAGTTGTGGCACAATTATTGGCATTAATGGATGGGTTAACAGACAGGGGAAATGTAATCGTGTTAGGTGCAACAAATAGACCAGACAGCGTAGATCCAGCACTTAGAAGACCAGGAAGATTTGATAGAGAATTCGAAATTACAGTTCCAAATGAAGATGGAAGGTATGAAATTTTACAAATCCATACTAGAGGAATGCCAATTAACGAAGACATAGATCTTAAAGGATTATCTACAGAATTACACGGATATACAGGTGCAGATATCAAATCACTTTGCAGAGAAGCTGCTATGAAATCAATTCGAAGATACCTACCAGAAATTGATCTTGAAACAGAAAAAATTTCTTCAGAAGTACTACAATCAATGCAAATTAAATTAATTGATTTCTACGATGCAATGCATGAAGTAGTTCCCACAGCAATGAGAGAATTTTACATAGAAAGACCAAAAGTGTGGTGGAGTGATGTAGGAGGATTAGAGGATATTAAAAAAAGTTTAACAGACAACATAATCACCGCAATAAAAGAACCAAACAAATTTACAAAAATGGGCATCAAGCCTCCAAAAGGTGTTTTACTTTATGGTCCACCAGGATGTGGAAAAACATTACTTGCAAGAGCAGTAGCTACAGAAACGGGTGCAAATATGATATTAGTTAGAGGTCCAGAAATTCTTTCAAAATGGGTAGGAGAATCAGAAAAAGCAGTGAGGGACATATTTAGAAAAGCAAAAGCATCATCACCATGTATAGTAATTTTTGATGAATTAGATTCACTTGCAAAATTAAAAACAACTGAAGGCGGTGCAGGAGAAACAATTCTAAGTCAATTGCTAACAGAAATAGAAGAGGGCATATCATCACGAGTTGTAGTGATAGGAATTACAAATAGACCAGACATCATAGACAATTCATTATTACGAACAGGTAGATTAGATCTTGTTCTTTATGTGTCACATCCAGATGAAAAAGGAAGGTTAGAGATCATTAAAACACTAACAAAAAAAATGCCATTAACAAACGACGTAAAATTGCAAGAAATTGCAATTGCAACACAAGGTCATACAGGAGCAGATTTAGCTGCATTATGTAGAGAAGCAGCAGTTCATGCAATGAGAAATAATTCATCAAAAATTACCAGTCATGACTTTGCAGTTAGTTTGAAACAAGTAAAACCATCAATCACCAAAGAAATAGATCAGTGGTATAACACCATAAGAGAAAGTATATCTAATGTAGTACCCAAGTCAGGAGAGAAAGCATTTTACGGTTAATCATGACAATCCCATTAAGAAACACAATATTTGAAAAAATTAAAGAAGCAAACTCACTAACAGATGTTGAACTATACAAGAGTTTAACAAAAGATGGACTAAATTTACCAGAAGATAAATTTAACAAATTACTTTTAGATTTAGAAATTTTAGGACTAATCAAAGTAGCTTGGTTTACAAAAGATGAACGTAGAATTGAAGTAATAATAGTTGAAAAAGAAGAGGATCCAATTGAAAAACAGAATAAAGAAGTAATGGAAAAAGATTATGAAGCAAGTTTTCCTGGATTAGATAAGTAAGTAAAAAAATTAAATTAAAGGAAAATGAAAAGCTGCATCTAATGCGACTGCAACAAAAATTATTGTCAAATAAGGAGCAGTTACTTTGTATGCTTTCCAAGCAAATTCAGATGTAGGTGTTTTTGTTAATTTGTAATGATATACAAGCATCAATCCACCAGATACAGATGCAATAATTGCATAAACAATTCCCAATCCATCAGGAATTAATACTAGAATTAAAGAATAAGGAATTAAAATCAAAGTATTTCCCAAAATAAATTTAGATGTTTTTTGCATTCCAATAACAACAGGTAACATAGGAACTTCAGCTTGTGCATATTCATCCTTAATTTTCATTGCAAGGCACCAAAAGTGAGAAGGAGTCCACACAAATACTAAAAAGCCAACTAAAAATCCTAACAAGTCCATACTGCCAGTTGCAGCAGCCCATCCAGCCCAAGCTGCAGCACTACCAGCAATTCCACCAATTACAATGTTAGAAGTATTTCTACGTTTGAGCCAAACAGTGTAAATTATCACATAAGAAAATATTCCCACTGCAATGAAAAATGCAGAAATAGCATTAAGTGCAAAGAATCCATAAATTACAGAAATACAACTTACAGCTAATCCATATAACAAAACATTCGATGCAGCCATTCTTCCAGAAGGAATAGGTCTAGAACTAGTTCTACTCATTTTAGGATCAATGTCTTTATCATAATAATGATTTAATGCACTAGATCCAGCAGATGCCAAAGCTCCAGCTATAATGATATGTAAATAATCTAGGTATTCTAGCGGAGGAGATCCAGGAACTAATTTACTTGCAGCATACATGGATGTAACTGCAGTAATTACTAAAAGAACAACAATTCGTGGTTTAGATATTTCGATGATTTCATTAATTCCCAATTTACTCTATCCAGTTACAAAGTGGTTTTATTCCTTGTTGTAGATCCATTATATTTCAAAAGGAATAAGTATCTCACCCCTACCAGCTTATTTTAATGAGTAATTGGGACCTATTAATGCCAGGCATGGGCCTTACAGGCGTAGGATTAGCAGGCCTCATATTGTCATATGCAGGAATTGCACATACATTCATCGATGGTATGCATGCATTAACAGGATTAACAATGTTTGTAGGACTAATTTTTACAGCGGCAGGAATTCTAGATGGAGGTATTTCTACAAGCAATAGAGCCAAAATTACAACTTTGGTAATTGTTGCAATTTCACTAGGATTTGGAATCTATGCATTAGGTACAATGAATACATCAGACTTTACACTTACAGTAGTACTAATTTTACTAGCAGTTGCACTTCCAGCATTAGCAATAGGATACATTGCAATGAAAAAACCAGGAAGTCTAAAACCAATTGGTTTAGTTTTAGGATTAGCAGTTGCCAGTGCTATGGTTATTTGGATTACAGCAGGAACAATGAGTGAACAAGACGCAGAGATAGCAGAAGAAATGATAAATGAAGATGCAATGGAAGGAGAAGTGACAGGACCAATTTTTGCAATTGAAATCCTCAAGGATTCAGCACAAGAGGGAAATCCAGATTATGATCCAGACAGAGCAGTAGTTACACAAGGACATACAGTAGAATGGATTAATGCAGACATTGCACCACATACAGTTACCAGTTCAATTGATTATGGTGAAACATTTGATTCAAGTTTAATCAGTGCAGGAGAGACATTTACTTTAGATACAACTAATTTAGAAATTGGAGAATACGAATACTTGTGCATAGTTCACCCATGGATGATTGCAACATTAGTTGTAGAAGCACCAAAAGAAGCAACCAAAATTATAATTCCTGAAGGTGCAGCAATTCCAGAAGAAGGTAAAATATTCTATGATCCAGAAACAATCAACATTACAACTGGAACTACAATAGAATGGATTAACGAAGATCCTGCAATGCATACAGCAACATCAGGTAGTCCAACGAATGGAGCTGATGGAGTATTTGATTCACAAATATTGAACATCAATGATACATACCAATTTACATTTACAGATGCAGGTAATTATGATTATTATTGTATTTTACATCCATGGATGCTTGGAACTATTAATGTAGAATAGATTTGCAGGAAATTATTTTACAACAATCATACAAAAAAACTCTTTCACAGTATTCAGAAAATCAAAAACCCAATGAATCATGTGCATTATTATTTGGAAAAAATAATCAAGTTCTGGATATTTTTTTAACTGAAAATATTGAAGAATCACCAATAAATTTTACAATATCAAATGAACAATTGATAGAAGGGTACAAAATGGCTGAAAATAAAAAAATGGAAGTCATAGGAATATTTCATTCCCACCCCAATTCAGATGCATTTCCTTCAAATACAGATAAAAAATTCATGCAAAGTAATCCAGTAGTCTGGATAATTTACTCAGGAATAAATAAAAACTTCAGAGCATTTATTCTGGATTCAGAAACCAAAGAAATCCCAATTAAAGAAAAATAGACTTGATCAAATGTAAGAATATGGAATCAGCTTTGGGATTAAATATCCCTTATTTTAACAAAAAATATGGAAATTCACGTATACGACACTTATGTCAAAGCAGCAGACGGACACACCATGCACTTTGATGTAATTACTGGTGAAAAAGATCATCCTAAAGCAATTGAATTTGGTAAGGAATGGTTAAAAGAAATAGGAGAGGGAGAAGCAGAAATGACACAAAACGAATGTACTTTCTGTCACTCACAATCTTGTCCAGAGCCTGTAGAACAGGCAATTAAGGAAAAAGGTTATTTCATTCAAAAAATGGAAGGCTGTCCTTAAACATTTTTTTTATTTTTTAAAATAAAATTTTTTTACTACTTACAACAGTATTCATTTCATGAGTAAACAAAAATATTCAAAAGGTACAATATATGGAGATAAAAAAACAAAGTGGATTTGTGGTTGTTTTCAGACCACAGATAATTATTTTAAATTTTGTAACAAACATGATCAAACTTTAGAAAAAGCAATTCAAGCTCAAATTGATGAATTAGATATGACTTTGGTAATTGAATAAAATAATTAAATTGAAAGAATTGCAACAAATGCAGATACAAATACAATTGCAATAGTATTAAGTAATTTAATCACAGTGTTAAGGGCAGGTCCAGCAGTATCTTTGTAAGGATCTCCAATAATATCACCTACAACTGCAACTTTGTGAACTTCAGAACCTTTCTCACCATTCATTTCAACTAACTTCTTTGCATTATCCCATGCACCACCAGTGTTAGCTAAGTGATATGCTAATAGAATTCCAGTGACAACTGCACCCATTAATAATCCAGCTACTGCAGTAGGTCCCAATAAAATACCCAAGATAATTGGAGAAATGATTGCAACAATTGCTGGTTTCCATAGTTCTCTGATAGAAGCTACAGTTGCAATATCCACACATTTAGCATAATCAGGTTTAGAAGTTCCTGCAAGAATTCCAGAATCAGCCTTAAATTGTCTTCTAACTTCATCTACCATCTTACCTGCAGCTCTAGAAACTCCATTGATTAATTGGCCAGTAATAATAAATGGAATCAATCCACCAATTAATAATCCAACAATAATTGCAGGGTTTGTTAAACTATAATTTAATTCTAAAACACCTTCAAATACATGTGCAGCTTCAAATTGGAAAGCTTGTATCATAGCTAGTGCAGCTAATGCAGCACTAGCAATAGCGAATCCCTTAGTAACAGCCTTAGTTGTATTTCCTACAGCATCAATTTCATCAGTGACTTTACGATTTTCTTCTCCCATTCCAGTCATTTCAACGATTCCACCTGCATTATCAGCAATTGGTCCAAATGCATCAATACTCAAAACAATTCCTGCAAGACTTAACATAGCCATAGCAGTCAAGGAAGTTCCAAAAATACCATAAAGTACTGGGTCTGCACCTTCAGGAGCTGCAGATGAAGAGATAGAATATGAAATAATAATTGCAACAACTAATGCAATCATGAAGGGTCCGGTTGATTGCATTCCTTTGATAATTCCCATCAGTGTTAATGATGCATATCCCCATTTTGCAGAATCAGCAATTTCTTTTACTGGGCCTTTCTTGTAACTGGTATAGTTATCAGTAATTTTTTGAATAACAGGAACTAGTACAACACCAATAACAGTGGTTCCAAATAATGCATATGCAGTAGAAGACTGGTCAATAAATTGTGTAATAAACACATAGTTTAATGCAATTGCAATAGCAGCTGAAACATAAAATGAACGATTAAGAGGTTTCATAACATCAGTTACACCTTTTGAACCAACAATTAAAACACCAACAATGGATGCAATCATTCCAGAAGATCCAATTAAAATTGGATAAAGGAAAAAGTTTGGTGCGCCAATTAATGCTGCAATCAATAGTGCTGCAAGAATTGTAACAATATAAGATTCATAAACATCAGAACCCATTCCTGCTGCATCTCCAACATTGTCACCAACATTATCTGCAATTGTAGCAGGATTTCGAGGATCATCTTCGGGAATATTTACTTCAACTTTACCCACCAAGTCAGCACCCATATCTGCAGCTTTAGTAAAGATACCGCCACCGATTCTAATGAATAATGCAATAAGACTAGCTCCAATTCCAACTCCTGCAATAGTAATTGGATCAGGATAAATTAAATACAAACCAGTGATTGCTAAAAGAGCCATTGCAGGTACTGCTAATCCAACAGTAGCTCCACCTCTAAAGGCCATAGCAAATGTCTTACCAAGACCATCACCACTAAGATTTGCAGCTCTAACTGCTGCTTTTACTGTAATTTTTAATGAGATAATACCAGCAACTGCAGATAATGCTGCACCCACTGCAAAAGCAATTCCATTTGATGGTTGCAAAAATGCTCCAATAATTACCGATAGTGCAATTGCAACAGGAATGATAATTTTCATTTCACGTTTTAGAAATGCTGATGCACCTTCTTTAACAGCATTTGAAATATCCATCATTTCTTTAGTACCAGAAGGTTGTTTGGTAATCCAAACAACTAATCCACCAGCTACTAAAAAGGAAACAATTCCACAGATAAACGGAAGAATTTCAGCAAAATCCATAGTTATATCCCATTTCCCATTTCTTATAAATATACATCAAAAAGAAAGGATTTTACTTCTTTTCTTATATGGTGAAAAAGTTTTTCCACGAAGTCCTTGTCGCACTAATTTATTGAATCGTTTTCCATGTGCAAGATATGGAAATCTCATATGGATTAATTCATGAACAAGTGTATTTTCAAGTGTTTTTTCATCAGGAATTTTTCTAACATTTATGAAAACTAAATTATGTTGTAAATAAGATACACCGTAATATTTGTAAGCTGATGTACGACGACCTTCAGTCATTTCTCTAGGAGCATCAAGAACCTCTTTAGTAGATAATAAAATCACAGGTTCAGGAATAGAAAACCTCTGAGAATAAATTCCAACTTTTTCTAATATTTGTAATTTAAGATCAGGATCTAGTTTCATAGTTATTTGTCAAGTAATCTATGTTTATCTTGAAATGTCAATTGTTGTAAGCAAAGAGTCAACTTTTCGTTAACTCTTAAAAATAACCATTAACGAAAACTTACAAATTTCTGTAAGATAGTTGGTTGATTTTGAATCTACAAAATTATGAATGAATAGGGTCAGAGGTTATGTGGGGTAATCACGAATCATACAGCCACCGTCTCATCACACCCCAATTACTTCATCATATCAAGTAATGTTTGTGCTTTATTTCTAATTTCTGTAGTAATTTGTACTAAAACTAGTCCCTTATTGGGTTGACCATACAAAACAACTGAATTTTCTGGAGCATGTATACAAACAGGCAATACTAACAAATCTTCTTCACCATTTACAATCAAACGTACAGGAGAAGACATCTCAAATGCTTTTTTAATAATTTGAATACTTTGTAAAGTAATTTCAGCTGCAGGATTATCTATTTTTAATTCAGATTCTTTTCCAATTTTAGGATAGTCTCGTTTTTGTCTTTTTTCAAAACCATCAATTATTTGTAATGACGGAATTATACCAAATTCAATCATCTTCTCAGTTGTTCTATCACCAACTGTAATGATGTAAGAATCATCTAAAAGGTATTTTTGAATATTTTCTCGATTATCTTGACCAATTGGCAATAATAATCCTAAAGGAATTTTGAATTGTTCTCTTAGAGAATCAGGTAATTTCAATATTATCAGAATTAAGAAGAAGTATTCTCAGATGTAGGTGTATCGGTAGAATTTTCAGAATCATTTGCTTCAGATTCCATTTCTTCATGTAATCTAGATGCAATAATACTACATTGGGCTGCAACATTTTTTGCACTAGACCTAAATGCATCAGCACTTGGAGAATTAGTGTCAGTACTCATGATAGGTTTTCCTAAATCAGAACCAGACATTATGCCATAATTTAATGGGATTTCTCCTAAGAATGGAATTTTAAATTGTTCACTAATTTTCTTTGCACCACCATCACCAAAAATATAATGTTTATCATCACAATTTGGACAGATGAAATGACTCATATTTTCTATCACGCCGATAATTGGAACATTTAATTTTTCAAACATTGAAACTGCTTTAACTGCAACATTACTTGCAACATCTTGAGGAGTTGTAATAACAAGAATTCCAGTAATCGGAATTGTTTGTGCAAGTGTCAATGGAATATCACCAGTGCCAGGAGGTAAATCAACAATAAGATAATCTAATTCAGACCAATTAGTGTCAACTAAAAATTGTTTCAAGATTCCAGAGATAATTGGACCACGATAAATTGCAGCTTGATTTGATTGGTCCGCAAAAAAACCAAAAGACACAACTTTCAATCCATTGCAATCAGCTGGTTGAAGTTTGTTATCTTCAACTTCCATAGAACCATCTTTCATTCCCAACATCAATGGAATGCTAGGTCCATAGATATCAGCATCAAGTAAACCAACTTTAGCTCCTGTTTGAGATAATGCCAAAGCTAAATTTAATGAAACAGTAGATTTACCAACACCGCCCTTTCCACTAGCAACACCGATAATATTTTTCACGGTTGCCATTTGAGTATCAGCACCCAAATCACGACCATCCATTACTTTTGCAGTTACGTTCAAATCAAAATTCTTTAAGTCAGAAAGTTCAGCAATTACTTTTCTCACATCATCTTCAATTTCAACATTGAAGGGACATGCAGGGGTTGTTAATTCTAAAGTAAATTTAAGATCACCGTCATTAAGCTCTAAATCTTTAATCATACCCATTGAGACGATGTCTTTTTTCAAATCGGGATCAATGACAGTACTAAGTTTTTCAAGAACTTGATCAATTCCAACCATTGCATGAAAAAATCAAGATACAATATTTAAAGATAAGTTAGATGTGGAAAAAAATTGTGTTTTTTTTGAAAAATCATTAAAATCTTTGAAAATACAAGTCAAATCACCCAAAGATTCATAAATTGAAATTCAAGAAAAAGTAAACAGTTGTTTTCTATATCTACCCTAGTTGATGTCGTTAGGATTCCCCCAAGCTTATTTGGAACTACGCTCAAAAAGGCAGCAGTCAACATTCTCAAAGAAAAATACGAGAGTATGATTAATGCAGAATTAGGATATATCATCATGATTTTAGATGCCAAAGTGGACGAAATGGGAAAAATGATTGCAGGAGACGGAGGAACATTCCATAAAGTACAATTTGAGGCACTTACATTTTATCCAAAATTACAAGAAATTGTTCAAGGCGAAATTGTAGATATTACAGACTTTGGTGCATTTGTTAGAATTGGTCCAACTGATGCGTTATTACACTTATCACAAGTTATGGATGATTATCTAAAGAGTGATGTTAAGATGGGATTAATTTTGGCTAACCAAAGTGGTAGAACATTAAAAGTTGGTTCAACACTTCGTGCAAGAATTACTGCAGTGTCCTTAGGAAAAGCTGCAGCAATGGGTAAAATCGGAATTACTTGTAGACAACCATTCCTAGGTGCAGATGAATGGATTGAAGAAGAAATTAAAAAATCTGATGGTACAAGTGAACCAACAAAAGAAGCAAAAGTAGAGGCTAGTTAAAATGGCTCGAGAAATGGCATGCAGAAAATGTAAAAGAGTAACAACAGAAAAAGTTTGCCCAGGTTGTAAATCATCAGACTTAACACCAGATTGGAATGGAGTTGTACTTGTAGTTGATCCAACTAATTCAGAAATTTCAAAAACATTAGCAATTACTCAAAAAGGTAAGTACGCAATTAAAGTAACATAGAAAATTTCTAAATCTTTAAAATCACATTAACATTTAATCTTAGTATTGTCATTTAATCCAAAAAAACAATTAGTACAATTTCTTGCAGAAGATATAGGTAAAGGAGATATTACAAGTGCTTTATTATCAAAAAAAATAATTTCAGTGAATATTATTTCAAGAGAAAAAGCCATTCTTGCAGGCTCAAAATATGCAAAAGAAATCTTTGCTCTAAAAGGATGCAAATCCAAAATTATAACTAAAGATGGTGTAACAATCAAACCAAATCAAACAATCATGAAAGTTACAGGAAATGCAGATAAAATTTTGACATGTGAAAGAACCGCATTAAACATCATAACAAGAATGAGTGGAATTGCAACACAAACAAATGAACTTGTTAAAAAAATTCCAAAAAAAACAAAATTGTATGCAACAAGAAAAACAGCACCAGGACTAAGATATTTTGATAAAGAAGCTGTAGAAATTGGAGGAGGTAAAAAACACAGATTGAGATTAGATGAAATGGTGATGATCAAAGATAATCATATTGCTGTAGAACAATCATTATTATCATTAATTAAAAAAACCAAAAAAAAATATAAGAAATTTGAAGTGGAAGTTGAAAATACACAGGATGCGATTCTAGCTGCCCAAGAAGGAGCAACAATAATTATGCTAGATAATTTCTCACCTGCCCAAATTAATAAAACAATTAAAGTTCTTAAAAATAAAAAATTACGAAAAAAGGTTTTGTTGGAAGCATCAGGTGGAATTACTTCAAAAAACATATCAAAATATGGTAAAACAGATGTAGACATCATATCTATAGGAAGTATAACTAATTCAGTAAAAGGAATCGATGTTAGTTTAGAAATTTAAGAATTCAATTCAGATATCAAATTTAATACAGATTTATTTTTTGGATCAAGGTTTTGAATTTTCTTACAACATTCAAGTGCTATTGGATTTTCTTGTAATTTTTGATGAGAATATGCTTTTAAAAGTAAAACCTCAACATCAGAATCTCCAGTTTCAAGACACCTATCAAAAAAGGATAATGCAGTGCGATATCTATTTTTCAAATAATAAATCCCTCCAATCGTAAATAGAGCATCATGATTGTAAGGAACCTTTTCCAGGTAATCCAAGCCTAATTTTAGAGCTTCAGGGTATTTTTTTCCCTTTACAAGTTTTTTAAATTTTTTAAATTGATCAATATTTTTTTTGAATGCAATATCCTCAGGAGTTTTACTAAATAATCCAACCAAAACAATCACAGATTAACTAATTTCAAGCATTCTATCAATGGCTAAACGAGCTTTATCTGCAATTTTTTTAGGAACAGTGATAACATTTTTCTCATTCATCAAAGTATCATATACTTTTTCAAGAGTTATCATTTTCATATATTGACATTCTGCTTTTTCAGATGCTGGAATGAATGTCTTAGTAGGATTTTCTTTTTTCATCCTATACAAAATTCCAGTTTCAGTTGCAACAACAAAATTCTTGGATTTAGATTTACTTACATGATTTAACATACCTTCAGTTGAAAGAATTGAAACGGTATTGTCATCATAACTACCATCAGCAACATCATACATCATAGGTGTTGTACAACTACATTCAGGATGAATAACAAATTCAGCATCTTTCATTGATTTTAATTTTTTAGTTACATCTTCAGGGGTGATTCCTGCATGTACATGACATTCACCAGCCCAGATATGCATATTTTTCCTTCCAGTCATTTTTGCAACATAAGAACCAAGAAACATGTCAGGTAAAAATAAAATTTCTTTATCTTCAGGAATTGCTTTTACAACATTTACTGCGTTAGATGAAGTACAGCAATAATCAAGTTCAGATTTAATTTCAGCAGTGGTATTGACATAACCAACAGAAATTGCATTTGGATGTTGTTTTTTCCAATTTCGTAATTCTTCAACAGTAATTGAGTCAGACAAAGAACAACCAGCTTCTAAAGAGGGCAAAAGAACTTTTTTTTCAGGGCTAATTATAGAAGCAGTTTCAGCCATAAAATGTACACCACAAAATAAAATTGTTTTTTGAGGAACAGTTGCAGCCAATCTAGATAATCCAAGCGAATCACCAGTAAAATCAGCTATATCTTGTACATCAGGAATTTCATAATTATGAGCCAAAATTACCACGTCTTTTTCTTTTTTTAAACGCATAATCTCATTTTTTAGAAATGAAGTATCTTGAACTAACATTATCGAAAAAAATTGAAGATGTGTAGATTTAAAGAATATGAATGAGTCTATATTCTTCTACAGAGTCTCTAAAGTTGGCAAGTTTTGCCATCTATGTGCCAATTTGAATATCATCTGAGCAATATTGCCTCAAGGTCTCAATGGCAGATAAAATAGCCAGTCTACTAGTTTTTGGGTTTTGGGAATCAGGGGTATTTTCAATAGTGAAAGTCATCTTTCCAGATTTTCCTATTGCCTCAATATGATGAGTATTTTTATCAGTGTCAGGATCAGCGATAATTTTTACAAGTGTTTTGTCACTTCCAATTCCAGATAAAGATACAAGTGCTGCTACATTGATGTTTGCAGGAAATAATAAGACAGCGTCACGAGCAGTACCCTCAAAAATTATTGTCGAAGAAGAAAGAGAATCTAAATTAATTTCAGAAGTTTCAAAAAACTTTGCACCTTTTAAGGAACGAGGATGTTTTGTTGTTGTAATAGATACAGATTCTAATTCATGTTTAATTGATTTTAATCCATCTAACCCAGCAATTGCACCAGATGGAAGATAGATTGTTTTTTTGAAATGTTCACAAGCATCGTACAAAATATCATAAATGGATTCATCCAATAATGCACCAACACTCATAATCATAAAATCACGTTTATTTTGTAAAATGCTCAATCCATCATCTCTTACAGCATTTTGAGAAGCTGCCTCAACTACAATATTAACAGAATGAGAAGATAGTAAATGAGAATTTTCAACAATTTCAGGCTTATTATTTAATTTTGAAACAAGTGAAGTAGAGGCTTCTTTAGAATCATCATAAACATGAGTTAAGATTCCAGGTATCTTACCAGAATCAATTGCTAGTGCAATTTGTGTACCCATTACACCGCATCCCAATAAACCAATTTTTTTCAAGTGATCAGAATAGAAAAGTTCTCTTAATTAATGATAGTTTAAAATAAAAATCAAAATAAACGATAGAAGTGATAATTAATAAAAAAATAGTTCTAGGAATAACATTTTTTTTGATATTTTCATTTATCATTCCAATTAATGCAAATATTGATTCTCCAAGAAAACAAATGGCAGAAGGTGTTTCAGTGCAAGATGTTATTTGTAGAGATGTGTTAGAGAAGGTCATTCGTACAAATGGAATGCCAGCATGCGTAAAACCAGAAACAATTGACAAAATGTTTGAAAGAGGGATTTTGCTCACTACAAAAGTAACAAAATCTAATGCAGAAATTACAACAGTTCCTGCATCCAGTATGTCCATAGTAAATTTCTATGTAACCGATAATGATTTGAATAAATCACATAGAGCCGTAGAAGTAGTATCCACTCAAGGACTTTTTGAATTCAAAGTTAATGGAATTCCCATTCAAGGGCCTGAAAAAATGATTGAAACAGGATATGATACAGGTCAATTTTATTTAAAATTAGAATTACCTGAAACAGTTAACGGTAAACAAATTAGTCAAGATGATATTGTTTTAATAAAATATTTAGATGAATCTAATTTGTCTGGAGTTCAAAGTGTACAAGTCAAATCAATTCCACTAACAAAAACATTTGCTGAAATTGAAACATCAGGGGGAGGTTCAAGAATTGGACATGAATTTATTTTAAGATTGTACGAACCAGATGCAAATAGAGATTCCAGAGATGAAGATAAAATTTCAATTAGTCAATTAGAATTTAGAAGTGAGGGAGGAATTAAAACAACTCTTGCAAATCCAAAATTTGATGCTAACTCCAATTATTTGATTGAAACAGGACCTAACACAAACATCTTTGAAGTACAAATCAAAATCCCACGTCAAATTGACGATAAAACTATCCACATTGGAGATTGGTATGAAATAAAATATATCGATAGAACCACCCCATCAAATTCAGATGAAAAAATAATTTTCAAAGGGAAGATTGGATAAAGTTGTTTTAATGGATCATCTTAGTCAAATATTGACATAACCTAAAGATTTTATTCAAACACACCAACTATTGTTGTGCTCAATACAGTTTACAAAGATGCCATTATCAATAGAGAAAAAATGCTATCAATTCTAAAAGGTCCTAAATTTGAACAAATTTTACACAAGGCAAAAACAAATTGGAATGATTTCACGCCTACTAAAGAAAAAGTAATCACAGCAGGTATTGACAGTAGTTTCAACAACACTAAATTTCAAGGAATTGAATTATGGGCAACTACAGCAGTTTCAATAAAATCTGATGGAGACATCCTTGTTGATCTTCATGATTCAGGTTTAGGATCAGATACGGATCTTTCAAGAATTGCAAGTAAAATGGAGATTGATGCATGTGAAAAAACAGTAGACGAAGTAGATTTAGTTTTAATGGATGGTTCATTGCATTCACAATTTATGACAAGGCAATCAGCACTAGATGCACAAGTTGTTAGAACAATGAATAAAAAAAAGAATGTTATTTTTATTGCAAAAACATCAAACACAAAAAAACAATTTGAGAATTTAGGATCACTTGCAGGAGATATTTTTTATTATAATCATGTAACAAACGGTCCAGGTTTTAGTGAAATATTTGTAGAAAGAAATTATGGTCCAGATAAAATAATTTCATCAACATTTGTAAGATTGAGTGATTCAACTCCAATTATTAAATTAGAATTTTTAGGAGGAAAACATGATAATGATGAAGTGAAATCAATAATGAATAAACTGTTTAAAACTAGTGTGGGCGGATATCCATATGCACTAAAGCTTGCACACAATAACTGTAAAATATCAGACAAAGAACTTGGTAAAATGGTTAGTTTGTTAGGATTAAGTAATGAAATTGGTTCAAGGGAGGTGTTAGGTTGAGTTTAGGTTTTGTTGTTGGAGAATCAAAACCGACATCAGTCACAGCAATTACATCACGATCATTGTCAGTTGGAGAATATATCAAAATCACCATTGATGAAGGGGAAATTTTAGGATTAGTTGAGAGATCATCAGTATCAAGTGCAGCATTTACAGATGTCAGAAATTTTCACGAAGCAGAAGAAAGTACAGAAATTGCAGATATCAATAAGAGAGATAAAACATTCACAGCACATATAGGAATCTTAGGATTTTTAGAGAATTTACGTAGAGGTCAGTCAATAATTCCAGCAATTCCACCAATTCCAGGCACAGAAATTACACAACCAACTAATCAAGATTTAGAAGAAATTTTCAGTCCAAAAAAAGAGGGGTGGTTAAAAATTGGTAATTTATTAAGAAATAAAAAAATTGAAGCTAAAATCAATCTAGACAGAATCGTTTCAAGACATCTAGGAATTTTAGCTATGACAGGAATGGGTAAAAGTAATCTAGTCTCATTAATCACAAAAAAAATATCAGAAGTAAAAGGAACAGTAATAATTTTTGATTATCACAACGATTACACAACACTAAACATTCCAAATGTGAATGTAATTGATGCAAAAATTAATCCAAGACTACTTGAAGCAGATCAATTTTCAGAAGTATTAGAAATTAGAGAAAATGCAGATGTGCAACAACGAGTATTAAGAATGTCATTTACTCAAGAGGTAAAAGAAGCAGGAGAGTTTTGGAATAAATTAGAATACGAAGTAGATTTACTTGTAAATTCTGAAGACAAGAAATTAAAAGAAATCAGGACATCAGCATACAGAGTGCAAGACATCATTGAAGATGCACAAAGAAGATTCGACGATATTTTGGATCCAGAAATTGGGAATCCAATGGACTACATTAAAGAAGGATGTACAAACATCATTAACATTTCAGAATTATCAGAAAAACAAGCAAATGTGGCAATGGGATTTTATTTGCAGCAATTACTAAAAGATAGAAAAAATGCAACTATAGCAAAACATGGAAAATCAAAGAAACAAAAAGATTACAAATTCTTTGAACCAGTTTTCATAATTCTTGAAGAAGCACATGTATTCATACCAAAAGATCACGATACTGCAGCAAAGTATTGGGCTGCAAAAATTGCCAGAGAAGGAAGAAAATTTGGAGTAGGTTTAGGGATAGTTTCTCAAAGACCACGCAGTGTGGACTTGAATATACTCAGCCAGATGGGCTCATTTGCAATTATGAAAATCATTCAAGAAGATGATCAAAGACAAATAGCCTCAGCAACAGAGTCAACCAGTCGTGAATTGATATCACAATTGACGTCATTAAACGTAGGAGATGCAGTTCTTGTGGGTCAATGGACGAATTTACCATCAATGGTTCATGTGGAAGAAGTCAAAGAAAAGAAAATGGGAGCAGATCAAAGTGCAACTAAAGCTTGGATAAAGGCAGATAAAATGAAAAATGTCGGAGTAGAATCTACACAAGGATTAGTTCAAAAAGATTTGTTATTAGACTAATGTTATTTTCACATATTTCAGATACACATTTGGGATTAGTTCAATATGGTTCCAATGAAAGGGAGCAAGATGTGTATGATGTTTTCAATCAAGCAATTGATAAATCAATTGAAGATAATGTAGATTTTGTAATTTTTGCAGGGGATATTTTTCATATGCCTAATCCAAATGGAACGGCAATAGTACAAATGGGAAATGCATTAAAAAGATTAAAAGAAAACAACATAGACTCATTTTTTATTTTAGGTGAACATGATATCAGTAGAATTAGAACAACACCAATTCCATACATCTATCACAATTTAGGATTTTCAAAATACATAGGTAATGGCAACCCAATAGAATACAAAGGAATAATGTTAGCAGGGTTAGACAAAATTAGAAAAACAGAAATGTCTCAATATGAAGAAGTACTTTCAAATCTAGATAAAAGTGTAGAAAAATTTTCAGGTCATAAGATATTGGTATTACATCAAGGAATTACAGAATTCAACAAATTTGCAGGAGAGTTGCAGTCAACAGATTTACCAAAAAATTTTACATATTATGCAATGGGACATTTACATGATAAAGATATCAAACAATTCAATCATCTAAAAGGTCCAATTGCATATCCAGGTTCAATTGAATTAACAACTAGTGAAGGAATTAAGGATATCAAAAAAGGTTTTTTTGAAGTAGATATTTCAGGAGATGAAGCAGTACCAAAATGGATTGAATTAGACACTAGACCTCAATTTTCATTTAATACAGAATACAAAGAATTAGCAAAAACAATTGATCAAATCATAGAAAAAATCAGTAATCTTACAAAAAAGCCAATTATTGAAGTAAAAATACAAGGTGAAGAGATAGAAACAGACCAAATTCAGGCACAAATTGCCAGATTAAATGCATTATCACTAAGATGTTTTTGGAAAATTACTACAAAACAAATATCAGATTCATCAGTATTTCTAGATAGACCAAGTGTGATTGAAGATGAAATGTTTAGACTTTCAGCAAAAACATTAGATTCAGAAAAAGATGCAGATTTTGCAATTAAAGAACTCCTACCAACACTGACAACGGATGGAATGAATGAAGCGTTAGAGATAATTTTGCACGATTATGAGAAATTCAAAAAAGAGGAAGAACAATGATTACTTCAATTGAATTAGGGGATTTTTTAGCACATTCAGAAACAAAATTAGAGTTTGAAAAAGGAGTAACAATTTTTGTAGGAGAAAATGGTGCAGGAAAATCAAGTATCATAGACGGAATTACATTTTCATTATTTGGACAACATACAAGAAAATCAAACAAAGGATTGATTAAAAGAGGTTCAAACCAAGGTTATTCAAAAATAGAATTTTCAATAAATGGTAAACAGTATGAAACAGTAAGAAAAATTGATAGTAAAGGGGGATTAGTTGCAACATTTTCTGAAATAACTAAGGAGGGCAGAGTAGAAATTGCAGCAGGAGAAAGAAAACAATTTGGAGAATCAATGACAGAACAAGTAGAAAAAACAATAGGCATGGATTTTGAGAAATTAAAAATAGCATCAATTGTTCAACAAGGTGAATTAAATTCAATAATTAATGCAAAACCAAAAGAATTCAAAGAATTACTCAATGCCATAATTGGGATAGACAAATTAGATGTGGCATCTGAATCCATGAAAAAAGTTACAAAAGAATTTCGTGAAAAAATTAAAACAGATTTAGGATATGATGATACACATATTGAAATTTTAGAACGAGATCTTGAAAGATCACAACAGGAAATAAAAGAAGCAGAACCTGAAAAAAATCAATTAGAATTAAAACAAAAGCAAATTCACGAAGAATTAAAAAAATTGCAGAAAGAATTAGAAATTGAAACACCAAAAATTGACAAAATCAAGCAATTAGAATTACGAAAAGATGAGCTATTAAGATATGTTAAAGAGACAATGAAAGAAATTCAGCAAAAAATTAGTGAAAATGAGCGTAAAATACGTGATTGTGAAGGGTGTTTTGATGAAATTAAACTAAAAGTTGATTTTGAGTCAAAAATCCAGAAAGTTGAAGAAGCAGTAGATGACACATTAAGAAAAATTCAAGAAATGAAAAGTCAAATTGCGTCTTTAAAAGAAAAACAAATTCTTGCATCAAAATTACAATTAAAAGATAACAAATGTCCAGTATGTAATTCAATTGTAGAAAAATTAAATCCATTTTTTCAAGAAGAACATATCAAAGAAGAGATAATCAAATTACAAGAAAAAATCAAACTAAAAGAAAAAGAACGAGACATGTATACTCAAAAGAAAAAAGAGTTTTTGGAAAAAGTACAAAAAACAAGAGATGCAGAAGCAACTCTTAGAGCACATTCAATAAACACAAAAGAAGAATTAATTAAAATTCAAAAAGAGACTCAGATTCAAAAAGTGAAATTACCAATGACTGATAATAGTGATTTAAAAGAAATGTCACAAATTGATGATCATTCGAAAGTAATTTTTGAGAATATTTTAAAATTAGAAGTGGATACAAAAGGATTCAGTGAAAAAGAATTTTTAAATCTTAAAAATATAATCTCAGAAAAACAAAACAGTTTATCTCAAATGGATCAACAGATAGGAGGAATTTTAGAGAAGATAGATAAAGCCAAAAGACAAATAGAAATAATTCAAAAAGTAATTTTAGAACTTAAAATAGTAAAAAAATATGTTTCAAAATTAGATAAAGTTCAAACAAATATTTTCAGCAGAGATGGTTCTGTTGCAACAAGCTTAAGATCATGGGCATTAAATTCAATTTCAGTTAAAGCTTCAGAATATCTATCATTGCTAAATACAAAAATTCAAAGAATTGCATTATCAGAAAAAGCTAGAGACGTATCAATTGCCTGTTATTCAAAAACAGAGGTTTTAGAATTAGAATCACTTAGTGGAGGGGAAAAAGTAAGCGTGGCATTAGCATTACGATTGGGAATGGCAAGTTTACTAGGCTCATCAAACCTAAATCTGATGATACTTGATGAACCAACAACACATCTTGATGCTGAGAGGAAGAAATCATTGGTTAGAGTATTATCTCAATTAACAGAAATTTCAAACTCACAAACACCAATGCAATTTTTAATCATCACTCACGATGCAGAAATTTTTGAAGATTCAAACGTTGAACAGATTTACAAATTTGAATCAAAAGAAGAAGGAAGTAAAGTTATTGCACTTTAAGAGATAATTCGACTTGATTTAACATAAATTTTAGAAATATAGATAATGATTCCCCCTCATGTTTTGAATTCCATTCCTTTACTAGTTGATCATAAAACTTCCATTCAGATTCATCTTTTTGTAAATGAGGTACCATCATTTCTTTAAAGCCAGTAAGATCCCAATCAGTAGGGCACATGATATCACTCATTTGAGATAATTTACCATTTTTCATTTCAAATGGATATGATTTGCACACACCTGGTTTGAAATCATTTACTGTACATCTAAAAATATCATCAGTTTCTTCAAGAAATTTACATGCTCCATTTTTTTGTTTTAAAGCAAGATCGACTAAACCTTCTTCCACTTTAATTCCAAGAGAATAATCTTTTGCACCAATTAATTCCAAAAAAGTTTCAGGTTTACATTTCAAACCATTTGAAAGTCGAAAAATATCATGGGCATTAACAAAAATTGTATATTCCTTACAACAGTCCGTGTGACAATCAACACAAGGAAACTTTGGAAGTTTTTGAGTAGTAGATGACATGAATTATAAAAATAATTTTAAGTATTAAATGTGTAAAAATTACTCTACAATAATTGTTCCTTGCATCCAAGTATGGAGTAAACAATAGTATGGTACTTCGCCAGAAGTTTCTGGAGTCCATTCAAAAGTATCATCTGCACTCATTATACCAGTATCAAATGTTCCACTTGGGGAAGGAGTGAATCCATCAACGGTACCGGCAGTAAATGAATGCATGGCTGCAGTAGAATCAGAATTAATCATAGTTACTACATCGCCTACACTTACTGTAACGATACTAGGAGTGTAGCAGTCTAATGATGCTTGACAGTCCATACTCATTCCAGAATCATCTGCAGTTTTTATTTCAGTACTAGTTGCAGTTTGTGCAGAAACTACAGGAGTTAAGCTAAAAGCAGTTTCAATACCTTTAGGACCATAAATGTCATCACCGTGTCCTAAACCTTGAACAATAACTTGAATATCAATTGAAGAGTCAGTTAACGTAGTACTTTCATGTACAGGATATTTTCCAGGGTGACGATGTGATGCAGGATCTGAAAGAATTGAATCAGAATTTTGAGTAGCAAAAATATCATAATTAACATGATCAACAATATTTCCATCATCATCTCTAAATTCAACTTCAAGAACTAAAGCATCACCTACATTGGTAGTACGTGGTAAAAGACTAGGATTAACTGAAAGTTGATTTAGATTGTCTTCAATTTGAGCAATTTGAGTTTCAGGAATTATAACTTCACGAGATTCAGGTGTTTCATTTGGATCACTAATAATTAGAGATAAAGATATTGCAACTAAAATTCCAACAACTGTAATTACACCATATGTAAGATTCATTTCATCCACCTGTTAATTTAGCAAATTTTTCATTCTTACTTAAAGTTTCCATAAATTCAATATTAGATAAAGCAACAACAGCAGATTCCACTACAGGTTCATCTGGATCGTTTAGTGCTTTTTGTAAAGCCTCTTTTGCATCTTTGTTTCCAACTACACCCAAAGCAATTGCAGCTTCGTGACGTACAAACATGCTAGGATCATTTAGAGTGGAATCAATAAGCGGAGGTATAGCAGCAGAATAAGACATTTGACCAAGTGAGAAAGCAGCTTCGTGACGAACTAGTTCATTATCATCATTTTTCAAAACTTTGGCAATATGTGGAATTTTATCCTCACCACCAAAATCTACTAAAATGCATGTAGCTCTAGTTCGAACTACATAATCAGAGTGATTCAAAAGAGAAACAAAGTAATCAACATCACTATTTTCATATTTTGATTCCATTTCTGCAAAAAGGGCCAATCGTTCATCAGTTACTGCTTGCAATTTACTGTAAAATTTTCTGTGTTCTATATTAGCCTACTTAAGAAAGAATTAGAAATTTTTAGAGGTATGTATTTATCGTAAAAAAATTAACTTAGTTTTATGGGCGTAAAGATAGGTGAAAAAGCACCAAACTTTGGAGTTTCAGATTGGGTGCAAGGCGCTCCAACGAATTTTGATCAAGAAAAAGATCACATTGTATTATTAGAAGTATTTCAAGTGAATTGTCCAGGATGTTTTATGGGTGCAATTCCAGACGCAATTAAAATTTATGAAAAATATAAGGATGAAGGAGTAAGAGTGTTAGGGCTTGCAACAGCATTTGAAGATTTTGATAAAAATAATTTAGACAATTTGAAAATGCTTGTAGAAACAGGTGAAGTAGTAGGTGAAACAAAAAGTGCATTAGCACAGTATGGTCAATTACAAGAAGGAAGTAAATTATCTTTTAAAATTCCATTTCCAATAGGAATGGATAATTTAACAAAAAGTGCAGGAGAAATTACTCAAGAAAAAATATTAGAATTCATTTATCCACAAATACCAGAGTTTGATTCACAACCAGAAGAGTACAGAAATCAAATAATTCAAAGAGTCAAGGACCATATGAAATCAAAAGAATATTCTGCTGAAACATTTGAAAACTTTTCACTGCAAGGCACACCATCAGCAATACTAGTAGATAGAAAAGGAATTCTAAGAGACGTGTCATTTGGTCAAACAGGACACATTGATGGAATGATTCAGCAATTACTAAATGAAGATTAAACTAGTTTTTGTTTTTTAAAAATTTAATCACAACAAATACAGTAATAACAATTACAATTCCCCCTACAATCAACCAAATCAAATAATCATCAGAAAGTGTTTGAGTGGATTGTCCATCAGGAGGTAAGAAATCATTATCAAGGGATTTAGATGAGTTATTTTCAATTGGGATGATATCATCTAAACCAGACAAGTATTCAGTACCAATAATTTTAACTACATTGTTTCCTAAACCAGAAAAATTCAGAGTTATGAAGCTAATTTTTTCATCAGATTGAACTTTGGGGAAAAACTCTTGATCATTTAGATAGAATCTAAAATCACCACTCAACAAAGTGGCAGGAATAATTATTTCACCAAGATTATTTTCTAATCCACTATCAAGATAAAGAATAAGTTGTTTATTGTTTATGTCAAAATCATAATCAAGTAAATCAAAATTTGCAGTTAGGACAACTTCAAAATCATAACCAGAAGTTTGAATATCAATTCGATTTATCAATCCAGTTGCATCAGATAATAACTGACCATGAACAGGAGTTAGTACAAAAAATAATAATACTGTAAAAACAATAATAGATTTCAATCTTATGCAGATTGTGGTACTCTTCTGTTTAATTCCTTATCCTGAGCAATCCTTGGATGAGCAGGGTCAGCTAAAATAATTTCAAACCAATAATGTTTTCCATCTTTATAGATATAGTATGAACCTAATAGTTTCATGTTAGGATAACGTTCAAGGACTCTTCTTTCTGCAACAGTTTTCATATTATCATCAGCTTTAATTCTAGTAACACCAAGATGTTTTGGTCTTCTACCACCAGTTGGTCTTTGTTTTCTCATACCACCAGTTCCAACTCTCATTCTAACAACAACAATACCTTGTTTTGCTTTGTAACCTAATCTTCTAGCCCTGTCTAAACGACTTGGTTTATCAATACGAGTGATTGCGTTTTGTTTACGCCAACCAATGACACGAGAACGTAATTCAGGTGCATTTTCTTTCCAAAGTCTAATCCAGGTTTGATCTTGGTAACTAGGCATATCATGGATAAAAAAATCCCCTATAATAACTGATTTCAGAGAATTAGGGGAAATTTTAACATAAATTTTAGAAAAAGATGAAATTAACAAAAAATAACAATAAAATGAAAAGAAATGCCTAAGCAGGGCTAACCAGTAAAAATCTCTTTGAGTGATGATTATTCATCAACTCAAAGATATGCTTCCGCAGAAAACGCTATGAATAAGGTTAAGCAAAGTTGTTAAAAAAGATTCCTGACCATAGATTTCAGATTTTTATTGATCAAAAAAAGTCTCAAATCAGGATGAAAAAAATCATATTTTTCATGGTATTAATCGGAAGTACAGGGTTAGTGACATCAGTATTTGCAGAATCGCAAATTTCAATCATCATGGAAAAAACAACATATACCTATTGTGAGAGATTGGTTTATTCTATTGAGGTTTCAGAAATTACAGGAGAACCAGCAATCATTCACATCAGGGATGGGGCAGGTGGAAAAAGTAGTGCAATACCAATACCAATAGAAAAATTATCAAATCCAATTCCATCTTTACATGCATTTGAAAAAGATATTTTTCCATTAGGAACATATTTCATAGATGTAGAATATTTAGGAATTCAGACCACAGCAGAATTTAATTTAATAGATTCAGACAACATGTGTATTTCTGAAGCAATGCAACCAGTGGTAGTAAGATGGATAAATGGAGAATTTACAGACGGCATGTTAATCAGTGGATTTCAAAATATTGTTGATAAAAAATTAATTGAAATACCATTTGAATTTACAGAAAAAAATATCGATTCACTAGTTATACCAGAATGGGTAAAGAGTGTAGGAAAAGGATGGGTGATGGGCATAGTATCAGATGAAATGTTTGTTAAAAATTTACAATACCTAATCGATGAAAAAATTATCACATTTCCACCAGTAAGAGAGAATGAAATATGAATAAATATTCAACAATCACATTAATTGCCATAATTATTATCATTATTCCATTTGCATATTCAGGGTTAAACATCATAGGAGCAAATCAATTAGAATACAAATGGAGTGGTTCAGAAGAATTTTCATTTTTTGCTATGTCAAATAATGGTGATGTAGAATTTTGCAATACAATGCCATTTCCTACAAGTTTTGAAAAATTTCAAATTGTAACATTTTATGATGCAAAAAATATTGGCATGTATGAAATTATGTCAACAACAATAGAGTCACAATCATCAATTATAAAAAAAGGTAATTTTTCAACTGAAGAATTTCAATCAACTCAACATATGTTCATGACACTGGATTACGAATTTGATGGAGGCGCAATTAGAGTAGATCCCAATAAATTCATAGTATTAGTGAATATCCAAACCCCAATAGCAGGAATAATTCCATATTCATATACAAGTCAAATTACAGGATTTGAACTAGATCAAACTATGAAGAATCAAGAACTATTGTGTGACTAGTGTTTATTTCTATTAGCCTTTGAAATTAGTGCAAAGATAATACCAATTACTCCTGCAATTACAAATGCAAGGGTAACTCCCATGATCAACTCTCTACCATTTCCAGAGGATGGAGATTTAGATGGAGTAGAATCCAGAACACAAACATCATTTTCAAGAATAGTACCAGGGCCACATCTTTGATCTAGAACACAAACATCATTTTCAAGAATAGTACCAGGGCCACATTCATTGGTAGAAGGGGTTTCAATAACAGGGGTTTCAATAACAGGGGTTTCAATAACAGGGGTTTCAATAACAGGGGTTTCGATAACAGATGGGAGTTCGTTTGTGATTCCAAATACAGAACCAATAATTTCTAATTCTTCAGTTCCAGAAGGAATTTCAATAGTTAAAGTTCTACTACTATCTGTAGTTTGTATTTCTCTTGAAACGGTCTCATCACCATCAGCTAAAACAAAGAAGAAGTCATCCTCACCATCATAAATAGAATCAAAAAATTCACGTTCAAATGTGACATTTAATTTTCCATTGGA
>ERZ651776.679-NODE-679-length-45896-cov-4.672581_pt1 | contig 45896 bp, 36 predicted proteins | sample MGYA00514761_ERZ651776 | MGnify/ENA metagenome assembly ERZ651776
CGAATTATTTTGACCTCATCTTGTAGCTGCTGGATGACATCCCGAAAGAAAATTTGCTGGCTCTCTTGCTGTTGCAGCGCATCCCGTCGTTCTTGATCATGCCGTGCTCTTTCTTCTTTTTTTTCTTCCTCTTGGCGTCTTCGTTCTTCTTTTTTTTCTTCCTCTTGACGTCTTCGTTCTTCTTTTCGTTCATGATCTTGACGCGAAAGGAGCTCGTCTTGTCTTGCAAGGAGCTTGTCTTGTTTCATGCTGTGTTCTCGCCTTTCTTCTTCTATCTTCGTCTGGAATTCCTCCTGTTGCTTCTGCAGCTGAAGCTTAAATTCTTCCTGTACTGTCCGTAACAGAAGAGCGGTCTCGTCTTTTTGTTTTAGGATAGCAGTAGCGACAGCGGCCTTCTCTTTCTCTGCCATGAGCTCAGTCTGCTGTTTTTCTCTCTCGGAGATTAGCTCTTTTAGAACACGGTCAAAGCCTGGTCGGTTGCTGCCCACATCTTCCTGAAACCTCATAAGCTCCTCGAGCACCAAGGCAAAGCCATTGCCTTTTTCCGCATCTTTTGACATCTGTTTACAGTGGGGGCTCCAATAGTGATGCAGAAGACCAGTGGTCGGTGTTACATTAATTTCCGTGCCCAGTAGCCAGTAGAAGCAGTAACAATAAAGAGTCGGTTGCACTCTTTTGGTTGCACTCTTTCCTTCTTTTTTCACTTCCAAATAAAGATGCGACTTCAACCAGTACGATACTGGATATGTATGCGCACAAATGAACGATAGTTTTGATAAATCTTCGTTGAAACCTGATTTGATGAGTTAGTTCACCTTTTTTTCGGGACTGCAGGACGTTGGAAAACCAAGAACGACGTTTTACGAAATTTCATTATTTTATTTTTTAGGTCGGTAGGCAAATGAGGATCGATCGCTCTCCTGCACACTCTCGTTAATCAATTTTGATAGCCCAAACCACACTGATTCTTGAGGAGCCCCGAGGCTTTTGTTCGGTTTTGGGAAAGAACGTGCTTATTTAGCTCTAAATAGAATTTTCTACGACTCTGTGTTCTTTCATACGCTGTCTCACACTAATTTTGCATCGTACATCGCAGAAACAGAATTCAAGCAACTTAAGGGTCCATTAAATGTCCTCTTTTGCTGAAAACCAAACTGTCAAATCTCAGCCAACTGAGAAACGACAGCATCCACCGACGCCTACGACGCCGCCTTCTCTTCGATTTGATAAGAAGATCCGAATCCAAAGTCCTGGCAGAAAGTCTGGTGGAACGCCTCGTTTGGGAGAGGGGCTAAAGTCGCCGACGCAGTACACTCGGTCGTCTCCTTACTACAACACTGTGCCGACCTATAAGCAGGATGCCACCGGGGGTCTTCGTCGGAACCTATTCTCCCCCAATACTTCTTCTGGTTTCATAAATGGCGCAGTAACCCCCAGAGCTAACCCCAAGTCCCCCTCCGTGTTAGCTGGTCCCGGAAATGACGACCGCTTTATCCCCCACCGTGATGGTGACTCGTTGGAACTGGTCCGCAGTTACATTATCTCCACCAACAAAAGTGGTCTTACGAAAGAAAACGATGGCGCCCGTCCCAGTAGATTTAATGCTGATTTCACGGGTGGCATCGACGGTACAATAGGTGGAGAGAGGCCTGAGATTGTGGATGATTACGACCAAAGTCGTCCTCAGGGTACTGGAGATAATTCCGTGCAGAATGAGTACAGGAGAAGGATGCGAGGCGCTCTTCTGAATCTCCAGTCTTCTTCTCTTTTGCTCTCTCCGAAAGATTCGGCCATACCTGCGCCGGGAACCCCCAAATCGTCGAGTGATTCGGATAAAAACCTCCTGGAATCTTCGTCCATGGGAACGCACACTCCTACCCGCCTCTTCAATTTTTCATCCACCACGGCGAAGAAGAATGCGTCTCAATTCCCCTCCGCTTCGAGTTCGAGAGGAGGCGGAAATGACCCTTGGGGTCACCGACAGAATATCAACCCGTTGAGCTTCGGCTGGGGGGACGTCACTTCCCCCACCTCTGCCAACAGCCCTGGCAAATCAGGAGGTGCCGGAAGACACATTCCGAGCGCTCCCACGCGCATTCTCGATGCCCCCGAATTGGTCGACGACTATTACCTCAATCTCATTAGCTGGGGGCCGAACAATGTCCTGGCTGTCGCTTTGGGTCAGTGTGTGTATCTTTGGGACAGCGAGTCTGGGTCGATAGAGCACCTCTTGACACTCGACGGTGCGGACGATTACGTGACATCGGTTGAGTGGGACAAAAAGTACGACCCTTCCAGTTCGTCCCTCGGTCGCTCTGGGTCTTCCTCTTCCTCTGGGAGTTCTGGGGCAGTAATTGCTATTGGGACCAACTGCAGTGAGGTGCAGCTGTGGGATGCGACGAAGTTGAAATGCACGCGGAAATTTGGGGGGCACACGGCCCGTGTCGGCTCCCTCTCATTCCGGAGTTCGAACCATCTCTCGTCTGGATCCCGCGATTCCCTTATCCTTAATCATGACTTGCGTGCCCCAGCTCAAGCCGCCTCGGGGTCAGGCCGGAGCAACGGATTAGGAACGTTTGTAGGGCACACACAAGAAGTCTGTGGATTAAAGTGGAATGAAGATGGCACGACACTCGCTTCGGGTGGAAACGAAAACCTCCTTTGTCTTTGGGACGCTAGCATAAGTAGCTCTCGCCACCGTTCGACATCTTCGGGGGTCGGCATCGCGCCGAGACTCAAGCTGTCGAACCACTGCGCTGCTGTGAAAGCTCTCGCGTGGTGTCCGTTTCACCGCGGTCTCCTCGCCTCTGGGGGTGGCACGGCAGATAGAACCATCAAATTCTGGAACACAAACACTGGTGGAGTATTAAATAGCATAGATACTGGCTCTCAAGTCTGCAGTTTATTGTGGAGCAAGCACCAGAAGGAAATTTGCAGCAGTCACGGCTTCAGCGAGAATCAGCTTTGCCTTTGGCGATACCCATCCATGACGAAGATCAAAGAGTTTTCCGGGCACACCGCTCGAGTGCTGCACATGGATCAATCTCCCTCGGGAGGATGTGTCGTAAGTGCGGCGGCGGACGAGACGCTGAGGTTCTGGGAACTGTTTGGAGGCGGTGGGGGGAAGAAAAAGAGGGAGGGGATGGTTGGTGGAAGGGGGTTGAAGACAGGATTTGGGATTCGGTAACGAAATTTCTTGTTGGAGAAAACGGTAAGAAACGCGCCGAGCCGAGACGAGACTAACGATCAGAGTCCACTTTTAGACACGTGACGTGATGATGGAAATGATACGTGGAATGGAATGAGTGTAGAGTCCTTGTTAGAAATTCCTCGGAAGCGCAAAAAGCGGCGCCAAGCGAATTAAACACAAAAAAATATAAACACAGCGAGCGAAGCGAAAGCGAAAACGATTGATAGCCGATTCGTTTGACTCCTCTTGCGTGTGGAGCGAGAGTTTGCAGTCCGAATAGCCGGCAATATTTTTTTTACTCCGCCTCTAGCAGAGGGCTCCTCTCATACTGGAGAGAGAGCGAGACGTGCAATTCGTCTTCGGTGTGTCAAGTATAGAGAGAAGCGCTAACTATTGTGGCAATTTTTCAATTTAATATTTCTCCGTCTTGTTTTTCTCTCATTAATAATACACACAAGGCAACAAGGCAAGGCCAAGCCAGCCAAAAAAAGCCCCCCTCCTCTGCCCCTTCCCCCTACCCTCCTCAGAAGATGCCCTTGACCCTAACGGCGTCGAACTCCTTTGAGAAAGTTTCAATGACGACCCTCCTCTGCAGCTTGTTGGCGGCAGTCAAGCAGCCATTCTCGGGAGTCCAAGGCTCGTCGAGGAAGGCCAAGGCAACGAGCTTCTCCAAGTTGCTGAGCCCGGCCTTCTTGTGCTCGTTCTTCATGTCAGCCATGACAGCTTCGTAGACCTTTTCGTTGGTTTTGAGAGACTCCCAGTCGCCCGCAACGCCGTTCTTCTTAGCCCAAGCCTCGACGACGACGCGATTGAGCTGCATGAGCGCCACAGGACGGTCCATCTCCCCGTCTCCGTAGCAGCAGATTCCACCTCCGATGGCATCGACGAAGCTACTGTTGCCGTAGGTCATCTCCATGCTCTCGATGGCAATGTATTCGCCGCCCTTCAGCTTGACCAAGTTCTTCTTCCTGTCTACGATGCGGAGGGATCCATCACTCATGAACTGTCCAATGTCTCCGGTGTGGAACCATCCATCGCTAGTCCACTCCTCCTTCGTCTTGTCCTCCATCATGTAGTAACCGAGAGAAACGTTATTTCCGCGAACCAACACCTCGCCACGGCCAAAGACGCGCACGCCGTTGACGTCGCGGGTGTCGTCCGACAAATAGGGAAGCTTTGCCTTATCGCAGACGTCAGGGCAGCTCTGGAGCTTCACCTCGCAGCAGCTAATGGGGACACCGGCAATTCCGGCGCGCAAATCCCATGGATCCTGGATGGTCAACCCCGCGCACGTCTCGGTCAGACCGTATCCCTGGAAAAGGGGGCACCCGAAGCAGGTCCTCACAAAGACCTGAACCTCGTTATTGAGGGGACCGCCTCCAGAGAGAGCGAGCCTCAGACGGCCACCGACAACCTTTGCGAACTTCTTGAACACAAGAGCCCTGAAGAGAGGGGTGTCGTAGCCGTGGCTCATTGCAAAGCTCCTAGCAGCGAAGGCGGTGTTGAACAAGAACTGCGAGACGGCAGGTGCAGCGGCGATCTTGGCCTGCACTCCCTTCTTGATGACGTCCCAAATCTTGGGCACTCCAGCCATGACAGTGGGTGAATACTGCTCCAAGGCGCCAACAGGGTAGGCGCCCGTGGCCGTGAGGGTCTTGGGGTCGGCGTAACAGATGACGCAGCCGTTTCCAATCATGGCAAACTCAGCCATCAACTCCAATATGTGAGCGAGGGGCAAGTAGCCCAGGTAAACGTCGTCCTCCAGCAAACCCAATCCGTCCTTGGCGGAGGCAGCGCAAGCCAGCAAGTGGCTGTGCTTCACGACGACTCCCTTGGGCTTTCCGGTACTTCCAGAGGTGTACATGATGACTGCGCACGTGTCCTTAGTGGGGGGGGTGGGGGGGAACTTGCCCTCGTCTCCGCTCTTCACAAAGTCCTCAAAGGTCATGATGGAGACCTTCTTGGAACTGCGGGGCACCTTGGTACTGTCGTCCATGGCGACCATGTCGTTGGTGTAGATGATGGTCTTCAAAGTGGGCATCTCTCCGATCCTCTCGACGAGAGCAGAGACGTTGCACTTGTTGCAGAGCATAGCTGAGATTTTGCACTCTTGAACGGCATCAATAACCGCATCCATCCCCAGGGTGGCATAAATGGTGGTCACGATGACACCCTGGGTGAAGCATCCCTGCGCCGAGATCATCCACTCGGGGCAGGTGTTCTCGAAAATTCCAAACGCGCAGCTGGTCTTGATCTGCGCCAACGTGGTCGTCTTGGGGGCAGCTACCAACCCGACGCTCCTCAGAGCAGCACCGAACCGGCGAGCCTTCTCCCCAACCTCGCCATAAGTGAGGACGTCAAGCTCGGTGGTGAACTCCTTCACCTTGGCGGACTTCTGTCCGACATACTGGCGGACCTTCATGCAGTCCTTGTCGGCAAAGACGTCGAAAGAGCGCTTGGAGAGCTCGTACATTGTCGTGACGCCTTCACAGGGGGATTCGGCAAATTTGCCACCCCTGGACTTCACAAGAGAACTGATGCGGTGGCTTTGCACAGCGTCATCTACGGGGACTGACAGAGTGCGATGCTTCTTGGTGAAGACGTAGATTAAAAACTTGACCCAGCCAAAGGTTGCGAGCCAGATCTGCAAAACCACAAAAAAAAAAGAAACAGAAGAGAAGACCCAGTTTTGCAGTTTTGAGTTGAGTGGAGTTTAGTTTGAGTTTGAGTTAGTTGGGTTAAGAGGTAGCAATGCGTTGATTCAGTTGCATAAGTTGCGCAAGACGGGGCTCGCCCGCCGCTAAAGGTTCGCCCTTGACCCTTGACTTCAGTTTCTATTCATGCTTCAAGCTTCAAGCTCACTCATTATGCCTTTCTTTCACAACAACCTTCCGATACAAAAAAGCGCGACCAAAATGGCTCAATAATAGTAGTGCGCGTGTCCACCGAGCGCGGGAAGGCACAAATCAAAAGCTGTAAGCAAGCACACACACATGAAAAAACTCAGCTTGGATCCTGCCAAGGTCTACTTACCACAAAGTCAAGGAGGATGAAGAAGATCTGAAAAGGAGCTTGTAACATAATCATTGCGTAGTATGCAGGGTGGGAGAGTAAAAACTTTTAATCCGTTAACTGAGAACGCATCAGCGGGGAGATTGGGCGGCAGGCAGGTTTATTTTCGCGGCAGATACACAATCAGAGGCTAGGGCTTTTTTCCCCTCTGTAAAAGTTCATTCTGGGATAGAGCAAGCACATTCAATCTCCGCACGCGGCCTAATCAACGCGAAATATCTGCCCCTCCTTTCCACTTCATTCTGCCGCCTCTGCTCAAAATAGCTTTCTTTTTTTTCCAGCAACACCCCCAAAAGATTTTTGTGCTAAGTTCATTGAGTCAATTGTCCTCTGGGCCCTCTCTCTGTCACCATGGCGATGTTTTTGGCACAGAAGATGAGCATGACAGCTCTAGTCCTCTCTTCTCCCTCTCCTCAGCGAAAAAGGCCTCTTCGCCCTAAGCATTTGATGTCAGCTGACAAGGTGGCGTCGTCGAGGAAGCGAAAATGGGAAGATAGCGAAGAATTTGAAGAGCCGTCCTTTGCCGATAAAGAAAACAGACCAAATCCTTGTCTACATCGTGATTTTGACGGTGAAGTGGATTACAGCACCGACAGTAATGGCGGTGATAGTGATGAGGACAGCCAAATCGTGGGAATGACACCCTTGCACGTGTCTTGTACTCCTTCTTATAACCATTACTTTCTGTGCGGCTATCTACAACTGGTCAAGGCCGTCGATTCGAATCGATTTATCCGAGATTGGGGATCAAATGCCGCTGAATCTGATGTGGAAGAAGACACTAAAAATCCTTCGGCAAGAGAAACTAAATTCGACGTTTATTACCGCTACAAGATAATAAATCGCAACGACCCGGAATACAAAATCAACAACAAAAACAACAACAAAGCAACTATCTTTGAGATGCTTGGAGAAAGGTCTTTTGACAGTGACCAGCCACTTACTGTGAGTTCGTTGGGTTTTTATTTGGGCTTAGCGCGACCGGACGCAATCGCACCACCCGGTTCGCTATTATTTAATTCAATGATATGGGAATCTTACTAACTCGACTCATCGTACATCGCTTTGCAGGAGGCAAAAGTCGTTGCCAAGAATGTGTCTTACGAAAGAGGCTTCAACGTCCTCGAATGTTTGGAGAAAAATCGTTGCGGAGTTCCGCACGCATCTTCTGCCATTGACTTTCTCACCCCTGCACACGGATTGTCCGAAGGGAAGCCGCGACTTGTGACTGATACGACTGGTAAAAAGTTCAGCGTAGAGAAAATCGATTGTAACAATTTTGACGATGGGCGAAGGGACCTAATGCTTGCTAGCCAGGGGGAGGACGACAGCGGCAGCGACAGCGGTAGCGGCAGTGGCAGCGGCAGCGACAGCGGCAGCGACAGCGACATCGACAGCGACAGCGACATCGACAGCGTCAGCGTCAGCGACAGCAACAGCGACGCGAGTTGTGACGAGGATTTAGTAGAAGATTCTGTTGAGATACCTAGTGATTTATACGTTGATGAGGACGAGGGTACCGGCAGTGATAGTGATAGTGACAGTGACAGTAGCAGTAGCAGTAACAGTAGCAGCAGTGACGACGATGATGATGACGACGAAGAGAATGATGGGCAGATGTTTTTGAGCATGTTCGAAAGCTCGCAGCAGACACAGCCTGATACATCCAATGACGACGATTTTGTCGTTAGTGACAAAGAGAAGCTTTCCCAGGCGGCTGGCCTTGCAATGGCTGCGCTAAAGGGCTGCAACAGAGTTCTCCCCAGCGATCCTTGGTTTGATGTCTGGGAGAAGATGAAATTTATCGGATTCGTGAAGTATCCCGGCGTTGGTCTGCACGAGGTCATGTGCGTCTTGCCGGGAGGTAAAAAGGAGGGGAGAGGAGGGGTCGAGGGGGTGGATTTTTTGACAAGTTGGGTTGATGTGAAGGGGTTTGCAAAGAGGGTTTTTGGATGGGAAGGTGATGGAAAGGATGGAGAGGAAGAGAGGAAGGAGAAGAAGGGCAGAGGCGGAGGAAGGGGGGTGGGGAGGAAGGGAGCTTACGGGGATGCGATGGTGAAAGCGACGGCGAGATCCAAGGATGAGATGGACTCCGATGATGATGTGTCAGATGATAAATCTCCAAGTAAGAATGCTGTAATCTTGATGAGAACGACCAATGCCGAAAATTTCACCCCTGTCCAACCCCGCGATCCTTGGCTCATAGTCTGGGAGAAGCTCAAGTTCACTGGATGGGTGGAAAAGACCGTGCCGACGACTAAAATTGCTTGGGAAACGGCCGTAGTAATGCCGACGGGAAAGGTGTGGAGAGATGGTGGAGAAGAGAGGAGAGATTTTTTCACAATGTGGGACGATATCAAGGAATTTTGCAGAGTGAATTTTGGATGGCTAGGGGAGGAGGAGAATAAGAATGTCGGTGGGAACAACAACAACGCCGCCAGCAGCAACAACAAAACGCAGGCTAACCGCCGAATAAAAGCAAAATCAGAGGAGAAGAAAAAGGGGGCGGGGAAGAAGAAGACGACGAAGACGAAGACAAAGACGAAGAGCGAGCAGAAGAGGGTCAATGACAAGAAAAAGAGGGATAAGAAGAAGAAGAGCGACGTGTTGCAGACGAGGAAAAAGAAAGCAGTGGCTGTTGAGCGAGAGGAGATTGAAGAGAGTGATCCAGCTTCATCGTCTTCCTCATCTTCCGAAGACGAGGATTGTTTTGATCCGAATGTTCTTCGCTTCACTCACAAACTCAGCCACCGGCGATCTTCTACGGCTCGCACTAAGAAAAGCGGACAGAACGACGACGACCAAAACTGTATCCCCGACCTTTCCCAGGACTCTCCCAGCCTCGATTCGAGATTCAACGATGACACCCAATATAATAAGACTCTCCGCATCAGGACTGGTCAAGCCGATGCAGAGAGACTTGAGAAAGAGCATAGTATGGCGCAGGACCTGCGATTTGAGGCCCTTCAGAACGGATTGGGTGTGGGAAACACAGAAACAAGGGAGGAGAAAAATTTTGCTGCTGCTCTTTCGGCGTTTGAGCGCCGTCCGATTTTGTTCACTGACGGGCCTGAACTTAGGGGCGGCAAGGGGAAGGGTGGTGTTTGTGCACTCTGTGGCAGCGATGATTGGAAATGTGAGTTTTGTACCGAGGAATTTGCGAGCGTCTTGACGCTGGAGAGGACGCTGGAAGATGTGGGAACGTTCGAGGGGGGAGTGAGGATTAGGGATAGGGACAGAGGATTGAGCAAGGAGGAGGCGAGGGTCAATGCCGCTTTTGTTGCTGTTTGGAACAAAGGCTGGCTTGGTGATTGAGGTGCTTAAATGTGGTGTGTGCTCAATGTGGTGTGCTTGAAAGTGGTGTTGGGGATTGAGGGCGATTAGATTGCTCTATTGATATTCCAGTGCCTCCTTTTGCCACTTGCATGTATTTTCTTTGTGCGTTTGGCTTATGCCCGGAGATTAATAAGTGCATGTAATGTAAATAGATGAGCTTTTCGAAAACGAAAAAAATGCTCCTCCTTTGTCTACGCTTCTAAAAAATAAGGGGGGGAGAGTTTTTCTACTTGAGCTGAGTTTTTGAAACTACTCACTACTCCCAGGGGTGGGAGTCAGAAATGAGGCCGTAAATCTACCAGTAGCCTGTACATTTCTATGCGAGAGCGAGGAACTGAGTATGTTAACACGTCAGATACCATGACATCCAATGACACGAGCTCCTTCTCAAACCTTTCTATTGTGGTCTTTCTTTCATCAGAAAGAGCACTGTCTGGAGGTTTTTCATCAGGATCAGAACTCTTTTTTTTCTTTCTCGTGATACCCATCTTGCCGATGATTGACCAACCATCTGATATAACTTCCCTCATCGCTTGAGCAACATATTCTACATTCAACATCTCCTCTCCTGTCAAAGTGCGCAGGCCTTCCTCATCAAAATAATTCAGGAGTGAATCAAGGTGAGAGGTGAGGGTTGCAATAATATCAGTTGAAAACTGGGTAGAGAGGTCCACCTTCGCATCACCAGACTTTCCCGCAACACTTGGGGGCCCTTTAACAAGCTTTTTCGGGGAGCCTGAGGGCATCTTTTTCAGTCTTTGTTTACGACACAGTTCCCGCGAGTTTAGCGATTTAGGGACTTTGATTTGGTCTTCTGCAATTGTTCTCGCATGGATTCGTATTGTTATCGTGAATGATAACTCTATATAAACTCTCCTCTCCGTTTTTCCTTTTTCCTCGGACTCGTTTTTTATTTTTTTACTTTTTACCCTTGTTTCACATCAAACCTGCGAGTTGAAGTTGTCTATGCACCTTTAGCAGGTGTGTCCTCCTTTGCTGTGACGATGCGGATTGGATTTCCGTCTCCCGATTATCAAATTCCCTGCCTCACCAACAACATATTCCCAGCAGCTACATCTGCTATGTTATGGAATGGAATTTCTTTAATGCAAGGCCAACGAGTGTCAGCTCGTGACGTCGCCTCGAGCGGTGCTTTCATATATGCCTACCTTGCGGTACATTGTCCCCTGGAGCAGATCCGTGGGCGCCGAGATTTGACAAATGATTTCATAGCTGGGTTTACAGTTGGGGCGATTGGCGTTGAGAGGCGTTTGATTGGCATGCCATTTGGTGGGAGTGATATTGTTTGGAACTTGGCACGTCGAGGCATTCCTCTTAGTGTTCTTGGCGGCACGATGTACGGAGCGATAGGAGCAGCTTTTGGCATTTTCAACGGCCGGAGTTTTTGATGCCGACGCAAAATATGGATCAAATTTATAGTGTTTGTATCGCCATTGCGTTCATTGTGCGGTTCTAGTCTATCGTCTAGTTTCACTGGCAAAGCACCAGTTTTTCTGATTGCTCTGTGACAGTGATTGATCTGGGTGCAGCTTCAGCCTGGCTTTTAAGATTTGTTTAGAACCTTCTGTAGTGAGCTAAAATGTAAACAATGCAGTAATTACCTATCCAAACCCAGCATATCTCAATCATATTTTGGTCCACCCCTTTCATTCAAATTTCACCCATTCAACATGCAATTCAACGCCAACCCATCCATATAGACTTGAACTAAACAACGACGACGGGACGACGGGCCAAAACCTCAACCTAAAAATTTTCACAAAACCAGTACCCCCCAAAAAAACAAAACAATATCGCCACAACACATACAGCACCACCATTGAACAACACGCCCAACAGGACGACCTTGTTTACCTAACAAAACAAACCTGACAGTCAACATTAAAACAATCAACAGAAATCAGATCGACAAGTCACTTTCAACTTTCGACTTCCCCAAATGGCTTCTAGATTGTTGCATGAGTTTAAAGATGTACTTGACCCTCGACCATGGGTCGATGGTCCAACTGTAGGTCAGACACTGTTGCAGCACAATCAATCAGCTCGGTTCAACAGCAAAGCGGCTATGTTGCACTATATTTGTGAAGACAATGAAGAGGGACCCTCGGCACAAGGGTCGACTCCTCAATGGTACTTTGTACCTGTTTGCGAGTTTCCCTACATAAACAAGGGGTGGAACGATGATGGTGAACCCGGGATGGATGACGTTGTGTTCAATGACTGCTCCATCACGCTATCTCAGGCAATCTCTGGCTACAACAACCAATGCGTGATTATGGTAATCATAGCATTGATCCCCCTCTTATTGTCCTTGGTTTTCCTTAAAGGTGTTAATGATAAGAAGAAGCCCAAGGATCGCAATAAGAGGTGGTTTTTGCCGGCGAACCCAAATGTGACTGAGCAGCTCCTCCTCCTCGGTATTCTCCTCGGTTTCGCCCACTGCATTCGTTGCATAGATGTTTTGGGTTATGCGAATAGGTTGAGAATCGATACTATCTATACGATGAGCACGGCAACTTGTGTCAGTGCTCCTTTTCACGGAGCATTTATTTTGATTCGAAGTTGGGTGACCATAGTCGATGGTGAGTCCCCGTCCACACTTAACCCAAAAAATCTAACTTTAAATATCTTACTCTCCCTTTGACAAACCTAACAGGTGGCAAGTCCAAGAGATGTCCCAGATGGTGCAAGATTTACTGTGCGGTAGGGATTTATTTTACCTATATAGTTGAGATTGTCGGAGGGTTTATGGAATATCGTTGGCAGGGCGCCGAAGTAAATGTGGGGGCGATCAGTGGTGAAATGAACTCCTTGAAAATGATGAATGGGACAATCTGGGCAGGTTCATTGACAATAATTATGTTCAGTTACGGTCAGCGAATCGCGAATCAACTCAAAAGTGGTTCGAAGGAACCTACACCTCAGTTCAAGAAGATCAAGAAGATGTGCAGGTGAGATGGACGGACTTACGAGTTTGAGTTCGATTTTTCTGCCATTTTCTAACTTGCTCAAAAAACCTTCCACTCCACAGAATTGCGAGCTTGTTATTGGGTTTTGGGACCATGGTGAAATTTTCTGGAATTTTTGTTCGTAATTTCCAGGTCTGCCAAATGGTAACTCCTTGTGGAGGCGGTTCCCCCCAAGTTATGATCCCCGCATTTATCTACATGTTTCAATATGGTATCACAATTATCAATCAGCCAACCTCTCGAGGCAAGAAGGCGACAACTCGGGCGGCCGAAAAGGTAATAGGAAAGAAGATTTTCGAGTCTACCGCTAGCTCGACTGACTCGGATGCTACCGAAACTGATGTAAGCAGTTCCTCGTCTTCTTCGGACACGGCCAAGGTGACTCCGGCAGAGTGATTCGAATCACCGTCTTGTACATAGACAAACAAAAGCGAACTCATAAAGAAGGAATGGGGGTGGGAAGGAGTGTATTATACCTCAGTTTTAGGGTTCTCGATTTCTCGGATGTGTAAATATAATGTGTAACAAGGAACATCTCTTTGTTTCGGGGGGCAAACCTCGCCTATTGTTTTTTTCGTGTTCGTTATCTATCCCATGCTCACATCGTCTCCACTCGCAGCGTCTAAGAATATTGAGTCGTCCCCTGCGGTGCTCATGCTTAATGCACTCTTGGGAGTCCCATGTAGCTGAGATCCAGCCCCCCCCCCTTCCATCCCGCACCCCTCGCCAATGTCCTCGAAAAAACTATCCATTTCGCTGAACAGGCCTTCGTCAACAGCACTGATACTCTCACTCAACGCTCTGTTCAGCATCTCACTCGCGAAGGCAGACTGGTGTTGCGCGAGACTCTCGTGATAGCCATCTATAGCCTTGTCAAGGTCGCCCGCACAATGGTACGTAAACGCGAGGGCGCTCCTTGCGGTTGGTTCGTTGTCCAATGATAGAGCCTTCTCGAAGACGAAAATAGCATCGTCGAAATGCCGAAGCTTTCGGAGGCAATGACCCAAGTTATTGAGGGTGGGTTCCCAGAATTTATCGTGGAGTTTTCGTACAATCCGCCTGTCAAAAATGACGTTCCCGTAATTGTCTAGCAAGGGCTGGTTGAACTCGCTGTCTCCTCCCTCGCCTTGTTCGTATCCTTTGTAAACAATGTCACTCCTACTTCCACCCACACCGCCACTAAATTCCCCTCCTCCTCCTCCTCCTTCTTCTTCTTCTTCCAGCCTATCATCTTCGATTTGCACCTTTACAAACACCTTAATAGCCAGAAAGAAGAAGTAGCTAGCCCTGACGAAATCGTTCTGCCTGAACGCCACGACTCCAAGCTCGCTGAAAGCGCAAGGATCAGCCGACATGTCGACAGCGGCGTTCAAGAAATGGTTTGCCAATGTGAGATTGTTGGTCCTCAAATATTCCATCCCCACAAACAACAGCGGCACGTGGCTACCTCCCAACCTCTGCCCTGCCCGGTATGCACTCATCGCTTGATCGCTCTCGTCCTGCAGTGCGAACGCGTTTCCAAAGCCAACCCATCCCTCGATACATCGCGGATCGATCCTTGTCACCCTTCCAAAATATCTCTGCGCTAACTCGTACTGACCAATGGCCAAATAGTATCCACCGACAGCAAACCAGCTGCTCGCTCGCTCCGGCCTGTTTTCCACCAATTGATGAGCGTAGTGGAAAAGTTCGGAAATTACGCCCTTCGATAAAGTTGCATTGGTCGCCCCTTGGTAATAGCCGTTCACGCCGGTCGACCCAAAGCCACGCCCACCCGTTATGCCTGAAACTAGACAGCAAACACGAGTGAAAATAATCTCCTCGCACCCTGGGTCACTGTGCAGAGCCATTTCGCTCAATTCTGACGCCTTTCCAATGTTGTGGTGGCGATATGCCCTCGCTGCTCGCGAAGAGAGTGTCGTGATGTCTGTGGCTAGCGGTGGGTAGTCTCTCTCCAACCTCAAAAATGCTTCCGAGATGAGGTCAATGTTGGCATCATTATCGGAGTTGTTATCGGTTGGGTCGCCGTTTGTTTCTGTGGTCTTGGTGTCATCGTCGGCATTGAGCATTGTAAAGTACAGATCCCGAAGCCACTCTGACGAGTTCGACCCGGAAGAGTTCAAAGGATCTTGGTCATGGTGGTAAAAAGAAATCGAGTCGACTAAATCCACCCCGCCCCTCCCAGATAACAAAAACCTCTTCTGGCACTCGGAAAACGCCATGACACAGCGCCCGTCGATGACGAGGGCTAGCCTGAAGGCCAGGAGAGACTTGAGCCGTGATGAAGAAGAGGAGTCGTATGCAACACCAAGGAGGGAAAGGACAGTGGCAAGGGGGTGGAGGGTTGTGGTCGGATCAGATGCAAAGCCGCGCGAACGGATCCAGTCCATTTCTGACCTCATTTTTCCCCTTTGCAGCTCTTGCTCTCCTCCCTCGCGGCCCACTATGCCCCAAACCCAGCCAGGAATGATCTGGGGACAAAAGAGAAAAGGAAAAAGAGAAAAAGAGAAAGAGGAGAGATTGCGTGTTAGCGTTCTTCTTCGTCAATAGGATTGCGGGATCAACCAAATAATACTGCCAGACCACATCCTGCAGCGCGATGATTGAGTGCTATTATATTGCCGGTTGATCTCTTTTCTCACCTTGTCGCAAAAGACCTCCAGTAAATCGACCATTTCGTCGAAAGACCCCTCACGTCGTAAAGTCTGACCAGCTAAAATCACAGTAGAAAAATGTCTAGGCGTGATCGCGTCAACAGGATCGGCCTTTCGAGAAGTTGTAGGCGGATTCAGTCGGTATACGTCCGCGAGGACGCCGCTCAAGCGAAGAGTACGGTGCACTCGCCGATTATTGCCAAGGTTAAATTGAGCCCGGGCAAGAGTCAGCCACAGCTCTGGAAAAGGATCACTGGCTTTGGAGTCATCAGCAGTGCTCTTAAGGAAAGATTTAGGAGTGGTGTTGTTGTGCGGTGGAGTGCTATCGGGACTGGTTGTTGTTCCCCCATTTACATCGTCAGCGTCGTCATTAAGGTCAAAATCCACCTCCATCATCAGGTGCAAGAGCTTCTCCCCGAAGAATATGGTCGAACGATAATCCGATTCGCTGTAAGCAGATAGCGTGTACGCATAGAGGTCTGAAGCGACGGTGTACAGAGAGTTGGCCGTCACCATTTTGTGTCACACTCCAAGCCACACCCACTCTAAAATGTCCCCCCCGGCAAAAGTGCAGGTGCGAAACAGGTTGAATTAAAAATCGTTTCGTAGTTTAATGACTGTAGATATAGGTTTTGTGATATTGTAAACCGTTTGGTAACGTAGGGATTGGCCGAAAATGAAGATAGCGCCTGCCAACAAACTTTTGAGATTTGGCGCTCCTTCTCCAAAACCGGAAAAAGTCCACCACCTCGAGAAGAAAAAATCGAGAGAGGCATTGAATCGGAGACAACGGAACATTAGCGACAAACACGAGCCATGACTGAGGTTATTGTTAAATCCGTGACCATACTTGATTACCCAACACAAACGTTATTCTTCCAACCTGTGAAAGCGGCGGTGAAAAGGAAGCGCACCGTTCATTTTGTGGTGATTCCGGGTAATCCCTCCTGTTGCGTGTTCTACATTCCATTCCTAAAAGTTCTCGCTCCATTTCTGCATTCTTCCCGGCCTGACATCAATTGGGTGTTCCATGTCTGCAGCTACGCAGGACAGGGTGTAACTTCTAGGCTGAACACCTCTGAGGGGAATGAAGATGTTTCTCAGACGTTACATGGCCAAGTGCTGCACAAGATTGCGTTTGTTGATTACGTTTTGCAGAAGGAAGGGGGTGAGGGTGATGGGTTAGTGTTTGCAGGCCACAGCATTGGGTGCCACATGATAAACAAACTGCTCCTTATGCGGTCTGATTTCCTCTCCAGAACTGAACACGTCTTTCATATGCTGCCATTTATCCGAATCAAGAAAATCCTGCTCCATCGTTTGGTGGCCAATTTCCCCTCTTTGGCTCAACAAATTCTAGGTGCTGGTGCTCGCCTGATTTCTACGACGGGTTTTATAGGTCGATTTGTGGCTAATGTTGTGATGGAACACGCGTTGTCGATAAAAGACCCGGTTGGGAGAAAGGTGGCATATGACTCTTTCACGAATGTCCCGTTCACTCAGAATTTTATTCGTCTCGGAAGCGATGAAATGAACTTAGTACCCGAGAAATTCAATCTTGACGATTTAAAGCAAGTCTTGACGAAATGTGGCATAACTTTTGTGTACGGCGGCGGTGACCAGTGGGCACCAAAGTGTCATTTCGACGAGCTGGTAGAGCGGAAAAAACGTGGCGAGTTTCTTTGCGGAAGGTCCAATGACTTGAACCTGATTTATAACGAACGGGTGAAGCACGACTTCTGTGTTCGGGAGAGGTTCCAGAACGATTTCGTGGCAGGGTTGATTGGGGGAGTTATAGGAGGTTTAAAACATGTTAAGAACGGGGAGTGGGGAAGAATGAGCAAGCTATAAATTGTTGACGCAAGGCGGACGGACGACGTAGATTAATGTAGAGTGTTTTTCTGGCACTGAAACTTTGTGGCTTGTGGTCATTTCCATTTTTTTCCTGCGGCTTTTTGTGGCTTGTGGTCATTTCCATTTTTTTCCTACGGCTTCTTCCCCTGCTCTCTTAGCTTGTCTTTCTTACTCTTCTTTGTGGTGCTCTTGATCCCACCCATCATATTGTCATTTGACAATTCTCTCTGCGTTTCTTTGAGCTCTGCTCTCCGCCTTCTCCACTGAACCTCATCAACTCTGAAACCTTCGACAACCTCGCGAGGAATCTTGAGTTTTTCTTTTTTCTCAATTAGCTCGAGGTGTGCCTCCGTGTCCGCCGTTATGAAGGAGATTGCGGTGCCTGTCGCCCCTGCCCTCCCAGTCCTACCGCATCGATGTCTAAAATCAAGAGGAGAGCGCGGGAGATCATAATTTACGACCACCTGCAGCCTATCGATGTCGATTCCTCGCGCCGCTACATCAGTCGCGACAAGAACGCGAACGCCACCGGCCTTGAAATCGTCTAGTCGCTGCTGACGAACAGACTGTGTGAGGTCACTATGGACCGTTGTGGCGCTGATACCACTGTTTCGGAGGCACTCAGCCACGCTATCGATTTCTTTCTTCTGCGCCACAAATACCAATGAGTTCTCAAATCTTGTTGTAATTTCAGAGAGAAGCGCAATACGCCTTTTTGGTGAAGAAACTTTGATAGCACGGTAGGTGATGCCATCAGCTGCGCCGGCGGCGGCGTCAATATCATCAGTATCGGCAACACTTTTTCCAACTCGGACGAATTTGCCCTTGCGAAATAGGCCAGAGACACGATTGACGATTGTCTTGCTATAAGTTGCGCTCGAAGCTATTGTCTGGCGCTCCTCGGATCCCAATAACTTTAAAAGTTTCGTTACTTGCTCGAGGAATTCGCCACTTAGTAATCTATCTGCTTCATCGATGATGAGGTGTTCAGTGCTGCTGATGTCTGTGCCATTGTTTGCGATCACGTCGATCAACCTACCAGGTGTGGCGACAAGCACATCCACTCCATACTGGAGAGTTTTCAGCTGTGGACTCATTGAAACTCCCCCATATACCTTTCGAATGGTTAAATCGCCTCTCACTGCATCCGACACTTCCTGAAAAACATCAGAAACTTGTTCAGCGAGCTCCCTCGTGGGGACCAGTACGAGACACCGGGCGCAGCGAGCCGTCGGAGTCTCGGCTTTTGTCAAGCGCTGGACAAGGGGAAGCACGTAAGCTGCCGTTTTACCCGATCCTGTCGGAGAATGTATTCGCACGTCTTGACCATCAGCAATTAAGGGAATAGCGGACTGCTGAATAGAGGTGGGAGCTCCATATTTCAGCTGTTTCGTCGCCGCCGTCTGCATCTTCTTGGTAAGCCTCAGATTCGCAAATGGATTCTCAGTCACCGAGCGTAGATTTAGCTTCCTCAGATTGTTCATGCTGTTGCTGGCAGGGTTATTGGGGTTATTGGGGTTATTGGGGTTGGTGGGGTTGGTGGGGTTGGTGGGGATTCTCACTGGAGTCACAGTGTGCATGGAAATCGATATTAGCAGTACGGGGATGATTAGAATGATCCTCATGGTTGAGATGAGGGTGAGAAGGGTACTGGTGAGAGAGCGTGTTGAGGATGTGGTAAATTGGACAAACTGCCCGTTCGTCGCAGAAAAGAACAAATTGATGAAAAAACGCATGATTGTAACACTACTATTATTATGTTTTGCCCCTTTTGCGGTTGCTTTTGCACGTGAAGTCCGCCGTCCGTCGAAGGGTTTCGGAAAGGGCCTAGGGAGGGCAACGAGTGAAACACAGAAAGAATCAGAAGAAGGAAAACTGGATGTCTTTGGTCTCCCCCCCCCCACTGCGGATTCGATCTTCCCAAAACCGTCAGGAAATGATATTTCAAAATGTTCTGGTAAAAATGGTGGTTTTGAGTTGGAGCGAGTTTACCCAGAGCTCAACCGTTTGCATCCTCGAATGAGGCAGATACATGATGCACCGCCTGTATTTGTCATCGACAATTTCTTGTCAAGCTCTGATGTCCAGGAATTGGTGGAGGCCTTCAAAGATCCGAGTGTCGGTTTGTCCATGAAATCTCCGCAGTTCTCATCTGCTGTGTCAACGCGGACCTCGTCAACAAAGTTTCTCCCTTACGATTATCCTGTTGTTGCCCGATTTCTCTCTGCGGCAATGGACCTATTAAACGCTCCAATGTGTAATTTTGAAGAACCGCAAGTGGTGAGATATAAGATTGGCCAAGAATTTACGGAACACTATGATTTCGTGCCGCCGTCATCCGACAAAGACGTAACCCAACGAGCTGCGACGCTCCTTGTTTACCTATCAAGTGTGTCTGGATCATCCGGTGGAGGTTAGTTTATGTTCGTTTTTATTGCTCTTTTTATTGTCGATTTTTTATTTCGTTTGCTTTTGCTGTACTAACAACAATTTTGACAGCCACGACCTTCCGTGATTTGGGGATTTCTGTGCAACCTCGAGTCGGTAAGGCGCTGCTATTTTTTCCTTCGTTTGTCGACGGCTCTAACGACGAGCGAACGCTGCATAAAGCGGAGAAAATTACTCGAGGCGAGAAGTTCATTGCACAGATTTGGCTCCACCGGGGGAAGTACGTGAGCAAAATGTTCCAACAGTAAATAAAATATTACATTCCTTTTTAGGCAGAACAAAAGGGGTATTCTTCAAAACTCTTTCTCCTTTTACTTTCATTTGTTGCCTGCTATTAACTATAGCTCGCTTTCCCCCATCTTCAGCAGTGTCTTTCCCTTTCCGACAGCAGCACCAATTTTCTCATGGCTCATGACAGAAAGCATCCTGAGAAGCTCCATATCAACAATTCCTCTTAAGTAGAGGGTCAACACAACAATCGTCAGCAAGACAGTTACAACGATGATCCCGATCATGAACGAAGAGAGGGAAGAGGACCTGCCCGCCCTCGAGTTCATCCTCCTTCTCTGCCTGTGCCTCTTTTTGGCGCTTCCGGCCAACCCCTCCTCCTTCTTCCTCAGGAGCTCCTCCGCAGTCACGTGTGCAACCTCGAGCATGGAAGACATGTTGAACACCCCCGATACCCCCCCAACGCGACCCATGAGTGCGGGGATATCCTTTTCGATGAGCAAGTCTAAAGAGCGGAGAACCTTCCTGTCTAGGGAGGGGAAGCTCCTGAAATTGTGCATCCGCAACTTGCTGGCAAATAAGTCTACGTCTGGCAGATCGCCGTCGCTCAACGAGTACATTTGCTGCACCTCGTCGAAAACATTCCCGAGATTCTCCAGCAGCCACTCCTGCTTCTTCGTCTTGCCCCAAAGTAGGGGCATTTGCCCCTTGAGGTGCGACAAAATGCAGACGTGCACCTTGACGAGGCGAATTCGCTTCACCATCTCGTTGATTTTTCTCGCGGCGGCCGAGGAAGGAAGATCCTTCAGCTCGTCGATCAGCAGCTTTTCGTCCTTCAGAAACATTTCCTTGTAATCCTCGTTGACAAGCGGCTGGTCCCAATAGCTCCCGCAGTAAACTCGAGCAACCTCGGGAGTCTGGAAGATTTTCCCCATGCTCCACATCAAGCTGCCATAGACGCGAACGAGCTGCTCCCGGTTAATCTGATCCGCCTTGTTCAGAACGCAGCGAACCTTGTCATCGTGAGGGCGGAGAGACTCAATCACGGACCTGAACTCGTCTGATATATCCAGCTTGTGGGCATCGAAGAGGAGGAGGATGAGGTCAGACCGGTCCGCGAACCACATCATCACGTCGCGGAAATCGTAAGCGCGGGCAATTCTCTGCTTTTCGCCGCTCAGAACTCCCGGCGTGTCAATCAGGGTTACACTCTCCAACAATTCCGCGCTCGTGACACTCGCCTCAAACTTGTTCAAAAAACTTGCGCCAAAGCCACTCAGACCGCCAAAGGGGAGCTCGGGGACGACTGTGAGGCTGTTGCCCTTGATCACCTTGTCTTCTTGTCCGTGCACAACTGCAATGAACTTGTCCGTGGTGGGCTCGGGACCTATGTGCATATTGGGAAAGGATTGGCCAATGAGATTCTGGATGAAGGTGGTTTTGCCAGTGCTATACTGACCAATCAGAAGAACCTGAGGCTTGCTCTCCAACTCACTGTCGCTAATGGCATGATAGTGGAAGTTACTGAAGAAATACCTCTTCTCGATGTTCTTCAATGAAGTGTGATACAACTCCTTCAAGCCCGTGATGACCCCCTCGCTCACAAAATCCCTCGAGGGAGTCATCTTCGACGAAGTCATGTTGCCCTTCTTGGCGGCGCGACTCTTCTCCCTGTAAATCTTGCTTGTCCTAGACGGCTTCTCTGTGACACTATTCGGACCTTCGCTGTCGTAGAAATTGCTCTGACTGCTCTCGTCGCCGCTGAGGGTCTGATCGGTCTGTTGCTTGGAATTGGGCTTCTTCGTCTTGGGGTGCGGGGGGAGCAGGAACTTCTCATTCGGACTCACACTCGTCTCCTTGCTGTAATAGCTGTTTTTAGGGCTGCTGGTTAAAGATATAGATATACCCCCTCCTCTAGGGTTAGGGTTAGGGTTAGGGTTCGGTTTGAGAGAATGCGCGTTGTTGTTTATATTGATGATGGAAGAAAACGTGCGACATACGACGTGCGCGTGTGTTGGGGGTGTAATCTTGTTAGTTAACTAAATTGAAGGGGCGTAAAATCATTCATTCATGCAAGTCAAGGAAATAAATGTGACATGAGACATGACCATTGTGCTGCCATTGCACGGGGGGGTGGCACAAACGATTCCACTCGAACGCACCTGTTCGGAGATCCTGGGGGAGTTGACGTCACTTTCACGTCCTCTTCTTCCTTTTCCTCCATCTGTGGGGGTGTTTTCGCACGTTGAGAGTCGTCCTCCTTACCCAATTGGTTCTTCCTTGAAGCCTCTGGCGACGAAGATAGAGATGATGCGACAGAAGATATTGGTGATGTCATAGATAGCAGTAGGGCGTTTTGTATGCAATTCGAGGTTTACAGAAGAATAAGAAAGTCTAAAACATTCATCCCGGCAAAGAAAACAAAAAACAAGCAAAAACACACTACGCAACGCAAATTTTAAACAGCGCGGAGCCAAAGAGTTGGCGCACAGGGTCGGCGCGCACAGACAAACAGACAGAATTTGAATGGCCTGTATTGTACCACTGCTTTTTGTAACGATTCTCATTGTCGCCCCATCAACCTCTCTAATCCTCTCAGCAATGTCTTCCCGACAGCGCACATTCAAGGCCGTGGTAGAAGCTCTGAAGTTACGGAATAAGACCGTCACCACTGTGGAGTCAACGACTGGCGGCCTAATCTCCTCCTCAATCATGGCTGTGGACGGCGCATCGTCAGTCTTCTACGGTGGCTCAATTGCTTACAACACGATGAAGTGTGGGCCGGTGCTATTGAACGACAAAACGCTGCACGACTCTCTGGTTGATCCTTGTCTGCCCGCAGTCGCTGGCGAAAGCGAGGGTGACCATTACAAGAGGAGAAAGCTTGACTGGACGACAAAGACTGCGAGGAAATTCTGCGAAGCGATGGGAACTGACTGGGCCGTGGCTGAGGGGGGTGCTGCTGGGCCTTCTTTTCGTCCCAAGGGCCTTAGAACTGGCTTCTCGGCCATTGCCGTGGCTGCGAAAAATGCTGATGGCGAAATCGATATCGTGCACAGCGCCATCATCGATTCCTCTCACTCTGACAGGGAGAAGAATATGGAGCAATTTGCGACCACTGCTGGGCGTCAGCTGCTCAGCGCTATAACTTCCAGTGACGGCTTGGACCGCCGGGTTGAGCTCCGCGCGGATGTTGAGGCTCTCAAGAATCTAGTCAAGTCAGATGGCGCCCGTTTCGTTGTGATTACCGGCCCTAAGATGCTCTTTACCTCGGAAACCGAGCTTGCCCTCCTGCCTTTGGCTGAGGCCCAGGCCTTCTGCGACAAGCCGATCGACTCAACCACCGGCGCCTTCCTTGGATTCGCCAAGGGACATCCTATCTTCGCCTTTGAAGCGACAACGTCCACATCAATGGATGATGAGCGCTTTGCCGATACGAGAACACAAGCACCCTTGTTGTTCGACTTCACTGACAACCAAGTCGCCCTCTGTGCCACAGGGTTAACGACATGGCACAAGAACTCAAGGTTCTGCTTTAAGTGTGGATCCACGACGAAGTTCACGCAGGGAGGCCACTGCTCGGTTTGCACCAACAATGATTGCGGCGCCGTTTCCTTCCCCCGCAACGACCCTGCCGTTATTGTGGCCGTCAGTTCGCGAGACAACTCCAAGATTTTACTCGCTCGGTCGCCGCGCCATCCAGAAAAGGTAAGTCTATAAAGATGTTATAAATGGATGGTGTTAAGGTTAGGAACGACTGTTAGGGTTCTACTAATATTCCTCCCTCAAAATGTAGATGTTCACTACTCTAGCCGGCTTTGTTGAGTGCGGAGAGACTTTTGAAGACGCCGTCAAGCGGGAGGTATTGGAGGAATCAGGTATCACTGTCGATGAGGTTTCATTCGTCAAGTCGCAGCCCTGGCCTTTCCCACAATCGTCCATGATAGCCTTTAGGGCAGTGGGGAATTCCGAACAGCCTTTCAAGCTCGACGATGAGGAGCTTGTCGAAGCGCGCTGGTGGACCAGAGACGAGGTTCGCAAGGCCTGCGGGGTTAAAGGCGCTGTGATGCGCAAGGAGGTCGCAGAGAAGGCTCTCCAGGACGACCCATCTTTGACGCTCCTTATCCCCCCAAAGCGGGTAGTTGCAAGGGAACTCATCGAAGTTTGGCTATCCGAGAGCGAAGAGTAGGTTTAAGTTTTGGTCGTGGTCGTGTAATTTTATATAACCGTTTCGTTTTAAACCAATGATGCAAATCTAGCAAAAGAGAGCAGCTCCCAGAGATGAGGTCGATCTTCAGGATAACACCAACTTTAAAATACCGCAAAAAACAACAAAACATTACGAACCAACTTTGTTAGAATTTGATGCCAACAAGAAGAGAGTTACCCACAAGATCGAAACCCACTATTTTTGTTTTGTCAAAAAAAGAAACATTTCGTTTCATTAAATACATTTTTGATTTACAATTTCCTTTAATAGTATATCATATAAATATATTTTTATTAATTTGAATATAATATAATTTTAAATAAATTTACAGAATATTATTATTATTATATTTTATAATAAAAATTAAAAATTTTAGAGTTTAAAAATTATAATATAAATAATTTAAATATTTGTTAATTTTTATAACCAATAATTATATAATATATTTAGATAATATTATAAAAGAAAATTATGTTACAAAAATGTATTTAAGTAAACAAAATCATTTGGCAAGCGGGGCGACCATGGGCAAGAATGCTGAGCCAGCGACCAGCGCCCTACGAGATAGATTTTGTTGTCGAAGGGGGGATACCGTAACTGAGAGCAGTAATAAGACGATCGTACGCATTATATATTCGAGTAGGATCGCCCCGAAATCCTTCCACAAAAATAGTTGCCCATTTAACCTAATAAAAGATTTTTAGGTAAAGTAATGGTCTGCAGACCGTGAGCACAACATTCATAAGGCATAATCGATCGTTTATATCCCCAGAAAATACCCCCCCACTCCTCCTGGAAGCTTTAGGTACGCAGTTGCGACAGGCGAGAGGGATGGCCACTTCTGAGGCGTCACCCGAGGAATTGATGCTTGAGTTGAGGGGGCTGTACGCCTCCCTGAGCAGTACGATAACAAACCTGACCTCCTCGCATAGCCGGCCGAAGCAAACCAGTTTGAGTTCCACACAGCAACCCTTTTCACCGCTCTCAATGAACAAAAAAACAGAGGATGGGTTGATCGAAAGTGTCCGCCGGTTGACGGAGTTAGTCTGCATTGGCGACGCTCGCTTCGACCCTACATCATTGGAAGACAACAACACGGAGGTGAATCTTTTTGAGTATTTTTGTGAGAAGAATGTGTTGGCGATGATGATTGACTTGGTGACTGGTCTTGCCATGTCATATCCGGTGAATACCACCACCACTGACGAAGCTTCTCCCACCGACCTTAAAAATCGAGTCCTTGTGTTACCGACTGAGAGTGTTGCCGTGCAGATAATTCAGTCTATCTCGATTTTGATTGTGACTGTGAAGAACATGACATCTCTGTATTACCTCCTATCGAACAACTACATTAACGAGCTGATAGAGCTAGATATATCTATGTACGATGCCGATACCAGCTCCAACATTTCGAACGACAACGACAACGACAACAGTATCAAAACTGTGTTTGTCAACTTCCTCAAGTCATTGGCAATGAAAATAGACGGTTTGACCATTCAGTTCTTTATGAAGATGTCGAATCCTCCCACACGCCACCACCACCACCACCACCACCACCACAACCATCAACAACAACAACAAGGAATCGACACCTCTTGCAATATAAAATTCCCTCTTTACACGGCTGCTCTGAATTTTTGCGGTATCGACAATGATTCCTTTGTTCGGTTGACAGCCCTGAATATTTGCCTCAACGTGCTGAAATTGACCAGCGAGTATGAAGGTAGCAAGACCGAAAACAAATCCACCGAAGATTCCTCTGTCGTGAAGTTGACGAAATCGGACGCGATTTCAATAGTCACCTTTACCACTGCGAGGGAGAATTCCATGATGCTGATTCAGCCAATCACTGAGATGATCATGATGCTGTCCATGGACGTCCAGAATCAGCTGACGCGAAACTTTGAAGAAATACTCGGAAGCGGAAATAACTCTCCTGCCAACAGCATTAACGTCACTAACATCTACAACAGTGACAACAATAGCAACAACAACAAAAAATCATCATCATCATCATCACCATCACCATCAAATATGGCGACAACGCCACCGACAAAAAAACGCAGCAGCTTCTTGTCATCCAAGAGACTTACCCCCAAAACAGCAGGAACAATTGTCACGACCCCTCCACGCCCTCCTTCGCACCAAACTTACAAGAAGATCCTTCAACGCTGCGCTGCCCGTTCTGCCCACGCCCTCGCCGAGCTCCAGAACGAGCTCCTTCTCCTCGATGACATTCTAATGGTCGGCCTGACGACTCTCAACGAGCAGGCGATCGAGATGTCCTTTGCTACCTTCGTATACCCTTTCTTTCTAGAGACGCTCCTTCTCTGCGTCAGGCACCCGGGAGAGAGCCCGGCTGGCGGAATGGGGAGCAGCTGTCTCTTAAATGATAGCAAGGAAAGCAACTGGGAGCGTCTCTCTCCTGCCCGCTCCGCTTTGGTATGTCTCTCTGCTGTCTTTCAGTCCATGAGTAACAAGCCATTCCTCCGCCTAGTCGCGACCGCGCTCCTTCACCCCCTATCCCCGAACAGCTCCAGCGAGCCCCGCCAAGTAAAAATTCGAGCTACAAAGGCGAGCGGTGACCTGAGACTCGAGGATGGAGATACGTTGAAGGATGACGAGGAGTCCTCCAAGAGGAGGTCCTTCGCCTTCGGGCGAAATTACTCTTCCCACCTTTCCTCTTTAACCTCCTCGTCCAACATTGATGTCGAGGACGGCAGCAATCTCGACGGCCACGGCGACGACAATTCCGTAAACTCCCTCTCCAACAACTCTACTTCTTCCAACATGGCGACCTATGTACTCGCCCCCGCTCTCGCCGACATCCTCGACGGTGACTGCCTCAACACAAAACCAAACCCCTATCGTCGCGTCTTACTTGCTTGCCTCCGTCGCGGCGGCGGGAGGGTGAACCTTGAGTGCGGGGGGAGCCTACAATCCGCCGCGGCCGTCTGCATGGATAGTGCAATCGTATCAATGAAAAGGCATTCCTTACGGAACGTTCTGGAGGCGTGCGGGGCCCTACCGCGGCTGATATCGAATAAGTCAAAGTCTGCGATGGACGTTCTCCTACTTGTGGAGGGCGATAACACAACGACAACAAAGGGCGAAGATCTCAAGAGCGATTTCGACGGGGAGGCAGTGAACCAGGAGGCGGCGGACCAGGAATCGGTGGGAAAGGAGCCGATAAGGGAGCGTAAGAATAGCAGCGTCATCATTACTAATAACAAACATGACGAGGACGATTTGATAGGCGGCGACGGCAGGGACAACATCGACGACGATGACTTCGACGGAGATCATGTTGTTGTTGTGGATGATCCGGCGGTTAGGACGATGAGGGAGCGGGCCATCAGCGGTATCAGCGACATCCTCTCCGAAGACGAGGACGAGGACGAGGACGAGGACGAAACAGGCGTCGATGTTGGCATTGGCGGAGAAAGCGGATCCGCCTTGGCCAAATCGCCGACGACACGAGGTGCTCTCCACGCTTTACAGGCCGCCAAAATATCCCAGCTCCCTTCCCCCAACCCTGTTCAGTACTTCAAATGTGTCGCAGAGCTCATTTCCGCCCTCTGCTCCGGTCTTATTACGACTCCCAACAAAATTGACGGGATAAAATCTTTCTCCTATGGTTTGGAGTGCGCACACGCGCTTATGATGGCCGTGGAAGGCGATGATATGAGCAGGAAGACCGCGCGACAAGTATGCTGCCAGGTATTGTCCAAGAGTGGCGATTACATCATCAAGATGGCGGAGAAAGTATGCGGGAAAGGGGGCGGAACAACAGCAATCAGCAGAGATGCGGTCAATGAGATGCTTTATCTGGTGTTTACTGACGTTGGGGTGAAGAAGACTAAAGGGAGAATGGAAATAGCACTGAATGCAACGGGCACGAGCTACAAGTGCCAGCAGCTTAGGAGCAGCGTCATGCTGCCCGCGATTGATGTCGACGGTGGCAGTGGTGGCGGCGGAGAGGGGGAGGAGGAAGAGGACGCAATACTTGAGAAACTCGCCGGTGATGAATCAATCGTGGTCCCAGAGGCGCTGAAAAAGTGTGCAATGGCACACCTTCAGCTTGCTTCTCTCGTCAAACGATTTGAGGGCGAGAAGGTCGTCGGGGAGGAGAACACGACTGAAATTTACGGCGAATTGGGAGATGATTGGAAAAGTGTTATTCACTGCGGCGTGTGTGATACTCATACCAGTGACAGTGACAAAAACACGACTGATGTGGACGAGGAGACGGTATCCTTAGTCGGCAAGACTGCCGTTCCCTGTGTCTGTTCAATTATCGACGATGCCGGTGATACACACCATGCAGGGGAAAACCACCTGGACGCTCTCTACGATAGCGGTCTTGTTTCTTCTTTGCCTTCCAAGGGGGACGGGGGTGTCAAATGGATCAACTTATTTTTCGTCAGTGGAGACTTTGGAGCCCTTTTTGTGGAGAAGGATGACGCCGGAGGCAAAGTAGTTGGGGCGGTGGAGTGGAAGCATTGCAGGGTTAGTGGTACAGGCGATGGGCGAAAGTTGGTAGTCATCGACATGAAGGGTGGAAACAAAGGGGTCGTTTTCGAAAATGGGAGCACTGCTAGCGTATGGTTCGAAGACGGGGAGGCTAGGGAGGAGGCGAGAGGTATCTTCAATGAGCGGCTGGTAGTTGCAAGGGTAGAAGGAGGTAACTTGGTGAGAGAAATGCTATCATGAAATGAAATGCTATCATGAAATGCAATTTAACGATAAATAGATAAGGAGAATGAGTGAGAGAGGCGTTTGCAAAATAATGGTATTAATTGCTGATTCGATAGTTAGGGAAAAACTGCACTCTCTAGTCAAAAATATTTATTCGCTACTTGGTATAAATGGCATCCATTCCTCAGGGAATTTCTGATCAAGTCCCTCCGCGGAACTACGATAAAGGTCGTATGACGTGGGCTTTCTGGGCTTGGACTTCAACGACATATTTATATCGCGCAATTGTGATGGGGTCCGGCTTCCCTTTTTCTCATTGCAGCGACGGCAGCAGGTAACAGTATTCGTCCATGACAGCTCCCCCCCCCTTGAGCGTGGAATCACATGATCCAACGACAAAGATGTGACAGGGTACCGGTTGCCACAGTATTGACATTCATATGCATCTCTCAAGAATACATTTCGCCTAGTGAAGACAGGTGAAGTGTGTGATGCCTGGGGCATGTATTTGTGTAGAGCGATGACAGATGGTAGCTTGTATTCACTATTTACAGCGCGGATCGTGATGTTCTCATAGTTCTGAACAACCCTCACCCGTCCTGAAACAACAGCTTTGATCGATTGCTGCCAGCCAACAGTAGAAATTGGGACCAGACTAAGTGGTTGGTAGTCGGCGTTGAGCATCAGTGCCGGTGCAAAATCATTTGCACGCCCTGGAACGAACTCATTGGCGTCTATATGTTCTGCGTCCGAGTCAGTGGGGTAGTCGGCGTTGAGCATCAGTGCCGGTGCAAAATCATTTGCACGCCCTGGAACGAACTCATTGGCGTCAACTAATAAATGTTCCGCGTCCGAACCAGAGGCACCTGGCTGTTTCATGTGCAGGCGCTGCAGGGAGTTCTGGCGGAAAATTTTGGAGCACGATCCCAGCAGCATAATCGTCATTAAAGACATAAACATCGCATTAGCGATAGTAAAATGTGTGTAGCATTGTGCTGGCAACAATTTATTCAAATTTGGGAAACAGTCAATAATAAATCGGATCGCTCAAGAAAATGTTGTTCCGAAATGAAAGATAATCATTGTAACAGCAGGACACAGCACTCGAAAGGCTAGATAACTCACGTCCCATCCCCCAGGAAAAGGAGGTACTTGCTTGCACCTGCTGCTTACTTGCTTGCTCTCCTTGTACCGGGATGAACACTGACGGCACCACCCCAGAAACAGGCGAACAAACTCTACCAGCTGGGGTATCATCATCCCGCCCCCGTCGTAGCAAGTCTACTGCATCTTCCAAGATATCCTGTCCTGTTTGCGCAGCATCATTTTGCACGGCGGAGACGAGTGAGCAGGAGATTAACAACCACATTTTATCATGCTTTAACAAAGAAGAAATGAGAGCCATTTCAAATTTGATGAGTCCCGCCAAACTGTCGCGGTTTTCCACAGCGAAAACACCCATAGCATCGAAGCGGAAGTCGTCTGTGGGGAAGACCAAATCCAATAAAGCAAAGTCAGCTGTGAGTGTGAGAAAGCAACAAAAAAGCCTAGCGGATAAAAATCCACATGGAATGGTCCCCATGTGCACACCTGACGAAACTGAGATTGTTAAGTCCAAGCCAAAAGTTTCGAATGTGCCCGTGAGAGAGAGAAAACTGCAAAAAAAACCGGCGGATAAAAATCGAGAAGGAGGCGGAGCCCCCAAGTTTTGCACACCTGACGACATTGAAATTGAAACCGCATCCCTGAGCCCAAATATAATTATTTGCCCTGTCTGCTCTTGGCGCTTTCACCTATTCGAGATCAGCGAGACTGAAGTTCATGGGCATATTAACGCTTGTCTTTTAGAAAACGACCAAAATGACCTTTGGGAAAACTTTGACGATAGCAGCAGCACTGCAGGAGACGATTATGACGGAAATGCCAGAAGCAAAGATAAGGGGCTCGGTCTCGACTCCTATTGTCTTAGTACGAATAATAATGTATCGTCGGCACCCCCCCCCAATGCTGTTGGCGAGAAAAAAACAAAGAAGCGAGTGTCTGCCAAACGGAAACCTCCTGTCTTCAATGGTGATAGTAAACTCATCCAGTATGCCAAGGAGAGGGAAATCAGAAGGGATGCTTTTTGGAAAAGGCTCGGACACGATACAGAACTACAAAAAGTCATTCAGGATTTCTTCGAATGATGACTCTAGATAATTTGTGCGCCCCTTGGCAAAGTAGATTAGGATTGTGTTTTTTGCACGGATGCCCTTTTCTACCAATAATCATTCCCGTTTCGTTTGGTTTCTACTTATTAATTTTCGTATCGTTGCGTTCTCCTCGGCTTCGCATTGATCATTGAATCACTCCTGATAATGAATAAAAGCATCTCCACGAATAGCATCGCTACCCCGCTGAGAACACCGCAAATTACTCTTGCATTTTTCGCTTCCCTCCCTTCATCAAACATGAACGAGGAGAAAGAATAAACAAATACACCAAAGCTCACGGGCGCTACTATCATGTTCAAGCCCACTGACATTACAAATTTGTTCGCCGAAAGGGTCTGTGAAGGGTCATGCTTTTTAGTTTTGGGCAGGTTTTTTGTCAGCTTATTGTATGCTCGCTCCTCAGCTTTTTTTCTCAAATAAACTCGCCGGCGACGGTTCTGCTCTTGAGCATCGGTGATTGTTGATGTCGTCGTTGACGGCTCGCCCGATAATTCAGACGATCTAGCAAACGATAGCTTCGATTTCGAGTTCGAGCGCGGGGGCATTGTGAGTTTAGCAGTGGTGTGCGACGACTAGCGGAGTGGATTGGGGCAACCTTACCTTCCCCCCCTTCATGGCTGATCTTATGATATGGTCAGCCACAACCGTCGAGACAGAATCTTTCGAAACGATAGCATTTTGCAAAGAGTCGAGCGTTTTCGAGTTAATCGTCGATTCGGGGCACTTTATAGAATGCTCTTCCAAGAGTTTGCGGAGCTCTACCGTCATTGTGATGCCATTGAGAAGCATCACTTCAGGGTGACGTTTTTTATTAATTTGCTAATAAGAGCAACAGCACTTAGGGGGGATCGTGGCGAAGAATATAGGCCTAGATGAAGCCGAATAAAAAGCGAACTTGAGAGGTCCCGTGTGTTGGGTTGAAATATCACAAAAACCTCTATACTTCTTAAAAAATGGGGTTTCCAGACATCGAAGCGACTGAGGTGGGCAACACTGGGTTGCTGTGGCTATTTCTAAGTTATGGGGGCGTTCTCTTCTACGCCTCGAATATGATTAGTGATGGATCCGAGCTCCTCCTCTTGGTTCCCTCCCTTGCAGGTCTTGTTGGAAGCTGTGTGCTTCCTGTCCTTGGTGCCGTCCCCGACGGTGCTATCATGGCATTCTCTGGAATGGGCGACCTTGCAACTGCGCAAGACACTCTCTCCGTCGGTGTTGGTGCTCTTGCCGGCTCCACTATCATGCTATTGACCGTCCCTTGGGGCCTGTCAATATTAGCAGGGAAAGTCGACATAGTTGACGGGGAAGCTAATTACGCTTCCAAGACGGGGAAGGGGACCGAAGGAATTGCAGGTGAGGAGTATGCTTGAAATCTAGACCACATCCCATCTATACACCCATATACACCCCTATTACATCCACCCCATGCAATACAATGGCAATGGCTATCGCAACCCCACCTTTGCTAACACAACCTCCCCACTCCCCAAAACTAAATAGTCACTGAGACCGTCCGAACTGGAGGTAAAATCATGGTTTTCACCAGTCTTGCTTACTTAATGATTCAGATCCCAGCATCCTACCTGAAATCTGAGGGAACAGATGACATTGGTGCTGCGGAAAAATACTATGCCTTGGCTGCTCTCATCTTTTGCTTCGCATGCTTTGTGGGTTATCTCGTTTATCAGATCAAGCAGGCCAATTCAGGTTGTGACGACGCTGCAAAGCTTCGCCGTGAGGCTGTGATCAAAGAGGCAATCAAGGACAAAAAAATCAGCATCAAGGGGGCAATGGCTGGGTGGCTCCTCGAAACCAAAGGCGGGTTGGATGGCGCGGCGAACTACTCGGCTATCAATAACGCGGACGATTCTGATCTTGATTCCCTTTCTGTCATCTTGAAGCCATTTTTCCACAAGTTTGACTATTCCAAGGACGGACGTCTCGACGTGAATGAGATCTCTGCTGTGTTGAACGACCTCGGCGAGACACACACAACTGAGTCCGCCCGTAAAATATTTCAAAAGTTTGACCTGGACAACAGCGGATTTATCGAGTTTAACGAATTCGTCAAGGGTATGAACGCCTACATTGTCGACGATTCCTCATCTATGTGGAAGGGGGGTGACGGTGAGGGCGAAGACGAAGAGGACGAGGAAATTCCGGAGGAAATTGCTGCCTTGCCGGTGGAGCAGCAACAGTCCGCCATCAAGAAGAAGGCATTCCTGATGCTACTGTTCGGGACTTGCCTCGTTTTAACCTTCAGTGACCCCATGGTCGATGTCATCAACGAAATTGGGGCGCGCACTGGAATCAGGTGAGGCACATATTTGATATGGCTGTTGACGGCTGCGATCTGTGGCCTAACGGCGACCAACGGCGACGATGACCGACAAGAAGAAACACAGTAAACTGATTTGGCCGTTGACGGCTGCGACATGTGGCCTAACGGCGACCAACGGCGACGACGACCGACAAGAAGAAACACAGCAGTAACCTGGTGTTCGCTAACATTTTTCTCTCTTTTTCTCAGCCCATTCTACGTTTCCTTCATATTAGCACCACTTGCGAGTAACGCCAGCGAGTTCATTGCTAGCTACTATTATGCCTTGAAAAAGACTAAGAAGACGATCACCATATCTCTCTCTGCCTTGGAGGGGGCAGCCTGCATGAACAACACTTTTTGCTTGCTTATCTTCATGGCTCTCATCTACTTTCGGGGACTAGCTTGGCAGTACACTGCCGAGACCATTGTCATCGTTGTGGTTCAGCTGCTGTTGGCTGTCTTCGCCCGGAAGACCGTCAACACTACCACCGATGCCTACATGATCCTCGCCATATTCCCTTTGAGTATCGTTCTTGTCAGCGTCCTTGAGAACGTGGTCGGCCTGGATTAGGCTCAGTATCACATCCACCATCTAAGGGAAGCACAGCAGTATCGTTCTTGTCAGCGTCCTGGAGAACGTGGTTGGCCTGGATTAGGCTCAGTATCACATCCACCATCTAAGGGAAGCACAGCAAAAAGTGATTGATTTAGAGAGAAGACGAGTTTTTTTAACCTAAATTCCATATTCTTCATATAGGGCGCACAATTTGCCCAACAGAATCGGAACACTTTACAGGGTCCCCCTTCTTGGCTAAACGAGTAGTCACATCATCCTACTAGACTAATATCGCGCTCCTCCCCACACTGGGTTTTACGAAATCCGACAGAGGAATTCCCCGAGGAAAAATGCAGAAGTTGAAATTCGTTTCCCAACAAAATCTGTTTCCTTTTGCTTTAGTTTTTCTAAATCTCACTCTGCTCTTTGCATTCCTTACACTTGTTCAGACTCTAATCAAATTACTCTATCTGTATGGGGTAGATGATGTGATGCTTTCCCCTCCCTTGAAAGTCGATCGATCGATGAGATCTTTAGCCACGTGATTTTTCATAACTCGTCTGCAAGACTGTGAATACCGCTTTCGACAGGCACTTCTGTTCTACACTGACATTATCGCCAACGTTTTTATCGGGATGAATTACTCGTATTGCTTTCATGTAGGCCTTTTTCAATTCCGACTCTGATGAGTGGACCTTGCTAAGCCTTTTGGCCGGAATTGGAGCTCCGGCCCAAATTTTGTCAAGATCGTTGAGCATATTGTGGATAGACTTTCCAACGACCCAATTCTTGATTTGCTTGTCGACCTTGCGCCCGATAACATCGGCCTCTTCAGCTTCCCTGTTTGCATCTTCGATTTTTTGTTCTCTTTCTTTTTTCCGATTTTCGATATTCGCTTTTTTTTTCCGTTCTTCTTCTTGAATTCTTCGCTCCATTTGGGCGGCGATCTCGCCCGTAGGTGGCACCCAACGTGTTGTTCGTGTGATGCGGTGGTAGTAGTATGTTTGCCCTGTGTCTGTCTTGACAGCTTCCCACCCTGAGGGAAGCTCGGCAGGAAACGGAGGAGATGAGATCGGTATGGGCACCGGCGTTGTCGACCTTGCCGGTGCTGGAGTTTTGTTTGACACTGGCGCTGTCGTTGACACTGGCGCTGTCGTTGACACTGGCGCTGTCGTTGACACTGGCGCAGCAGCTGCTGCTGCTGCTGCTGTTTGTACTGGTTTCTTTGACATGTTTGTCGTGTGCATTTTGTTGGTGAAGTAGGACGGTTCGCCAGACAATTTTCTCTCTGATGAGGATAGCTTTTGTTTTGTGGCCGCCTTGGAGGGGATTGGCTTGGGCATCGGTCGCTCTTGCTGTGCGGAATTATTAGTATATGCGGAATTTGGCGGTGAAGTTGTTTGCGAGCTATTCTTTGAACCAATCTTGTTCAGTCCTGCCGAGTTGTTAGGGTTCGTATTGATTTTATTCTTTGAACGCTGCATCTCCGACAAGGGCGTGGGCATATCGTTCTCAAAATAGCTCAGTGTATCGGAGTTTTTTTTACGCAAGACTTTCTTTTCGTCACTTGTCACTTCTGCTTTCTTTCGTGGTGTCGACTCGATTGTACTTGCTGTTGCTGTTGCGTTGTCCATAAGGCTTGTAGCCTCTGCAGTTTCATTAACGAGAGCGTCTTCTTCCTTTCTACCCATATGAGACATCGATTTTAGACCGTATTTCATGTTCATACGCCCGCCGCCCTTTGCGTGCTTTTTCCTTGACTTTCCACTCGTAACAATTACGGGGTCAGCAAATGTTTCAGCGGGGTCATCTTCCCCTCCGCTCTTGTCCTGGAGCATATCCATGGTGTTCTGCATCTTGACGGTCTTGCTTTTCCCCTCCTTACTGTGCCTACTCTTTACCGCCACCTCGGAGGGGTCGCCTTCCTTTCCGCTCTTGTCTTGGAGCATGTCCATGGCGTTCTGCATCTTGACGGTCCTGATTTTTTCCTCTTTACTGTGCCTACCCTTTACCGCCACTTCGGAGGGGTCGTCCCCTTCCTTTTCGCTCTTGTCTTGGAGCATGTCCATGGCGTTCTGCATCTTGACGGTCCTGTTTTTTTCCTCCTTACTGTGCCTCCTTTTCGAACTTGGGCTCATTCCGGTCACACGTTTTTTCCCCTTGTGATGACGTCGGCCTCTTTCGTCTCCTTCCTCCTCTTCCTTATCCTCCTGTTCAACCTCATTCTCTATTACTCTCTCCTGCTTCTGCCTTTGCTTTGATTTTATGGAAGTCTCTTCCCTTGCTGCGACAGACCTCCGCCTAACGCCGATGGGCAATTGTCTTTTGTTCTCGGGTATAGTTGGCTTTGTTTTGTAGATGTTGAGGAGAGGATCAAGTATGATGTCACTACTTGGGATGTAGTCACTAAAGCTTGTCTCGCTCATTTTTCTGGCTTCCTCGACTGCTTCGGACATGCTACTGGTGCGCTGCATAGTGGTGCCATCAAAACTATAACAGCTGTCGAGTTCTTGCTCTTCCATCATACCTATATCCCCGGCACCCATCGTCCCATCGGCACCTATATCGCCCACATCGGAAAACTCCCTCTTCACCTTATACTCCGGCACCTTGTCAAGGTTGAGCTTTGATTTCGATAGGAGCGAACCAAGAACGACAGGATCGACCGGGGGCTCAGGGTGGTGATAATTTGGATGAAGTGTAGCAGAGACATTTGATTCGTCGCCGAAGAGACTGCGTCGTTACCAAAAAATAATTGTGTGTGTTTTTCAGGCGTTTAAGCCGGATGGATGGGGTAGTATAGTTCAAAGTTCAGACGGGGGTGAGAGCGGAAGTGATAAATTTAGTGGCCGATTTCAGTTGGCAATGACGACAGGTCTTCTTCGCCCCTTAGTCTTGTCAGCAACGCTTGAGTTCTATCAAAATCAGTTTCCTCTTACCTGTCATTGGGCGATGTTAGCCCCCCACTCTCGTCGTCATCCGCATCATCCACGCTTAAACTGTCGATGATTCGCAGACTGCTCTCAAAGCCGTTTTTTGCTGCCTTCCAAATTTCCGCTGTTTCCCGATGGCTTCTTGCCATGGTCTTGGCTACGCCCGAAGTGTTGATGACAAACTGCTCTAAGCGATTTTGCTGTAGGACTTTCCACTCGAGTTTCGTAGCGGAAGCGCAATTCTCCGCCTCGGCCTTGTACTTGCTATTCTTCTCGGCCTCGCGAGAATTTTTCTTCACTTTTATTTTTTCCAGTCGTTTCAACAGCGCTGGGAAGACACTGCTGGCAAAGTGACGCACAGGATTTGCAAATAGCTCCACCTGGTCAAGTTGGTCCTTCAACAATACCTTGTTGGTGCTGGCCCCGGTGCAAGTTGCGCTCCACGCGGCTCTTTCGACACTTCCGAGGGGCTCTACCTGCGGTAGCTTCTGCAGTGCTCGGGAAAGTTCCTCGGCGCCGATAAGCTACAAAAATGAAACGGTGGTGGTGGTTAGTGGACTTTACCATTGAGCTCCACTGAGTCGATCATCCGTGTTCATCCGTTCCCTCACCTTTTCTCCTAAGAGAGCAACGAATCCATCCGCGCGTTCTAATGCATTCTCCAGCGGCGTCATTAGTCTGTCTGCTTGCTTGGACATCTTCTTAAGGTCATGGTTACTGTCCCCGGCATCGCGTATTCGTGTGGAATCGTACCACTTGTGGGACTCGTCGTCAATCCAATCATCGTGGGTTACAAAGGACATGTCCGCATTGTTGAAGTGGACGTTGTTTGAGGATGCAGCGAGGAAGATGCGTAAAGGCACAGCTGATCGCAACATCGGGTGGGTAATTAAGTGCTTCAGCCAGAATTCAAGCGAAATACGCCTGTCCTCGGCATGCTCTTCTGATGTATTCCGCTGAACACGAAACTTTCGCTTCTTGGGCAATGAGGGGATCAGTGGGCTCCGCAGGTATTTGAGGTCATCATTGCCGTAGACTCCCTTCGCCCAGGTTTTAATCTGCTGACTTAGGAGGTCAAAATCACTGTAACGACGGTAGACCACAATGTTCGTCGTCTTTGGCAGATCTGACACTGCGGGGTCGTCTATGACAAGAGCTGTCTTGATTGTGTAGAGGATGAAGCTGGCGAACATGCCGTCGTTCTGCTTCTCAGCTGAGGTTATGCACACCCGTAAAAATGTTCTCCGACGGTTATTAGACGTGACGAGAGTTGCAATATTTGGGGAGGGGTTGTTTATGTACGATGAAATGTCTGAGACATCAGAGTCGTAGCGCTTGTGGATAGACTTTTGGTGGAACTCGGAATTCATACGATAAGAATAGGAGCCGTCGTCGGCGTCGGCGTCGGCGTCATCGACATCGACATCGAATGCTGCTTCTCCTTCTCCTCTTTCGTCGTCGTCGTCGTCGGGATCATTCGAGGCGGCAAATGACCCGAGCTCCTGTGAACCACGCAGTTTATGCTTCTGCTGTACCCTGATCGCCTCTTCTTCCTCACGAATATCTTCCGAAAATGTATCGTCGGCTGCACTGCTGCTGTCAACTTCGACGCTTTCGCCCAGAATGTGAACGTCCTGCCCGACGGATTCCTGCTCTTCGGCCTTCCTTGCCATTTCCTTTATTGTATCCTCTGCAGCATTGCGGAGTGATTCCTTGACAATTGCAAGCACGTCTTTCCCGCTTAGTTGCACTTCTGCCGACCTGCTCAGCTCTGCATTTGAGGACAAACTTAGACGCTCGCGCAGATGGAACCGGATGTTATCAAATGCGGTCTCCATTGACTTCGTGACAGCTACCGAAGGATCCATTTTTTTTATTTGCCTAATGCACCCTTGGATAATTGCCGTGCTTACTTGCTGTCAGATGCAAGTCCTCAAGTATATCTTGCCAGCTGGGTGAAGTATTTTTTTTGCTCGAATTCCCTCCTGGAGGTATGCTATTAAGTTACGAGCATGGGATCGGGAAAAAACCTGCCAACCCCAGGGGGTTCTAACCAAAAAAAAATGCCATAAAATAGTTTATTTATTAAATTTGTTGCAATAGATCACTACTAACGGTTTCATAGTTGATGGTTGCAAAAAAAAAGCATAATTGAATCGCCTAAAATCCATTCAAAAGAACTTATGATGGGGGCAGGAACATCGCAGCAATCGAACGGTTCGACCCCTTCGAACGGTTCGACCCTTGCGCTGGATGTTAAGTCTCTCTCCGTACTTCAGCTGGAGTCCCTTTTGCGTTCGCAGCAACAGGTCAGCATCAGGGATCACGAGGGCGACAGGGACAAGCTCGTGGAGGCAGTATTGAATCTCAGTCACCCTCTTTCCATGCGTTTGGTCCGTGCCGATCTCAAGGAGCTCATGCGCGCACCCCACCACGACGATGGTAGCTACGCACCACTTTTCATTCGCATGGCATGGCACAACTCAGGGACTTGGGACAAGAACAAGGGGAATGGGGGGTCCAACGGTTGCACCCTCCGATTCCCTGCCGAGTCCCAGGACCCAGAGAATGCGGGCCTTGGCTTGGCGGCCGAGCTCCTGACCCCGATCCACAAGAAGTATTGCTTCCTCTCCCTTGCAGACATTTACATCCTTGCGGGTTGCGTCGCCATAGAGAGCACCGGGGGCCCCTTTATTCCCTTCTCCTACGGCAGGAAGGACTTCACAGAGGTGGAGGCCACAGAAAAGTACGGGCGTTCAATGTGTCCCTTTGGAGACGGGCAGCACAACAGCCACGGAAGCAGGCTCCCAGAGGCCGACCGAGGCCCCTTAAAAGACCCCCCCCCCGGTTGCCCGATGCACATAAAGGAGAAAGCTACGATCGAAGGCGTCCGGTCAGTCTTCGACAGGCTGGGTTTCAACGACAAGGAGGCCGTCTGCTTGATCCTTCTCGGCCACATGTTCGGCCGCTGCCATCCGGAGGTCTCCGGGTACGAGCACCCGTGGTACTCCTTCGGCCCCGCCCACTGGAGCGCCTACGAACACGGTCTGGGCTACCTATCCGTCTACAGAATGGCGGTCGCACGAGGTCAGTCCCGCATGCGAGTCACAGACGCGGGGAAACGGCAGTGGGAGCTGGACTTTGGAGGAGGTGTGGAGCCATTCATGATGCTGCCCTCCGACATGGCGCTCTGGTGGGATGAAAACTTCAAAAAGTGGGTGGAGTTCTACGATGATAACAGGAGGGAGTTCAGGAACGACGCAGTGAAGAACTTTAAGAGACTAGTGGAACTGGGATGTGATGGGATTCTCACGCAAGAAAGACCCTTCCCGCCGAGGGGATAGAGGAGAGAGACTTCCGAGGGAGGGGTGGGGTAGAGAGACTTCCGAGGGGGTAGAGACTTCCGAGGGGTGGGAGGGAGGATAGTCAACTGCACAGAAACTCGCTTTTGCTTGTCTTTCACCGGTGTGGAACCATTCGGACGAACATTAGAACCATCGAACTCTGATCGGTTGTGGTATTTGATCTCCTCCAACTCTCCGCCTGGGCCTCATGCTTAATTTTGTTGTTGACCCCCATCCAAAGCATTTTTGTGAATTTTTTGTTTTCCCAAATTTTTTTAGGGAAATTTCGGAGAAATAAAAAAATAAAAATTTCCCACACGGTCTGTTATTGGCTAATATCTCCACTTCTGATTGGTATATAATAAAAAATCGACCACCCAGTTCGTTCAAAAGCTTACGAGAACTTCCCCTACGCTCGTTGACTCTCATCGAAGTCGACAGGCTGAGATCTACCCTCCTCTCGCTCACAAAGCTTCTCCCTTTTCTCCCCCCTGCTCACTCTGTCTTAAGACTCGAAATAGTTTTTTTTGGTTTAATTGGTGCGACAGGGAGGGGATAAGTTAGGTGTGACATGGGTGACTCCGACCCTCTCACTACTGATGAGCTTTCTGCATGCTTTAACGTCTACAGTAAGGTTATGGCTTCGCATTACAAGAAAGAGAGCGGGACAGGTTTTGCTGACGTTCGGCTCATCGTAGCACTCACGCTCATTAATAAATGCCGGGTGGAGAAGGCTGTTCAGCAGTACGGCGACTTTGTGAAAAAGGTCCTGAAGCCCTACGACATTGATGTTGATACTAGCAATCTTGGCCTGGATGGTTCGGAGGACTCTGTTTTGAAAATCTGGCGACCGCAAAACCTGCCAACTTTCTTTCGTAGCTACAGGTTGTGTGGCAAGGACGAGGAGGGGTGTGAAATATTTTGGATTGCTGGTGGAACAATACAGAAGCACGAGGAAAAAGCAGCTGTTCACGCATCTGTGCTTCTATTTCTTGCAGTTTATGGGGACTTGAAGACGTTGCGCGAAGGGATAACATTCGTTATCGATGTGACAAAAAAAGACATACACGCAGGAAAAGTCGGTAATGAGAGGAAGCTTCAGGAGGTGAGGAAGGAAGTCTCTGCGTTTCGGTTTCGGTTTTGGTTTCGGTTTCGGTTTCATTCATTCTGTAAAGTCAATCACCAATGCTCATCACCTCGCCACCCCTCCTTCTGCAGACTTGGCAAGCCTTCCCTCTTCGTCCGCGTCACTTTTTTATCGCCGGTGCATCTTTTATCAAACGTGCGTTTTTAAATGCGCTTCTTAGAGTCGCGAGTACGTTCGCACGCTCTAATAAGGTCTTGCAGCGGATCAAATTTGTGCAGCTCGATTATGTCGAGTCACTTGTGGGGAGTTCATCCATGCCGAGAGCATACGACGAGAGTGAGTTAACTGCTTTTGCGGTTGAGCGTCTTCAGAACTTTCCTGGCGCTGAGCAGCTTCTTCGGCATATTGAATCGATTTCGCAAAATACGACTACGCAAAATACAACAACAACTGCAATTTGAAAAATTAATGGAACGATTATCTTTTTTTTGTCGCAACTGCCCCGCTCCGTTCACTCCTACATTACTAATCTTCTTCGCTTGACATCGACCACAAAATCGACTTGCTCACCTCCTCCTCCCACTTTTTGGGGTCAAAGTTTTTCGCAAAAGTTTCGGCGACAATCAAGGGGAAGACGAGCGTTGCCTCGGCGCACAGCTTGACTGGCTGAGCCGAAATTTTTATTTTGCCCCAACTGATGGCCTCGTCAGGTGCTGCTCCAGAATCACTTCCGTCGTACTCGTGGCCGGTATTGATGAAGACACTAAAGTCCGCACCGTTCCTCATCAAATTCGCATTGCAAGTGTGGTGCTTGACCAGACCACCTCCGAGAATTATCATACCAGTCGCGTGACTCTGTACCGCGCAATCATTCATGAGACGGATATCTCGGGCAATGTCCAGGATGAACCCGGCACGCTTATAGCTGTGGAAGTAGATCATGTCTCCGACACTCCCATCTGTTAATGCAGGGCAGAACACAGGGATGTCGTTCTTCTGGGCCCAGTAGTATACACTAGACTCGTCGTTGATTTCTTTTCCCATACGAGCAATCATTGTCGACGGAGTCCAGAATGTGCCCGTCTCCTCCTGCTCGTCGTGCATCTTCTCCAGCAAGGGTGCAAACCAATCCTCGAATTTGCAGTAGTTATTGTTGGGCACCAGCAAATTTCCAATTCTATTGATTCCCTTTTTGCGAAGCTCGTGGCCCTTGGGTCCATGAAAGGATCCCATAAATGTCGGACGGAAACACTTGATAAAGTCCTCCTCGATTCCCCCGGCAGTGCTCACGATTACGTCAACAAGCTTGTGCTCCACCAGAAACCTAATGATTTCTCTCTGGCCACAGCTTATCTGATTGCTTGTGTAACTCAAAAATATCCGAGCACGAACCCTTTTTCTAACTTCTGGGTCCTTTAGGTCCTCATCCTCGCCATCTTTCCATTCACTATCACTCAGCCGCCACTTACGCATCCGCTTAATCTCCTCAATCGCTGCTCCCAAATTTGTCGCCTGAAACCCCATATGCGCGAATGAGCCCATGATCCCCTCGTAGTTCACGCCTAGATTGAAGTCGTAACCCTGGCAAGTAGGTGTTCCTTCCGGCATTTCCTCAGATTCACCAAGTACCCAGGTCGTGGGGTCTGTCTGGGAAGTGGTCATCGTCACAAAGTCGTTTTACTAGTTCTCCTAAAATTTTTCTAAATTCACTGATATAGGGTATGTTCTAATATATCTGCGTGCCCGAATCTGACTTTACTATTGTTTGATTCGCTTGTTTCAGTGTCTGGGAGGGTTTGGATGGCTCTGCAAGGAATTTCGTGCCACTGAATCACTAAATCCTTCCTCCATCCGTCAGCACTTAATTTTATTCTATAAAACCCTGTCCGCACCCCGTATTAATCATCGTGTTGAATTTGTATTTGGCTGAATATATCACCAAACACTGCGTAAATTCCCAGATGGTCTACTTTAGCAAAAAAAGTAAAAAGGAGGCAAGAGAACGACGGAAGAAGGGTGTTGGTGGCGGAATGCCCAATGGATATCCATCATCTATATCTACTGCAGCTGACGGAGCAAATATCGTAAAGATCAACCCAATTCCAGACAATACTCAGCAACGAGGATTCAAGATCATTTCCTTGGCAGGAGAAAGGGAGAGGGAATGTCCATCAACTTCTTCCAACTCTTCCACCGGGGTCGCGCTCAAAGATGTTGCGCCAAAGGTGGTTGAAGTGCCCGAGGGGCTAAATGGGAAGGAGGCAAGGGTGTTTCGGAAGAAGCGTCGCCGTGAAGCAAAAATGAATGGGGAGCCCGAACCAACCTTCACAACAGCTTCTTCCTCCTCCGAAGCGAAGGCCTCCGATGCCGCCGACAAAGCCGCGCATGAACTTCAACCGGCCCAGAAAAAGGTAAAGAGATCGTTTCCGAACCTCAATGAGCTTGTAAAGGAGCAAAACTCTATTGCTGCAGCCTCAAAGGAACAGGCAAAGGCTGAAAAGGCAGAAAGGAAGAAACAGAGTAATCTGGTCGAGTTAACAGAAGATGAAAAGAATAAATATGTCGCGCTTGATTGTGAGATGGTAGGGGTAGGGTCGGAAGGAAAGGTGAGTCACTCGTTTCTCGTTTCTCGTTTCTCGTTTCTCGTTTCTCGTTTCTCGTTTTTCATCGCTTATTACTTAGTTGTTATTGTTATTAAGTTGCCGTCTTTTACTGAAACTAACCACCATTTTGCAGCACTCGGCTTTAGCGCGTGTAAGTATCGTTGATTGGGACGGCAAAGTCCTACTGGACACGCACGTAAAAGTAGAGGAAAGAGTTACTGACTTCAGGACAAAAGTCTCCGGCATCCGGCCCAGCGACATCAAGGGATATGGAAACTCCACCGTTGGGTGTATCACACTACAAGAGACTCAGCGGCGCGTTCATGATATTCTATCCGACAAATTTCTCGTGGGACATGCGCTACACAATGATTTCAAGGCGCTCCTCTACACTCATCCGAAGCACCTGGTCCGTGACACGAGCCGGTATAAGCCATTCATGCGACCATCGGGGGCAAACGGGGGAAAGTTTAAACCAAGAAAATTGCGGGACTTGGCGAAGGAGAAGTTAGACATGGCAATTCAGCAGGATGGGACAGAGCATAGCTCTGTCGATGACGCTTGGGCAGCGATGCGCCTCTACCAATTCGCGAGAAAAGAGTGGGAGGCCGAGTTCGCGAAAATCACCAAGAACCAGAGGGAAGGACGAAGAGGTAATGGCGTCGAATGAGAAGTATGTACGAGGCATTTGTCTAAACTACCACAATTTTTTTCTCTAGCTCTCTCCTTAAATTTCAGTCAGTCAATTACCCATGCCAACCTTGCTGCCAGACTCAGTTTCCATCACCTCGTCGATTCCCTCGCAGCTCATCATTATTTCCGTCAGCCGCGAATTGCCTACCCACTCGATTCCGGTGTTGACGATCAGCTTAATTATCGCCTTCCGCAAAAGCTTGTTCTTTTCCAACTTCTTATTATCGCCCCGGCTAGCCTTTTTGGTACGCTTGATTCTATCGAGGACTCCCTCGAGCCTATCCGCTCGTGCTTCGTTGTCCACCTTTTTCTTTCTCAGCTCCCGTTCTTTCAGCATGGCCTCTTTACGAACTTCTCTGAGCTGACTGGCGAGCTTCACGGAGGAAGAAGTCACTTTGTCAAGAGCACCCATGGAGCGAATAGCTCTGGACGTGGATTCTGACACCTCTGTAGTATTCTCGTCCGGCTTATTGTTCCCGAATTCTCCCGGAAAGAATGCCTCTAGCGCCGGCTGGCTCATTTTCATCTTCTCCACCAAGTTGTGAACCTGACTCTGGTCCACAGTCTTATCAAAGAGCTCCAAACGCAACCTCCTCAGCCGTTCCTTCAGGAGGGCGACATTGACATTGGCGCCCCCCCGTCTCCCCTGGCCCTTCTCCTTCTCCCTTCTCGCACGTTCACGCTTTCGCCGCTCAATACCCGCCCTCAATTCACGTATCTCGCCGTCCAAAAACCTCCCCGCCTCCAGCTCCGCTCCAATTGAATCAGTGAGAAGGTCGTCAGTTGGGTTCGTTATCGTAGGGCATGATAGACAGGTCACTGCAATAGCATGCGAGTGCTGTAGGAGCTGCGGGAACAGGGCCATCGGAGAGTTCTTTGAGGGTATGAGAGGGTTGCGGGGGCAAGGGGAGCCGCCGCCGCCCTGTTTTTGAAGAAACAGTTCGGCGTAAAAGTATTGTTGCCTCGGTGCATACACAGCGGTATTCTAGGCTGTTAGGAACAAAAATAGCAGGAATTCGGTTGCCGGTGTTGTAGCTCTTTGTTCCTCGGATCAAATCTTGAGCAAAATTTTGCAAACCCAGGGGACCTGTTCTCAGCATTTCACAGCACTTTACTTTTCCGCACTCCTTGGCACAGCAAAACATTGAAGCCGCCTCGAGGCACCCTGAAACTTTTACAAACCAAACGTACCACCCCCACCTCCCTCTTCTTCCCCTTTTCTGCCTTTCCTTTTCTCTCTCCCCCCTTTCCCATCCACCTCCATGAATTTCTTCGGCCGCCGCAGCACCAAGGCGACGGCCGTGGCCGAGAAAACGAACGAAGACCAGACCATGAAGACCATCGCAGCCAGTAACGAGAGGATATCCGAAATGCAGAAGAGGTGGGTGTTGGAAATGCTTGTCCGAGGGGACGGACACCTGCGCGTGCGGTGTTGTTGTTGTTGTTGTTGTTGTTGTTGGGGGG
>ERZ651776.683-NODE-683-length-45722-cov-6.351890_pt1 | contig 45722 bp, 41 predicted proteins | sample MGYA00514761_ERZ651776 | MGnify/ENA metagenome assembly ERZ651776
CGCTTGCCCTCAGCTTGGGTGGTGGTGCACTCTATAGGTGCTGAGCAGACAAAGGAAAAGGCCATGAATAAGGCCCATGGAAATCGGATCGCAAAAACCGGCGTGCTGCGGGCCGCTGGCGCGATGAGCGGCACGTCTCTGGACGGGGTCGATGTGGCTGTGATCGACACGGATGGCCACGATATCATGGGCTTTGGTACGTCGGGATACCGCGAATATACGGCCGATGAACGCAAGGTGATTGCTGCAGGTTTCGGCAAGTGGTCTGGCGCAGAGGTGCAGGCGGCAACACAAGTGATCGAGGCCGCGCATCTGGAGGTCTTGCGAGATTTTACGGATGTGGATGTGATCGGTTTTCACGGTCAGACCCTGGCCCATGCGCCACGCCAACAGGGCACATTGCAAGTTGGCGACGGTGCCGCCTTGGCTGATGCGCTGGCCACGCCTGTGGTTTGGGATTTTCGCAGTGCTGATGTGGAACTGGGTGGCGAAGGTGCGCCCTTGGCCCCGTTCTTCCACCACGCCTGTGCGCGCTATGCGGGGCTGACCGGACCCGTGGCGTTCTTGAACTTGGGCGGTGTTGGCAATTTGACATGGGTTGATCCTGCCATTGCGCAGCCGCATGCAGATGGGGCGTTGCTGGCGTTTGATACGGGCCCTGCAAATGCGCCGATCAACGATCTGATGCAGTCGCGGCTGGGGCTGGCCTATGACAAGGGGGGCGCGGTTGCGTCGAAAGGGACGGTGGAAACCGGCGCGCTTGAGCTGTTCCTGGCAGAGCCATATTTCGCAAGAATGCCGCCGAAGTCACTGGACCGTAACGATTTTGCCGAAATGGTGGCGCTGGTGGGCGAACTGTCGGATGCCGATGCCGCCGCGACCCTGACTGCCATGTGCGCCGCTGGCGTGGCCGAGGCAATGGAACATTGCCCGCGCTTGCCGGACCGTGTTTTGGTCACGGGCGGCGGGCGTCATAACCCGGTGTTGATGGAGATGCTGGCCGTCAGCCTTGATTGCCCTGTGGCCCCCATCGAGGACATCGGGTTGGACGGTGACATGCTTGAGGCGCAAGCTTTCGGCTATCTGGCGGTTCGTGTGGCCCGGGGCCTGCCCACGTCCTGCAGCACCACCACCGGTGTGCGCGCAGCAGTGGGCGGCGGGACTGTCAGCATGCCTGCAATCTTCAATCGGCAGCATTGAAGAAAAAATATCGCAGCGACCCGGCGGGCTAAGGTGTTTATCCGGCTTGCATTTCCCGCCTCGGTAGCGGTGGCGACGGTTTGTTACCGCGTTCTTTGTGAAACCTAGAACAACTTAAGGGCGTGTGTACCTCATAGCGGCACCTTTTTACATGTAAACGCAACCGCCGCTTCCAATAAGGGAGGAATATACAATGACCAATTTGATCAAAATCATGAGCGGCTCGGTGGCATCCTTGCTACTGGCGACTTCCATACATGCGCTTGACGTAGGTGTGGGGGCCAGCGTTGGAGGCGTTGACGTGGGTGTCGGTGCAAGTGTCGGTCACGGCTCTGCGGCATCGGTCGGTGCCGGTGCATCCGTAGGCGGAGGCTCAGGCGCATCGGTCGGTTCAGTCGCATCCGTAGGCGGTGGATCGACGGCGTCGGCTGGCGTAAGTTGAGCGGCAGCGGGACAGGTTCCGGCGGAACAGGTGCGGGCGGATCGACACAGGTGACACCCACAGCCGCTGCGGCGACAGGCGCTATGTCGAATGCGGCAGCCTCTGGGACCCAAGCCAGAGTGAAATCGATCGTGTCGATCAACGACTTCCTTGGGGCTACGGTCGTAACATCCGACCGCGAGGTCGTTGGCATGGTCGAAAAGATACGTGCCGGTGGGAATGGTAATTTTTTAGCCACTGTGCGCATGAACGCGGCGTTCGGGGCCCCGAAAAGTACCATCCAGCTCAGCCTGAAAGGGCCCAAAGGCGATCCTGACATGATCCGGATCGGTTTTAGAAAGTTCTCGTTGCTGACGCGTATCAACGGTTAAGCCGCGTCCTGATTGGATGCGGCAGGGGGATTCCACGCCAATCACGAAATCGCCAAGCCACAAAAAAGCGCGCAATCCTGCGCGCTTTTCTTGTTTTTGTAACCAAAGGATGGGTGCTGGCTCTGCGGCCTAGCCCTTTAGAATCGAGCGGCCCGCATATTTTGCTGTGATGCCAAGCGCCTCTTCGATCCGGATCAGCTGGTTGTACTTGGCCAAGCGGTCCGACCGCGACAGCGACCCGGTTTTGATCTGACCACAGTTCGTGGCAACAGCAAGATCGGCAATCGTGGTGTCTTCTGTCTCGCCCGAGCGGTGGGACATCACGTTGGTATAGCCTGCGCGGTGTGCCATTTCGACGGCTTGCAGGGTTTCGGACAGGGTGCCGATCTGGTTAACCTTGACCAGCATGGAATTGGCGCAGCCGCGCTGGATGCCATCGGACAAACGGGCAGGGTTGGTGACGAACAAATCATCGCCCACCAGCTGGATCTTGTCGCCCAGACGTTCTGTCAGAAGCTTCCAGCCGTCCCAGTCATCTTCGGACATGCCGTCTTCGATCGAGATGATCGGATAGTCGGCACACAGCGCTGCCAGATAGTCGACATTTTCTGCGCTGCTCAGCTTTTTGTGCTCGCCGGACAGGACATACTGGCCCTCTTCGTAATATTCGGTCGCGGCACAATCGAGCGCGAGATAGATTTCCTCGCCCGGCTTGAAACCGGCTTTTTCGATGGCTTTCATCACAAAATCAAGCGCTTCGCGGGTGGAGCTGAGGTTGGGCGCAAAGCCGCCTTCGTCGCCGATACCGGTCGAAAGCCCTGCGGCGGTCAGTTCTTTCTTGAGGGTATGGAACACCTCGGCACCCATGCGGATGGCCTCGCGGATGTTGTCCGCAGCGACCGGCATGATCATGAATTCCTGAATATCAATCGGGTTGTCCGCGTGTTCGCCACCATTGATGATGTTCATCATCGGGACAGGCAACATCCGCGCAGACGTACCGCCGATATACCGAAACAACGGCTGAGAACAGTAATCCGCAGCGGCTTTGGCAGCTGCAATGGACACGCCAAGGATCGCGTTGGCCCCCAGACGTTCCTTGTTGTCGGTACCGTCCAGTTCGATCATGATACCGTCGATTTCGACCTGCTCAGTCGCGTCGATGCCCACCAGTGCTTCGGCGATTTCACCGTTCACTGCCGCGCAAGCTTCCAGCACACCCTTGCCCATATAGCGGTCTTTATCGCCATCGCGACGCTCCATGGCTTCGTAGGCACCGGTCGATGCACCCGACGGCACGGCTGCGCGGCCCATGGTGCCATCTTCAAGCGTTACGTCGACCTCAACGGTGGGGTTGCCCCGGCTGTCCAGAATTTCGCGGGCGTGGATGTCGATGATGGTGCTCATGGTCTGATTATCCCTTTGCGGATGGCGGTTTGGCGGTGTTTAGCGTGATCATGGGAGGATGAAAAGCGCTTCAACCCGCGAGTTTTACTTTGCGTTCACGCCATACCGTATAGATGCCTGACGCCACAATGATGGTTGCGCCAACATAGGTCAGCATATCCGGCCGTTCGCCAAAGATGGCGATGCCGACGACCATGGCAAACAGCAAGCGGGCATAGCGGAATGGCGTCACAAAGCTGATTTCGCCCACGCGCATGGCCGCGACGATCCCGTAATAGGCGACCATGCCTATGGCGAGCGCAGACGCCATATAGACGCATTGCAAGCCCGTCATGGCGACAAAAGAAGTGCCCGTGCCCAGCATGTACAGCAGGCTGGCGGGAACGAGGGCGATAAAAGCGAGAAAAGACAGCTGAAAGCTTGATGTGCTTTTGGGCACGCGCCGCGTTGCCAGATCACGCATCGACAGGCCAAAAACCCCCAAAACGGCCAGAAGCGACAGAGCCTGAAAGCTTTCCATGCCGGGACGGATGATCAAAATCACACCGAACAGGCCGACCAAAATCGCGCTCCACCGGCGCCAGCCGACAGGATCGCCCAGAAAAAGAGCCGCCCCGAGGGTGACAACCAGCGGCGTGGCTTGCAAGATCGCCGATGCAGATGAAATCGGCGTCAGGACGATTGCAGACACGAAAGCCAGCGTTCCAACGATTTCGCCCAAAGCCCGCAGCAGGATCGGCGGGGTCAGCATTGCGCGTTCAAACAGGGGCTGTTTTTTGGCAATCATCAGACCGCCAAAGCAGATTGATCCGCCGACCCCGAGCACAAAGATAATTTGCCCGATGGGGATCTCGGATCCCATCAGCTTGATGAACATATCCTCGATCGCAAAGCCCAACATCGATAAAACCATAAGAATGGCGCCGCGCAGATTGTCCATTTGGATGCCTCGGATGACTGAATTGGTCTGACCCATGCCGATTTGCCGGGTGATGCGCAAGGGCGCGGGGTATCGGTCGCCAGTATCTGGTCGTTTGGCGCGCCCGGTGCTAGCACGGTGGAATGAAATGGCCCAACCCCTCGTCTGATCTGATCACAACCGCGTTGACCGTTGCCGTTGGCGCGATTGGCGCGCTGATCGGCTGGGCTGTGGGGGCACCGATATATCTTTTGATCGGCCCTGCGGTGTTGGTGTCACTGGCCGGGCTGGCGGGGCTGAAGATGGGCATTTCGCTCTCGGTGCGCAACGCGTGTTTTGTGGTCATCGGGCTGGCCGTCGGGGCGGGGTTCGACCGCAGCGCATTGGATGCGATGATCCGCTGGCCCTTGGCTTTTGTCGTTGTTGTACTGTTGATCTGGGGGATGCTCGCGCTTAGCCGCTGGTTGCTCAGTCGGTATTTCGGGTTTGACCGACGCTCGGCGCTCTTGGCAGCGGCCCCGGGCCACCTAAGCTTTGTTCTCGCCATGGCGGCTGAGGCGGGGGATAATGTGGTGCGCGTATCGACGACCCAATCGGTGCGCCTGTTGTCTCTGACCTTGGTGGTGCCGTTTGTGGCGCTGTCGATGGGGGTTGATCTGGGCGGATCTATCGTGCCGCAGGGGGTATTGATGGGCGCGGGGCTGACCGTGGTGTTGCTGGCATTTGGCGTCGGGGCCGGGCTGCTGCTTGGTCGGTTGAACGTGCCTGCACCGATGTTGATCGGCCCGATGCTGGTGTCGGCACTGGGGCATTTGACGGAAATTGCGCCGGGGGTTTTACCCATATGGCTTGTGTTGCCAGCCTATCTGGTGTTGGGCGCGCTGATCGGGACGCGGTTTTCCGGCGTCAGCATGGACGATCTTGGCAAGGGGCTGGCGGCAGGTCTTGCGGTGACCGGTGTAGCCGTCGGGCTGGCATTGCTGGCGGCGGTTCCGGTCGCACTGGCCCTTGGGGTGCCCTTGGCCCATGTTCTGGTCGCCTTTGCGCCGGGGGGATTCGAGACGATGATCGCCATGGGCGCAGTCCTTGGCGTTGTACCGGGGTTCGTCGCGGCCTGTCATATGATGCGGATCTTTGTGCTAAGCGTGCTTTTGCCGCTGATGCTGGCGCGCAGCGACCCGCGTTAGGCAAGTTTTCGGCGCGGCGGTTGACTTTGCCCGCCAAAGCGCCCATTTGACCCTCAAGCGATGTCTTCTGCCGCGTGAGCAGTCAGCCCTTTGACCATCCGGTCATCATATTGCTGAGAGAAAAGACCGCCGATGTTCCCAAAATCACGCGTGGGGCCAAACGCAACAGACAGGGTGTTGGCATTAGGCTGGCCCCTGCGATCTGCTTTGCGTCCCTCGCGGTTCAGCCCCAATTCGGGGTGCCGCGTGATTTAGACGGGTCCGGCGCTTGTGCCGTGGCCCTCGGAAAGACGACAGAATATGAGCGATTTTGAAATGATGGGCCTGCCACGCCGTTTGGTCAAAGCATTGACCAACATGGGCATGACAGACCCGACCCCGATCCAGAAACAAGCGATCCCCCATGCCATGAACGGCCGCGACGTGATGGGCCTTGCCCAGACCGGCACCGGTAAGACGGCGGCATTTGGCGTCCCTTTGGTTGCCCAGATGCTGGAAATGGAAGCCCGCCCCGAACCGCGCACCGTGCGTGGCCTTGTGCTGGCACCGACCCGCGAACTGGCCAACCAGATCATGGAAAACCTCAAAGGGTTCTGCGAAGGCACGCAGTTGAAAACGATGATGGTCGTGGGCGGTCAGTCGATCAACCCGCAGATCAAACGGATGGAACGCGGCGTTGACCTGTTGGTCGCCACACCGGGTCGTCTGCTTGATTTGATGGACCGTCGCGCGGTGCTGCTGCACAAAACCACGTTTCTGGTGCTGGACGAAGCGGACCAGATGCTTGACATGGGCTTTATCCATGACCTGCGCAAAATCGCGTCCGTCCTGCCCAAAGAACGCCAGACCATGCTGTTCTCGGCGACCATGCCCAAGCTGATGAACGAAATCGCCAACAGCTATCTGATCAGCCCGATCCGTATCGAGGTATCGCCTCCGGGCAAGGCTGCCGACAAAGTGACGCAAGAAGTCCACTTTATCGCCAAAGCCGAAAAGAAAGCCCTGCTGATCGAACTGCTGGGCAAGCACACCGAAGAACGCGCATTGGTCTTTGGCCGTACGAAACACGGCTGTGAAAAGCTGATGAAGGACTTGGTCAAAGCTGGTTTCAAAGCCGCCTCAATCCACGGCAACAAAAGCCAGGGCCAGCGTGACCGCGCGATTGAATCCTTCAAAAAAGGCGAGATCACCGTGCTGGTCGCCACAGATGTGGCCGCACGTGGTTTGGACATTCCCGATGTAAAGCACGTCTATAACTACGAATTGCCCAACGTCCCCGACAACTATGTTCACCGCATTGGCCGCACGGCCCGCGCGGGCAAAGACGGGGCAGCGATTGCATTCTGCGCGCCTGACGAGATGGGTGAACTCAAGGACATCCAGAAGACCATGAAAATCTCGATCCCCGTGGCCTCTGGCCGCCCATGGGAAGCGATGGAAGAACCCGCCAAGCCAAAGGGCCGTGGGGGGCGTGGCCGCGGTGGCCGTCCGGGTGGCAACGCAGGCGGCGGCCGTCCCGGTGGCGGCGGTGGTGCTGGCAAACCCGCAGGCGAGGGCGCATCGCGTCGCCGTCGCAAACCCAGTGGTGGCGGCGCGCCCGGCGGTCAACGCGCGGCGTGAACCTAACCTTTCGAAAACTGACGCTTGGCGTCCTTTACTTCGCGGTGGCGCTGCTTGTTGCAGTGCCACCCGTGGTGATGATGGCGTCAATCACCTCTTGCACTGACGCGCCCTGTGCGGTCACCTCGCGGCAGTTCTTCACTGCGGACGCAGCTCTGATGTGGTTATTGCCCTTTAGCATCGCAGCCGTACTCTTGGCGCTGGCCTTTAAGCTGAAGAACCGCCGCTAATCATTTCCAAATGGTCTAAAATCCTCGCCCGCAGGGCGAAACCGGCAACAGGGGCTGCAATTGCTACGGTGCCGGTGTAGACGCCGCGCCTTCTTGGCCGCGTACGACCCGCCCCAAGACCAGCATCAGACCGAACCCGATCGCAGCCAGCACAACCACAGCGGCAATCAGCGGGGTGATCGTGCCGTTGAACAACAACCCGACGGGCGATGCGATAAGAGCGGCCAGAACGGTCGACACAGCCCCGATCACCGATGCTGCCATGCCCGCGATATGGCCCAACGGCTCCATCGCGAGGGCATTCAGGTTCCCCATGACCAAGCCTGCTTGGAAAAACAGACATGCCTGCCAGACAAGGAAAAAGTAAAATCCGAATGGTTCGGGCAGATCCCCTAAACCAAAGCCAAGCATAATGCCTGACAGGATAATCTGCGCCCCCAGCGTAATCGTTACCAACCGCTGCATGCCATACCGGACGACCAAAAGCGCGTTCAACAAGCTGGATGTGCCGGACACGATCGCGATGACCCCGAACCAGAACGGAAAACTGGCCGCACGGTCATAGACTTGATCATAGATCGGCTGCACCAGCATCAGCGTCGCAAAGAGGATCGCCATCGCCAGCGTCTGCACCATAATCGACAGGCAGACCATCGGATTGCTGAACACTTCTTTCAGCGCGCGCCACAACAAGGGCAACCGTAACGGCCGTCTGTCCGATTTGGGCAAGGTCTCGGGCAGACGCGCCCACAGCCAGACCATCAAGATCACCGCAAACACGACGAAAGCCGCGAAAATGCCGCGCCAGTTTGAAAAGCTGACAATCACGGCACCAATGGCAGGGGCAAAGGCGGGCACGATCACAAAGATCATCATCACAAAAGACATGATCTTGGCCATCTGACGCCCCGAAAACAGATCGCGGATGATCGCGAGGGAAACGACCCGCGGGCCAGCGGCCCCGATGCCCTGAACCACGCGCGCAGCCAACATCACCTCAAGCGATTGGCTGGCCCAAGCCACAAATGTGGCGGCAATATAAAGGGCAACCCCGGCATAAACCACATTCTTGCGCCCGAATGCATCAGACAGCGGCCCCATGAAAAACGTCCCCAGCCCAAGGCCAAGGACGAAAGACGTCAGGATCAGCGGCACTCGTTCCGGCGTCGCAGGGGCCAGATCTGCGGCAATCTGGGGCAGGGCGGGAAGCATCGCGTCGGTAGAAAAGGCGATGGTCGCGAACATCATCGCAATCAGCGCGATAAACTCAGTGCGCCCCATCTGAAAATCAACTTTTTCCGATTGCATAGGGGCCGCTCCGCAGATTTCGGGCACCCAAAGTGCCCGTTCGGCCAACGTTTAGCGGGCAGGCCCCGACAGTACAATTGCCAAGAACGCACATCAACTGTGAAGCAGCGATGCCTCAGGCGGACTGGGCCATCGGTTCGACCCAAGTGGGGGGCAAATCCGAAGGAAAGTGAACGACTTGCACAATCTCGTTCAACGCATCGCAGCTGGGTTCCATGCCATTTCTGACTGCGAAAACCGCGATGTCATAGTTCACAATGTCGGTCAGCCGCTGGTCCCAGCTTTCAAGCGCGATCACACGCGACACAAAGCGGCAGCTTTCGAGCACGGCGCGCCGCGCCGAGAATGACGCCTTTGCCGGATGTTCCATCTGAGCGCAAAATGCGTCCGTGGCACAGCCGACGATCAAGTCACTGCCAAGGGCGGACAAGCGGCCAAGCCAGCGCGCATGATCTGCGCTGAAGCCGTCAAAGCAGCCATAGGTCAGCACACTGCGCAGGGACGGCGCGCAAACCTTCCTGACTTCTGTCACCGACAGCGCAGATGTCACGCCAAAGCTTGGATTTGCCTGTGCCGATCGGGCAGCCCCAAAGGCTGCTTTTCTTCGATGTATCATTATGCCCGCTCAATATTACCCAGAGTCTGCGCCCTATTATTGAGGTGATTCTATGCGGGCTGCCCCGCAAAAGCAAAGCGTTTCTGACACTATTGTCCCGACAGGCTTGGCGTCAGGCTTTGGCGTGCAGTTCGGCCAGTACATGCGTCCACAACTCTGGCGGCTGCGCACCGGGTACGGCATGCTGGCCCGCGACGATAAAGGTCGGGACCGAATTTATCCCCATGCTGCGGCTGTGAGCATCGCGGTCGCGGATCGACTGGACATCGGCATCGCTGGCCAGCAGCCGCGAGATCAGCGCTGCATCCAGCCCGATCCCGTCCGCAATATCGGACAGCACTTCGAGGTCGCCAATATCGCGCGCCTCGACGAAATAGGATTTGAACAAGGCCGACACCGCCGCTGTCTGACGCCCCTCGATCCCGGCCCAATGGATCAGACGATGCGCGTTCAGGGTGTTTGGCGTGCGTTTCATGTCTTCGAAATTGATGGTCAGCCCGGCATTTTTGGCATGTTCGACAACGGGTGCATAGGCTTTGACGGCTGCTTCCTTCCCGCCAAACTTGCCTTCCAGATAGGCGCGGCGGTCCCTGCCGCCCTCGGGCATATCGGGATTCAGCTGAAACGGATGCCATTCGATGATAAAAGGGTGGTCAGGTTCGGCGCTTAGCGCGCGGTCCAGATGCGCCTTGCCGATATAGCACCACGGGCAAATCGGGTCGGACATGATATCAAGTTTAACGGTATCGGTCATTTTTGCGCCTCATAGGCCGCACGCAACGCGCGTCGCAGCAATTTGCCGTTCGCACCCATGGGCAGCTCCGGCACGTGAACATAAAGGCGCGGCTGTTTATAGCGCGCCAAGTTATCTTGTGCATAAAGCGCCAGGGCAGCATCGTCCAGCGCGGTATCTGCCGTATAAAAGGCAGCGATTACGGTGACATCGGCGCGCACGGTGACTTCGGTGGCCCCGACGGCGGTAATGCCGGGAAATTTGGCAAGGCTTTGTTCGACCTCAATCGGGGATACGCGAAAGCCACCCGCATTCATCATGTCGTCATTGCGCCCCAGATAGGTGATCTGGCCATCCTCGCCCATCACCCCCTGATCGCCGGTCATGAACCAGTCGCCTTGATACTTGGCGGCGGTCTGGTCGGGTGCGCCAAGATACCCCAGCATCAGTCCCGGATCGCTTTTATGCACAGCGATTGTGCCTTCGGTCCCGTTTGGCACGGGGCCATCGTCGCCGACCAATGCAATGTGACGGCCATTTTGCGGTCGTCCCAAGGTGCCCGGCCGTGCCGGAGTAGTGGGCGAGGCCGAGATAAACGTAGAACATTCCGACATGCCGTAAGCTTCGAATATCGGCAGGCCAGTGGCCGCATTCCACCCATGGCGCAGGCTTTCGGGCAGCTTTTCCCCGGCACTTAACCCATGGCGCAAATGGGGCAGGTCCAGATGGCTGTGGTGCTTGAGGATCTGGCGGTACACCCCTGGTGCAGCTGCAAATATCGTCGCCTGATGCTGTTGCATCATCCCGGGCAGCGCGGCGGGCGGGATGCCTGCGGCAGGGATCAACGCGGTCGCGCCCATTGTCCATGGGTCCATCAGGCCTGTGCCCAACGTATAGGTCCAGTTGAACGCGCCTGCATGCATGACGCGGTCGTCTGCCCGCAGCCCGTACCAGCCGTCAAACATCATCTGCCGCGCCCAGATCGCGCGATGCGCATGCATCACCGCACTGGGTTTACCCGAAGTTCCAGATGTATAGATGGTATAGCCCAGCCGGTCCGGATCCCCCATGTGCCAATCCGCAGGGGGCAGATCGCGCATGGCACTCAGGGCATCCAGCGAGACCGTCTGCGCGGAGACGGGGCATGCCACATCGGGATCGCGCAAAATCGCTTTGGGGCCAAGCGTGGTGATCATCGACGCGACCTCGCCTGCGGTCAACGCCGCCGCTGTGGGGACCGGCACCAGACCAGCAGCCAGCGCGCCCAGATAGGCCAGCGGGAAATCCACAGTATTGCCCAAGCGCATCAATACAATGTCGCCCGGTTCCAGCCCTAATGCCAATAGCCCCGTCGCCGTCCCCCGAACGGCAGCCTCCAACGCGGCAAAGCTCCAATCCTCGGATCCCTGCGACCCGACCACACAAAGTGCTGTTTTATCCCCAAGCGGTGTTGCTTGCGCCATCACATGGGCAGCCATATTGAACGGGGCGGGGCAGGGTTTGAACCCGTGTGCAGCTAAGATGGATGTCATGGCCCATCGCTAGCGTGACCTCTGACCCGTTGCAAGCCACTTGGAGGGGCGCTAGAAGCAAACGCATGTCCGATGAAGCCCCCAAATCGATGATCCAGATCGCCCGCGAAAGCGGCGAGGCGGAAACCGCACCCCCCGTTGACCTGGGTGCGCGGGTTCGCGAGCTGCGTAAAGCGCGCAACTGGACGCTGGAACAGGCCGCTAATCAAGCAGGGTTGGCGCGGTCAACCCTGAGCAAAATCGAAAACGGGCAAATGTCGCCCACCTATGATGCGCTGAAAAAGCTGGCGACCGGGCTTGAAATCTCGGTGCCGCAGCTTTTCACACCGCCCTCGGCAGGCCAGATCAACGGGCGCATGGCGGTCACCAAATCGGGCGATGGGGCGGCCAAAGCCACCACAACCTATGAACATGAACTGCTGGCCGATATATTGCGCAAAAAGCAGATGCTTCCTTACCGCGCCCGCATCCGTGCGCGCAAAATGGAAGAATTCGACGGCTGGGTCCGCCACGACGGCGAAGAGTTTCTGTATGTGCTGACAGGTGTCATTCAGCTTTACACTGAATTCTACGAACCCGTTGAAATGCGCCGCGGCGACAGCGCCTATTACGACGCGACCATGGGCCACAACGTGGTTTCGACCAGCGAAGAAGACGCGACCATACTTTGGGTCACCTCGCTCACGTAACCCGCAGCCCGATCTTCATTTTGCCTGTTAAACTCTCCCCGAAGGGCCGTTCAGCCTCGCGCGCTCAGGGCAGCGGTTTGGCTGTACCCCGCGAAAATCAGCGGTTGGGATCAATCCACCAGACCTCGGGCATATAGTTTGGCCCGTCGCCGTAAAGCGGCACGTGGTCGGGATATTTCAGAGCTGCGATATGCGCGATGCGATCCTGGGTGAATTGCCAAAACGGAATCACATACCGCCCCGCCGTCAACACACGGTCCAGCGCACGGGTTGCAGTGGTAAACTCTTGCGTGCTTTTCGCCCCGACCATCCGGTCAATCAGCGCATCAATCGCGGGTGATTTCACCCCCATCAGGTTGCGGCTGCCGGGTTGGTCTGCGGCCTCGGACCCCCAGTAATAGCGCTGTTCGTTGCCCGGGCTCAGTGACAATGCGCGGCGAAAGATCGCCATGTCGAAGTCGAACTCGTTGTTGCGCGCCACGAACTGCGCGTCATCCACGGCATCTACTGTGGCCTCTATCCCCAACCGCTTGAGCGCTTGGATATAAAGCTCGGCGATGGCCATGTTTTCAGTGCTGCCCTTGGACAGCAAGATGGCAAAACTCAGCGGTTTGCCGGCGTTGTTGCGCATGGTGCCGTCTTGCGCGGTAAACCCTGCGTCTTCCAGCGCCTGCATTGCAGCGCGAATTCCTGCACGGTTGCGTGCCGATCCGTCGGACACAGGCAGGGCATAGCCCTGTATTGTGCCTTCGGGCAAAATGTCTTTGAAGGGGGCCAACATTTCGGCCACTTCGGCGTTGGCAGGCCCCGGTTCCATCGCGAGTGGAGAATTCGAAAAATAAGACGTGATGCGTGGCTGCGACCCCCCGGTCAGAGTTTCATTGATATATTCAAAGTTGAACGCGGCAATCAGCGCCTCGCGCACGCGGATATCGTCAAAAGGTGCGCGCCGTGTGTTCATCACAAAGCCGGTCATGCCCGACGGTTTCTGGTGCTGGAAGGTAGATTTTACCACATCGCCGCGCTGAACGGCCGGAAAATCATATTGCGTGGCCCAGGTTTCGGCGTTGAATTCCCGAATGGCCGAGATTTCCCCCGCCTTGAACCCTTCAAACAGGACGTTGGCGTCACCGTAAAAATCCAGTTTGATCTGGTCGATGTTGTGGGTGCCTTGGCGAATGGGAACGTCTTTGCCCCAATAATCAGCATTGCGGGTCAGGGTTACCTGACGCCCTGCTTGATAATCGGTGACAGTATAGGGTCCGCTGCCCATTGGAATGTCGGCAAGCGGTGCATTGGCGAAATCACGTCCATCCCATTGGGCTTTGCTCAGGATCGGGCGCATGCCAGCCAAAAGCGCCAGTTCGCGGTTTTCGGTGTTAAACGTCATCCGCACATTGCGCGGTCCGGTTTGTTCCAGAGCTTCGATTTGTGCCCGCAGCCCATGATAGCGCGGATGGCCTTCGCTCCCAAGCAGATCAAAGCTAAAGATCACGTCCTCGGGGGTCACGGGTGTCCCGTCCGCGAATCGTGCCTCGGGCCTAAGGGTGAATTCCACCCACGAACGGTCCTCTGCGACGTCTATCGATTCGGCCAAAAGACCGTAAAGTGCAAAGGGTTCGTCCCAAGATCGCCCCATCAAGGTCTCGTGGGTAAAAAAAGCGAGCTGCCACGGTGCGGTGCCTTTTCGTACGAAAGGATTAAGGCTGTCAAAGCCGCCGGTGTTGCCCAGTACGATCGCTCCGCCCTTGGGCGCATCGGGGTTGGCATAAGGCAGCGACACAAAATCCTGTGGTAGCGCAGGGGTGCCATACATAGATATCCCGTGCACCGGTTCCGCTTGCGCGCTGCCGAAGCAAAGAATCAGTGAAGAAACTGCCGCAACTGCCCGACAGCTTTGGAAAAAATATGAAGCCATTTTCGAAACAATCCTGCTCTGCCCTTGTTTTATTGGTCGAAGTCTTAACGGCGCAAGCAGGGGTTATCAAACTTTAAGCTTGGATTGCGCCGCCATATTGCGTATAAAGATCTCACTGCTCGATAGGTTTCTTGCCTGTATGAAACCTGCCTCAATAACTTAACGTCCGCTTCGTGCGGACGTTTTTTTTTGCTACGCGTGTCAGCAGATTTCGGCCAGAACCTTGGGGGCCACCAAAGCTTTACCCATTTTCTTTGCAGACGCGGCGCTGCATGATGCAGTCGCAGAAACCGCAGGAGAAGACTATGGCCTATAGCATCGATCTAACTGGAAAAACCGCCGTCATCACGGGTTCAAATTCGGGCATTGGCCTTGGGGTCGCCTGGGGGCTGGCGCGCGCAGGGGCGGACGTTGTGCTGAATTCCTTTACTGACCGGGATGAGGACCACGCACTCGCGGAAAAAATCGCGCAAGAAACCGGTGTCAAAGCACGCTACATCAAAGCAGACATGTCAAAGGCGGATCAATGCCGCCAGTTGATCGAGGATGCAAAGGTCTGCGATATATTGGTCAACAACGCGGGCATCCAACACGTTGCCCCCATCCCCGATTTCCCAATGGAAAAATGGGATGCGATTATCGCCATCAACCTAAATTCGGCATTTCACACCTCGGCAATCGCCTTGCCAATGATGCGCGCCGCAGGCTGGGGCAGGGTCATCAATATCTCGTCGGCCCATGGTCTGACCGCATCGCCCTACAAATCCGCCTATGTCGCGGCCAAGCACGGGATTGTCGGGCTGACCAAAGTCACAGCACTTGAAACAGCCAAAGAGCCGATCACCTGCAACGCCATTTGCCCTGGATATGTCCTGACCGATATCGTGGAGAAACAAATTCCGGACACGATGAAGGAATATAGCATGACCCGCGAAGAGGTGATCAAGAACGTTATGCTTGAACGCCAACCCAGCAAGGAATTTGCCACGGTCGAACAATTGGGCGGCACGGCGACGTTCCTGTGCTCGGATGCTGCAGCGCAAATTACGGGTACAACGCTCAGCGTTGATGGCGGCTGGACCGCGCTTTAAGAATTTAATGCCTTCGGCGAGGATATTTAAGAGCCAGAGAAAATGGGACCGCCTCTATTCCTTCTCTGGCTCTTAAATATCCTCGCCGAAGGCTTCAGTTTTCTCGATCTCGCGCGGCGTTTTTACATCTGGGCGATACAGTTAACCCGCAGGCATCCCCAGTTTATTCATTCCCCTTCGAGCCCGACGCGCGCAACCACGCCTAGATTGTCCGGACAGATTTCGATCGGCTACATCGACATGGTCGATTAGCGCTATTCTGTGATCTTGGATAGATGTCCGGTTAGCGGCTGGACTATTCAGGTGGTGTGTCTGAATTCTTGTCTACGGGCAAAGGCCGATCTGGCGGGTAAACAAGCCCGGCTGAAATAACCAGTTTCGCCGCGTCCTCTACGGACATGTCCAGTTCTATGATGTCGCTTTGCGGGAAGAACAGCAAGAAACCCGAAGTGGGGTTGGGCGTGGTTGGTACGAATACGCCGACCAGATTGGTATCCGCTCCGTTTCTTCTGCCAATTTCGCCCTTTGCAGGGATTGAGATAAACCCAAGCGCCCAAGAGCCTTTGCGGGGGTATTCCACCATGCAGGCAGTTTCAAAGCTGCGCTCTGACTGGGCAAAGATCGTTTCGGAGATTTGTTTGATGCCCGAATAGATTGTGCGCACGACAGGGGTGCGTTGCACCAGCCCTTCGGCAAAACGGATAAAGGACCGTCCAATGATGCCTTTGGCAAGCCAGCCTATGATGATCGTGAACAGCAGGAAAATGATTACCCCGATGCCGCGCACGTTGATTTGTGACGACGGGTCGAGCCCGAAATAGGTCTGGACCAATCTGTCGGGGTGGTAGGCCAAGGGGACCATGGGCAGTACGATCCCGTCGATCCAGCCTACCACGCTCCAGATCAGCCACATGGTCAGACCGACGGGGGCAATCACCACCAGACCCGTCAGAAACGATGCACGCAGCCGCGCAAACATCGTGCGACGGGGCAAAGGTGGCGTGGGAGGCGTGAAATGCGTGTTCATGTGGGCGCTTTTTTCCGAAATAATCAGTAAACACCAGCTAAGAGCTTTGTGGTGCAGCTACAATGGAGGATGCCAGATTTTTGGGCGCAATCCTGTCAGGGTAATAGGGCCGCCGAAATTTTAGACGCCAGTTGCGCGTTGTTGCGCACCAGCGCGATATTCGCCGTCAGAGACCGGCCTTCTGTCAGTTCAAATATGCGTTGCAGCAGAAAGGGCGTGACGGCCTTGCCGGAAATGCCTTGTTGGTCGGCGTCGGCCTGCGCGCGTGCAATGATCGGTGCCAGATCCGCGGCGGGGATTTCATCTTGGGCAGGGATCGGGTTGGCCACCAGCTGTCCGCCCGGCAGGCCCAGCAGCGCGCGGGTTTTGTGCGCGGCGGCAATCTGTGCAGGATCATCCATGCGCAAGGGCGATTGCAACGGCGAGGTGCTGCTCCAGAACGCGGGAAAGCTGTCTTGGCGATATGTAATCACAGGAACGCCGTGGGTTTCCAACACTTCGAGGGTCTTTGGCACGTCTAGAATGGCCTTTGCGCCCGCCGCAACAACAGTCACCGGCGTTTGGGCAAGCTCAAGCAGGTCGGCGGAGATATCAAAGCTGTCTTCGGCCCCCTTGTGCACGCCGCCGATACCGCCTGTCGCAAAGACCGCGATGCCAGCCAGATGCGCTGCGATCATGGTGGCGGCAACCGTAGTGGCACCGGTGCCGCCGGTTGCGATGCACGCGGCCATATCGGCGCGCGACAGTTTGGCGACGCCTGATGCTTGGGCAAGCGCGACAAGCTGCGCATCCTCAAGGCCGATGTGCAGATTGCCATCAATGACGGCAATGGTCGCAGGTGTGGCACCAGCGGCGCGCACGTCGGCTTCGACCAGCCGCGCCACCTCGAGGTTTTGCGGATAGGGCATGCCATGTGTGATGATCGTGCTTTCAAGGGCGACGACGGGTGTGCCAGCGGCCTGTGCGGCGGTAACTTCGGCAGAACGGTGCAGGGGGATCATATTTTGGTTTCTCCGGAAACATATTGCGCGGCAGCGGCCAGCGCTTGGGTCAGGGCAGCATCCGGTGCGGCCCCGTGAATTTCGGCAGCGATATGCGCTGCCATAAAAGTATCGCCTGCGCCGGTGACGCGGGTCACAAGGACAGCCGGCGGGGTTTGCGTGATCAGGCCTGTCTGGTCGCCGACCGTTGCGGGATTGCCGCCATCAGTCACAACCGCACGCACCGCACCACGGCTCAACAGCCCTGTGGCGGCCTCTGGCGAGGTCTCAAAGCTGGCCTGACACAGCAGGCCTGCCTCTTCGAGGTTGACATAAAGTGTGCCGCGTTTGGCCTGAATAAACGGGCTTAGCCGCAGTGCCTTGCCGGGGCTTGCGGGGGCGACCCGCAGATCGGCCTGCGCCAACAGCGGGCTGCGCGCCATTTCCGACAGCAGATCAAGGGTAAGATTGCCATCCAGTGCCACAGCACCAGCGTAAGGGCTGGCCAGCGATCCGTCGGTAAACGGGCGCAGGATCTTGTCACCAGCGGCCTCGAGCGAATGGGCATCGGCGATGGCGGCGATCAGGCCGTTCGTGCCTTCGACCGCCATATACTGGTCGGTCGGCAGATCCTCCGAGCGGTAGATGTGATCGGTGTGCAGCCCGCGCAGCTGGCACGCGGCGATCAGCTCATCGCCTTCGGTGTCGCGACCCACAGCACTGATCAGCGCGGGTGCCAGCCCGAACCGCGCCAGCGCCATGGCGATGTTCAACGCCACACCACCGGGCAGGCGGGTGATGCGGCCCGGCATGTCGGACCCTTGGCGCATTGTGCTGTCGCTTCGGCCGATGATGTCCCACAGGACCGAGCCGATGCAAAGAATATCTGGTTGATCTGTCATAAGGCCCGTTCTGCCCAGACCGATGGCTGGGCGCAAGTGGCGATGCGGGTGGCCTTATTGCGGAACAGCAAATGTCAGCGATGCCCAAAGGCTTTCCCAGTGCGGACTGGTGTCGGTTTCGCCCACGTCCGGTGCAGGGCGCAGGACGACTGAATCCACCAGATAGGTCATGCCGGGGGTCACCGGAAAGGTGGCATGGCCCGCATCATCAGTACGGTAGATCGTGACGGCGGCTTCTTTTTCGGCGCTTTTCTCATAGACTTCGACCTGAACATCAGCGCGCGGTGCGCCCTCATAGGTCACCAACACTTCCATCATATCGGCAAAACCGGCGTCATAGGGATTTTTCAGTGCGACAATTTCTGTTTCAAGGCCCAGTTCGGTGTCGCTGCCGTTTCCGTCACCAATTGCGATCAGGGCTTTGGAGTGGCGGGTATAGCGCTCGCGCACCTTGTCTTGGGGGTAGCCAGCGGCAAGATGTTCGGCGACTGCCGTTTTGAAGTCTTTGTGTTCAGTAAAGTCAACAAAGGTTTGCCAGTCTTTATAGGTCAATGATGACGCCGAAGCCTCGTGGGCGATGATCAGTAAACCGTCGCGGCGCGGTGCAGCCATTTGCAGCGCTGGCGAATCGCCCATGCGCGCCTGATACGGCAAGGTTTTTCCTTCAAACGTCAGATCAAAACGGTCGGTGCGGTTGGCGAAATACGCCAGGTTGGTGCCCTCGAATATCTGGCCGTTCTTAATGTTGGTTGCCAATTCGGCACCGGGCTGTACTTGATATTCCCGAGCTTCGAGCCAGAATTCATGTGAAGCGGCTGGGAATGCTGCGAAACCAAGGGATGTAACGAGTGCAAGACGGGACAGAAACATGAGAAAAACCTTATATGAAGTAATGCTAAAGCTGGCCTATGCGCTGCTTTTGTCAAGTGTCGTGACCGGTGCCGCCCGCGCGCATGAAGTCGTGCCCACCATCGCGGATTTGACTGTGGCCGAGGGTGTTGCCGATATTTCGCTGCGCATCAACCTTGAGGCGCAGTTGTCGGGCATTGATCTGGATGTTGTCGAAGATACGAATGATGCTGAAAACGCAGGCGATTATGACAGTTTGCGGGCGTTGTCACCCGACGAGATTGCCGCGCGGGTGCCAGAGTTGCTGGCCGCGTGGAACGCCGCGCCCTTGCTGCGGGTGGATGGCGAGCCGGTAAATCTGGAAACCGTATCGGTCACCGTTCCCGAAGATGTGAACGCAGAGCTGCCTCGAATTTCGGAATGGGTGCTGCGCGGGCAGGTGCCAACCGATGCGCGCGGGGTCGTGGTGGCGTGGCCTGCCGGGTCCGGTGCCATGGTCTTGCGCCAACAGGGCGTCGAAGAACCCTATACCGGATATCTCGAGGGGGGCACGCAAAGCCCCGAAATCGAGTTGGCAGGCGGCGGGCAGGAAACTGCATGGCAGGCGTTTCTGACCTATATACCCGTTGGATTTGACCACATCCTGCCCAAGGGGCTGGACCACATCTTGTTCGTGTTGGGCCTGTTCTTTTTGTCTACGCACCTTAAGCCGCTGATCTGGCAGGTGTCTGCGTTCACTGCGGCGCATACGGTCACGCTGGCGCTTGGCGCGCTTGGTCTGGTGACTGTGCCTGGGTCGATTGTTGAGCCGTTAATCGCGGCCTCAATCGTCTATGTTGCGGTCGAAAATATCTTTAGCTCGGGGTTAAGTCGTTGGCGGCCCTTTGTGATTTTCGGTTTCGGCTTGTTGCACGGGTTGGGTTTTGCATCGGTTCTGGGCGAATTCGGCCTGCCGGATGACCAGTTCATTCCGGCGCTGATCGGCTTTAACGTCGGGGTCGAGATCGGCCAGCTGACGGTTATCGCGATCATGGCGTTGTGCGTCTGGCAAGCGTTGCGGGTGGCGCGGGGCGAAGGCGGCCAGCAGGCGGCAAAATCGCTTTACGTCGGCTTGGCGGTCGTTGCCTTGGCGCTGTGTTTTGTGCCGATGCCGTCTGTCGCCGCTGCGTTGGAGGCACCTGTACCATTGTTCTTGGTACCGCTGGCCTTGGTCTTTACCGGTTGTTTCCTGTCGGTACAGTTCCGCCAGACTGCCGAACCTTACCGCCGCTTTGTGGCGATCCCGGCTTCGGTCGGAATCGCACTGGTCGGGGCGTATTGGTTCATCGAGCGGGTGTTTCTATAACACCCGCCTGAGTTTACTTCATGGCCGCGACAAGGGTCGCCAAGGCTTGCACCGGGTCGTCCGATGTCCAGATCTCATCCCCGATACCAAAAAAGTCGGTAAAGGGGGTGAGGGTGCGGATCAAAGCCTCGTCCAGACCGCCTTCGGCGACGCAGGGCACTTCGATCACCTCTGACCACCACTGGAACAGATCGAGTTCCGCATGGGATCCGTCGTCCAGTGCACTGGGGCGCACGGGACCAAAGCTGACGTAATCCGCGCCTGCTTCGCCTGCGGCCATGCCGTCATGACGCGACCCTGCGCAATAGCTGCCAACGATGGCGTCATCGCCCAGTGTCTTGCGGGCATGACGGACCGAACGCGCCGCGTCGGTCAGGTGCACGCCGTCCAACCCGATGCGTTCGGCCAGCAATGTGTGATCGGCAATGACCATGGCAATGTCACGCGCATCGGTGATTTCGCGCAAGGCGTCTGCTGCGCGCAGCACCACGTCTTCGTCGCGGGTGCTGAGCGCCAGGCGCACGCAAGCGATGGGTTGGGTATCAAGAACGCGGGCCAATGTTTGCGGAAAGGTTTCCAGCTCAAACTCGGGTGGCGTGATAAGGTAAAGCTGTGGCTGATCTGGCGTTTCCATGACGGGCTGTCCTTTGCAATGTTGCCGTCAATTAACGGATACGACGGGGAAAGAAAAACTTTTATGCCTCCGGCGGAGATTTTTTACCATTTGGAAGCACGGGCCGTTCTTGTGAGAGGGCTGCCGCGCGGGTAAGAGGCGGGCATGGATCATACTGTAGAGAACCCCAAGATACCGGCTTTTGTGTTGGTGCGTCCGCAAATGGGCGAAAACATCGGCGCTGCGGCGCGTGCGATGTGGAATTTCGGGCTGGACCGGATGCGCATCGTCGCACCACGCGACGGCTGGCCGAACCCGTCGGCTGTGGCGATGGCATCGGGGGCAGGGCGGCTGCTGGACGAGGCGGTCGTTTATGATGATCTGGCGGGGTCATTGGGGGACGCGGCGTTTGTTTTTGCAACGACGGCACGCGGTCGGGATTTGACCAAGCCGGTGTACAGCCCCGAAGCGGCGATGGCCAAGGCGGCCGAGTTGATTGCCCAAGGCCAGCGGGTTGCGGTGATGTTCGGGCCGGAACGTGCGGGGCTTGAAAACGACGATATCGCACGGGCCAATGCGATTGTATCCGTGCCGGTGAACCCTGAGTTTGCATCGCTGAACCTTGCGCAATGTGTTTTGCTGATGGGGTATGAGTGGATGCGCGCGCAATCCGAAGTGATACCCCAGCAGGTCGAAATGGCCGGAACCAACTGGGCGGATAACAGCGAGATCGAACATCTGGCGCGGCATTTCGAAGAACGGCTGGATGTAGCAGGATTTTTCTATCCCGAGCACAAAGCCACAAGCATGAAGATCAATCTGCGCAATATGTGGTCGCGTCTGCCGTTGACCCGCGCTGATGTGCAGATGTTGCACGGCACCCTGCGACAGATGGTACGTTGGAAAGAGCGCGGCTAGACCTTTGGGCTTGTGTGACCTATTTCTGCACCAAACCTAGCAGACAAGAGGCACCATGGCCGAGAAACGTAAGCTTTTTGAGGAAGTGGGCGATGCACAAGCCGCCCGCCCTGTCGCAAATACCGGAGTGATTGATCGCGGTCGGGGGGGCGCACGTGGTGCCATCCGCATCTGGCTGTTCATGTTGTTCACGCTGGTGTTCGTGATGATCGCCGTTGGCGGTCTGACACGATTGACGGATAGTGGGCTTAGCATCACCGAATGGAAGCCCTTTACCGGTGCGATGCCGCCGCTGAACGAGGCGGATTGGCAGTCCGAATTCGCAAAGTACCAGGAAATCGACGAATTTAAGGTGCAAAACTCCTGGATGCAGTTGAGCGATTTCAAACTGATCTACTGGTGGGAATGGGGTCATCGCCAGCTGGGCCGCGTGATCGGGCTGGTTTGGGCGATCGGGTTCTTGTGGTTCTTGCTGCGCCGTCAGATCCCGACCGGATGGACAGGGCGCTTGTTGTTGCTGGGCGGGCTTGGGGGCCTGCAAGGCGCAATCGGCTGGTGGATGGTGTCATCGGGCGTCACCACGGGCGAGGCGGTTCTGGACGTGGCCAGCTATAGGCTTGCCACGCATCTGGGGCTGGCTTTCGTGATCCTTGGTTTTATCACATGGTATGCGTTGATGTTGGGCCGACCCGAGAAAGATTTGATGCAGGCGCGTCGCGCCAAAGAGGCCAAGCTGTTTGGCATATCTACGGGGTTGTTGCATTTTGCGTTCCTGCAAATCTTGCTGGGTGCGCTGGTCGCGGGCATTGATGCGGGGCGGTACTTTGTGGATTGGCCGATGATGCAGGGGCAGTTCTTTCCGCCTGATGCGTTCAACATTGCGCCAATATGGCGGAATTTTTTTGAAAATCCGGGGCTTGTGCAGTTCATGCACCGGATGGCAGGCTATTTTCTTTTTGCATTCGCCATTGTCGTTTGGCTGCGGGGCCGCAAGTCGGCACACCCGAAAACACGCACTGCGTTCAATATGATGATGCTGGCCATGGCGGGGCAGATCGTTTTGGGAATTGTCACCGTCCTGAACGCGGCCCCGGTGCACATCGCCATCTGGCATCAGGTGCTGGCTGTGGTGCTGTGGGTCCTGATCCTGCGGGCGCGGTTCCTGTCTGGCTTTCCTATCCCAACTTCCCTGAGAGGAAAAATATAATGACTGCTTTTGATGATCTGATGGCGTTCCAACGCGAAACCGAAGCATTGGCGCAGGTCGCGGGGCGTCTGGGATGGGATCAGGAAACCATGATGCCGCGCGGTGCTGCCGCGCAGCGGGGCGAAGAAATGGCCGCCATGGAATCAGTGCTGCATGGTCGTCGCGTCGACCCGCGCATCGCGGGTTGGCTCGAGATGATCGACGAGGGCCATTTGGACGACGCGGGCAGTGCGCAGTTGCGCCACATCCGCCGCAGCCATGTGCGCGCGGGCAAAGTGCCAGCGTCCTTGGCATCGCGGATTGCGCGGGTCACATCAGAGGCGCAGGGGATCTGGGCCGAAGCGCGCGCGGCGGATGATTTCAAAGCCTTCGCACCGACCTTGTCCGAAGTTATCACCCTCAAGCGCGAGGAAGGCATGGCGCTGGCAGCGGGCGGCGACATCTATGATGCGATGCTGGATGATTATGAACCCGGTGCCACCGGGGCCGAGCTTGAGGCGATGTTCGGGGCGTTGCGCCCCGAATTGACCCGCTTGCGCGAGGCCGTGCGCGGTGCTGAAGCGCCGCCACAGCTGACCGGTACGTTTGACGAATCCGCCCAGATGAAGATGACGCGGCAACTGGCTAAGACCTTTGGCTATGACATGAGCAAGGGACGGGTCGACAAGGCTGTGCATCCATTCTCGAGCGGGTCCGGCCTTGATGTGCGGATCACAACGCGCACCAATGAAATCGACCCATTCAATTGTTTTTATTCGACAATTCACGAGGTTGGCCATGCGTGTTACGAGCAGGCCATCAATCAGGACTATCTGCTAACGCCGCTAGGCGCGGGCGTGTCGATGGGTGTGCATGAAAGCCAAAGCCGGATTTACGAGAACCAGCTTGGCCGCAGCCGCGCCTTTTCCGGCTGGCTGTACGGCCAAATGCGGGATGCGTTCGGTGATTTCGGCGTGGCAGATGAGGATATGTTCTACCGCATCGTGAACCGCGTGTCAGACGGGTTTATCCGCACCGAGGCAGACGAGCTGCAATATAACCTGCATGTGCTTTTGCGCTTTGATCTTGAGCGTGCCTTGATGGGCGGCGACTTGCAGGTCGATGATCTTGAGGCCGCTTGGAACGACCGTTTCAAGGCCGATTTCGGCTATGCGGTAGACAAACCGTCCAACGGGGTTTTGCAGGATGTGCATTGGTCCGTGGGCTTGTTCGGCTATTTTCCTACCTATTCGCTGGGCAATGTCTATGCCGGATGTCTGCACGAAGCATTGCGTCGTGATCAACCGGAGCTTGATGCGCAGTTGGCACAGGGCGACACGTCGCACGCGACCGAATGGTTGCGCCACGCGGTGCAAAACCACGGCGGGTTGTATCAACCGCGCGACTTGATGGCGCGCGCGATTGGCAAAACCCCGAGCGAAGCACCGCTATTGGGATATCTAACCAAAAAGTTCAGCGATCTATACGAAATCTAGAAAACCTGCATTGGCTGGGGCATGTGCATGGCGCTTGCCCCAGCCAAAAAGCCGAATACGGTAGAGTTTCGCCTAATTTTTTCGCGCAAAGATTGAGGTGAATCTAAAAAACTAGCCCCATTTGAAGTCTAAAATTGGAAATAAGTCGCGCGGACCCTTTAAAAATATGAGGTATCTCTTGGGAAAGGGGCTATCAAGTTATTTGCTATTGCCTTACGGATATGCGATATCGAATTTAAGATAATGTTATCGAAATCTGGAGATTAGATTATGACACGTTTCACAGCCCTCGCCGCCGCGCTTTTGATGACAGCCGGTGCAGCATCTGCGCAGGTTACAACCGCAACTCAAGTTGGCGGCGAAACCGGTATCGCTGGATACCCCGTTCAAGTTGTTGGTGCCAACGGCATCACATATGCTTGCTCGCCTTTGACTGGTGGCACATACAACTGCATTAACGCTGCGAATGCCGCCGCAGCTGGGTTTGCTGGCGTTGGTGCTGGCACTGCAGCTGGCGCTGGCCTTGCAATCGTTGCGGTTGCAGCTCTCGCGTCGGGCAACGATGACGAAACAAACGGTACAAACGGTACAAACGGTACAAACGGCACCAACTAATCTGATACTTCAGATCTGTTAGTCGATGTTGAAAGCGCCCTTTTGGGGCGCTTTTTTCATGTGTGATGTAGCCGCTAATTCTGCACCAGCAGATCAGTCAACTCAAAGAAAAAGCCGCCTTGCTGATCGCAAAGCGGCTTTTTTTCTGATGGGGCCGGACTGGAAAGGTATCAGACGTCTTCTGCACCTTCTTCGATCACATCGTCACCTTGATCGGCAATCCAAGCAACGCTGACCACGACTTCGCCTTTGCCAGTGTCAAACACCTTTACGCCACCGGCGCTGCGCGAGCGGAACGAAATCCCCTGAACCGGCACACGAATGGATTGGCCTTTCGACGTGGCCAGCATGATCTGGTCATCCATTTCAACAGGGAAGGACGCCACGATATCGCCACCGCGCATCGGCTTGTCCATCGCCGTCACACCCAAACCGCCACGACCGCGCACGGGATAATCATGGCTCGACGACAGTTTTCCCGACCCTTTTTCGCTGATCGTCAGCAGCAGGTTTTCGGCGGCTGACATCTCGGCATAGCGTTCTTGCGAAATCGTCGCGTTTGCGTTGACCTCTTCGTCATCGGCGGGCGCGTCGGCATCATCGGCAAGACCAGCAACCGCACGACGCATCTTGAGATAGGCGGACCGTTCATCCGATGTCGCATCAAAGTGACGGATGATCGACATGGATACGACCTTGTCGTCGCCGCTCAGCTTGATGCCGCGTACACCCACGGATGCGCGGCTGTTGAAAACCCGCACATCCGTCGCCGGGAAACGGATCGCCCGGCCAGAGTTTGTCACCAGCATCACATCGTCATCATTTGATGCGATGCGTGCGTTGATCAACGTTGTTTCGGCGTGGTCATCTTCGAACTTCATCGCGATCTTGCCGTTGCGCATGACGTTGGTGAAATCCGACAGCTTGTTGCGCCGCACGGTCCCTGCCGAGGTGGCGAATACAACCTGCAAGTCGTCCCACTCGGCCTCGTCCCGATCAACGGGCATGATGGCCGCGATGGAAACCCCAACAGGGATCGGCAGGATGTTGACGATCGCCTTGCCTTTGGATGTGCGGCTGCCTTGCGGCAAACGCCATGTCTTCAGCTTGTAAACCATGCCGTCGGTCGTAAAGAACAACAGCTGCGTGTGGGTATTGGCGACGAAAAGGGTCGTGACCACGTCTTCTTCTTTTGTCTGCATCCCTGACACACCTTTGCCGCCGCGACGCTGGCTGCGGAAATCGACCAAGGGTGTGCGTTTGATATAGCCGCCAGATGTGACGGTCACGACCATGTCTTCGCGTGCGATCAGATCTTCGTCGTCCATGTCACCGGACCAATCCACGATCTCGGTGCGGCGCGGAACGGCAAACAGGTCCCGGACTTCTTTCAGCTCGTCCGAGATGATGCCCATGATCCGCTCGCGTGATCCCAGAATCTCAAGGTATTCCTTGATCTTCTTGGCCAGTTCTTCCAACTCGTCGGTGACTTCTTTGACGCCGATCTGGGTCAGACGCTGCAAGCGCAGTTCCAGAATGGCGCGGGCCTGTGCCTCGGAGAGGTTATACGTGCCGTCGTCATTGGCCGTATGGGTCGGATCGTCGATCAGCGCGATATAGGGCAAAATCGATTCCGCAGGCCAGCGGCGCGTCATCAGCTTTTCACGGGCTTCCGCAGCATCGGCTGACGACCGGATGGTGGCCACGACTTCGTCAATGTTGGTGACAGCCACGGCCAAACCACACAGGATATGGCTGCGTTCACGGGCCTTGCGCAGCAAGAATGCCGTCCGCCGTGCCACGACATCTTCGCGGAAATCGATGAAATAGGTCAAGAACTTGCGCAGGGTCAGCTGTTCGGGGCGGCCGCCGTTCAGGGCCAGCATGTTACAGCCGAAATAGGTTTGCATGGGCGTGTAACGGTACAGCTGGTTCATCACCACTTCGGCTGTCGCATCGCGCTTCAGCTCGATCACGACGCGCACGCCGTTACGGTCGGATTCGTCCTGAACGTGGGCGATGCCTTCGATCTTTTTCTCGCGGACCTGTTCGGCGATCTTTTCGATCATCGACGCCTTGTTCACCTGATAGCAGATTTCGTCGATGACGATGGCAAAGCGGTCTTTGCGGATCTCTTCGACACGGGTTTTGGCGCGCATGATGACGCTGCCACGGCCCTCAAGATAGGCTTTGCGTGCACCGGCACGGCCCAGCATGATGCCACCAGTGGGGAAATCAGGGCCGGGGATATATTCGATCAGCTCTTCCGAGGTCAGATCAGGGTTTTCGATCAGCGCCTGACAGGCGTCAATGACTTCGCCAAGGTTGTGGGGCGGAATATTGGTGGCCATACCCACAGCAATACCGCCCGCGCCGTTGACCAGCATGTTGGGGAAACGCGCGGGCAAGACGGTCGGTTCACGTTCCTTGCCATCATAGTTGTCGATGAAGTTAACGGTTTCCTTGTCCAGATCGCTGGTCATGAATGACGCGACCTTATCAAGGCGCGATTCCGTATAGCGCATCGCAGCCGCACTATCGCCATCCATGGAGCCAAAGTTGCCCTGACCGTCAACCAGCGGCAGCGACATCGAAAAATCCTGCGCCATGCGCACCAATGCGTCGTAAATCGCGCTGTCGCCATGCGGGTGATATGAGCCCATCACGTCGCCGACAGATTTAGCGGATTTACGGTAGGTTTTGTCGTGGGTGATGCCTTTTTCATACATCGAATAAATGATGCGGCGGTGAACCGGTTTCAGGCCATCCCGAAGGTCAGGGATCGCGCGGGAAACGATGACCGACATGGCATAATCTAGATAGGATGTGCGCATCTCGTGTTCGATGGTAACCGACGGGCCATCGTAAACGGGGCGCGCAGCCGGAATTTCATCATCGTTTTCAGGGGTTTCTGGCGTGTCATTCACGTGATTTGCCTAGCTCTTGCTGGTTCTATATATTGCGGTTTTGTATAGCAGACGGGGTAGATAGGGTGCAATGCCTGTAGGCTTTGCTGGGCGTGTAGAATCTGGCTAAATCCGCAACCTATTGATTTTATTGCAGACTAATTCGGCCTGCTTTTGCGTCGCGTAACGTCAGACGCAGAATCTTGCGCCAATCATGTCAAAACAGGTTAGGGTCGCGGCAACACAAGTCAGGAGAACACGCAATGCAGCGCATATTGGTCAATCAAAAATCGATCCCGCAAACACGGCTTGATGTGGTGGACAGCGCGCCGCTTGCCCAAGGCCAAGCGCGGCTCAAGCTGGAAAGCTTTGCGCTGACCTCGAACAACGTGACCTATGCGGCGGCGGGGTTTGATATTGGCTATTGGCAGTTTTTCCCCAGTGGCGTTGACGGTTGGGGCATCGTGCCGGTCTGGGGCACCGCCGAGGTGGTCGAGACCCGCAGCGACGCGCTTGAGATTGGCGCACGGCTTTACGGCTTTTACCCCATGGCCGAGGAATTGGTGATAACGCCCCAATCCGCGCAGGGTGGTTTCATCGACGCCGCCCCGCACCGTGCGGAATTGCCGTTGATTTACAATCAGTACACGCCGGTGCGGTCGGAAGCAGCGCAAGACGACCACCTTCGCGCCTTGCTGCAACCGCTGCTGGCTACGTCCTATCTGTTGTTCGACTGGCTGCAAGACAACGCGATGTTCGGGGCGGATCAGGTTATCATTGGCTCTGCCTCGTCGAAAACCGGCTTGGGCCTGTGCCGTTATCTGGCAGAGCCAAAGGGCCGGACTTATAAGATCGTCGGTCTGACATCTGAGGGGAACCGCGAATTTGTCCAATCACTTGGCACCTGCGACAGCGTGCTGACCTATGACCAGATCAGCGATATCGCGCGGGTGCCGTCGGTCTATGTGGATATGTCCGGCAACAGCGACGTCAAGGCGCGGCTGCATGACCATCTGGATGATCAGCTTAAACACTCCGCCGCGGTGGGGCTAAGCCATTGGGACCGCTTTGCGCCCGCGCAAAAGCTGGCCGGACCCAAGCCGGAATTCTTTTTCGCCCCCGCCCAAGTCGCCAAGCGCCGTGCCGACTGGGGACCGGGCGTGATCGAAAAGCAGATCACAGCCGCATGGAAACGGATCGCTAGCGATGCCGCGGAATGGTTGACCCTTCAGGTGCAAGATGGCGTCGCAGCCTCTGAACCGGTCTATCAGGCCTTGGCCAGCGGGCAGGCTGACCCGAAGCACGGATTTATCATTCGTCCCTAAGGTCTAGGCCGAACAGCTGGCCCCGCCCAATACGCAGAACTTTGCACAATGGGGGTGGTTCAGCGCCACGTCTTTCTCGGCCTCTTCCAAGCTGTTGCCCAGTTCGAATTCCGGGCTGTAGGGCAGCAGCGTGCAGGCCAGAACGGCGGGCTTTTCAGCGCCCTTACGTTTGACCACCATGCGCGAACTTGAACACATCACCGCATCAGGTGACTTGTTTAAGATGCTCCAGCAAGCCGTTGTAATTTCAGGGACTTCGATGGTTTCGTCCATCTCGGGAAACAGCACGGTCATGCCCGGATCATTGGCATCAATCGCAAATCCGTGCTGCGCGTAAAACGCACCATAGCCTGCGCGGCTGTCGGCGTCGCTGTCTTCGAAAACCGACCGTCCTGCAACCGCCATGCGAATGCCGTTATCGCGCAACCATTCCATGCCGGTAATTGTCTTGGCAAGGGCACCTTCGCCGCGTTCAGCATCGTGCAAGTCAGCGCGGTAATGATCGACCGAAATGCGCAACGTCAGTTTTCCGGGGTAGGCGGCGTTCAACCGCTTCAGCCCTGCAAGAACCGGTTTGCGCATCATCGGCCGCATCGCATTTGTCAGAATCAACACGTCATAGCCAGCCGCCAACGATGCCTCTGTGATCTCGATCATCTGCGGGTTCATAAAGGGTTCACCGCCGGTAAAGGCAATTTCTGTCACCGGCCATGCGCGCGCTGTGATCTGTTCCAGATAATCGCGCACCTCGTCAGCAGTGATATAGACCAACGCGTCATTGGTGGGGCTGGATTCAATATAACAGTTCACGCATTCGATATTGCACAATGTGCCCGTGTTAAACCACAACGTCTGCGGGTTGCTCAGCCTTACGGTCGCACGGTCTTCGCCCTTGGCCGTGACCAAAGGATTTTCGAATTTACCTGCGTTGGCCTGTGCAAAATCTTTCATCAACAATTCGCCCTTAGTTGGTCTGTGGAATTTTCTTTGTCTAAGCGAATGGTAAAACCAAGAAAACCCTGTGTATTCTTTCGCACAGACTTGTGAAGCGCAGGAATATATGTATGTTTGCGCTAACATTGATATAAATGCCGCAAAAGCTGTATCTGTGCAGCAAGGAGTTGCACCATGGTCTCACGCGTTATTCCTGTCGATCCGTTCGACCTGGTAATCTTCGGAGGCACCGGGGATCTGGCCCGGCGCAAAATCCTGCCGGGATTGTTTCGCCGCTTTTGTTCCGGACAGATGCCCGAAAACGCCCGTATCGTCGGGGCTGCGCGTACCGACATGGACGGTGCTGGCTACCGTGAGATGGTTGCCGAGGCGATTGCAGAATTCAACACTGGTTTCGACCATGAAGAGGGCCAGCTTGACGCATTTCTGACCTGTCTGGAATATGTGGCGATTGACGCCAAAGGCACAGACGGCTGGGCCGAACTGCAAGCGTTGATGGCAGGCACCGACCGAGTTGAGGCGTATTATTTCTCGGTGTCGCCCGCGCTTTTCGGGGATTTGGCGGAACGGTTGCAGCAATGGGGCATGGCGGATGAACGCAGCCGGATCGTCGTTGAAAAACCCTTTGGCCGCGATCTGGCAACCGCCCGCACCTTGAATGCCACGTTGGCCAAATATTTCGACGAAAGCCAGATTTACAGGATCGACCATTATCTGGGCAAGGAAACTGTGCAAAACCTGATGGCAGTGCGCTTTGGCAACATGCTGTTTGAACCCCTTTGGAACAGCCAGTACGTTGATCATATCCAGATCACGGTTGCTGAAACCGTGGGTGTCGGGGGCAGGGGCGAATATTACGATAAATCCGGTGCGATGCGCGATATGGTCCAAAACCACCTGATGCAACTGCTGTGTCTGATCGCGATGGAACCACCTGCACGGTTCGACCCCGATGCCGTGCGCGATGAAAAGCTAAAGGTTATCCGCGCGCTTGACCCAGTTATGCCGCACCACATCGTGCGCGGTCAATATCAGGCCGAACCCTGCAATGAAACTGAACATCCCGGCTATCGCACTGCAGTTGACGATCCGCGGTCGCGCACAGAAAGCTTTGTCGCGCTCAAGACCCACATCAGCAACTGGCGGTGGGCCGGAACGCCGTTCTATCTGCGCACCGGCAAACGGATGGCTGCGCGCTCCTCTGAAATTACGGTTGTCTTCAAGGAAACGCCGCATTCAATCTTTACCGAAGATGCTGGCCGCCACCGCAATGTGCTGTCGATCAGGTTGCAACCGAACGAAGGCATTACCCTTGGCGTGACGATCAAGGAACCCGGGCCGGGCGGTATGCGTCTGATCGATGTGCCGCTGGATATGACCTTTGCCGAGGCGCTTGGGCCTGACGGGTCCGAACATGTCGATGCCTATGAGCGGCTGATCATGGACGTGATCCGTGGTAACCAGACCCTGTTCATGCGCGGAGACGAGGTCGAGGCCGCATGGGCTTGGACCGATCCGATCATTCAAGGTTGGGAAGCACGCAATGACGTGCCGAAACCCTATGACAGCGGGTCTGACGGCCCCACTGATTCAAACGAATTGATGCGGCGTGACAACCGCAAATGGCGGGAGCTTTCTGCATGAAACTGATTGAATACGCAGATCGGGACGTTCTTGCGTTGGACGTCGCCAATATTCTGGCGGGCGAGCTGAAAAATGCGCTGCTGAGCCATGACAGCGTCAGCTTGGCGGTGCCCGGCGGTACGACACCGGGGCCGATCTTTGACAGCCTGAGCGCGGCCAGCCTTGATTGGTCGCGTGTGCAGGTCATGCTGACTGATGAACGCTGGGTCGCGCCGGATCACGAGATGTCGAATGCAGGGCTTTTGCGGCAGCGTCTGCTGGTTGGCCCCGCCGCAGCTGCCGGGTTCACGCCGTTCTATGTTGATGGCTTAACCGCAGCCGAAGCGTCCGAGCAATTGTCGCAAACCGTTGCCCGGCACCTGCCGATATCCGTGCTGGTTCTGGGCATGGGCGGCGACATGCACACAGCATCTCTTTTTCCCGGATCGGACGGGCTGGCAGCTGCGATGGCTGATGATGCGCCTGCAGTGTGCCCCATTAACGTCGCAGGACAAGATATTGGTCGTATTACACTTTCCAGACCTGTGCTCGACGGTGCGATGTCAAAACATGTGATCATATTCGGTGACGAAAAACGCGCAGCGCTGGATCAGGCATTGACTTTGCCGGTCCTTGAGGCCCCCATCGGCGCGATATTACAAGAGGCGGTAGTCCATTGGGCAGCATGACAAAATTCGACGACCTGAGGGCGATGCAAGAGGCGGTTAAAGACCGCTCGATCCTGTCCTTGTTTGAAGATGTCGACCGTGCGGCAACCTTTAGTGCGCAAACCGGCGACATGTTGTTTGATTTTTCCAAAACAAACCTCGACCGGGACACGATGGATGCACTGCTGGCGTTGATCGAAGGGGGCGGTGTACAGGCCCGCCGTGATGCGATGTTCGCAGGTGACAAGATCAATGAAACCGAAGGCCGCGCCGTGTTGCACACTGCCTTGCGCAATCTGGATGGTGGTCCGGTGATGGTCGATGGCGTGGATGTCATGCCTGACATTCTGGCCACGCTCGATCGGATGCGCGACTTTGCCGATAAAATTCGTGGCAGTGACATTACAGATGTCGTCAATATCGGCATCGGCGGGTCCGACCTTGGCCCAGCGATGGCCGTTCAGGCATTGTCGCCGTATCATGACGGGCCGCGCTGCCATTTCGTGTCGAACGTCGATGGCGCGCATATTGCCGATACGCTGCGGGGGCTTGATGCGAAAACTACCTTGGTGATCGTTGCATCTAAAACCTTTACCACGATTGAAACCATGACCAACGCCCGCACCGCGCGCGCATGGATGACCGAACACGGCGGCGATCCTGCGCACCAATTCGCGGCGCTTAGCACCGCCCAAGACAAAACTGATGCGTTCGGGATTGATCCGGCGCAGGTTTTCGGGTTCGAAGACTGGGTCGGCGGGCGCTATTCCGTCTGGGGGCCCATCGGCCTGTCCCTGATGATCGCCACCGGCCCGCGCGCCTTTCACGCGTTCCTGCGGGGCGCGCAATCGATGGACCGCCACTTTTGCGCCGCGGCACCCCACGAAAATATGCCGATGCTGCTGGCGCTTGTCGGCATTTATCACAATCAGATTTGCGGCTACGCCACCCGCGCCGTGCTGCCCTATGATCAACGTCTGGGGCAATTGCCTGATTATCTGCAACAGCTTGAAATGGAATCGAACGGCAAATCCACGCAAATGGACGGCACCACCGCACCGTACCACACAGGCCCCGTTGTCTGGGGCGCGCCGGGCACAAACGGCCAACATGCGTTCTACCAGCTGATCCACCAAGGCACCCGTGTGATCCCTTGTGAATTCCTGATCGCGGCCAACAGCCACGAACCCGAACTGGCCCATCACCATAAACTGCTGATCGCCAACTGCCTTGCCCAGTCCGAAGCCCTGATGTGCGGACGCAGCTTGCAAGAAGCATCTGAAATCATGGCCGCCAAAGGGCTCACCGGGGCCGAACTGGACCGTCAGGCGCGCCACCGTGTGTTCCCCGGCAATCGCCCGTCAACAACCCTCAGCTATCCGCTACTTGACCCGTTCACGCTGGGCCAGATCATCGCGCTCTACGAACATCGCGTCTTTGTCGAAGGGGTGATCCTTGGTATTAACTCCTACGACCAATGGGGCGTGGAACTGGGCAAAGAACTCGCCACATCACTGCAACCTATTGTCGACGGGTCCAAACCTGCCACCGGCAAAGACGGCTCGACCGCCGCCCTTGTCGCCTTCATCGCAAAACACGCCGACTAACCCGCTACCCGCTTCATTTTGCCAAATAAACTCCGGGGAGTTTGAGGGGCAGCGCCCCTCATTCGTCTCGAAAGGACTCAAACCAGATTTGGATTCCGCCCCACGCGGTTGGCCAATTTGGCAACCGTCAGACCCTGCACGATGATCGAAAATACTACGACAATATAGGTGCAGGTCAGGATCAGCGGCTTCCATTCCCCCTCGGGCAAGGACAAAGCCAAAGCGACCGAAATCCCTCCCTTCAGCCCACCCCAAGTCATGATCGGGATCACACCTTGATTGAAATTGCGAAACGGGTGCAGCATGCCGATGGGAATGGCCACCGCCAGCAATCTTCCCAGCAGGGCCAGAATGATGGCTGCCATCCCAGTCAGGAACATGTCGCCATCAAAGGCGATTGCAAAAACCTCGAACCCGATCATCAAGAACAGAACCGCGTTTAAAATCTCGTCGATCAGCTTCCAGAACGCATCGACATAACGCCGCGTTTCCTCGGACATGCCACGCGCAGTGCCGACGTCGCCAATCAAAAGCCCTGCACAGACCGCCATGATGGGGGCGGATACATGCAGTGCTACGGCCAGTTCATAGCCACCAAAGGCCAGTCCCAGCGTCAGCAACACCTCAAGAGAATAGTCGTTGATCCGGCGCATCACGCGAAAGGTCAGCCAGCCCAGAACCAACCCCAGTACGGCACCGCCCACGGCCTCTTGGAAAAACAACTGCGCGGCGGCCAGAACGGGATCACCATCTGGCCCGTGCCCGTCTAGCGCCGGAAAGGCCAGCCCGACCAAAATCAGGAACACAACATAGCCGACGCCGTCGTTGAACAGGCTTTCGCCCGCAATCTTGGTTTCCAGCGATTTTGGCAAATCCGCCTCGCGCAGGACACCCAGCACAGCAACCGGATCAGTGGGTGAAATCAGTGCGCCGAACACCAGCGCGGTCAGCAACGGCATGCCCGTCAGCCATGAAAAACCAAACCCCACCACGGCCGTCGACAGCGCCACACCAAGCGTCGCCATCAGGGCTACAACTCCCCATTCCCGCCGAAGATCCGAGGTTTTTACATGCAGCGCACCCGCAAATAGCAACAGGCCTAACATGCCCTCAAGCAGTGCCTCGGAAAAGTCGATCCCTGTGACGACCCCGCGCACAGTGTCGGCAATGGCCAAACCGGGCCAGATCAGATCAAGGCCCAACAGCCCAAATGACGCAATCAGCGCAACCACCAGAATCCCGATAGAGGAGGGCAGTTTGAGAAACAGGTAATTGATGGCCCCGAACCCTCCGGCCATGACGATCAAAAGCGAAGCGATTTGCAGGACGGTCATAGCGGGTCTTTCTGTTGGGTCTAAAGCTTGATGTCGTAGGTGACCCAAGGGGTGCGGGTGGCCAGCTTGTCATAAACCGCGCGCCCGCGATAGTTGTCTTCGGCGGTGATCCAACGCACGGTGCCCCAGCCTTTTTCTTGCGCCACGGATTTCACTGCGCCGATCAAGGCTTGGGCAGCACCAGACCCGCGCGCGGCAGGATCAACGAACAGATCATCCAGAAAACAATTGGTGATCGCGCGCAACTGACTGACAAAGGGGCGGTAGTGGGTTATTCCGATGACCTTGCCTGACGCTTCTTCGGCCACGATGCAATTGCTGCTGTGGCTGTCATCCATCAGCCAGCCAAACACGGTTTCGCGCATTTCCGGGGTCTGGTCGACCTTGTAAAACGCGGCATATCCCGCGAACAACTCTTCCCAGTCGGCGCGATCCGAAGGGGACAGAGGGCGTGTGGTGATTGTCATCTCTAATTCCTTTCCGGTGCGGGTCAGCTGTCGGCGGTTGCCTTGTCATGGGTTTCAAAATGGCGTTTCAGGCGGTCGGGCAGGGCGAACCGGCCTGATCCTTCGCGGTCCAGCAAGACCAGCACGCAATCAAAGGTCGCGCGCAATTGGCCGCCGACCCAGACCTGCTGGCTTAGGCTATAGGATGTGTTGCGAAAACCGGTGCAGCGGCAGGTCACGATGTAATCTTCGCGTTCAAGCAGTTCATGCAAATAGCGGATTGAACCAGACCGGATAACGACTTTGGGGCCCGGTGCCTCCATCAACCCTTGTTCAACAAGCGACTGCGTATAGCGGATGCGCAGCCGTTCGAACCATTCGAAATAGGTGCAGTTGTTAACGTGGTTATTGGTGTCCAGATCGGAAAACCGGACCTGATCGGCCATCGCCAAAGGTTGGGGGTCGGTCAGCCCGGCATCGCGTTGCTGATCTGCGCTAAGTGGTGTGTGGTAAACAAGTTTCATTCACCCTGCGTAAGCATGTGTTTGCATGCTTGCAAGAGGGGGTCGGATTGTACAGGGTGTCGGCGAATGACAATCGGGAGGATGCGCCATGCTTGGCCAAATGATGAATAAATCGCTGACGATCTCTAGTTTGATCGAACACGCGCAACGGTATCACCCAGCGGGAGAAATCTATTCGGTCAACACCGGTGGCGGTGTTGAGGAAACCAGCTGGGGGCAAGTGGGCCGCAATTCGCGCGCATTGGCGTCTGCATTGACCAACCTTGGTCTGGAACCACAGGCGCGCTGCGGCACGATCGCATGGAACAACCGTCGCCATCTTGAGATTTACTTTGGCGCGTCGGGCGGCGGTTTCGTCTGCCACACGATCAATCCGCGTCTGTTCCCTGAACAGCTGGTTTATATTCTGAACCACGCCGAAGATAAGGTGCTGTTCATCGACAAAACCTTTGTGCCCCTGATCGCGGCGATCCTCGACAAGCTCGATCATCTTGACCACATCGTTTTGATGGAAGGTGCCGACGCCGAAGCCGCCAAGCAGATTCCGGGTCTCAAGTTCTATGACGAACTGGTTGCCAGTGGCGATCCTGAATTCGTTTGGCCCGAGTTGGACGAAAACACGGCCTCAAGCTTGTGCTATACGTCCGGCACCACGGGCAACCCCAAGGGCGTGCTGTATTCCCACCGCTCAACCGTTTTGCACAGCTTTGGCATCAACCTTGCCGACAGCATCGGGATTTCCGCCAAAGAAGTCGTGCTGCCCGTTGTGCCGATGTTCCACGTCAATGCATGGGGCGCGCCCTATGCCTGCGCCATGGTGGGTGCGCGTATGGTGATGCCTGGCCCCGGTCTGGATGGCCCGTCGCTGGTGGGTTTGATCGACAAATACAAGATCACGCTGGCGCTTGGTGTGCCGACGATCTGGTTGGGTCTGCTGGGCGAAGCCAAAAAGAGCGGCAGCACATTGGCCAGCCTCAAGCGGACCGTTGTGGGCGGGTCAGCCTGTCCACCGTCGATGATGGCCACTTTCCGCGAGGACTACGGGGTCGAGACAATCCATGCTTGGGGCATGACCGAAATGTCACCGGTGGGCAGCATCAACCAGCCCTTGGCGAAACATCTGGACCTGCCAGAGGCAGAACAGCACAAGCTGCGCGAAAATCAGGGCCGGCCTGTCTACGGGGTTGAGCTTGAAATTCTGGATGATGCGGGCAATCCCGTTGCCCATGACGACAAAACCCAAGGTGATCTGGTCACCAAGGGTTATTGGATTCTAGATGCCTATTTCCGCAAAACCCGCGATGAAACGCTGACCAAGGACGGCTGGTTCGACACGGGCGATGTGGCGACAATGGACGCTGATGGCTATGTCACGATCCGCGACCGCTCCAAGGACATCATCAAATCCGGCGGCGAATGGATCAGCTCGGTCGAGCTTGAGAATATCGCGATCTCGCATCCCAAGCTGTCTGATGCAGCCGTCATCGGCGCGCGCCATGTAAAATGGGACGAACGGCCGATCCTGATCGCCGTCAAGGTCGAGGGCGAAGACCCCAGCCAAGAGGAAATCCTGAGCCATTTCGAAGGTAAAATCGCAAAATGGCAGATCCCTGACTGCGTGGTGTTCACAGACGTGTTGCCGCGCAATGCGACCGGTAAAGTGCTCAAGCGGAATTTGCGTGAAGACTTTGGCGAAGTGTTGATCAACGGCTAAGCCTTTTGCTCCGGGTCTGTTTCACCAGGCCCGGAGCGCTCGCGTTCAGCTGTGTGACGCCGACAGCGCCTCACATGAATGACTGACGCCGTTTTCCACAGTATTTGCAGACTTCTTCGGGCATTGATTGGCTTTTGCGCCACCGATGATAAGAAAAAATGCAAGGAATGCGCTTAAAGAAACGAATAGAAGAAAGAGACATGATGTGCCGCCATGAAAATTGGGCTGTCGGAATTGAATCGTGATGTCGGAAAAAAATAATCGTTAATATTCGGGACCGTCTCAGGATATCCCAGACAAGTCCAATTAATTTTGTTAGCTTTTTGTTATTATGATCGGTCACGCCATTTGCCGCGCTGATCTTACGCATTTAGCACCGCTGTTCGGCGCTTTTGCAGGCAACCGGTAGGGATGCAAAGCTTTGAACGAACTGCTTGGCTGGTAAGTTTGAACCCGACGCGCGCGGTGGCTTGGTCCGGTTTTGTGCTTGCCCGGCAGATGATGCTTAACCCGTCTTAGATCACGCAACGCGCTGCGCCAGTCCGTTGAGCGTTTCATGGACCGTGTCGGGCGCAACAACCGATTGCCTGACCAAATGATCGAAGCGCTTGGTGAAAAATTTGATCTGATCAACGCTGGTCAGAGACAGATAGGCGTCCCCCAAATAGACGGCCGCACGCATCCGTCCAAAAACCGTAAACGGGGCAGAAAACAGCTTGCTGCCGTCGTAAAGATGCAGCCGGACCGACGGATAGCTTGCGGCACATAGCTGGGCCATGTGGCGCAACTGACGGATGCGAATGTCCCGCGACGTATCGCGCCAAAGACCCGATCCGGCAGAGAGGTCTTGCAGGGTCTGAAGCGGCATCGCGATCTCTATGTCCCTGTCATCAAGATCGACACCTTTCAGCACGTTCTCAACCCCGCCGCCACGGGCATCAGTGGCGTCGCGCTCTTCGGGGGTGACGTCCGACAGGCTTAGCATATCTGGCAGCGTTGAAGGCACATAGCGCAGCTTGTGGCCCGCTGCCTCTAGATGCCATTGATCAAGCGGCGCTTTCCCGTCCGTGCCTGCCTCGCTCTCAAGCTGGCTGCTTGGCGTCATTTCCAGCCGCCCTTGTTGTGCGTTCTCAAGGCACAGCAACCAGTCAACAGAAACACCGCTGGTTTCTGCGATACGCCGCAAGGTTTCCGCACGCGGCAAACGATCATGCTTGGGGTCCAGAAACTGGCTAAGCGCGGATCGGTCTATGCCCGTATCCGACAAAAATCGGGGCAGGTTTTCCTTTTCCGCGTCAACAAGTTGGCGGAACCGTTCCCGAAAGGCAGTGGACAGGACGCGTTTGTCCATGTGAATTTCCTACTTCTATGTATTTTTACAACATTTTCTTGTTAGCACACCATAAACACATGTTCCAAAATATATTTGCATAATTGCTGCACAGGGCGTGATCCGCCATTTTTCTTTCAAACCAACATGAAAGACGCTCGAGTTGATCCATTACATTAAGGCAATGCGCAGTCTGCGCGAGGAGCTTCCGACACTGGCACTGTTGATCCTGTGCTATCTTGGCTTTGCTGCGGTTTCCATCGGCAGCAGTACAGTGGGGCCGATCGCGACCGCTTTGATCCTATCGGTATTTGTGGCACTTCATGCGTCGCTTCAGCACGAAATACTGCACGGGCATCCGTTCAAGAACCAGTTCTGGAACGATGTGCTGGTCTTTCCCGCCATCGGGATTTTCGTGCCTTATCAAAGGTTCAGGGATACCCATCTGGACCATCACAAGGACCCGAACCTGACAGACCCATATGACGATCCCGAAAGCAACTTTCTGGACCCGCAGAAATGGGACAGGCTGCCGGGCGTGGCCAAGCGGTTGTATGATTTCAACAATACCCTAGCAGGGCGGATGACGGTTGGTCCTGCGCTTGGGCTTTGGCATTTCTACGTGCACGATATCCGCGCGATCTTGGGTGGGCAGGCGCGGATGTTGGCGGCTTATGTGCTGCACGCTGGGGGGCTGGTGCTGGTCGGGATGTGGTGGGCGATCTGGGCAAGCGCGCCTTTCTGGACGCTTTTGGCAGCGGCCTATGGGGGCATGTCGATCTTGAAAATCCGCACGTTTCTGGAACACCGCGCCCACGAACGGGCTGCGGCCCGAACCGTTGTGATCGAAGATCGCGGGCTGCTTGCGATGTTGTTTCTGAACAACAACTTCCATTCCGTTCACCATGCCCACCCCAAGATTGCGTGGCACAAATTACCAGCTGTGTTTCAATCCCGTCGGGAGGAGTTCATGCGCCGCAATGATGCCTATTACTACAGGTCCTACGCCGAAATATTCCGGCTTTATTTCTTGCACGTCAAAGACCCCGTTGCACATCCGTTGATGCGGCCAGGGCGTGGCAATCCGGGGAACATCATCCTCCCGATACCTGCTGTTGAAACGATGGATATTGTTGAAAAGGATCATGCCGATGTTCGCCAGCTTGCCGATGTACGACCGACCAGAGTTGACCCGGGCGCATGGGGCCTATTGGGCGCTGATCCGGACCAGTCTGGAAAAGAGGGGCATTGACGCGCCCAAGCAGCTAACCCCAAACGGGCTAGGCATTGCGTTCTGGACCGACCCCAGGCTGGTGCTCAGTCAGACCTGTGGCTATCCTTACCGGACGTCGCTTAAGGACAAGGTTACCTTGGTCGGTACGCCGGATTACGGCGTTACAGGATGCCCGCCGGGCTATTACCGCAGCTGTTTTGTCGTGCGGGCCGGGGATGCGCGTGCTGATCTGGCGGCGTTTGGCGATGCACGATTTGCTTTCAACGAACTGGGGTCGCAATCGGGCTTTGTCGCAGCACAGACCGAGGCCGCAAGGTACGGGTTTCAATTAGATAACCGCGTCGAGACAGGCGCGCACCGAAGGTCTGCGGCGGCCGTGGCAAACGGGCAGGCCGATATCGCCTGCCTTGACGCTGTGACATGGCGCTTTATCCAGATGTACGACGATGTGGCCGCTCAATTGGACGTTCTGACCATGACCAGCCCAACGCCCGGCCTGCCGTATATTTGCGCCCTTTCCATCGACGGCGCTGCTGTCTTTTCCGCAGTCAACGAAGCCCTGCGCGCGCTGCCGGTCGAGCATAAAAACGCGTTGATGATCAAGCGGATCGTGCCTTTGCAACCTGCTGATTATCCATCCTTGGATCAGGAGGCCGGCGTGGGGTGATATGTCACCCCGTACAGCCCGTGGTTTCCGACTATAGCTTGACGGCGGCTGCCATCTTTTCGTAAGCGACGGCGCTTTTAGAAAAGAACGTCTGGCAGCCATGTCGCCAAAAATGGCATCGCCCAGACCAACAAGATGCCAACCGCCTGCAACCCGATAAAGGGCACCACACCAGCATAGATCTGTCCGGTGGTGATTTCCTTGGGGGCTGCCGCGCGCAGGTAGAACAGCGAAAACCCGAACGGCGGCGTCAGAAAGCTGGTTTGCAGGTTGATCGCCAAAAGCACCCCCAGCCAGATCGGGTCGTGGCCCATCACGATCAGCGACGGGGCAACCAGCGGCAGGACGATGACCGATATCTCGATGAAATCGAGAAAGAACCCCAGCACAAAGACAAAGAGCATCACGAACAACAGGGCACCCGTCGGACCACCGGGCAGGTTTTCCAGCAGATGCGCGACACGCTCTTCGCCACCCAAGCCTATAAAGACCAAGGAAAAAAAGCCTGCAGCAAGGATCGTCGCAAAGATCATCGCCGTCATGGTGAGCGTGGAATTCAGCGCGTCCTGAATAACCTTGGTGCGGATGGAAGCGCGCAGCGACAAGATCACGGCACCCAGACCGACAAGGGCCAGCACCGCGTAAAAGGCCCCGATAGCCCATTCCAGAATGCCATTGTCATTGCGTTGCAGCCGCACGGGATACAGTCCGGCCAAAAGGCCCAGACAGACCAACGCCAACGCTCCGATCAGGATCAGTTTCGGATTGATCCCGATCTTGCGCCCCGCCATCAGCAGCGCGCCGATGGCCCCAACCGATGCGGCCTCGGTCGGGGTGGCAACACCGCCAAGGATGGCCCCGAGCACTGCAAAGATCAGTAAGACGGGCGGTACGATCGCGGCCAGAACCTCGTCTAGGTCAGGTCGGGCAAGGCCGATGTCTGCGGGGGGCATGTCTTGCGGGCGCAGCGCGCCGCGGATCAGGATATACAGCAGATAGAGCGTGACCAGCACCAGCCCCGGAATGATCGCGGCGGCAAAGAATTGCCCGACAGACAGCGCCTCGACCGCGAATTTACCTTGCGTATACTGCGCCTGTTGAAACGCATTGGACATCACATCGGCCAGAATGATCAGCAAGGTCGAAGGTGGTATGATCTGGCCCAAAGTGCCCGCGGTGCACACGATGCCCGCCGACAGGGCAGGGTTGTAGCCGGCGCGCAGCATGCTGGGCAGGGCGATCATACCCATCGCCACAACCGTGGCCCCGACAATTCCCGTAGAGGCCGCCAAAAGCGCACCAACCAGAACCACCGAGATGCCCAAGCCGCCGCGCAATTGCCCGAAACTGCGCCCCATCGTATCAAGCAGCTCTTCGGCGATTTTGCTTTTTTCCAGAATGGCCCCCATCAGCACGAAAACGGGAATAGCGATCAGAACCTGATTGCCGATCAGACCAAATGCACGCTGGCCCAAAGCCCCCAGCAGCGAGACATCTATGACCCCCAGCATCCAGCCCAGATAGGCAAAGGCTATGGCGACACCGGCGATGCTGAACGACACCGGAAAGCCGGACAGAACAGCCACCATCAGGGCGGCGAACATGATCAGATCAAGATATTCGCTCATGCTTTGGGCCCTTTGCGGAACATTCGGATCAGGATCGACAGGGATTGCAGCAAGATCAGGATGCAAAACGCAGGGATCAGAGTTTTCAGCAAGAACACCGCTTCGATCCCGCCGACTGATATCGGACCTTCCAGAATTCTCCACGAATTGCGCACGGACGGCCACGACCAATACAGCAGCGCCGTCATGGAGGGCATCAACAAGAAGATGTGGCCAAATATATCGATCCGCCGCCGCGCCGCGTCACTGACCTTGGCATAGAACACATCGACGCGGACATGTTTGTCGACCAGCAGCGTGAAACCGGCCCCCAGCATGAACAGCGTTGCATGCATATACAACACGCTTTCCTGCGCCGCGATGGAGTTATGGCCAAAGACATATCGACCGATGACAATGCAGAACTGCACCAGCACCATGATCAGCGCGAGCCAGCGGACGACGCTGGCAATGGCGCGGTTCATCTGGTCAATCGCATCGGCTAGAACAAGCATCACCGGCCCCTCGGTCTAAGTGGATGTGGTGCGCAACGCCGCGCTGCGCACCACCAAGCGCGATCAGTACCCGAACACGCCCGCCCGCGCGTTCATCTGCCCGTTGTCAGCATAGCTCATGTAGCCGCCAACCAGATCGCGATAGGCGATAAAGCTTTCGGTGATCCGCACGACAAGTTCGTCATCATCGGCAAGATATTCCTGCATGATCTCTTGCGCGGCAACGCCCATGGCAGCGATCACATCGTCGGGCAGCTTGCGCACCTGAACGCCATGGTCCGACACCAGCGTTTGCAGCGATTGCGCGTGCTTGGTCATGTATTCAGTCCACACAGGGTTATAGAGACCCTGACAGGCTTGCGTGACGACCTCTTTCAGATCATCAGGCAGGTCGGCAAAAACGTCGGCATTGACACCGCATTCTTCGGCGGATGACGGCTCGCCCACGCCGGGCCAATAATAATAAGGCGCTACCTGATAATACCCAAGCGCGGAATCCGTCCATGGACCGATAAATTCACCCGCGTCCAACGCGCCGGTTTGCAGCGCTTGGAACATGGCCGGACCGCTCATCGCTTCGGCAGCCATGCCAAGCTTTGCCGCCATTTGCGAGGCGATGCCTGTGGTGCGGAACTTGAGGCCCTTGAGGTCCTCGACAGACGTGATCTCGTTCTTGAACCAGCCTGCCCATTGCGGACCGGAGTTGCCGCACAGGAACGGCTTGATGCCAAAGCGGCCATACATCTCGTCATAAAGCGCTTGGCCGCCGCCGTGATACATCCAGCCGAACTGTTCATCGGCGCGCAGGCCAAAGGGCTGCGACCCGAACAGCAAAATACCCTTGGATTTTGACCCCCAATAGGCGGGAACGGCGTGATACAGTTCAGCTGTGCCTTCGGAAACTGCATCAAAAACGCCGTTGCCGGGGACGATCTCACCAGCGGCATAAAGTGTCACGTTGATCCGGCCACCCGAAAGCGTGGTGATCCGGTCGGCAAGCGTTTGGGCGGCAACACCGGGGCCGGGCAGGTTCTTGGGCCATGCCGATACCAGTTTCCAGTTGCGCACATCCTGCGCGATTGCCGGTGCTGCAAGGGTTGTTGCCGCGGCGCCAAGGCCTGCGGTTGCCAGAAATTTGCGTCTGTCCATGTCAGTTCTCCTTGTTGAATGTTCGGTCGGTCGGGTTTGTTCGCACCGTCTTGCGGGGCATCGAATGGTTGTGATCAGTTGCCTAAGATGCGCGGCAGGCGCAGCCCGTTTTCGCGCGCGCAGGCAATCGCGTCCTCGTATCCTGCGTCGGCATGTCGCCAGACACCGCTGGCCGGGTCGTTCCACAGCACGCGTTCGATCCGCTTGGCGGCTTCGGGCGTGCCGTCGGCACAGATCACAACACCAGAGTGCTGCGAGAAGCCCATGCCGACACCGCCGCCATGATGGATTGAAACCCATGTTGCGCCGCTGGCGGTGTTCACCAATGCGTTCAAAAGTGGCCAGTCTGACACCGCATCAGAGCCGTCCTTCATCGCTTCAGTCTCTCTATTCGGGCTGGCAACAGAACCACTATCCAAATGATCACGGCCTATTACGACTGGTGCACTTAGCTCACCGTTCTTTACCATTTCATTAAAGGCAAGACCAAGACGATGTCTATCACCTAAGCCAACCCAGCAAATTCGTGCGGGTAAACCTTGGAAGTCAATGCGTTCACGCGCCATATCTAACCAACGGTGAAGATGCTTGTCGTCGGGCATTAGCTCTTTCACTTTTTGGTCAGTCTTATAAATATCCTCCGGATCGCCTGACAAAGCGACCCAGCGGAAGGGGCCAACACCACGACAAAATAGCGGGCGAATATAAGCAGGGACGAAGCCTGGAAAGTCAAAAGCCTTTTCTAAACCTGCTTCAAAGGCAACTTGACGTATATTGTTACCGTAATCAAGCGTGGGTATGCCAGCGTTCCAGAAATCGAGCATGGCTTGAACTTGCACTCGCATTGATTCACAAGCAGCTGAAATGACTTCTTTCGGGCTGCTGTTACGCTTTTCTTTCCACTGCGCCAATGTCCATCCTTGCG
>ERZ651776.685-NODE-685-length-45580-cov-4.870338_pt1 | contig 45580 bp, 38 predicted proteins | sample MGYA00514761_ERZ651776 | MGnify/ENA metagenome assembly ERZ651776
CAAGCTTCAAGCAACTCTAAGTTTAGATTATTTGACAGATTTAGGTCTTCAATATTATTAATACTACATATTAACGTTTCTAAAAGTGTATTTGAAGAAACATCTAAAGATGTTAATAGATTTTCAAAACAGTTAAGCCCTGTAATATTTACAAATGCTTCTATACCTTGAAGATCTGCAATGTTTTGACTAGCCACATTGAGGGTTCCAGTGACAGCAGCTGCTTCTGAAACTTGGATTTCTCCATCCATATTGGTATCGACTCCAATAGTAATTAATCTATTTTTGAAATTAGCGTCGGGGATATCTACTATTTGTGCATTCACAAATCCTGCAACAAACAATACTAAGAGTGTAATTTTTTTCATTGTGTTTAATTTTAAATAAACTTACTATCGATTTCTCAATTTTTAATGGGTTAATGAGTAAGTGATGGATTCGAATTAGAATTCGTTACATTGATTTTAATATTTCCTGTAGACGTTCCCTTTTTCTTTGAGAAATGGGCAAACGACTCTCATCTGTCATTACCACATATCCGCCATCTTTTTTTATATAGGATTTTAGGTAATTCAAATTAATAAGGTGTGACTGATGGATGCGTTCAAAATTATGTTCTTTGAGCAGTTCTTCATATTCTTTTAAGGTCTTAGAAATAAGGATAGGTTTCGTATTTTTAATATAAAACATCGTGTAATTGTCAGCACTTTCGCATCGTATAATATCACTGATGTCAAACAAATGAATCCCATCAGATGTAGACAGCGCAATGCGTTTAAAATTGTCTACATTCTTCCTGATATTTTCTAATAATAAATCTATATGAGAGTAATCATTTTTCTTCTCAATAACTGCTTCTATTTTTTCTATCACTTTTTGTAGTTCTTCTGGATCTACAGGTTTCAGTAAAAAATCTAATGCACTAAATCGAAATGCTTTAATAGCATATTGTTCGTGAGCCGTGATAAAAACCACATTGGTTTTAATCACTTTATTACGCTCAGAAAGCTTTTCTAAAATATCAAAACCTGTCCCATCCGTAAGTTGAATATCTAAAAAAACAACTTGTGGTTCTAGTGTGTCTATGACTTCAATACCCGTAGCAACACTATCTGCCTCTCCAATAATTTTAATACTTGGTGCAAAACGAGCAAGCAATCCTTTCATGCCTTCCCGAAGATTCTTATCGTCATCTATTAAAATAGCTTTTATCATATATTATTCATTTACATATCGTAACGGGAGTCTCAATGTTACTTTTGTTCCTGTTACTTTCAACGTATCTGCTAACTCTTCTATAGCAATCGTTGCTTTTTTAGAAGTAGAGGCTGTAATCATTTCTAGACGTTTTTTAATAATATCTAGCGCCATCGATTTATGAGCCAATACAGAGTTTTCTTTATTCAATTTTGAGGTATTAATCCCGATTCCGTTATCCAAGATAACACAAATCAAAGACTGATCTTCTAGGGAAAAATCAATCGTAATACTCCCTTGATCTTTCTTGGGAATGACGCCATGTATAATTGCATTCTCTATAAAAGGTTGTATTAATAATGGAGGTAAAGCCACATCATCATCTATATCTTTACTTTTAGAAATCAGAAAATTAAATTTATCATTAAATCGAAGCTGTTCTAACTCTAAATAGTTTTGCAAACTTTCTATTTCCTTATCAATAGGAATCAGCGATTCTTTAGAATACTCTAAAGTCAAGCGCATCAATTTAGAAAATTTAGAAAGGTATTTTATCGCCGAATCTGTTCCATTTTGAACTATAAAACTAGAAATAGAACCCAAACAATTAAATACAAAATGAGGATTCATTTGTAAGTGCAACGCCTTTTGCTCATACTCGGCAAGTTCCTTTTGAAGTGTCAAGGTTTTCTTAAGATGATTCCTGTTGTAAATCAAAAAGCCTATACCTACCAAAAGCAACGCAATCAAAGCACCAAAAATCAGTTTCATCTTCGAACTTTTTGCTTCTTCTTTTAAAAGCAACTCTCGTTTTTTTGCTTCCTCCTTTTGGATCAGCTCTTTCTTTTCAAATTCATAATTCATAGACGCTTCCACCGATTTCCGAATGTCGTTTTCTTTGAGTAAGTTATCTTTTATTGCTGTGTATGTTTTATAATGATCTAATGCTAAAGCTGGTTTTCCACTTTTAGCGTAAATAGCACTTAGTAGCTTTTCTGAAGTTGCTTGTTGTTCTAAAACATTAATTTCATTAGCGAGGCGTAAGGAGTTTTCTGCCATATCCAATGCAAGATTCTCTTGCCCTTGATCTAAATAAAATTGCGCCAAATACAAATACGTATCTGCCAATCCAAACTTATCACTAATACTTTCAAAAGTGACAATCGCTTTTTCCCAGTTTTCGATAGCTAGCTCATTATACTTTCTAGACTCATAATAAGCACCTATATTATTGTACCATTCTCCTAAAGCTCTTGGATTGGGATTTTTATCAATACTTTTTTTAGCATCAGTATAAAACTTGAAAGCATTGTCTAAATCATTTTCCTTAAAATAAATATTCGCAATATTGGTTTGTGTAATTCCGATATTTGGATTCTTTAGTTTCTCTTGAAGAATCAAGGATTTTTTAAAATACGTTAATGCCTTACTATCTAAAGATTGTGACTTGTAAGCAACTCCTATATTGTTATAAATTTTTGAACTTTGATTTTCATCCTCTAATTCTTCATAAATCGTCGCCGATTTCATGTAATACTCAAGTGCCTTTGCATAATTACTTTGCTCAGAAAAAACAATTCCCATACTCCCGTATGTTCGCGCAATTCCTTGATCTACTTGTGAGTCTTTAGTCTCGTTGAGTTTCATTCCTTCAAAAATAGCTTTTGCCCACACAAAATGATCTAAGGCTTTTTCATACTCCCCTAAAATAATGTAGGCAGTTCCTATATTTAGATACGCATTTCCTTCTTCTAGCGTATTGGAATTATTTTGAGCTAACGTGAGTGCTTTTGTGCCAAAGACAAGCATTTCATTAGGATCGCTGTACTTAAGCTCATTAGAGATTTTGTTGTATAACCTAACTTTTTCAGCTTCGTTAATAGGCTGCTCTAATTGCCTCTTCAGACTATCTAACGTACTCGTTTGACTTTGAAGAGGTATGGATAAAAAGAGTAAAATGTATAGAAGTAATTTTGATTTCATGTACGATCGCTTACAAAACGAAAGTACTATTAACTATTCTAATTCTCATGTGTCAATGAGAATTTGATGGATTCGAATGAGAATTTGACCGCTTTCGCGAAAGCGTACCCAGTAGCCATACAATCTACTGTTACATCCAAACCCCTATTAACAAATTAGATAAAAAGATACCAAAAACTAAAAATATGCTTACAACAAACAAGGTTTTTCCTTTTTTAACATCGCTTTCCAAAAATTGATATTAGATTTACTCCAAATCCTTCTTCATGAAAAAAAGTTTACTTTTTATAGTCCTATTCTGTATTGGACTGTGTACTTCATTTGCCCAAGAAAAATTTACACTCAGCGGTACCGTATCGGATACTGCTAGTAATGAAACCCTTATAGGTGTCAACATCTTATTTCCAGAAGTATCAAATGGTGTAGCAACCAATTCGTACGGATTTTACTCTATTACCTTACCTAAAGGCACCTATAAAATCATTGTGAGTTATCTAGGATATACAGAAATCACAGAAACGATTGTATTGGATAGAGATGTACGGAAGGACATACAACTTTCACTAGCTACAGAGTCGCTTGATGAAGTAGTTATTGAAGAAAAAGTAGAGCGTATAAATATTAGAAAACCGCAAATGAGTGTCAACTCTCTTACCGCCGAAACCATCAAACGGATTCCTGTGGTACTCGGAGAGGCAGATGTAATCAAGTCTATCCTTTTACTTCCAGGTGTGACCAGTGCTGGAGAAGCGGCTTCTGGTTTTAATGTTCGTGGAGGCGCCGCCGATCAGAATTTGATTTTGCTAGACGAAGCAATTATATTTAATTCCTCTCATTTATTTGGTCTGTTCTCCGTCTTTAACCCAGATGCCATTAAAGATTTAAAACTATACAAAGGAGGAATTCCTGCTCGTTTTGGAGGAAGAGCTTCCTCTGTATTAGACATTTATCAAAAAGAAGGGAACAGTAAACAATTTAAAATGAATGGAGGGCTAGGACTCATTTCAAGTAGATTATTGTTAGAAGGTCCTATCAAAAAAGACGAAGGTGCTTTTCTAGTGGCAGGACGTTCTTCGTATGCTAATATATTCTTGCCGCTGTTTGATATAGATAACAGACTTTCCTTTTTTGACCTCAACACAAAATTGAATTACAAAATTAACGACAATAACAGCATCTATCTTTCAGGATATTTTGGGAGAGATGATTTTAGCATCAACGATAGTTTTTCTAATAATTATGGGAATGCAGTGGGAAATTTTAGATGGACACATCTTTTTTCTGACAAACTTTTCTCTAATCTATCCATCATTTACAGCGATTACTTTTATGGATTAGATCTTGATTTTGTTGGCTTTACCTGGGATTCAGGGATTACCAATTTTAATCTCAAATATGATTTAAAACATTACCTCACTGAAAACATTCAACTCAACTATGGGATTAACAATGTGTACTATGCATTTAACCCTGGTAAGATCAAACCTAACAGTCCAGATTCTGGAATTGTAGAAGATCAGCTAACCAAACAATTTGCCAATGAGTTTGCTGCCTATATTGATGTAGAACATAAAATTACAGATCAACTGAATATCCAGTATGGCGTACGTTGGAGTAATTTTATACGCTTAGGGCAAGATGAAGTGAATGTATATGTAGATGATAATCCAGTACTTTTTGATCCTTTTTTATTGGTGTATCAAGGCGCTGAAATTAATAATGTAGACACCTCTTTTAGCCGCAGTGATAAGTTGGCTACGTTTAATACACTAGAACCTCGACTTGCCTTTTCGTATGCATTTAACGATGATACGTCCGTTAAAGCAAGTTATACACACATGGCGCAATACATCCATTTGTTATCCAACACAAGTTCACCTACCCCACTAGATGTTTGGACGCCTAGTGGTCAGTTTGTAGATCCGCAAATATCAGATCAATATGCTGTGGGTTTCTTTAAGAACTTGAAAGATGATATGTACACTATAGAAACTGAAGTCTTTTATAAAGACATAGATAATCGTATCGATTATATAGATGGCGCAGATTTGATTGCCAATGACGCCATTGAGCAAGTTATTTTAAGTGGGGAGGCCAGAGCCTACGGACTGGAAGTTTTATTTCGTAAAAACGAAGGAAAATTTACAGGATGGCTTGCGTATACGCTTTCAAAATCAGAGCAGCGCACACCCGGTAGAAATGAAAACGAAGTCGGTATCAATCTAGGGCGATGGTACAATACACCCTATGACAAAACCCACGATATTTCTGTAAATGCCAATTATGAATTAAGTGACAGATGGCGTTTTGGAGCTAACTTTATTTATCAGACGGGACAACCCACTAACTTCCCCGTAGGACAGTTTGAATTTCAAGGACTCGTCATTCCTACCTATGGATTTAGAAATGAACAACGCCTTCCTGATTTTCATCGTATTGATGTTTCAGCAACATTGACACCAAAACAAAATAAAGAAAAAAGATGGCGTTCTGAGTGGGTATTTAGTATCTATAATTTATACAGTAGGATGAATGCTGCTTCTATTAATTTTAGACAAAACCAAGAAACACGTATGAATGAAGCCGTACGAACCTCCATATTTGGAATCATACCTTCAGTAACGTATAATTTTAAATTTTAAATATTTATACGCTTTCGCGAAAGCGTACCAGACATTACATAAAATAATGAGACACATCATATACATCCTATTTTTAGCTACGTTCTTTACCAGCTGTGAAGACGTTGTTGATGTAGACTTACCCGCGCCACAACCTAGACTTGTTGTGGATGCTTTGGTGCGTCTTAACTTGGAAGAAGAAGCCTCTCCTGTACGTTTTAAAGTAACTACGACAGGCGCCTTTTTTGATGAGATTACTCCTACGCCATTAACAGGAATGCAACTTGTAAATGAAGCCATTCCTACCGTAGCAGGGATCGTATTTCTCACACAAGATCCAGATCACCCAAATGAATATGTGCCTGGATCTGATGAGGCAGGACCTAATCCTGACGGAGTCGTTTCTAATGATTTTTTCTTAGAAGGAAGACTCATTCTTACCTTTACGTTTGAGGAAGAACTCTACCTAGCTGAAACTCGTTTTGCCCCCGCCCCACCTATAGATATGGTGGTTCAAGGAGATCAAACGCTTTTTGATGAAAACGACACCGAAGTTATTGTGACCTTTACCGATATTCCAGAACAAGATAATTTTTACGTGTTTGACTTCGATTTTAACGAATTTCTCACCATAGAAGATCGCTTTTTTCAAGGTCAGCAATTTGATTTTTCCTATTTCTATGATACCGATTTAGAAGCAGGAGATGTCGCAAATATTAGTATTCTAGGCGCTAGCGAATCCTTTTATAATTATATGGATTTACTTATTGAACAAAGTGATCTTACCGATGGTGGCCCTTTTCAAGTACCCGTGACTACCGTACGCGGTAATATTTTAAAAGTAGAAGGTGTAGACAATATCAATATTTTTGATAATGTAGGAAGACCCCAAGAATTTGTCCTTGGGTATTTTGCAGTATCACAAGAATTTAAAACCAGTATTACCATAGAATAGCAAAACAAGTACGCTTTCGCGAACTTACCGGCAGGCAGGTGCGAAAAGCGTACACAACATAAAACCCAATGAAAAAGTTACTATTAGTATTCCTTATTACCTGTATGTTTACCAGCTGTGAAGACGTTGTTGATGTAGATTTAGATTCAGAACCACCTCGATTGGTTGTAGATGCATTGATACGGGTAGATACTTCACAAGAACTTACTGAAGCCACTATCAGAGTAACGCTAACCTCCTCATTTTTTGGAGAGATTCAACCTGCTGAGATAGAAAGTATGCAAATTCAAAATGAAGAAAATGGCAGTTTTGTCCCCTACGAGCCTGTACCTGGAGAACCTGGATTATACCGTCCGTTTCCTACAACGGTATCACCTGTAGTAGACAATAAAATTATTACCAGTTTTCTTACCAACCCAAATCCAGTGTATATTTTTAGTGTCGTTTTTCAAGATGAGCTATATCTCGCAAGAACCTCTTTTGTACCTACCTCACCAATAGATAGTATTACTCAAGGAGAAGACACGCTCTTTGATGAAAATGATACCGAAGTGATTATCTCATTTACAGATACTCAAGATAGAGAAGATTTTTATGTGTTTGATTTTGATTTTGGAGAATTCCTTACTGTAGAAGATACGTTCTTTCCAGGACAAGATTTTGAGTTCTCCTATTTTTATGATGGAGAAGATGTTCCACTAGAAACAGGTCAAGAAATAACCATCAGCATTCTAGGAGCCGATGAACCTTTTTATGATTATATGGAGCAACTCGTTACACAAAGCGACCTTACAGATGGAGGTCCTTTTCAAGTACCCGTATCTACCGTAAGAGGAAATATTCTCAATGCAGAAGGCATAGACAACATAGACGTATTTGACAATGTTGGTAGACCTGATAGTTTTGCATTAGGCTATTTTGCCATTGTACAAGAATTTAAAAACACGCTTATTATTGAGTGATTTTCAAACACATCCTATTGACGACTGCATTTGTTTTTTCTACCTTTGAACCAAAATAAATAAACGTATGCTTATCATAGGAATAGGAGGAGGTACTGGAAGTGGAAAAACTACGGTTGTGAATAATATCATCTCCGAAAGCCCTGAAGGTGAAGTGACCATCATATCTCAAGATTCATATTATAAAGATCTTTCACATCTTGACTATGAATCCAGAACCAAAGTTAACTTTGACCACCCAAATTCTATAGACTTCACATTGCTATGCAATCATCTGGCAGAATTACGGAAAGGAAATGCCATAGAACAACCTGTATATTCCTTCGTAGAACATAACAGAACTGATGAAACTGTAACCACACATCCAAAAAAAGTAATTGTAGTCGAAGGGATTTTAATCCTCACAGATCCGCTGATCCGTGATTTATTTGATATTAAAATATTTGTACATGCCGATAGTGACGAGCGCCTCATACGTCGTTTAAAACGTGATATTTCAGAGCGCGGTCGTGATCTTCAAGAAGTACTAGATCGCTATCAAAATACGCTCAAGCCTATGCATCAACAATTCATTGAGCCTACAAAAGAATTTGCAGATATGATCATTCCAAATAATCGGTATAATACCGTTGCTGTAGATATTGTACGTACAATAATTAATGAGCGCTTATCGTAAGCGTTTTAGTATCTTCGTAATTATGGGATTAAAATCATTGCGACATAAAAAATGGTTTAAAATTGTAAGCAATAAATACATGCTTATACTTCTCATATTTATAGTTTGGATGTTTTGGTTTGATGGGAATTCTTGGCTTATTCATAGAGAGCTTAACCAAGATATAGACAAGCTAAAAGGAAACCAAGAGCATTTTGAAAGTAAAATCAAAGAAGATCAGACACAAATCAAAAATCTCGAAGATAGCGCAGGTTTAGAACGCTTTGCCCGCGAAGAATATCTAATGAAAAAAGCCGACGAAGATATTTATATCATAGAATACGAAGATAGTATCCAAAAAAATGACAAAGAATAAACTCTTTACCAATTTTGACCCAGTCTCTTCAAAAGCCTTCAAACAAAAAATACAGTTTGACCTGAAAGGCGCTTCTTATAATGACACGCTCATCTCTCATACCAACGAAGGGATAGACATCAAACCTTTTTATCACAGCGATGAGACAGAGGAATTTCCAGATGTTCCCGGTATACCCTCCCATTGGTCAATAGGAGAAGATATTTTTATTATAGAAGCCAGTGCAGCTGCACATACCGCAAATACGTGTATAGCATCTGGTACAGAAACCCTTTACTTTATTGCCGATGCTCCTTTTGATGTACCGCAGTTATTTAAGCTGTTAGATAACACAAAGATTCCGATTCATTTTAAATTACAATTTCTTGATGAGGCCTTCTATACGCAAATCATTGAGGAAGCAGGAGATCATACTGTTTATCTAAACGTAGATCTAATCCATCATTTAGCAGAAGACGGGAATTGGTATCACAACCTAAAAGAAGATCATCGTATTCTCGATAGCATTTTAAAACATAAAAAAAATACCCTTTCGGTAGCTATTGATTTGTATCAAAATGCAGGTGCTACAATGGTACAACAACTTGCTTATGGGCTCGCACATGCCAATGAGTACTTATTGCATACAGAGACTTTGGGAGTTGCTTTACCTTCTATTACCTTCCAAGTTCCCGTTGGTTCTCATTACTTTTTTGAAATTGCAAAACTACGAGCGCTCAGACAATTAGTGGCTGTTTTGGTGAATGAGTACGCTTTCGCGAAAGCAATTAAAACCCACATCGTTGCCAGACCTACCCGTCGTAATAAAACCATCTACGATTACAATACAAATATGCTTCGCACTACTACCGAAGCAATGAGCGCCATAATAGGCGGTGCAGATACCATCATTAATATGCCGTATGATGAAATTTATCACAAGAGAAATGATTTCGGACAACGTATTGCTCGTAATCAACTGATTATCTTAAAAGAAGAAAGTTATTTTGATGCCGTAAGCAATCCCGCTGATGGTACCTATTATATCGAAACCATCACAAAACAATTAGCAGAGAAAGCATTGGCTCTTTTTAAAGACATCGAAAAACAAGGAGGTTTTTTGAAACAGCTTAAAGATGGAACCATCCAACGTAAAATAAAAGAAAGTGCTCAAAAAGAACAAGCGCAATTTGATACCCAAGAAAAAATCCTTTTAGGAACCAATAAACATCCTAACCCCAACGATCGGATGAAGGATACCTTAGAACTGTATCCTTTTGTAAAAACAAACCCCAGAAAAACACTCATAGTACCGATTATAAAACGTCGTCTATCTGAAGCTATGGAGCAAGAACGTCTTACAACCGAAGTATAATTTGATATTAAAAAAAGTACCCATGAAGAAAATTGTATTTTTAATTCTAGCAACCGTAAGTATTCTAAGTTGCAATCAGAAGACCAAATTCGATTTTAAATTTGCAGACCAAGAGCAAGTGATAAACTGCCCTGAAGCTAATAATGCTTTATTAAACGAAGCTCTGTACAGTTTTGAAAACGACTTAACAACCAAGTATGATTCTATAAATCAAAGCAAAATAAAAGGCTATGGTGCTTTTATGTATAGAGGTATGGACGGCTCTGCAAAATATGATGAAATCATGACGGCAAACACACGCCCTATTGTAGAAGCACTTATTGCTGAAAATATTTTGATTGAAAATAAAACACCAAGTCATCTTAACTATGAACACCCAGCCGTGCAGTGTATCATAAACAATATAAAGGATGAAGACCTCAAAGCAACTATCAACGCGCTCATCGATACAAAAACGATGAATCCAAAACTATTCAATTCTAGATTACGAAATTTTGGTCGTAACTCTGGAAAAGATCGGTATCTCGCTTTGTTTGTAGCCTTAGACGGCTATTACCAACAGATTCTCAACATCACACCTCAAGAATCGCCACAAAACTAATGATTAGAAGAAAGTTTGACCATATCACCCTAGACTCGTTACCAACCACATCTACCATAGATGAGGTTAGCGAAGTAACGCCTACAGCAGAAACGATTGATCTTAAAAAATCATATTCAAAAGCAGATCTTAATAACCTAGAGCATTTAGATTTTGTTGCTGGCATCGCTCCAAATTTAAGAGGTCCGTATAGCACCATGTATGTCCGCAGACCCTGGACGATAAGACAATACGCAGGATTCTCTACTGCCGAAGAAAGCAATGCTTTTTACCGCCGTAACCTTGCTGCAGGACAGAAAGGACTTTCGGTCGCTTTTGACCTTGCTACACACAGAGGGTATGATAGTGACCACGAGCGCGTAGAAGGAGATGTCGGAAAAGCAGGTGTTGCGATAGATTCTGTAGAGGACATGAAACTACTCTTTGATCAAATCCCATTAGATCAAATGTCGGTATCCATGACCATGAATGGCGCGGTACTTCCTATTATGGCTTTTTATATTGTCGCTGCCGAAGAACAAGGCGTTTCTCCAAACAAACTTTCGGGAACGATTCAAAATGACATTTTGAAGGAATTTATGGTGCGTAACACCTATATTTACCCACCGACCCCTTCCATGCGAATCATCTCTGATATTTTTGAATATACATCCAAAGAGATGCCTAAGTTCAACTCCATTTCTATTTCTGGATACCACATGCAAGAAGCTGGCGCTACCTGTGATATTGAATTGGCATACACACTAGCAGATGGTCTTGAGTATATCCGAACTGGATTGAAAGCAGGAATGGACATCGATACCTTTGCGCCCCGCTTATCTTTTTTCTGGGCGATAGGAATGAATCATTTTATGGAAGTAGCAAAAATGCGTGCCGCACGGATGCTTTGGGCAAAACTAGTGGCACAATTCAACCCTAAAAACCCTAAATCACTCGCGCTCAGAACCCATTGTCAAACCAGCGGATGGAGTCTTACAGAACAAGATCCTTTTAATAATGTTGCCCGTACGTGTATAGAAGCATCGGCAGCAGCTTTTGGAGGTACGCAAAGTTTACATACCAATGCCTTAGATGAAGCCATTGCGTTGCCTACAGATTTTTCAGCACGCATTGCACGTAATACACAAATATACCTACAATCAGAAACCGAAATCACCCGCACTGTAGATCCTTGGGCAGGAAGTTATTATGTAGAATCGCTTACCGATAAAATTGCACATAAAGCGTGGGAGTTAATACAAGAAGTAGAAGAACTAGGTGGCATGACTAAAGCCATAGAAGCAGGTATTCCAAAATTACGGATTGAAGAAGCGGCTGCACGTAAGCAAGCGCGTATTGATAGCGGACAAGATATTATTGTAGGTGTCAATAAGTATCGCCCCACCGAAGAAGAATTTTTGAGTATCCGAGAAGTAGACAATACAACAGTGCGTGATGGTCAATTGGCAAGACTTAAAAGTACCAAAGAACACCGAGATGCTTCAAAAGTAACGCAGGCACTTATCCAATTGACAGATGCGGCAAGATCAGGTAAAGATAATTTACTAGCCTTAGCAGTGATTGCTGCTCGTGAACGAGCAACTCTCGGTGAAATCTCTGATGCCTTAGAAGAGGTATACGGCAGACATAAAGCAACCATAAAATCATTTAGTGGCGTGTATAGTAAAGAAATTAAAAAAGATCCCGCTTTCGCGAAAGCAAAACAACTTGCCGACCAATTTGCCGAACTTGATGGCAGACGCCCTCGGATTATGATTGCGAAAATGGGACAGGACGGACATGACCGTGGCGCCAAAGTAGTCGCGACTGGATATGCAGATATCGGGTTTGATGTTGATATAGGCCCATTGTTTCAAACACCCAAAGAAGCAGCAAAACAAGCCATGGAAAATGATGTGCATATTTTAGGGGTCTCTTCGCTGGCTGCTGGACATAAAACATTAGTTCCTAAAGTAATTGAAGAACTTACCAAATTAGGTCGCCCAGATATTATGGTCATTGTGGGTGGTGTGATCCCACAGCAAGATTATCAATTTTTATTTGATGCAGGAGCCGTTGCTGTTTTTGGACCTGGTACCAAAATAAGTGAAGCTGCCATTGGATTATTGGAAATTATGATTGACCAAGTATCCTAATTACGTTCTTTAAAAAACACGTGAAAACACCCGTTTTCTTATGAAAGAAAATAAGTATTTTTGTACTAGTATATAGGAAAATGTATCTTCTAGGTTTAGATGTATGATCATACGCTAGGTATCATTTCCGGCACTATATAATTATATTTTAGCTTTATATCATTAGTAGGTTTTACCCCTAAAGCCAGAAAAACCAACTAATTGAAAGCTTTGATTTTATGAATTATAAAAAATAAAGTACTTTAGCACTTGTAAACTATTAACCTATCTTAACGTATCATGAAAAAATTAATCGTATTAGCTTTTGCTGCAATGCTAACCGTAGCATGTAGTCCAGAAGAAGAAATAACACCAAATGAAGGATCAAACCTTGAAGTAGTGTTAGAAAATTACAAAGGAATCTTCACATCTTCCGATGGTCAATATAGAGGAACCCTTGATATAACTCTTTCTGAAGACAATCGTTATGCTACCGCAGACCTTACATTATCTACAGGTGAGGTCATTAGTATTCTTACAGATCAAGTATCTAATGTAGGAAATGTAAAAGAAATAACATTTACGACAGATGAGCTTTCCTTTACAATGACTACGGGAGTTGAGGAAGAAATATTAGAAATAGACACCGTATCTTTTAGAGGTACTGAAAGTGCTATATTAGCTTCTAGAAACACAGAAAGAGCACCTGTAACTCCAATAACAGGAACCTTTAATTGTCCTGGTTGTCCAGCACCTTTAAACAATAGTACAACTCAGACATTTAATTTTATGTTTACATCGGCACCAAATGGAAATAGCGCTATATCTACACAAACCACATTAAATACAACCACATACAATGGTATTGGTGTGCAATCTTCATGTGTGGATGGTGGTAATACCCAAACAACCTGTACTATTTTAAGTGGTGACGGTGTCACGACTGGTGTTGCCTTTAACGCTGGTGGTGGTAATGTAGGTTGGACAGGAACCCATACATTTGATAATGGTCCTACTAGTTCTAATGATTGTTCTGGAGTATCTGGAAACTGGGGTTGGAACTCACCTATACTAGGAAACATAGGCGGTACATTTATAAGTGATGGTGCTTGCCCACCACCTGTTACAACTGTACTTTTTGAAGATTTTGAAGATGCTACGGTTGGATATGTATTACGTGATGAGTTTCCAACTTCTCCAGACTTTGGTCAGGTTCTTGCCGAAGATATCTCAGAAGCAATGACAGAAGAAGATTATTTAGGTCGTTTAGCTTTATCAAATCTAGATCCACTAGACGGTTTAGATTTTTCAGGTTTCCAAGGAACTCATTTCTTTGGTGCTAACGATATTGACGGAATTTCCTCTATTGATAACCTGACCGACTTTGTATCAATGACTTGGTCTGATATAAATATATCAGGACTTTCCAATATTACTGTAAGTTCACTTATCGCTGAAGGAGATGCCGATGATAATTTAGAAGATTGGGATGGTCCTGGCAGTGGTCTTAATGAATGTGTAGTACGTTTAGAGTATTCATTTGATAATACTACATGGACACCTGTGTTTTCTATTATTGGGAGCGGTCCCAATGGAGATTCAGCTCCAATTTTAGACGCTAATAACGATGGTACAGGAGACGGAGCTATTATTACGGAAGTATTTCAAGAAATAAGTGGTTCCTTTTCTACTGGGGGTAATGCTACTGTAAGTATTCGCTTTTTCATCGAGCACTTATCTGGTACTGATGAAGATATTGCTTTTGACAACTTTACTATTTCAGGAAACTAAAATAAATTATTAAAATATGATATAAAGGCTATCAAAAATTGATAGCCTTTATTTTTTGTTCTTTTTTGAGAACATATAGCCATTAGCATTCTATTTTTTATCTTCGCTCGTAAACCCTAAATACCCGTGTTATTTAACTCTTTTGATTTTGGATTGTTCTTACCCATTGTCTTTATCTTGTATTGGATACTAGGCCGTAAACGCATACAAGGTCAAAACCTTTTATTACTAGGTGCCAGTTACTTTTTTTATGGGGTTTGGGATTGGCGTTTCTTACTGCTTATATTGGCAAGTTCGCTCGTAGATTTTTATGCGGCTACCTATATAGCTAAAGCAAAAACGCAAAAAAGAAAACGACTTTGGTTGTATGGCAGTCTTAGTTGGAATCTTGGAGTGCTGTTTGTATTTAAGTATTATAATTTTTTCCTAGATAATCTCAAATCTCTTTTTGAGCTTCCGGAAAATACCTTTACCACATTAGACATTATCATTCCCGTAGGATTAAGTTTTTATACCTTCCAAACCATAGGATATACGCTAGATGTGTATCGTAAAAAGATAGAACCTTCTCAGGATCTCTTAAAGTTCTTATGTTTTGTGAGTTTCTTTCCTCAGTTGGTAGCAGGTCCTATAGAACGTGCTAGTAAATTGTTACCACAATTTAGCAAACAACGTACTTTTAAGTTTGACAAAGCCAAAGATGGTCTGCGGCAAGTACTTTGGGGACTCTTCAAAAAAATTGTTGTTGCCGATAATATTGGAGTGGCTGTATTTGCTATTTATAATCATCCAGAAAATTACGGATCGCTTACGATTATTTATGGTGCTTTTTTATTCTTATTTCAGTTATATGCTGATTTTTCTGGATACTCAGATATTGCTATAGGAACCGCCAAGCTTTTTGGATTTGATTTAAGCACCAATTTTAAACTTCCTTATTTAGCTAACAGTGTCACGGGTTTCTGGCAAAGATGGCATATTACCCTATCAAAATGGTTTCAAGATTACGTATATGTTCCTTTTGTACGATGGAATACCTTTAATTCCCTATCAAAATCTACTAAAAAAGTAGTAGGCCTTTTACTTACTATGGGACTAATTGGTTTATGGCATGGTGCTAATTGGACCTATCTTGCCTTTGGATTATTACACGGTGTTTTAATTATATTAGAAGGAACTACTATTACTAGTAAAGGAAAAAAAATCAAATTATACCAATGGCTAGAAACTGGCGTATTTTGGTCTAAGTTTTATACCGTTACCTTTCTTGTGGTGTCCTTGATATTTTTTCGCGCAAGCACACTAGATAAAGCAGTTGTAATGCTTAAAGAAATTGTTACTCAAAATATTCCTTTCTATGAGTTTGATTTGATTATAGACAAGAAGATTATATTCCTACTCCTTATGATTATTATAGAAGTATGGAGAAAAAAATACACACATCCGTTTATGAATTTAGAAGGAGTGTTTCCTAAAATAGTACGATGGAGTATTTATTACTTTATCATATTTGCGATTATTAGATATGGACGCCCACAGGAAGAATTTATTTATTTTCAATTTTAATGATTAAAAAGTTTCTCATACAGGTTTGTATTTTCTTGATTCCAGTAATCATAGGATATGCTATTGTTGAAAACTACACACGTAATTTACCACTCACCCCAAAAGTAAAAGCCGACTTTTATAAAAAGTATCAAGATACTATTGAAATTTTGGTTCTAGGTGCGTCTCAAAACAGAGATGCTATCAATCCTGAGTTTTTATCTCAAAAAACATTAAATCTTGCCTTTCCCGACCAAGACTACTATGTAAGTTCTAAATTACTTGAACAACTAGCACCAACGCTTCCCTCGCTAAAAACAGTTATTATTCCTATTTCTTATGGTCATTTTGAAACAGCTCCTAACCAGAAAGAAACTTGGAAAAATAGTATGTATAGACATTACTTCGGTACTAAAGTGTCTGAGAAATTCACGTATTTTAAAGACAACTTTTTATACATTAGTTTTCCTAATTATTATTCTGCAAAAATAAGAGATCACAGAAATGGAGAAAGTCATTTGGATTTTAATGAATTTGGGTATAACAATGACGTAAGTACCGCTATATTCCAAAAGTTAAAATACGATAGCATAGTTATTGCTGGACAACCTATTCATATCACACCACCGCAACCAAATCTAGGTTTTGTTGCTGAAAATGCAGAAAAACTAGAAGCTATCCTAAAATATTGTAATGCCCATAATTATAAAGTTATTCTTATAGAAACACCTACGACTACTCGTTTTAAGGAGCAAAGAATTCCTGAGGTGCTTTATAGAAAAGACAGCATACGATCAGTAGTAACTGCAATTTATAAAATGCGTTACATAGAAGCAGACTCAACTCAAAAGTATTATCTAAAAGATTATAGAGACGATAATCATTTAAGTCCGCAAGGAGCTGAAAAATTCACAAAACGTCTCAATAAAATAATAGAATAGTTTTCTATTATTTTAAGGAATCCATTTCTTTTCAAAATTAGGCTTCCGTTTTTCTAAGAATGCATTTCTACCTTCTTGTGCTTCATCTGTCATATAGGCTAGTCGCGTAGCTTCTCCTGCAAATACCTGTTGTCCTACCATACCATCATCTGTAAGATTCATAGCAAACTTGAGCATTTTAATAGATATAGGAGATTTTGCAAGGATTTCTTGTGCCCATTGGTATGCTGTATTTTCTAAGTCTTCATGAGGAATCACTGCATTGACCATACCCATATCATAAGCTTCTTGTGCTGAATAATTACGACCTAAAAAGAAAATCTCTCTTGCTTTTTTCTGTCCTACCATTTTAGCTAAATAGGCAGATCCATAGCCGCCATCAAAACTTGTAACATCAGCATCTGTTTGTTTAAAAATAGCATGCTCTTTACTAGCTAGTGTAAGATCACAAACCACATGTAAACTATGTCCGCCGCCTACGGCCCATCCAGGAACCACTGCAATCACCGCTTTAGGCATAAAACGAATCAATCGTTGTACTTCCAAAATATTAAGTCTATGATAACCATCATCTCCTACATAGCCTTCTTTTCCTCTGGCATTTTGATCTCCTCCACTACAAAAACTGTATACACCATCTTTTGTAGAGGGACCTTCGGCAGAAAGTAATACAACTCCTATAGAGGTATCTTCATTGGCATCATAAAATGCATCGTATAATTCGCTCGTAGTTTTAGGGCGAAATGCATTGCGTACATTCGGTCTATTAAATGCAATTCTAGCAACACCATTACTCTTTTTATAGGTGATATCTGTATATTTTTTGGCTGTTTTCCAATCAGGATTCTTCATAAATGCTATTTTAGCGTAAAAATAACCCTTTATTCGTATTCATAGAAATGAAAAAGTTCACCATTTGTATTATTCTTTTTTTTGCTTTCGCGAAAGCGGTATTAGCACAAGAAACAGCAGCACCATATACATTTATAGATCTTATTGATCTTGAAGCCAACCCTGTGATAAGTCAAGGAAGAACAGGAACCTGTTGGAGTTTTTCTACCTCCTCTTTTTTGGAAAGTGAAATCAAACGCATTACGGGTACTAAAGTAGACCTCTCAGAGATGTACACCGTACGTACTACCTACCCTCTCAAAGCAGAAAATTATATAATGCGCCAAGGGAAAGCGCAGTTTAGCGAAGGTGGGCTAGCGCATGATGTGATACGCAGTGTCAGCAGTTTTGGGCTTGTTCCTGAAGATGCCTATACGGGTCTTGCTCCTACCGAAAATAAGCACGATCATGCAGAAATGGTGGCAGTGCTGGAAGCTATGCTCAATACATACATAGATAATCCTGGAAGGAAATTAAGTAAAAAGTGGAAACCCGCTGTTAATGCTGTTCTTGACACCTACTTAGGAACTCCACTAAGTACTTTTTCTTATGATAATAAGGAGTATACGCCCATGAGTTTTGCAAATGCGATGCGTATAGAACCTAAAAATTATGTCTCCTTGACATCTTTTACGCATATCCCTTTTTATGAGTCATTCATATTAAATATTCCTGATAACTTTTCTAATGGATCTTTTTATAATGTTCCTCTTGATGAATTTATGCAAAGCATTGATCATGCTTTAGAAAATGGTTTTACCGTTACATTAGATTGTGATGTAAGCGAATTATCCTTTTCTTCAAAACAAGGCGTTGCTGTTATTCCTGCGCAAAGCGAAAATGTAAAACTTTCGGTATTAGGACCTGAAGAAGAAAAAGTAATTACTCAGCAATACCGTCAAGACGAATTTGAAAATTATAATACGACAGATGATCACTTAATGCATATTACAGGAAAAGCAAAAGATCAAAACGGTACGATCTATTATAAAGTGAAAAATTCTTGGGGTACAGATGTAAATCGTACGGCGTATGATGGATATGTATATATGAGTGCTTCCTATATACGCCTAAAGGCAATTTCTGTATTGATGCACAAAGATGGAATCCCAACTCCAATCTCTAAAAAAATAAAGTTATAACACAAGAAACTTATAAAATAAATCATTTTTAAACACTTTATCGTTATAAGTAAACCTCTTGTCGGTTTTTATATATTTTTTTTACTATGCGTGCATAGTAAAAAAGTCTGTAGTATCTTTGCACTCTAAAACATTTGGGCATGCATTTAAAAGATTCGACTATTAAAGACGGAGTAAAAAAAATTCATAATTTACAACAGGGCACTATCTATGTATTTGAGAATTTTATGATTTCAGAATTTAATGAAGGGGCTATTATAGATTTTGATTGTTTTGTTCAGTTATTTCATTACTTAAACTCTTATAGTGAAAACAAGGAATCTTTTGGCTATATTTCAAATAGAGTCAATAACTATACGGTAAAGGTGACTGATTTTATGAAAACAAGACCTTTAGCTCAAAAAGTATACCCTTCTGCAGTTATCACGTATGATGAAAAGGGTCGGAATACATTCAAATTTGAAAAACAAATAAATGATTGTCACGCTATATTATGTGAGTCATTAGATAAAGCTGTGCTCTACTTAACTGGAAGTTTAACAAATGCGTGTTAAATATAGTGTGATTTTTGGCGTTATATCTTAGATTGCTTCTAGAACGTAACATCATGAAAAAATTACTTTTTTTATTGCTTTTTACTCCGCTAGTGAGTTTGAGTCAAGCCTTAGATTATGAAACAACTAGTTTTGAAATAAAAGCACTAACACTTACCAATAGCGCTCGAAGTATACTTTCTTACGATCTTAATAATGAGCAGATACCTACTCGGTTGAAGCAATTTGATTCTCGATCAAGACAGGAAATATACAATACAAGTCAGTCTTTTATCTATTCGGTACGAAGTAATTTTAATACCAAAAATTTCAAAAATCCTGTAATTAAGATTGCTCCGTTAAATGTGGATGACCTACACGCATTTTGGGGTGATAGCAGTATTGATGTGAAGAATATAGCGTATAAACCGTCTACAGGTGGAAATATATTTTCTGCTTATTGTGCAGCTACGTATGCAGCAAATAACCAACAAAATTAAAAGTTTCAGATTATTCTATGCTATAGATACCGTCTTCTTTGATTAGAATTTTTTTGTCTCTGTATAAAGTTCCAATGGCTTTTTTAAAGCTTTTTTTACTAAGTCCTAATTGCGCTTGGATATCTTCTGGTGCAGATTTATCGTGTAAGGGTAAAAAACCATCATTTGCAATTAACTCTTCATAAATATATTGTGCATTAGGCTCTATACTTTTATATCCTTCTTCTTGAAGTACAATATCAATTTTACCATCTGGACGTATTTTTTTCACCCAACCTTCTAACTGATCTCCTGTACGTATATCTTCAAAGATATCTTCTTTATAAATAAGCCCTTTATATTTAGAATTAATAATTGCATTGGCTCCAAGGTCAGTGATATGTGATATTAACACGTGTACCTTGTCAAACTTTTTAGGCGTATTCTCATCATCATTTAGATCATTGGAGAGATACTTTATCGTTTTGCTGGTAGCGGCAAGGCGATTTGTTTTTTCATCTAGGTACATATATACTATATACCAACTTCCTACTTTCATAGGTCTCGCTTGTTGCGCAAAAGGGACAAAGAGTTCTTTTTCTAATCCCCAATCTAAAAAAGCACCTATATCTGAAACTGTGGTACAGCGCAAATATCCAAAACTATTGAGTTCTATATAGGGCTTTAAGGTTGTCGCAACAGGGCGTTCTTCATGATCAAGATATACATAGACATCTAGTTCATCCCAAATTTTATATTCCTCTGGAACATATTTATTAGGTAGTAATACATCATCGCCTGCTTCATTAGATAAAAAGAGACCTGGTTCTGTCTCTCTATCGATTCTCATTTTATGATATTTTCCTATTTCTAACATACACTACAAATAAGTTGCAAAAATACAATTAGTTCCATCAAAAAAACGCTTTGACTTGATATTATAGTCAGAGCGTTTTTAAAAATAGGTTGGTTAGTTAAGTAGCCTATTAATTATATACAGATTCTTTTTTGAAATGTTTTGTAAGCATGTAATATACAACTGCACGGTATTTATTACGATTAGATTTTCCGTACGTTTCTAGTACACTAGCTATAGCACTATCTAATTGTGGTCCGTCACTAAGTCCTAATTTTTTGATTAAAAAATTATTTTTAACCGTAGCGAGTTCACCCTCATCACTTCCAGATACAGTTGCTGCATCAGCATTATAAATAGATGGTCCGCAACCTATAGTTACTTTTGTAAGGAGATCCATATCAGGAGTCATCCCACACTTGTTTTTTAAATCATCTGCATATTTTGCGATGAGATCGTCTCTTTTGCTCATAATGATAAAGTTACTTGTTTGGTTTAAAAATTTATTGTTCTTAAAGATAAAATATTTTCTAATACTTAACCAATATTTTTTTATTTGATGTGCTTAAAATAATTTAACAACACTTCATCGTTGATTTTGCGCGGTGTGAAGACTTCTAGTAATGTCGGTTGAGTATTTGATGCATATAATACATCTTTTTTAACTACACACTCTTCTTCATTAGTTGCTTTGAGGTACTTAAAACCATACATAGTACATAACTCTTTTGCTGTGAGTTGATGAGTGGTTTCAAAAAACGTGTCAAAATTATCTGTGTTTTTATCTCTATTGGGTAAAATCCTAAAAATCCCTCCCCCACTATTGTTGATGACTATAATTTTGAAATCTTTAGGTATATAGGTATTCCAAAGCGCATTACTATCATAAAAAAAACTTAGATCACCCGTAATTAGTGTCGTAGGTGATTGTGTTGCTACAGCAGCTCCTATAGCAGTACTTGTGCTTCCATCAATACCGCTAGTGCCTCTATTACAATATACCTGAAGGGTTTTATTGATATCAAATAGTTGTGCATAACGTACAGCGCTACTATTTCCAATTTGTAACATAGAGTGATCAGGTATGGAGGATAAGATATAATCAAATGCCTTAAAATCACACCAAGGCATTTGTTGTATGTAGGATGTATGTAATTGGTCTCGTTTTGCTCGCACAGATAACCAATACGATTTATAAGTACTCGTAGCTTGTGACAGCTTTCCCTTTATAGATGTAAAAAAAGTATTAGGAGTAAGCTCAAAATGCTTGTTTAGACAAAAATAGGTGTCATAGGCTTTCTTAACATCCACATGCCAATGATGTTTTGGTTGATAGATTCGTAAAAAAGCTTTTATCTTTTTTGAAATCACCATACCACCAAACGTAAGTAAAATATCAGGCTGTAATTGTTTAAATTCCTCATCATCCAGAGAACCTATCATATTATCAATACGCGTAAAAAAATCTAGATGTTCTATATTTGAAGTTGTTTCTGTAAAAACAATCACGGACGGATCAGCACCTAGCCAATCTATAATTTCTTGATCTAATACGTTAGGAGGGTTCACTCCTACTAATACCATTTTACGAGCAGCGGTATTCCAAATATCTACAAAAGGTTGTAATTCTTCCTCTGTGATTTCCTGTTCTATCACTCGTGGAGCTACGTGTATAGGTGTCACTATTTTTTCTGAAATCATTTCATACAGCGGCTCATAAAAAGGAACATTAATATGTACGGGACCATTTTGCTCTATCGCTATGTTAAGTGCTTTATTGATCTCCTGCTCATTATGGCGCCTACTTTCTACAATTTTTTGTAGTAAATGTTTGTCTGTAATCGTCTCTACTGGGACAATCTCAGAATATAAATTTGCCGAATACATACAGTGATTTTCAAACACATTTTTTTGTCTAATGGTTTGCCCATCGCCTATATCTATACGCTCTGCGGGTCTGTCGGCACTTATGACAACAAGCGGAATATCACTATAAAAAGCTTCTGCTATGGCTGGGTAGTAATTCAATAATGCACTTCCGGATGTGCATACTAATGCTACTGGCTTTCTTGTTTGCTGTGCAATTCCCAAACCAAAAAAAGCAGCACAACGTTCATCTACAATACTGTAGGCTTGTATGTCTTCATTTTTTGTAAACTCAATAGTTAAGGGAGCATTACGTGAGCCAGGAGAAATAACCACTTGTGTTATTCCTTTACGCAAGCAAAGACTAACGATAGATTGTGCTACAGGTATTTTGGAGTGTTTCATGTAATCGCATAAAAATACAACTCTCTACTCATAATTCAGCATAATATATTAAAACAACACCTTCCCCATGGTTTGTAATTTATATTGAGTTTCTTCCCACTCTGCTTCTGGGATACTCGCTGCTGTGATCCCGCCTCCTACATATACTTGAGTTCCTGTAGATGTACTTTCCATGCAGCGCAAATTCACAAAAAGATGTGTATTTTTCTTTACACTTCGATATGCGAGGTTCTCTACATTACGTCGTGTCTTAGATCGGTTGGTTTCACTTTTTAGATTTAACTCACCTAAAAAGCCTGTGTAATAAGAGCGATCATAGTTTTCATATTCTATAATAAATGTTTTAGCCTCCTCTACTGGAAGACCACACACGGCTGGGGTAGGATGTAATGCGGTAATAACATCTTGCAAACTAACGTTACTTTCATCTAGACTTGCTGAAATAACTGTTTTTAAATGCAGTAAATTCCCTGCAAGATGATTCTCTGTTTTGCCAACAACTAAATCTTTTGTCAGTGGTTTTAATCGAGAGGCGATTGTATCTGTTACGAGCTGTTGCTCTTCTTTCTCTTTAGAACCCCAAGATACCGCTGCATCGGGTGCATATTTTAAAGTACCTGCAAGAGACATGGTGTATACGGTTCTGTTTTTTACTTCTAACAATGTTTCTGGAGTTGCTCCTAGCCACAATCCAATTTTAGGATGATAAAATACATACACAAAAGCCGTGGGATAAGTCTGCAAGAGCTTTTTAAAGACGGCTATAGGATTTGATAGGGAATTTTGAAAAGTACGCTTTCGCGAAAGCACAACCTTCTTTAACACCCCTTCCTGTATCTTCGCTATTGCCTTTTGTACTAGCTCAATATGTGCATTTCTCTGAAACACCTCTTCTTCGGGAAGTACGATATCTGAAGCATTTTGGGAAATACTAGCAGTACCATATTCACATTGAATATGATGTGTGTCTGGGATCAGACTCGCTTTTTGAGCATTGTCAAAGGGTGCAAAAGCAAATCCGCTCTCCGTAAAATCCTTGATATGATGTACCGTATCTTCCTCTTGATAAAAACTATGAAGGTATTTACTTTCAGGTTTTCTATACGCCACAAAAGGAAGCGCATCATCAAATTGTTGTGTGATTAACTTAAAAAAAGAAGCTTCTGTCATTATTTTTTAGGCAATGCAATTGTGGTCAATTTTACTTTAGAAATCAGCGTATCTTCTTCATCTACCACATCTATATTCCATACTTGTGTGGTACGTCCTTTATGTATAAATGTCGCTTTTGCGTAGACCATTCCTTCTCGCTTACTCTTGACGTGATTTGCAGAGATTTCAATACCGCGCACATACATATTTTCACCATCTAAAAACATAAAACTAGCCGCACTTCCTACACTTTCTGCAAGTGCTACCATAGCACCACCGTGCAATACACCATCAGGCTGATGTACTCTTGGGGTTACTGGCATTTGAGCTATTAAGAAGTCTTCACCAAAATCAATATACTCGATTTCTAGCGTTTCCATGAGTGTATTCTTGCAACTCTGGGCAAGTTTTTTTAAAACTTGTTTCTTATTTAAACTCATAAAAAATTGTTAAATAATAATTTTGAAAAAACCATTCGAAGTCAAATTTCGTTATTTAAAGTAAATAAACCCCATCATTATGTATAAAAATTTTATTGTATTTATTTTTACTATTATGCTGTTAAGCTCTTGCGATGTCGTAGATGAACTTACAAAGTTTGACCTAACCTACAATACAAATGTTACAATTGAGTCGTCTACGATTATAGACATCCCAATACAGATCATATCGCCTGAGGTCTCTACAAACTCAGAACAAGAGTTTGAAAACAATAATACAAGAACTGATCTCGTAGAAAGTATCAAGTTAAAACGTTTAAGGATGGATCTCATTACTCCTGAAAACGGAAATTTTAACTTCTTAAACGAAATCAGAATATTTATTAGAGCAGAGGGACTTGAAGAAATATTAATAGCGTCTAGTGTAGCTATTCCTGAAAATGGATTACGTGCCCTAGAGTTAGATATAGAAAATATAGAATTACGTGATTACATTCGCAAAGACAGTTACACACTTCGTACAGAAACTGTTACAGATCAAGCTATCACTGAAGATCAACAAATAAATATTGAAACTGTTTTTAGGGTAGATGCCAAGATACTTGGTATATAAAATTAAACAAAAAATATATTATTATAGATAGATGTCATACTTTTAAGGTATGACATCTGTTTTATGAAAGCAAAGACCTTACAAAATAAACGCGCAAAATTACTTCCGCTTGAGCCTTTTCACTATAGAGATTTACTTCCGCTTTCTAGACAAGTAGATTTACATCAATACGGATCATCAGATATCTCTTCTCCCAAAAAACTGAAAGCATATATGAATGAGGCTTTTGATAAAAAAGAGCTAGGGCTTGCGCTCCCTTTTATTATTTTTGATAAGAAATTAGAACGCTTTGCAGGGAGTACACGTTTTGGGAATGTAAACAAGAAAAATAAAGTATTACAAATAGGTTGGACATGGTTAGGAGATGATTTTCGCGGAAGCGGACTCAACCGCCATATCAAGTTTTTGATGCTTAGTTATGCGTTTGAAAAATTGTATTTTGAGAAAGTAGAATTTCGAATAGACGAGCGCAATACACGTTCTCGTCGCGCCGTCGAAAAAATTGGAGGGGTCTTGGAAGGCATCTTGCGTAAAAACATGATTACCAAAAATGGTTTTAGACGTAGTTCTGTTTGTTATGGAATTTTACGTGAAGAATGGGATGAAATTAAAAACTCTATTTTTAAAGATCTTAGTACTTAATTGCTATCAATAAGCTTAATTATATCTTTTTTTTTACGCTTTCGCGAAAACTTCCTACGATGTCAGAAAACCAAATCACGTATACACATACCAACACGTATACAACCCTTAATACTTTTACGCCGAAAACCAAAAATGTCTGGTTCGCTTTTCATGGGATGGGACATCTCAGTCGTTATTTTATAAAACACTTTGAAGGACTCAATGCTGATGAAAATTATATTATTGCGCCACAAGCACCTAGTAAATACTATCAAGATAAGCGTTTTAAATATGTAGGCGCTAGTTGGCTTACCAAGGAAAAGACTGCTTTAGAAAAAGAAAATGTACTCGCCTATATTGATGCCGTTTGGGCTACCGAATCTAAAAAATGGGAAGGACAACACATCAACCTCATCTTAATGGGATATTCTCAAGGAGTTTCTATTGTGACCCGCTGGGCAAGTAGCCGAAAGATAGATTGTAAGCATCTCCTACTTCATTCTGGTGCGATCCCTCACGAATTAATACCAGCTGATTTTAAATATCTGTCACCAACCACAAAGGTTACTTACCTCTATGGAGACAAAGATGAATATATCAACGAAGCGCGTAAAACAGAACAACAATTAAAAGGCACCGCACTCTTTGGGGATCGTTTACACGTTGAAGTCTTTGATGGAATCCATGAAGTGAATGAAGCGTTTATTAAAAAACGTATATAAGCGATCACCTGTCTCCTACAAATTGTTATATTTTGATGATTTTTTTTGTAATGACAAGTTCATTCTCTTTATAGAATGATATAAAGTAAGTCCCTCTATAAAGGTCAGAAGTAGATACTACCATTTCATCCTGTTGTATAAGGTGAGTAGCTACAAGTTGCCCTAACATATTGTATATTTTAATTTCACTGTTTCCTGCTATAAATTCTGATATTTTAACTGTAATGATATCTTTCGTTGGATTGGGATATAATTGTATATCAAAATCAGTTTGAACATCTTCTACAGTAAGCGGTGATTGCCCTTCTATGATGGTTATCGTTTGATTAGCACTAACGTCTTCTATTAGATCTATATGACCACTTAACCATGTAACTTTAACATAATCAATAATAGCTACGTTACCGACTCCAAAAGATTCAACATCAGAATTTTGACTTAAATAACTCTCTACATTAGTCGTTACTCTATATTGTTTTTCTCCATTTATACTGATTTCTATTCTTGAACCATAGCCATCACGGTTACTTTCCACACCTTCAAGGCTTACTTTTAACCATTTATTAAACAATAGTTGATAATATCTATTATTCCATAAGTCAAATGTATAAGGATCTCTATTGGCTACGACAATATCTAAATACCCATCATGGTCAAAATCTCCTGTTGCATTACCATAAGAGTGCGCTAAATCTGTTTCAAAACCATTACTTAGAACTCTGGTGAATGATATGTCTTCATTCTGGTAATAAAATGCTGCCGATACTTCTCCATTGTCATTTGTATCATCAAAGCCACTTACATATAAATCAAGCCGCCCATCATTATCCATATCTATAAAATTTGCTCCCCAAGATGTCCTATCAAAACTAACTCCAGATGAAATTGCTATTTCTGAAAAAGTTCCATCACCATTGTTTTTCATAAGCGCATTAGCTGGAACAGGAAAATCTTGATCATAAGCAGTGTTGGTTATATAAACATCTATAAAACCATCTGCATCATAATCATCTAGTCCCACTGACATTGCATCCATAACATATCCAACTTCTGCTTCTTCTGAGATATCAGTAAATGTCCCATCTCCATTGTTATGGTATAAAATATTAGTAGTTACTTTCCTATCATTAATAAGATAAATATCTAACCACCCATCATTATTATAATCAAAAAAAGTAGCTTGAAAAGTAATCTTACTCACATTCCCAATCGCAGATAATTCATTAACATTTTCAAAGGTTCCATCTCCATTATTTCTAAATAGCATATTAGGTATCAACTGATTCAAATCTCTATTACTTAAAAAAAGATCCAAATCTCCATCATTGTCATAATCTCCCCAAGAACCACTATTAGTATGAAGCAGCACATCTGGAATTCCCGCAGCTACCGTAATATCAGTAAATATAAAATTATCATTTCTGTAAAGCCTATTTTTATATTCTTCACTAGCGACAAAAAGATCTTTATCCCCATCATTATCAAAATCAATCCAAACAGCTTGTTTTAAAGACATTGGGAGTTGTTCAAGCTCAAAGGTTACTTTTTCAAAAACACCATTCACATTTCTAAAAAATCCTATAGGTTCTCCATCATCTCCAGATACTGTAATATCATCCCAACCATCCTTATCAAAGTCACAAAAAGGGACTCCAGTACCAAACTGTACAGCGTTTGAAAAACTAAAGTTTACACTTTCCGAAACTTCCTCAAAAACTTGACCGTACCCGTAAAGACAGAGAAAATAACAAAGTAAAAATGCAGTATAATAATGCTTCATAGACCTGTCCTATTTAATTATACTTATTATTATAATTTCTAATCATCTACGTATATAAGTCACTAGATATATATTAGTTTATAGTAAACGATAACACTAAATTTAATGAAAAAATCTACGTGTTATACATGAAGACTTTTAAATAAATTTCTTCAAGGCAAGCCAATGGAACATTTTTAAGAAACATATTTGGAAACTTTAAATATTGCCTAAAGAGGCAAGCCTTGGAGTATTAAACCTTCCTAGAATAAATAGAAGTTTGCTTTCGCGAAAACAAAAAAAAACCGCAACGTTTGTTACAGGAATTTTACTCATAGTTGTTGTTCAATAGATCCCGAGACGAGCTCGGGATAAGCGATTCATACGGTTTCGCGAAAGCAAAAACAAAAAAATTCCCGTAACGTTTGCTACGGGAATTTTACTTATAATTGTTGTTCAATAGACCCCGAGACGAGCTCGGGATAAGCGATTTACACGTTTTTTGCTATCGCAAAAATTGGTTCTCTGCTTACTTCACTTCTTCAAAGTCAACATCTTCTACATCACTTGAAGCATCTCCACTTTCTTCTGTTGCTTGTGCATCAGGTCCTGGTTGTGCTTCTCCTCCGCCTTGCGCTTCTGCTTGTGCTTTATACATCTCTTCAGAAGCTACTTTCCAAGCTTCGTTGATCTTATCTAAAGCTGGTTGGATAGCATCAAGGTTTTTTGTTTCAAAAGCTGCCTTTAATTCTACTAAAGCATCTTCGATAGGTTTCTTCTTATCATCAGATAACTTATCTCCAAATTCTTTTAACTGCTTTTCTGTTTGAAAAATCATTCCATCTGCTTCATTAATCTTATCGGCAGTTTCTTTTGCTTTTGCATCAGATTCAGCATTTGCTTCTGCTTCAGCTTTCATCTTTTTGATTTCTTCTTCTGTAAGTCCAGATGAAGCTTCAATACGAATATCCTGAGACTTGTTAGTCGCTTTATCTGTAGCACTTACTTTGATAATTCCGTTAGCATCAATATCAAAAGTTACTTCAATTTGTGGAGTCCCTCTTTGTGATGGTGGAATACCATCTAAGTGAAAACGTCCAATCGTCTTATTATCTGCTGCCATCGCGCGCTCTCCCTGTAATACATGGATTTCTACCGATGGTTGATTATCTGCTGCCGTTGAGAATATTTGTGACTTCTTTGTTGGGATGGTTGTATTAGCTTCAATAAGCTTTGTAAATACATTCCCCATTGTCTCAATACCTAAAGAAAGTGGTGTTACATCAAGAAGTAATACATCTTTTACATCTCCTGTAAGTACCCCTCCTTGAATAGCAGCTCCTACGGCTACTACCTCATCTGGGTTTACTCCTTTTGAAGGTGCTTTTCCAAAGAACTTCTCTACTGCTTCCTGTACTGCTGGAATACGTGTAGATCCTCCTACAAGAATAATCTCATCAATATCACCAGTACTTAATCCCGCAGCTTTTAATGCTGTTTGACAAGGCTCAATCGTTCTTTTTACAAGATCATCTATAAGCGCCTCAAACTTTGCACGGCTTAACGTACGTACTAAGTGTTTTGGTCCGCTCGCTGTTGCAGTAACATACGGTAAGTTGATCTCTGTTTGTGTAGAAGAAGAAAGCTCAATCTTTGCTTTTTCTGCAGCTTCTTTAAGACGTTGTAAAGCCATTGGGTCTTTACGAAGATCCATATCTTCATCTGAAAGAAACTCTTCTGCAAGCCAGTTAATGATTTTTTGATCTACATCATCTCCTCCTAAATGCGTATCTCCATCTGTTGAAAGTACTTCAAATACACCATCTCCTAATTCTAGGATAGATACATCATGCGTTCCTCCTCCAAAGTCAAATACTACAATTTTCTGATCGGTATTTTTCTTGTCAAGTCCATACGCAAGCGCTGCTGCTGTAGGCTCATTAATAATACGTTCTACTTTAAGACCTGCAATCTCTCCAGCTTCTTTCGTTGCTTGACGCTGACTATCATTGAAGTAAGCTGGTACTGTAATGACAGCACGTGTTACTTCTTGTCCTAAATAGTCTTCTGCTGTTTTCTTCATTTTCTGAAGTGTCATTGCAGATAATTCTTGTGGCGTATACAAACGACCATCAATGTCTACTCTAGGCGTATCGTTATCACCTTTTACTACTTTGTAAGCTGCACGTTCTGCTTCGCTAGAACTTTCGCTGTATTTATTCCCCATAAAACGCTTGATAGAAGCAATCGTTTTTGTTGGGTTTGTTACAGCTTGTCTTTTTGCTGGATCGCCTACTTTAATCTCTCCTCCTTCTACAAACGCAATTACAGATGGTGTCGTACGTTTACCCTCAGCGTTAGGGATCACTGTAGGTTCGTTACCTTCCATAACAGCGACGCACGAATTGGTAGTTCCTAAGTCAATTCCTATGATTTTACTCATTATATTATAGTGTTTAAATGTTACTTAAAATTTTTATACACTACACAATAGTCAATCATTATGCCACTGCCAATAAGCTGACAAGGTGTCATTTTTTTTTTGCTTTCGCGAAAGCGGAAGTCTATAAGAAAATAGCTAAACTCCCTCAGAGCCTATCTCTAACAACTCTCGCCACTGTGTTGTATATCGAGGACTTCGTTCTCGCTTGATTAATTCCCATTCGGATACACGTGTTCCAATCATTGCAGAAGACACTGTGGTTTTTCCAAACTTTCGATTGAGAACATCGAGTGTTTGCATTAGATTTGTGTCTAAAATTTTAGAACGTTTTTCAAAAAGATTTCCTTGTACATGATTTTCAGGAATCAATCCTGTCAGATTTACAGCTACTTTCTTATACCTATAACCCGATTTGTAAATACTTTGTAGGGCTTTACGTGCTTGTGTTATAAGTGCAAACGTATCATTGGTCGGGATGGAGAGAGTGACTGTGGTGCGGTTTGAATATTGCTTGTCTATTGTACTATGATAGTTTGTATAGAGTGCCACGTGAATATAGGTAGCACAGGATTTCTGAGTACGCAATACTTCGGCGACTTCTGTAATATAGTAAGCACAAGCTTCTTCTATTCTTCCTAAGTCAGGTAATTTCTGTCCAAAGGACTTTGCGGTTCCGATGGCTTTCTTGGGATTAGGAACTACCATAAATTCTAAGCAAGATTCCCCTCGCAACTCTTTCCATAATCGCTCTCCTACAACCGTCATCTCTTTGCGTACCCAAGCGAGCGGTAACTTCACAAAATCAATCGCCTTAAAAACACCTATCGCTTGAAGTCGTTTTACGTGTTTTCTTCCAATACCCCATATATCACCTATATCTGCCCATTGTAAGGCTTCTATACGTTTGGCTTCTGTGTCCATGACATAAACATGCTGATAGGTAGGAATCTTCTTTGCCATACGGTTGGCTAATTTGGCTAATACTTTTGTGGGAGCGATCCCAACACCTACTGGTAAGCCTGTATATTTATAAATACGTTCTTTCATATCAACCCCATACGCTCGCATATCAATATGAGATAATCCGTGTAAATCAAGAAAAGCTTCATCAATACTATATACTTCTACACAAGGAGAAAATGTGCTCAATATATTCATTACCCGTTGCGACATCTCTCCGTACAAGGTGTAATTGGAAGAAAAAAAGGTGACTTTATTTTCTATAAGAATATGCTTGATTTTAAAAACTGCTTCAAACATGGGAATATGAGTCAACTGTTTTGCTTCTTTGTTTGCTGCAATAATACATCCGTCGTTATTACTCAATACCACCACAGGTTTTCCCCATAAGTCAGGTCGGAAGACCTGCTCACAAGAAGCATAAAAGCTATTACAATCTACCATCGCTATCATCGGGCATCGTGGATTATATAGGTGATGACTCCCCAGAGTACACAGGTTTCCTGATCTTTATCAAAGGGAACACGCAATACTTTAAAACTTCCGTCTTGTACGACTAAAGCCAAATCCTTAAAACCAGGCGTAAGAGATCTGTCTATAATAAGAACATCCTTGTCTAGGATGGTAAAATCTTTCCACGCATTTCCTTTTACTCTGACAAAAAAAGTAGCATCTTTATGTATGGATAATTCCTCATTAAGATCAATAGGTGCTTCCATATAATGAGTAGCAGCACTAGGAAAACCTGTCTGCTTCGATACTTCTGCTTGATGGCGGTCTTTGGCAACCTTTACTTTTCCTGACACTTCTATTTCCATACTTCAAAAATATGGAATTATTCCAATAAAACAGCGTAATTCCTAAGTAACATTATGTTATTTTCGCATACTAATGGGATAATGAAACTAACTATATGACTTCGAGCCAAAAGACACGCCTTCTTTTTAAAACTTTTTTTAGAATGTGGGGATTATATATCCTCTTTTTTATCACTTTGGGTGTGCTGACTCGTTGGATTCCTGAACTCAATGCAGAAGCTTATGAAGATGCTACGCTCAAAAAACTCGTACAAGAAAATCCATTTAAGCTTTTTATCCTGGCATGTGTCTTTGCCCCTATCGTAGAAGAAATGATGTTTAGAACCCTCATCAAACCTACACATACCGATATCCTCTTGTTTATTTGTTCGTGGCCTGTTTTTATAGGACTCCGTTTTCTACCTAGAGATATTCACTGGGGGATCATACTTGCATTTGGTGCTACCGTTCTCTTTGTCTTATTTTATATTTTAAAACATCTTATTACAGAAACCACCACGCAGCGATTGCGTACGTTTCTTCACACCTACAAAACACTGATATTAATTATAGTATCCGTGGTGTTTGGACTCGTACATATTGGTAACTACGTAGATGATTTTGTAATCAATCTTGCTTTATTAGTCCTCATTGTACCTCGTATTATTTCTGGCTTTATGATGGGATGGATTAAAATCAAAAACCAAGGGCTTGTCTGGTCTATGGGGCTTCATTTTATGAATAATGCATTTGTAGTGGGAATCATTCTTTTGGCGAGTTAATGGGGTAGTTGTTATTTGGTTATTGGTTATCCGTTTGACTATGACTAAATAGCATTCCCTTTTTCTGGTTAATAATTAATCTTATACTTTGGTTTTTGATGGATGATGGATGATGGATGATGGATGATGGATGATGGATGATAATTAAAAATAAACAGGATTAAAAATCAAAATCTTTTCTCTATACTCTATACTCTCTCCTCTATTTTCTATATTCTATATTCCCTTTTTCTAATTTCTAATTTCATTTTTAAAACTTCCGCTTTCGCGAAAGCAAAAACAGCATGAATAGAATTATCTCATCTGTACCAGAATATCAAAAATTAATGCAAAACCATCTATTAACTATTAATATATAAAACTTAAATATTACCTTTAGTTTATTCTGAAAACATATTAGAGAACTGACCTACTTTTAGTACATTAGGCCTTTGATTACAAGACAAATAAAATTGAGATTAGAACAAAAGAATCGTGGAGAAAAAAGAACTTTTCTTATTCAAGAAAGCGGATTAAAAGTTTCCGAGGATAGCTCATTTGGTAATAGTAGCCGAATGATTCCGTTTGAGAATATTACCAATGAATTTATTTCATTAAAATTCAATCCTATTCATTACTTACTAATTATCGTTCTTGGTGTTTTAATTGTCTTTTCATTTCTAGTCTTTAAAATGTACAACATAGACAACCTAGGAAAAATTTATGGAGCGATTTTAATAGTTCTTATAGGTGGCGCTTTTGGAGTTTTTAATTTCAAAATGGCATCAACTGTCCTTAGATGTATAGATTACGAAGGAATTGAATTTTATAAAGATGAACCATCAAAAAAAGAGATGGACTCATTTATCAGCGAATTATTCAAACGAAGGAATATATATCTTGAAAAACGGTTTGGAAAAGCAAACCCAAATTTAAGTTATAATTTTCAATATGCTATGTTTTATCATTTGCACTCGTTGGAAATTATTAATAATGAAAAACTTAACAAACTACTAGCTGACCTTGACAAGACTCATAAAATAGATATCATTCCTTTCAGTAAGAATTAATTCTAATATATAAGAAAATCCTAAATCAAAAATCACTCCTTTCTACCTCAACTCATTTATAATTCTTTCTTTTGTACCCTATACGTTATAAGTTTTCTCATATAACAATCTTTTCAGCTAGAAAAAACAAAGAAACTAAAAAATGAAAAACGCAACCACGAGCTGGACCGCTTGTCAAGAATGTTACGGGCAAGGCAAAAAAAGCCGAAGGTTGCGCAAAAAAGTGCGATTAAGTTACCAACGAGCATTAGAACACTACAAAAAAAATGGTAAAGGCTCAGAACCGCTTCGTCCTCAGCCTTCTTTATATCCCTGCCCTATTTGTAAAGGTTCTGGGTTGATCCCTGCCGCAAGTCCTCCTGAAGCCGACAACGAAAACTATCCTCACATTGCTATTATCGGAGGCGGTATCGGAGGCGTAGCGTTGGCTGTTGCCTGTTTGCATCGCGGGATTCCGTTTACACTCTATGAGCGTGATCAAAGCTTTGATGCCCGATCACAAGGCTACGGACTCACCTTACAACAAGCCAGTAAGGCGATGGAAAGCTTTGGTCTTTTCTCATTAGAAGAAGGCGTCGTATCGACTAGACATCTAGTGCATACTACCGAAGGAAACGTGGTTGGCGAATGGGGTATGAGAAAATGGATACAAACCGATCCCAAAAAAGCTCCTAAACGAACAAACATACACATCGCTCGGCAATCGTTACGTTTGGCATTGTTGGAGCAACTCGGCGGACATGAGGCCGTGCAGTGGGAACATCAGTTTGTTGATTTTAAAATAGGTAAGGACAATCGTGTTGATCTAAACTTTGAAGTAAACGGACAACGTAAAACCACCAAAACTGACCTAGTCGTAGGAGCCGATGGGATTCGAAGTTCGCTACGCAACTTACTGATCGGTGAAGAAGTGACACCTTTACGCTATTTAGACTGCATTGTGATTTTGGGGATTTGTCCATTAGATCAATTACAAAATCTAGACAGTGATGTATTAGATTCCGCTACGGTATTCCAAACCGCCAATGGCAATGAGCGTATCTATATGATGCCTTACTCGTCTGATGCGATTATGTGGCAACTTAGCTTCCCCATGCCTGAAAAAGAAGCCAAAGCATTAAGCGCGCAAGGCGCAAAAGCCCTCAAAGAAGAGGCCTGCCGTAGAACGCCTTGGCACGATCCTATTCCTCAAATTTTAGAAACCACTCAAGAAGCACATATATCTGGTTATCCTGTATATGACCGAGAATTGTTACAACCCGAATTACTACAAAAAACAGGGCCATGTACCCTCATCGGAGATGCAGCACACCCTATGAGTCCGTTTAAAGGACAGGGCGCCAATCAGGCGCTACTGGATGCCCTTGCCCTTGCAAGAGCCATCACCAAAGGATGCCTACACCGCCCCTTAGCAAACTGGAGAGATGTTGGATTAAGGGAATCTGTGTTAACCGACTTTGAATCTGAAATGATCGCTCGCAGTGCTTCCAAAGTAAAAGACTCTGCAGCAGCAGCGCAGTTCCTCCATTCTGAGATTGTTCTACACGAAGCTGACGAGCCACGAGGGCGCTGTTTGAAAAAGAAAAATATGTAGTAAATATTTATTTGTTATAACTAGAAGCATATCGTATTAAATGACATAAGACCGCTTTCCTAAAGGATGTAAGTCATAAGACTTTTTATTAATTTTAATAGAATAAGTCACAAAAAATCATATAAGTATAAAATAGAGTATTGGTCTATTTTAGAGGATTACTCTATTTATTGTAAAATCTTTTATGAGGTACGGAAAATGTACATCTCTGATATAGGTTGACCACTTTTAAAGTGGAAAACTAATAATTACCTAAATCATAACTCCTTATATCAACGAGTGGACGTGGACATAGAAGAATGATATACGAAATTGGGATACATTAGATAATCAACTTAAGGTTACAATGAACTATTAAAAACAGCTAGCGACTATATCAAGCGATCGTCTAATAATTGATTGCTTGTACTTACCTATTATAAGGATACTCACTGATCCAATGAAAACCTCTATTCGTTAATAAAAAACCATCTGTATCTATTCGTTTTGTTTTACCTGAGATTGTATCATTTTTATAGATGTAATTAAAATCTAAAGTATTCTCAGTTTTGGTATAATTAAAATAAAAATAATTATCACTATTCCCTGAAGGGAAGAATTTAATTCTTGGCATGTTAGAATCAACTTCTATTTTATAATAGATATTTTTCTTATTCATCTTATGAACTTGTACCCTTCCTTCTCTTTCAAATCTAATATCTTTCCAAAGCTGATCACTCTTATAATTTGTGATGGTATCTCCATTAATCACATAGTTTGTGACTTCATACACACCGTACAATGCTGGCTTAGGCACATCTGAGCCATATAATTCTCTAGATGCTAAAGAATTATAAAAACCATACCCTAAAGCATACGCTATCACTATTCCTTTTAAGACGTTTAAACCAATCTTAATCCCCTTTTTAAATTGAGGGGGTTTTATTATTGTTAATCTCTGGACAGCCTTATTAGTAACCAAGAATTGCATCACTTTCTTTATATCCCGAGATAAAAGAAACAGTGTAATAATTACTAGATGTGTAGATAAAATCTTTACAGGAATATCAAAAAAGTAGTTGACAGCCATTACATTCATGGTTGTCATTAATGTAATTACTGCTCCAAGAGTTAATGTACGTCTAAATAATAATAAGCCTGCTAACGCCTCTGCTATCCCCATAAATAAATTATAGCCTTCTGAAAACCCAAGAAAAGTCCAAGCTAATCCCATAGGAGAAGATTCGCCGTATGTTTCCATAAGCCTATAGAAAGTAGGTGCCGAAAACTGAAGTTGGATAATCTTTATTAAACCATAACTAATAAGCATTAAACCCACATAGTAACGCATTCCTGTAGTTAGCCAATAATATAGTTTTTTATAATTCTGCCGATTTCTATCGAGTATAGACCATAATAAAGTACCAAATATAGCTACTAGAAAAATGATGAAAATGACCAAATAGTCATACGTTGTATCGCCGCTACCATTAGGTCCTGTATTGATATCGTAAGGAATACCAACAATATTTTTCCCAAACCAAGTTGCAAAATTCTGCATGAACTCTATGGGCTTGTTGGTTAAATAGTCAAAAAATGGGTACGCTCCATTATTCTGAAAAAAGATTATTAGTAGAAAGTAAATAAATGAAAATCTAAATCCAATTTTTGCTAATCGAGACCATCTATCCTCTTCAGTTGAAGAAGCATACGTCATAAAGGAAAGAAGGAGTATTAAAATATATAGTATTGATATAAAAATACCTACATTAGGAAGAGAAGCTTCAATGCTTCCTGTATTTTTTGAGATACCTTTACCTTCTATTAAAATTGAATAATTGCCATCGACACGATCTTCGCTAGTACTAGGCATAAATTCCTTTACGGAAGTGACTTCTTTTTCAGAAATACCTGGACTCCACTCTGGAATAATACGATCTGTTATTTTCGTTTCAAAACTAGCATTCTTAATTTCTATAGGTTGATATTCTCCTGTATCATCTTCTATATATAATTCAAATTTGTCAAAGAAAAACTTACCATTGTAACTACAAATGCCACCAAAAACCAATCTGTCTGATTTTCCATCTATAGTACCTTCAATTGTATATGGAGTCCATACATTCGATTTTATAGGCCTATCTCTCATATTATCAAAAAAGCCACTTCCTTGTTCAGGTTTATTATCTACCCTAGCCCAAATCCCAGACCAAGCCTCTTCATCACTTGTTTCGATTTTTGCGTACCCTATAATTTTAAACTTTTTTACAGCGTCTGTTTTAACCTCTATAGATTGAGAGAATGATGTCCAATATCTAGAAACTTCTTTTACAGTTTGGCTGTTAACAGATACGCTAAGTAAGATTGTGAAAAGAATTGTAACTAATTTTTTCATTTTTTAATGGCTAATGTTATAACCAAATATATAAAACTTACGTTTTGCCACAGAAAGTCTCATCTATTATAACATATACATTATGGATTTTTTAACAAGTGATATTGTAATATAGGACGTTTTAATCTAAAATTAAAACTGAAATTCTCAACCCATCTATCCTTTCCAATCATTTAGACAAAACGAGACCCGAGTGGCGAAAAATCACAAATTCTAAAAACTCAAATTCCAAATCTCAAAAAAATCAAATCTTAAATTTAAAAATCCTACTTCTAAGTTCTAATAGTCAGTAAAATTTTAAAACTTCTTCTCTCTTCTTTACTAACTATACGCTACTCACTAGCTACATTTTACTGCTTTCGCGAAAGCGATAAGGTTAAAGCAACAGATTTTTTTTTTAATGTAATTACGGGAATCCGTAAGGATGAAAAGAAATAATTGTATACATTCCCAAAATAAAACCAATTAACTAACAAACAGTGAGTTATATTATTGCAGATTGATATAAATAGAAGCTTACTGTAGCATATAAACGTACAATGAAACACCTAAGTTTAAAAATAAACAGGCAACAACTATGAAGTCTTCTGATACAACAGGGGTGAGGTGTTCTTATACATTGACGTTTAAACTATCTTAAAATGAAAAAAATATTCTTTCTATTAGTAATCACCCCCCTCACTTTACAAGCACAATCATTAGACATTTGCCAAGCAAATACTATAGAATATGGTTTGCAATCATACCATACAGGTGATGTCGTTATGGATTTTCAAAATGAAGAGCCATTGGTCATTAACACCTATTTCCTGATCATGGAGTCAACGGCTATTAATGAAAACATTAGCGAAAGCGATTATCTAGCGGCAGTAGCGTATCTCAATATCAATTATAATCATTTTAATATCTTTTTCAAATACCTAGGATTTGAATTTGTTGATGATATTTTTGATTATGACACTTCTTATTATACAGATAGAATAAATTTCAGAATCTTACCTGAAGAAGGAGGCGCCGTAGCAGGTTTTCCTTATGATCTCAATGTGTTAACTACATTTCAGGCATTAACCAATGATGAGAACAAAGAATTTCTAATTGCACACGAAACTGGTCACATCCTCGGGCTTATCCATACAAATGGTACTACTGGAAATACGAATGGTACTTTTAATACACCTCTCAACTGTAACGGAAATCAAATTACGATGGGAACTTTTCCTATCATAAACCCAACCTCAGAAAATGTTACACGAGATGAAACGGATATTAATTATAATGCAACTACTGCCGGGGATTATGTCGTTGACACGCCGGCGACGTATTATCAAATAAATTTATGTGTTGATAACTCAGAAATTCACTATCTTTATAGCAATGAGGTACTTGACGTCACAAACACCCCCTATGAAAATATAGATACTCGTAATTTTATGATTTCAGATGATAGGGTAGAATATCACGAATTTAAAACTAGATTTACAGACGGTCAAGGCATACGTATGAGGGAGACTATTGAAAACGAAGCCGTTTTGCAAGCTATTTTAGCGCCTGTCTCATGTCTTTACGAACCTTACAGTGGCGACTATTATGTCGCTGGACCAACCACTCAAAATGACACACCATTATTTCAACCAGGTTTTGACTATAAATTTGTAAGTGCTGGAGGGCAAGCACCCAATGGCTATCAAGTATACAATACGCCTTCTAGTTATGAAAATACTAGTTTTGTGTACGACGCTGGTACTATCCTAAATGAAGTAGATCGTTATTCTTTAGATCTAGAGAAAATATACCACCCTAATAAAAGCGCCATTATAATCGAACAATTGGATGACCAGCCTAGGCGTTGTTATCACAATATAAATAGAGCCGTTAGTAGTGGCACAGTGATCAAATTCACAGATAATATCCTAAATCATAACTATACAATTACCCCAAAAGATTCTGTAGGAATCAATCTCCCCACCTTAATACAAGATTTAGAAAACGGATTATACCTCATTGAAAAGAATTACAATGATGGTACCCAGGAGCAGGAGGTAATTTTAAAAGGAGATCAAAATGATTAAATTAAAACACATATTGATTTCCATTGTATGGGGATTCATACCAGTTACACAGGCACAACACACCGCTATTCCTGATCCTGTTTTTGAGCAATATTTAATTGATTTTGGATTTGATTCTGATGCCACCATCAACGGACAGGTTTTAACGAGCGATATTGAGTTTATTACAAGTCTTCAAATAAATGAAAGTCCTCCTTTTTACTTTATCAATGACTTAACAGGCATCCAAGATTTCACTTCGCTAGAGCATCTTTTTGTGGTGGGTATCGAATGCACTGCATTAAATTTTGGTGATTTAAATAACTTAACCTATTTCGAAGGGATTAGTAACACAAATTTGACCTCTGTTGATCTTAGCCAATGTGAAAATATAGCTACTATATTGTTGTCAGATAGCAATATAAGTAGTATAGAATTACCCCAAAGTCCAAGTCTGGTATCATTTGTATGCAGAAATGCACAACTCACTTCCTTAGATTTATCAGAATATCCAAACCTGACCACCGTTTCGGTGGCACAAAATGCACTAGAAACCTTAATCATTACTAATGAAAACAATACAAACATCACCTCCTTTAATGCAACCAATAATCCTATTTTATCCTGTATCATTGTAGACGACGCTGTTTATAGTCAGAATAATTGGCTAAACATTGATTCTACTACAACTTTTGTAGAAACACAAGAAGAATGCGAAGCATTATCTATTGGGGAAGTTCCCAACATTGAGATGAAGATCTATCCGAACCCTGCAAGTCAGTTTTTTAGGGTTGAATCCAACCAAGAAATAACAAACGTCACTATTATTGACATCACAGGAAAAGTGGTAAAATTCTTTAAACAACATCTAGAAACATATCCCGTAACTGATCTCTCTGAAGGTTTATACATCGTAACAATTGAAACAAACCTTGGAAAATCAACGCAAAAATTAATTGTTAAATAAAAGTGTAATGTATTTTAATAGGTATGTAAAGTAAACAGCCTCACACTAAACAGAAAATTAGTTGTTTTTATAAAATAAAAAAAACTTCCTACTACCTACTTCCAGCATCCAAAAATTTTCAAATTCCAAATCATAAATTTCAAAAAATAAGTCTCCTTTCTCTATATTCTATGCGCTATATTCTCAATATAAAATTCCTAATTTCAAGGAACACCAAAATATAGAAGTTCATCCTGAGCACGCTTTCACGTAAGTGAAGTTTATACTGAGCTCGACGAAGTACGAAAGCATAAAAACCATAAAACTCTTAATAGACTATTAAAACTATTCGTTTACTATCATAAACCCTCTCGACTCATTCCTTTTTTTCCTACTTTTGACAAAAGCTTTACACGGGAATGCAGTTTAAACATCCAGAATTACTTTACGCTTTAATTTTACTTATCATTCCTATTCTCGTTCACTTATTTCAGCTTCGTAAATTTCAGAAAGAGGACTTTACCAATGTGGCTTTCCTGAAGCAAATAAGTATCCAAACCAGAAAAAGCAATACCATCAAAAAATGGCTCGTATTACTCACCCGTCTTGGTCTTATTGCGATGATGGTACTGGCATTTGCACAACCTTTTTTTACACAAAGTGACACGGCGACCAAAGAAAAAGAAACGGTCATCTATCTGGATAATTCCTTTAGTATGCAAGCCAAAGGGGCTTCTGGACAACTATTTAGAAAAGCCTTACAGGATCTCATCACTAACATTCCTGAAGAAGAAACCTTTACGTTATTGACCAATACAGAAACGTTTAAAGATATTTCGATCAAGAATACGCGTAATAATTTACTCCAACTAGACTATGCTGCAGAACAACTGACTCCAGCAGCAATTGCGTTAAAAGCACAAAAGGAATTTAGTTCAAATCCAGCGACCGAGAAACAACTGATTGTGATTTCCGATTTTCAAGACAAAGGACAACCACAAACGATAGACCTTGAGAATATATCCTTGCATTATGTGCAAATGCGCCCAGTCATTGAAAATAATATCGCTATAGATTCTGTATATCCTGTGCAATCCGAAACCAATAAACTGTCGCTTGTCGCAACACTCTCCACCCAAGAACGGAGAGAAACCAATGTACCTATTTCCTTATACAACGGAGAACAACTGATTGCGAAAGCCACCGCTTCTTTTAATGAAGCGACAGAAACCCAAGTGGAATTTGATATTGATAGCCAGACGGATTTTAAAGGAAGGCTGACAATAGAGGATCCGCTATTGGCTTTTGACAATACCTTATATTTTAATAATAATCCAGTACAGACAATCAAAGTACTGTCTATTAATGAAGCCGAGCAAGGTTTTTTATCACGTATGTATACGGCTCCTGAATTTGCCTATACTGCAACTGAAGTCAATACCTTAGACTACAGCAAAATCCCTGATTACAATTTTATTATTCTTAATGAAGTCAAAGCGCCTTCACAAGCATTAACCAATGCACTTGCTACCTTTGTCGCTAATGGCGGAAGTGTCTTGTGTATTCTAAGCGAAGCAGGAGAAGCTTCCAACTATAATTTACTATTGGCACGATTAAGTGGATTGCAGGTAGGAAACCTTTATAAAAAAGGGCGTCTGGTGACCTCCATAAATTACGATCATCCGCTGTATCGTACTGTTTTTGATAGTCGCATTAAAAATTTTCAATACCCCTCTGTCAGTAGTGGTTTTGCTATCACTAACGGAGAAGCGATTTTAGACTTTGAAGACGGAAGTGCTTTTATTGCAGGAAAAAACAAAGTATATGCCATTGCTGGCGGATTAAACGCTACCAACTCCAACTTTCAAAACTCGCCATTGATTGTTCCTACCTTATACAATATGGCAAAACAAAGCCTCTCCTTGCCTACTCTATATTTTACAAATGGGGTTCCTAATACCTACGATATCCCTGCCATGGTTCAAGAAGATGAAATCTTATCATTAGCAAATATCGAGACCCCTGATAAAACGCAAATTCCGTTGCAACGTACGTTCGGTAATAAAGTCACCATTACGACACAGGAACAACCTGAAAAAGCAGGGATTTATAACATCTTAAACAAGGATAACATTCTCCAGCAAGTTAGTTACAATTATAACAGAGACGAGAGTATCTTGCGGTATCAAAACCTACAAGCCATAGATGGAGTAAGTTATACCACATCTGTTGCCACATTATTTGACTCCCTCAAAGAAGCAAACAGTATCCAGCCGCTTTGGAAATGGTTTGTTATTTTTGCGTTATTATTCCTAGTATTAGAAATGCTTATCTTAAAATTCTTTAAATGAACGCACTCATAAAAGCGGCCACCATTATTGATAGTACAAGTTCGCATCATGGCACCACTGTCGATATTCGTATTAAATACGGAAAAATCAGATTGATTGGTCAGAATTTATCTCAGGAAAAAGGCGAGCAACTCATACAAATAGAAAATTTATTTGTCTCACAAGGGTGGTTTGACAGTAGTGTGAGTATAGGACAACCAGGATACGAAGAACGGGAGACGATTGATAACGGTCTGACCGTCGCTGCAAAAAGTGGTTTTACAGGCGTCGCTATTAATCCGAACACCTACCCTATTTTAGATACTAGTGCTGATATTACTTTTGTTTCCAAAATGGGCGAAGGTCACGCCACAAGTATATTTCCTATAGGTGCGCTTACGCGAAATAGTGAAAGCGTGGATCTCGCTGAGCTATATGATATGCAACAATCGGGTGCCGTCGCTTTTGGAGATTACCAGCGTGCGATTACCAATCCGAATCTTTTAAAAATTGCATTGCAATACGCACAAGGTTTTCAGGGGCTTGTGCTTTCTTTTCCTCAAGAAGATAAAATTGCAGGAACAGGAAAAATGAATGAAGGCGTGACTAGTACAGGCATCGGACTCAAAGGAATTCCTGCTATCGCCGAAAGTTTACACATCGCAAGAGACTTACATATTCTGGAATATACAGGCGGGAAATTACATATTCCAACCATTTCTACGGCTGCTTCAGTAGCACTTATCAAAGAAGCAAAAAACAAAGGACTCGACGTAAGTTGTAGTGTTGCTATTCACAACCTATTTTATACAGACAAAGCCTTGCTTGATTTTAATACGAATTACAAAGTAGTACCGCCACTCAGAGCACAGGAAGATGTAGACGCATTAATAGCCGGTATCAAAGACGGAACGATCGATATGGTCACGAGTGATCACAATCCGCTTGATATAGAGCGCAAGCAAGTAGAGTTTGACAATGCTACTTTTGGTACGATCTCACAAGAGGCTACATTTGGCGCTTTACTTACACTCGTTAGTGAGAAAAAAGCGGTACAGCTTTTAACCAACGGACGCAAGCGTTTTACGCAATCATCATTCCCTATCGAAAAAAATACGAAAGCCAATCTCACCTTATTTACCACAAAAGGAAGCTACGTTTTCAGTGAAAGTGATATTTTATCAAAATCTAAAAATGCCTGCTTTCTCGGAGCAAAACTCAAAGGAAACGTCTTCGGAATTATAGCAAATCAAAAAATAGTACTCAAGTAAATATGAACGAAAATACCATCTTTGAAGGAAAAACAGCAGCGGCATTAAGTTACATAACGTTTGTCGGTTTGATCATTGCTTATTTTATGAATAGCGAAGTTAAAAATCCGTTTGCAGGTTTTCATATCAGACAATCCTTAGGACTTACGTTGAGTTATTTTCTGATTATGATTCCGTTGAGCATGCTTGATATTCCGATGGCTTCTATTGGCTTTTTTATCGTCTTCTTTGTCCTATGGCTGTATGGAATTATATCTGCTTTTCAAGGACATACAAAACCTATTCCTTTAGTAGGTGATTTTTATCAAAAAGTGTTTACTTCGAAGTAAACACTTGAAGTTATCAACAATTAACAACTAAGATATCAGAATTCCACAGTATCTTTTTAGTATCAATACACTCATATCAT